>OLVT01000585.1_pt1 | contig 38636 bp, 37 predicted proteins | sample 1673241 | NCBI WGS metagenome assembly OLVT01 (sample SAMEA3178936, study PRJEB25190) | human gut metagenome | biome: human gut; feature: human-associated habitat; material: faeces | place: Austria | collected 2013 | reverse complement strand
AAACGTCTATCAATTTCTTTTATATTTTGATAAACTATATGATAAGTTCACCGACCTGGAGAAGAAAGAATTTCTTAACAGTTTTGTAGAACAGGTGGATATTTATGAGCAGGAGCAGCCAGATGGCAGATTTTTGAAGCACATAAAGTTCCGTTTTCCGGTGTATTTCGGAGACCGGGAGACACAGGAACTTTGTTGGGACAACGAAAGTACCGTTGAGACGGTTTGCTTACTCTCTAAGAAATGCCCAGTTTAAGCGGGGTTGAGGGCTATTTTTAAGGAAACATATCATAGAAATTTAATGAATAAAAATGTGCATGAAAAAATAAATTGAATATATGCACAAGGGTGAAGTACCTTTTAGCGAGAAAATACATCTGCTTGCTAAAAGGTATTTTTTATATAAATTTGTACGCGGTAGAGTATAGATTGTTCGCGGATAAATAATATTGAAAATGATTGATATTCGGCGCTTGACCGCTTATAATATAGGAGAAGTGTTTTGTCGCTTTATAGAACAAAAATGGAGAGAAAATTTATGGAATTTATGACTGTAAAAGAAACGGCCACAAAGTGGGGATTGTCAGAGAGAAGACTTCAAACTATATGCAATGAAGGAATGATTCCGGGGGTTATAAAATTTGGGCGATCATGGGCAATTCCAGTAAATGCGCAAAAACCTGTTGATAAAAGAATCAAGTCGGGAAAGTACGTGAAGTCTTGATTTTGGGACATTTGTTATGAGAAAATTATATCTGGGTATCGAATACTGGTATAAAATATTATGCACTTGGATTATGTCAAGAAGGAGGCAGATTTTATATGAATGCAGGTTTTTTAGAAATAATAAACCATGGTCAGGAAGAAAAGATCAGACTTTTGCAAAATAAAGTTGATCTATATAGTGCTAATTTAGAACAATATAAACAGAAGTCATATAATGAAACTCAGGTTAGAGTTGATTTTGTGAATTTCTTTTTTCAATTATTAGGTTGGGATGTGCTTAATGAAAATGGTCTGCCTCAACATTTGAGAGAGGTTACGCATGAGGCTAATGTAACTGTTGAAGAAGATGGGGAAAGTAAAAATAAAAAATCAGATTACGCATTCAGAATAGGTACAGAATTATTGTTTTATTTAGAGACGAAGAAATCAGCCGTGGATATCACATCAGATATTCTTCCAGCTTTTCAGTTAAGAAGATACGGATGGAGTGGTAATCTAAAGATAAGTGTTTTTTGAATGCACAAATTGAAAAGTATGGCTCCAATCATTTGATGGATGTTCTATATACAGTATATTTGTTTAATATTAGTGAGCTATTACCAGAAATTTTGATCTCTATTAGTTCGTGCTTTACAAAAGCTATTAGAAATAATAAAGAACAGTTTGCAAAAGAGATAAAAGATTCACAAGTGATAGTTGATATGATTATCTTAAAATCCTTTATATTCTATAGCGATGAAATAAAAAAGGATGAGAAGCTGATTAATGCGTACGAGGACATACTATTAGCATTGACAGAAATAAGAAATGAGAAGGCTGCTGTACTATTAGATGAATTTCGAATTCATTGATTTGAGTTTGGATGATAGACAATTTAAAGGAGAAACGCACAATAAAAACTTGGAGGATGCTATGAAACAGGCGATTGTGAATTTTTGCAAGTCAATGGATACCGGATTGTTCTTGCTAGATATGCCGACCGGCTTTGGGAAAACATATAGTGTACTGGATTTTATGGTCGACAATTATGATGCGCCTGAATTCAAGGATAAGAAGATTTTCTTTGTTACAACTCTTAAGAAAAATTTGCCAGATAAAGAGTTGCGTGAACATTTTGCAAGGCGTGGTAAAGCAGATGATTATGATAAATATTGTTTGCGAATAGAAGCGAATGCAGATATGGTTGTGCAAAAATTGGACGAGCTATATCGTGCAAGAAAAATACCGCCGACAATTACCATGAAGCAAGAATTTAAAGATTTACATGGCTCTGTAAAATTATTAAACGAATACAGAGATAAAAAGCGTGAATTAAAAGGAAACAGTAAGGACATTATAAATGTTTTATGCAAGAGCGCAGAGGATGCAATTCGCAAGCAGCAGGAAGGTGCCTTTCGTAAGGTGATAGAAAGCGAGCTGAAGCAGTTCAGGACACCAAAGGAAAAGTTAAAGAATATTGCTAATAATCCTGATTATCATTGGATAGGAGAATTGTATCCAGCAGTATATACGAGAGAAAAACGGATATTTTTTATGTCTATGGACAAGTTTTTCTTGGGGAATACTACGATTATTGAACCTACATACAGCTTTTACAATAATGATATTACAAAAAATGCAATTATTTTTATAGATGAGTTTGATGCAACAAGAGACAGGTTACTTAATCAGATCATAACAAGAGGCTTAGAAAATCATATTGATTATTTAGGTCTGTTTCATCGTGTATATGCATCTTTGAAGACTAGAGATTTTCCGGCAGAGCTTACTACTGCATCGAAGTTACAGCAAGCATATCTTGATGAACACAAAAACGCGAAAAATCCTATGGAAATTATTGAAGGATTTGGTGGTGTGTTTGATGAAACATATGACCGTTTTGCGATGCAATATAGCTTCAAAACAGAAGAAGATGGTAAGGGCGATAGAAGTCGTAATTTTATTTTTAATGACTTACAGTTTCATTCGGTATTTGAGGGAGAAAATGCTTTTATTGATATAGATACCGATATGAAGGCAAAACAGAACTGGTTGTGTTTTACAAAAAGAAGACCAACAGAGAAAGATGGTGGCGTATTAAGTTTGCTTGCCAGTGTTAAAGGCTGCTTGACTTATTTTCAGAACGGAGCTAGAAATCTTTCGTTTAATTATAAGCATCATAAGGATGAGGATAAAAGGCCGGGTGACGATGATTATACGTTTGAAAATGCAATTGAGTCAGTGCTGACAGAGTTTCATTTATCAAGAGAACAGATAAGGTATTTGAAGCCTATCGTAATGGGAGGCCAGGTAAAGTCGAAGAAAGATAAAAAAGACAGCAATGGAAAAATGTCGTTAAAGTATTTTGACCGCTCTGTTTATAATAGGGGATTTCGCTATTATGATTTTATAGATGATCCTAATCACAGTATGCGTTCGGAGATTCAGTTATTTGATTTTCAGGATTCACCAGAGCGTATTTTGCTTCACTTATCTGAAAAGGCCCAGATTATAGGCATTTCAGCTACAGCAACACTTGATACGGTTATTGGTAATTATGATTTGGAATATCTTCAAAGGATGTTGCAGGACAAATTTTATGTGATGCCAGAAGTAGATAAGTGTAGATTGCAGGAGTCTTTCCGGACGTTTGTAGCCAATTATGATAAAGTGAATATTCATGTGGAACCGGTTTGTTATAGTACGGATGATACAGCTGAATTAGCAGAGATATTTAACGGAAACGAAGCACTTATAAAGAAGTATGCGGAAAAATTATCAATATCATTTGAGCACGTTGAATATGCAAAGAATAACTTTATTCGTGTTGTAAAGGTAATGAAGGCATTTGTCTTAAATGATTCGGTTAAATCCTTCTTGTGTCTTAATAATAAATTGCCACAGGAGAATAAGGGGCTTTTTGATATTAAATTATTAGAGGAATTTGCAGACGCTATTATTAAGCTTTATGGTATCAAGGGATTAAAAGGTAAAGACCTGTTATATAGTATAAATAGTGAAGATTATGATGCTAAGCGTGCGGAGTTTATACAGAGATTGTCAAAGGGAGAAAAACTCTTTGTCATATCTTCCTATAATACAGTTGGTGCGGGACAAAATTTGCAATATAAAGCACCGGGGAATGCTACTATCGTGGCAGTTAATGATTACGATAGAGGAGATATGGAAAAAGACTTTGACTGCATATATCTTGAGAAGCCAACAAATCTTCTGGTGAATGTGGATAGCAAAAAGGGGATTGAAGCTGAGAATTTAATTCGTTTTGTATATCAGATGGAATTCTTGATGGAAAGAGGAGAAGTTTCTCGTAAAGATGGTATTGCGGTAATCAAAGATGCTTTTATATGTTTCAGCGGTGGCTATACTTTTTCAGGAAAAAAGGGAGAACCATATAAAACAGATTCCGTAAATAATTATGCGCTTCGAACATTAATACAGGCGGTAGGAAGAATATGTAGAACCGGTCTCAAGAATCCGGATATATATATTTATGTGGATAATACCATTCTAACAGATTACGATTTGTCTATTGTGGAACAACGAATGTTGAATCCTGAATTTGCGGAATTAGTTAAAGTGGGTAAAATATATTATAATGGTCAGGCAAATGAAAATTTGGATATTGCCGTAATGGAAAATCGTGCCGGAACATTAGCACTGAAGGCAATGCAGATTATAAATGAGCTGAAACGCAATTGGACTGATGATAGCATAGACTATTGGAAAGCATTGCGTGAGCTATGTCTTATGAGGCCTACACTAAGCAGAAAAAACGTAGAACAGAATTCGCAATATCAGCTTGTATATATGTGTGCGCCGGGAGAAATTACAGCTTATTCTTATGAGCAAGAAGGAGACTATAATAAAAATATAAATATCAAGTTTGACGGTAGTCTTCCACAAAAGATGTCAGAGGATGAGGTGCATTTGAAAGAGATTATGCAAATCCCAGGAGTGAAAGCATTGTTTGAAAAGCATGGATATGCAACGAGCTTTGTTCCTAATGAGTTTATATTGACGCCACCTATGTTTAATAATATTTATAAAGGTGCCTTAGGCGAAGTTGTTGGTAAATATATTTTAGAACAATATGCAGGAGTAACGTTGCAGGAAATGCCGCCGGAGTTTTTTGAATTGTTTGATTATACCCTAGGTAATGGCGTGTATGTTGATTTCAAGTTATGGAAAGAAACCATGCTAATATCTGCGGAAGAAGAAAAGAAAAACGTCCTGGAAAAGCTAGATAAGTGTGGAGGAAAGAGAACGGTAATAATCAATATTATGCTTGATCACAATATGCAAATTACGTCTAGTGATAGTGGTAGAATTATTGAGATACCATATTTATATCGGTTGGATAGAAAAGAAATAGGAACTGAAATTATAGCTAAAATAAATCGGGAGGGATATTTGCAATGAGTATAAAGAAACTTTATTCGAATGAACTCCTGGCTTCGTTTGAATATTCCAACATTGACAAAGATTATGATTTTTATTATGTTACAACATCGGATAAATATATAAAAGGTGGAGCTACTTTTCTGGATATTGATGATATAAAGATATCAGCTCTGCAATTTGAAAGTGGAAAGAGTTTTTGGGCTATGCTTCCTAAAAACGCTATTTCCAGAGCTGAGTTTGTACGTTTGTTGAATGCAAAAGAGGATGGAGATAGCTTGTCTATAAAATCTATGACAAGTAGCAGTATACCGGAGTATTTGTTGACACAATTATTTTTGAATGCGTTAACGAGTCCGGTTGATGAAATGATATCCTTTAATAATCTGTCTGGGAAATTATTATGTTTTCGACCTTCATGGCTGAATAAGGATAAGGAGAATTTTATTTGGGGTATGCAGTGCCTTGAGGTGAAAATCGGAGATGATATGTGTGTAAAATTGGTAGCACATAGGTTGACATCACTGGCACTTAAAAAGCAAATGAAATTTGAAAAAAGAAAGTTACAGGATTTTCCGCAATATGAGTTTAGTTATAACAATAATACTTTAAAACGAGTATCTAATGAAAATAAAGACCGTAGAGAAAACTTTATTATTAAACCCGTAGATGGTGAAAGGGGTAGCATTACATTCTTTGACTTTACGGATTATGAAACGTTTTCATGTACCAAGATGGGTGTTTTATATGATATTTTGAATGCCTTACATGATGAATTTGGTAAGTATATTCGTGTTAAATTTAAACAATATAGTATTGACGAAGTTTTGGAATATAAGCGTGCGTCATTGGAGTTATATAAGGATATTGTTAAAAAGGAAGTTTTGAATTCTGGAATTAATATAGTGGATGTTGTACACTCTGAAACTTCTGAAGATTATTTGCAGGATGTAGCGGATGGTATTAATAAAATTATTCCAGAGGCAAAATGTAGCGTTGGTAAAAGATTATCAAAGAAGAAGCTTAACGTACGATATATACATGATAAATCCTTCTATTCAGATTCGGAAGTGGATCCGCATCAAGAAAGCATGGAGGATTATGTTGTTCAGCATATTACAGTAGAGAATTTTAAACACCAATCATCAGCGGCAGTTTATAATATTCTGAAAGAGCTTGTAATTAAGAAGGACATTGCTACGGGTAAAATTACATTGGTGGATTGGAGTCAATACGGATATAAAGCAGACTGGTTATTTGGTGTGGTTGTAGACGGTACATATTACTTCATGACTATTCATCCGGACGGTTCATTTAAAATTGAAGCATTGAAACGAAATCTTTTTACCATGACAGAGTATGATAAATATATGGATTATTTCGGTTTGAATGAAGAGAATAAAAATGATTATAGAGGTGTTATAGGTTTAGTAAAAGATGCAGAGGGTAATATTAATCTTATAAAGGATACCAATATGTATTCTATGCCTGATTATACTGCGATGGGTGATGTGCTTAAGAATGTAGCTAGTGAAGGTAGATTTCCAGGAAAAGACGTAGTAACTTGGCTTCGTCTAGTAATGGATACAACAGATAAAATAAAAGTACACGCAGAATTGGATATAGTTATCCCGCATATCGACGTGAATGCAGAATACACGAAAGCCAATGTAATGGGATTATTCAAAGGAATTACAACAAAGAAAGAAGTTGTGCGCTATGTTTTTGAGAATACCGGTATTATGCTATATGCCTACCTGCGTGGAGAAGAAGAGAGACGCGAGTATCTTTCCGGAAATATAGACATTAATTATTTTGATTATGATGATACGCATGCAAAATATTCAGTTGGTGAAATTGGTAATGGAATGAAATACACAATTGAGAGAGCCAGCGTAGTGCGTGAGATACAGGCGGTAGAAGGCAGCAAGTTAATTTTTAAGAAAGTGTTGCCACTTATGGGAGTAGAGTTTGTAAGGTATGGAATGTTAACGGTTGTTCCGTTTCCGTTTAAGTATTTAAGGGAATATATTGTGAAAGAAGACCTGTGTGATTAAATTGTCTGAAATTATTTTTTTCTGTGCTGTATTTAAGTCGTTCCATAGTGGAAAACAATTTTCGAAGTTCATAACCGTTATCTCCTTTACGAACATAGTATACTTGCTTTTTGGCTGAACTGGAAGCTCGGATTCCAATTCAGCGGCGTATTAAATTCAAAGTTTCGTCATAAAATAATCTATGCAAATGCTTGCAATCGCAAGCAAAAATGAATATAATAAAAAAAAGGAGGCAATACTATGGCAAATACATCTGCTGTTTATGCAAGAATAGATACCAATCTCAAGGATAATGCTGAGAGTATTCTTTCTCAGCTTGGCATTTCTCCATCCAGTGCAATTCAGATGTTTTATAGTCAAATTGTACTGAAGAAGGGTATGCCGTTTGAACTGAAACTTCCTTCTTCTAAGCCATTAGCTGTTGGTGCAATGACCAAAGAACAGCTTGATGCAGAACTCCGGAAGGGTGTAGATTCCATCAAAGCAGGAAAGGTATATTCTGCGGATGAAGTCGATGCGGCACTTGCAAAGGAGTTTGGTATATGACAGATAGCTATAAAGTCGGCTATTCTGTAGATGCACTTGATGACTTACGTGAAATCTATTCGTACATTGCGAATGAACTCCTTGTTCCGGAGACTGCTTCTGCTCAGCTGAGCCGTATCCGAAAAGAGGTTCGTTCATTGGATTTCATGCCAGCTCGCTATGCGTTAGTTGACTGGGAGCCTTGGCATTCGATGAAAATGCATCAGCTTCCGGTAGACAACTTTATTGTGTATTATCTTGTCGATGATAAAGAGAGGACAGTTACAGTAGCACGAATATTCTACGGTGGTCGAGATATCGAAGAAATTATAAATTCAAATAAATAAACAGAAGTGGAGCTTTTTGTGTGAAAACAAGAGCTCCATTTTTATATGAATAAAATTCCTCTGTCATCATAGACAGAAGCGCCTGTATTATTTCCACAGCGGATCGCACGGTCAAGTCCCATGATGGTGGCAACAGCTCCGTCGATTTTTTTCTGTGGATTTTTCTTTGCCTGCCTTTATATTGCCAGCTGGATCAGTGCGGATATAGATGTTGTCCATCATCCAGCGAAGTGTTTTCATGAGATTGTTGTTTCTACAAAACAGGTAGCAGAGAAATTCCTGCCGCCTGCCGTGTTATTGTTTATCTTTATTGGATTTGTATTTAATGATGTCACGGCGGATGTGGTATACCGCATAGCGGATAAGATAGAGAATGATTTTCCCTACGTTATAAATGATGAAGCCATATATCGCTACAAAAAAGGTGTATGCAATGACGTTAGCAATAAATAGATTTAAGATAAGTTAGTGGATGGTCGTTACATGGATCGCACTAATACTGTCTATATTTATGATGGAAAAGATACATGGACAGATACGAATGGTGTGGAGTGGAAGCGGGAAGTGAAGTAAAAAATGTGAGTGGGAGGGGGAGGAAAAAAGATGTTAAAGCGTTACAAGATGTATTATAACGAAGCTGTTGGAAAGATAGAAATGATTGGGGAACCAGATTATGATGTCGGGGATTTTAGAATTGGATAATATATAACAAGGATATAGGAAATTTTGTAAAATTAAGGGAGTATTTAAAGCAATGAACATAGCAAAAATTCATGTCTGGAAAGTGCCGGTCCTTTTATATGGAGATTTGGCAGATAGAGTATTGATATATATACATGGACAGGGTGGAAGAAAAGAAGAAGCAGAATCATTTGCTGAAATTGCAACAAATTATGGATGGCAGGTTATTAGTGTAGATCTCCCAGAGCATGGAGAAAGAAAGGATAAGGCAAGATTTGTACCTTGGGAAATTATACCAGAGTTACAGAAAATTATGAAAAGTGCCAAAGAAAACTGGAAAGTAATTGGGATATATGCATGTAGTATAGGTGCGTATTTTTCTATACAGGCGTTTCAGAATACAAAATAACAGCTAAAATACGGTGTCTTACATTTGAAAAAATTAAACTTTTTTATACGAGAACTGAGTGGAAGCTTAATTAAGTCAAAGCCAGTAAAACCAGTTTTTACTGGCTTTTTTGATAGTGACACCCCCTCCTTTTTTATATATTCTGGTATTAGGAGAACTATTAATCCATACAAGAAGTGAAAGGAGGTAACAGGATGAAAGGTAAAATACTATTAGGATTAACCGCAATATTGATGCTGACGGGAGCTGCTGTACCGGTAAAAGCAGATGATGTCTGGAAATTTGATGCCCAGCGTTTTGTATTGAAGGAGTACACAGGTACAGAGACGGATGTAGTGGTGCCGGACACTATGGATGAGGGCGTGCCGGTTAAAAGACTGGGAACTCAATTACTGGCTGGCTCAGAGACGCTTACTTCTGTAGTAGTGCCGGATAGCGTGACGATACTTGATGTTGGTGCGCTGAGTTATGATAATAATCTGTCGGAGATAACTTTATCTTCAAATTTGATCAATATCGGGTGGAATGCTATTTCCAGTAATGATGCGCTGACAGAACTCACCATACCGGCATCGGTCTGTATTATAGACAGCTATGCAGTCAGCGGCTGCTATGCTCTGAAGAAAATCGTGTTTGAGGGTGCATGCCCATTGATAGGTCCAGAGGCTTTTGTAATGCTTTCAGATGATGTGGTAATTTATGTGCCGGATGACCAGATAGAAGAGTACAAGAAGGTTTTTGAAGAAAATAATAAAAATTTGAACATTCAGCCAAGTGGAAAGCCGGCTGTACTTTATTCAGCTGAAGACTATCTGGATACAGAGAATCTGACGTTTGATGCAGAAACGGGAAGCATCACAGGTTATAATGGAATGAATACCAGACTGACGATCCCGGAGAGTATTGATGGTGTGCCGGTAAAAGCAATTGGTAAAAGAGCTTTATGGGAAGATCCTCTTTTAGGGTATGTAACTCTTCCAGAGGGACTGGAATATGTTGGAGAAGATGCTTTTAGTATCACTGATACATTAAAATATGTGGAATTTCCGTCTACTCTGAAAACTATTGATAAGAAAGGTTTTTCATCTTATCGGGGATTCAGGCTGGATCTTCCGGATAGTCTGGAATATATCGGAGAAGAAGCGTTCAGCTATTTTTCGGTAGAAACAGACCTGATCATTCCTGAAGGCGTAAAGGAACTCGGCCCTGGAGCATTTTCAGCAGCTTCGAGATTACAGAGGGTATTTCTTCCATCAAGTTTAGAGAAGATAGGGGATAATTGCTTTAGCAGGTCACCTATTACTTATGTTTATATGGAGGGATTAGAGCTACCGGAAATTTCGGATACCGCCTTTGATAAGTGTGAATACCTGAGAGACATAGATCTGAACGAAAAGTGTACCAAGCAGCAGATGCTGGATGTACAGGCGCTCGTTGATGCACAGGGACTGGAGTGCCGGGTATGGCGAAACCAGAATACAGAGGTTGAATATGCACGCTTTTCTGTTGAAGAGCTTCCGGATGACCCGAGTAAGTTATACTTAACTGGATACGAAAAAGAAGCCGCGAAGGTGCGCAGCTATGATACTTATACAATAGGCGAGGAGGATAAAGGAGTAGTAGGAATCGCCGATGGTGCATTGAAGGGCGATCAGACGATAACCTACTTTGCGGTGCCTCATAACGATGAATTCGTTTACGTTGGAAAAGAAGCTTTTGCAGACAGTATTGTGGAGCATGTAGACCTGTTTGATTCTGTCACCAGTATTGGAGCGGAAGCCTTCCGCAATTGTGCGCAGCTTAAGGAGATCACAATCCCTGCTTCTGTGACGGAGATTGGAGAAAATGCTTTTGCAGGCTGCAGCGGACTGACAAGTGTTAATATTTTATGTGATGTTGGATTGCTTCCGGAGGGAGCTTTTGCGGACTGTCCAAATCTTACCGAAGCAACTGTGGCAGCAGGAAATATTCCTGCAAGACTTTTTGAAGGATCAGCACTCGCCTCACTGAATATGGGTGAGGGCGTAACTGAGATTGGTTCAAGAGCTTTTGCCGGAACTTCGCTGAGTGAGTTTGTGATACCTGCAAATATACCAGTCAATGGAGAGGCTCTTGAAGGGATTGAACTGAGTAATATCAGGCTCAGTGCAGATGCGACGGATGAACAGGTGGCTGAATGGAGTGCAGCACTGAATTATCCCTGGTATGACAGAATATGCAGAGTTGGCGAGGAATCTATGCTGGTGAAGATGCCATATGAACCTCTGCCAGAAGACAATTTTGAATTTGATGAAGAGAGCAGAACGATCACAGCATATGTTGGAACTGCAGTGGATGTTATCATTCCGCGTACGATTGGCGGAGTGCCGGTAGAAAATATTTCTTATAATGCATTTGAAAATACCAGAGATTATGTACATTCAGATATGGAGACAAACCAGAAGGAAGGAGACTGGGTGCCGATGCGCTGCGTGATCCTGCCGGAGACACTGAAATCAATTGAGGACAGTGCATTTACGAACTGTCATGATCTGGAAACAGTGATCTGCTATGCACCTCTGGAAACTACAAATAATGGCTTGTTCTCGGAATGCCAGGGTCTGAAAAAAGTGGTGTTTGTAAACGGAGTACTGCATATGGATAACTATCTGTTTAACTTCTGTAAGAATCTGGAGACCGTATGGTGTAAGAATCAGGTAGACCGGATTGGAATTCAGACTTTTGGAGTAACTCCTATGGAAAGGCTCTGTGTGAATGCCAAAAATATTGATATAAGTGCATTTGCAGGAATGGAGTCTTTGAAAGAAATCCATATCCGTGGTGGAGTTGAGCATATGAGTCTGGGAGCATTTGCAATGCTGCCGTCAATCGAAACAATCTGTTTGGAAGGAATTGATCCAGATGTGATGGAAGATGACTGGGCAAATCTGGGGAACAGCAATCTTACGATTCTTGTACCGGAAGATACTTCAGATGAGCAGCTGGAGGCTATCGGACGGAAGTTCTTAAGCTCAATGATCATCACAGACGGTGCTCAGGTGAAGAGAGGTACCTGTTCAATGCCAGAGGATCCGATGCCGGATATCGCTGAGATGCTCAGTGCATATGGAATCTGATTTAAACCTTAAACACAGAAATGGTCGCCGATCTGGCGACCATTTTAAGTTCGACGGATAGAACTCTTGTGGTGTTTTTAGCTTCATAAAGGTCTTTGCCAACTTTATGTCCACGTTTTTCATACTAAAAATCCGGATCAGGCGTACGAAGAGATGGCAAGTGGTTTTGAAGAAGTAACAGCAGAAGATGTAGCCAGTGACGTAAAAGGTTTAAAATTCTTTGGAAAAGAAGACAATGAAAAATTGAATGATGAAAGCAACGCTGATTCCATTTATGTGATCAGTCAGAAAACAGGATCCTCTGAAGTAAGAAAATTTTGAGGATTCTGTTTTTTTGTGCAATTTTATTTTGAAAAACATGTATTATGATAAATCGACTTTTAATTTCCGATAGATTCTGATAAACTGATATGGCAAAATATTTTCAACTATTGAAAAGAGAATGATGTATGGTGCTTTATGCATTTCGATGACAGAAAATACAGGAGGGTTAGGGCATGAAAGTACTGATTACAGGGACAAGTTCCGGAATAGGGAAAGGGATTGCAGATAAATTTCTAAGAGAAGGACATCATGTTACTGGAATTGACTGTAATAAGTCAGCTATTCAGCATACTGCTTACAGACATATCTGCATGGACATCCGTGATAAGATGCATTATCCGGAGTTAGGGCCTTTTGATATAGTGATTAATAATGCAGGCGTACAGAATAACAATGATATTGATGTGAATTTAAAGGGAACCATCGATATTACTGAGAAATACGGAATACACCCGGGGATTCGCGCAGTACTTATGATAGGATCGGCCAGTGGACACAACGGGTCAGAATTTCCGGAATATGTAGCAAGCAAAGGCGGGGTCCTTTCTTACACAAAGAACATTGCTCTCCGTATCGCAAAATATGGTGCAACATGCAACAGTCTTGATTTTGGAGGTGTTCTGACAGAACTGAATAAACCGGTTATGGAGGATAAAGTTCTGTGGAATGAGATTATGGAACAGACCCCCCTGAAGCGTTGGATGACAGTTGAGGAAGCGGCAGACTGGGCATATTTTATGACAGTTACCAATCGTTTCTGTACCGGACAGAATATTCTGATCGATGGTCTTGAAGCCGGAAATGCACATTTCGTATGGCCGGAAGAACAGTAACAAGGAGACGTATATAGAATCGGGGAGATAGATATAATGACTTGTGAGGAACTAACAGAGCGGATAAAAAAATACAGACCTTTTAATGAACAAGAAGAAGCGGATAAAGTGTTGATTCTTGACTGGATCGGGAATAATAAAAATGCATTTTTTAGGGAAAATATGGTGGCACATATGACAGCATCCGCCTGGGTAGTAAATAAAGACAGAAGTAAGGTACTTATGGTATATCATAATATATATAATTCCTGGTCATGGCTTGGCGGACATGCGGATGGAGAGACTGATCTTTTGGCTGTTGCCATTCGGGAGGTGCGTGAAGAAGCCGGCATTGCCAATGTGTATCCTGTGTCAGAAGAGATCTTTTCTCTGGAATCACTGACTGTGGATGGCCATATCAAAAAGGGCAAATATGTATCCAGTCATTTGCATCTGAATATTACTTACCTTCTGGAGGCTGATCCTGAGGAACATCTTTCTATAAAAGAGGATGAAAATAGTGGTGTGGCATGGTTTACACCGGAAGAGGCACTTGAAAAGTCTACAGAGCCATGGTTTGTAGAACGAGTATATAAAAAACTGATAAAGAAGACAAATCTTTTAAAAGGAGTGAGAATGAACGAAAATGAAGTCAGCACAAAATGATATGACTGTTGGGAATCCTATGAAAATTATACTGAGTTTTACATTTCCAATTTTTCTTGGAAATGTGTTTCAGCAGTTTTACAATATGGCAGATGCCGTGATCGTTGGTAAGTTTGTGGGAAATAAGGCGCTGGCAGCGGTTGGAAGTACCGGAACGATCATGTTTCTAATCTATGGATTTGTAGTTGGAATGACCGCCGGGTTTACAGTTCTTACGGCTCAGAAGTTTGGAGCAGGTGATATGGAGGGAATGCGTAAGACGGTTGTCGGAGCAGGTCTTCTCTCGTTTGTGATAGGAACAATACTGACGATTTTGTTTATGGTATTTATGAAGCCACTTCTGATCCTTATGAATACGCCATCTGACATTTTTGCAGATTCATATGCATATATTATGATCGTCAGTGGAGGAATTCTTGCACAGATGCTTTATAATCTTTTGGCCAGTATTCTGAGAGCGCTTGGTAACAGCAAACTTCCTTTATACTTTCTGATCATCAGTGCACTTTTGAACATTGTACTTGATCTGGTATTTATCATTGGATTTCAGATGGGAGCCAAAGGTGCGGCAGTGGCAACGGTGATCGCACAGGGAACATCCGGTGTACTCTGTCTGTTGTATATCATTGCAAAAGTACCGGTACTTCATATCAAAAGGGATGACCTTCAGGTGGGCGGTACGATTTACAGCAATCAGCTTCGGATTGGGATTCCGATGGCACTGCAGTATTCAATCACAGCAATTGGAACTATGATGGTACAGTCTTCATTGAATATTCTGGGATCTACACTGGTGGCAGCGTATACGGCAGCAGGTAAGATTGAACAGGTGGTCACCCAGGCCTATGGTGCAATGGGAACGACGATGGCAACATATGGAGCACAGAATATGGGAGCTGGCTCTGTGAAACGAATTCGGGAAGGTTTCAAAGCATGTACGATCGTTGGTGTGGTATATTCCATTGTAGCTGCAACGTTTATTATGACTGTCGGAAAATTCATGACCTATCTGTTTGTTTCTGAGGATGTGAAGGTGATCATGAGTTCTGTAGATATTTATCTGAAATGTATTGGGATCTTTTTTATTCCTCTTGCTGTGGTTAATATCTATCGAAATGGAATTCAGGGCCTGGGCTATGGATTGCTTCCGATGATGGCAGGTGTTGCAGAGTTGATCGGACGTGGAATAGTGGCTGTGATTGCTGGTAAAATGCGAAGTTATCCTGGAGTTTGTCTTGCAGGTCCGGCAGCATGGGTACTGGCAGGCGGTTTGGTGCTTGTTATGTATTTTTATATTATGAATGTACATATGAAGAAAGTTTTTGGGACAAATGGGAAAGATTGATGAGATCTTTCCCTTTTCTTTTTTACAGAGAATGTAGTAACGAAAACTACATGATAAAGAAAAAGAATCAAGAATACGTTGACAGGAATAATTAAACGGTTTATACTATCAAATAGTTTGATAATCAAAATAAATGCGGGATAACAGGAGGAAATACAAATGCATACAGATAGAAAAATGTTAAAGCCACTGAAAATAGGAGAATTGACAGTAGAGAAACCAATCATACAGGGAGGTATGGGAGTTGGTGTCAGTCGAAGCAATCTTGCCGGAGCAGTGGCGGCAGAGGGAGGTATTGGTATTATTTCGACGGCTCAGATAGGATATGATGAAGAAGGCTTTGAAAAAGATCAGGCAGGATGCAATCGTATTGCAATAAGAAAGCATATTCACAGGGCAAAAGAAATAGCTGAGGGAAAAGGACTGGTTGGAGTAAATATCATGGTCGCACTGAAACACTATAAAGAACATGTACAGGAAGCGGTCCGGGCAGGTGCAGATGTGATCATCAGTGGAGCAGGACTTCCAATGGATCTCCCAAAACTGGTGGGAAACAATAAGACAAAGATAGCACCGATCGTTTCTTCCAGAAGAGCGACACAGCTTATTTTGAAAATGTGGGCACATCGTTATAACCGGACAGCAGATTTTATTGTGATCGAGGGCCCAAAAGCAGGCGGACATCTGGGATTTTCTCGGGATCAGCTGGAGAATCTGGAGACTCTTGATTATGATCATGAAATCAGGGAAATCATTGCATGTAAAGCACCTTATGAAGAAAAATATGGAACAAAGATTCCGGTAATCGTTGCTGGTGGAATCTTTGACAGGGCAGATATTGATCATATGACAGAACTGGGTGCAGATGGGGTACAGATTGCCAGTAGATTTGTGGCAACAGAAGAATGTGATGCATCAGATGCCTATAAAAATGCATATATAAACGCGAAAAAGAAAGATATTCAAATTATCCAGAGTCCGGTAGGTATGCCGGGAAGAGCTCTTCGCAATGAATTTATCAAGGAACTTGAAATTGCAAGAAAGCCAATTACAAAATGCTATAACTGCCTGGAAAAATGTGAGCCACGATCAGTGCCATATTGCATTACAAAAGCACTGATCGATGCAGTCAGAGGCGATGTGGCAAATGGCCTTGTGTTTTGCGGGGAGAATGTAGACCGTATTCAAAAGATGACAACCGTACATGAACTGATGCAGGAACTCTGCTACGGGATAGGTTCCTGATTGCGGAATCTTGCATACAGCGCATGTCCAATCGTAATAAAAGCAGGCAGAAGCATCAGTATTCCATACCAATTAGAATCAGAAGTCAGAACCAGAGGGAGAATCGTCCAGAGAAAAATTCCAAAGTACAGCATTCCAGAGAGGATACATGGCAGAAAATGATTCCATCCAAACAGGGCGGATAATGAAGCAAGGATCAGCATCAATAGATTCATATAGGTACGGATCGTTCCTTCAGGGAAATTCAAAAGCCGGGCGGATGCACACATACAGAGTCCGATCGTTAGGAAAAAAAGATTAAATATACGCATGAGTCTGGATATCACAGATGAACTTCCGTTTGGAGAGCAGTGTTCCCAGAGCTCTACGCCAAGTTTGTCAGCCAGTTCTCTGGCCTGCCGCGTGAAGGTACTATTGGTCATGACCATTGCGACATCACAGTCATAGAAGTCTGCACCTGCATATGCTTCCTGAATTGCTTTATTGCCGACAGGATAAGAATAATATTTACACTGGATTCCATATTTTATTCCATTTTTCTGTGCGAGGATATCAACACCCTGATCACCGCTGCCTTTAGTGACAGCAACTTTATGGAAACCTCGATATCTCAATAATTCTGCACAGCGGTGTTCGAATTGCAGACCATCCATGGGTTAATAATCCTTTCTTATATCTGAGAGATTATCCTTTATTTTAACTGTGGGGCATACGAGATGTCAATAAAAGAATATTAGTGACATAATGCTTGATAATATAGGAGTTTCTGATACAATGTTGAGAAAGGAGTGATGGTTTATGATTACATTAAATGATTACCTTTATTCAGGTGATACGATTCTTCGTATCCTGCACAATTATATTCATGATCTGAGAGCAGAGGCCAAAAAGACACATAATGAGGTTGATATGATTCACTGTAATTTCCTGATCCTTATCAGAGAATTGTTGGAACATAACGATTTCCTTACTGCACAGTCTCAGCAGATCAGGGAATTTTATAAATATATGTCCAGGGAATATCCTTTTCTTGCATTTACATTTAAAGGACGAATCAAATCCCTGATACGTGCAGAAGAGAAATTTAACGGGTATGTAGTGGAATATATTTATGATTATTATACAGAGCATGGAGAATATCCACCACTGGCGGATTTAAAAAACAGATTAAGTTGTTTTCGAGATTTTATTGCGTATCGTATTGTGATTTCGATGCCGAGATGCCATCTGAAGAGTGAAGCAGACCGTGAGCAAGAAGAATTAAAATATCTGTATCAGATTGCAAATGTTCTTCCAGGTTTTCTTGAGGAAAGAGGATTTACAGCAGAATCGGCACATGGAGTCAGAAAAAGCGGCTCACCGCTTCTGAACGAGGATGTCAAACCTTATTACAGAGACTATATCCATGGAACAGATTCCGATGGATATCAGTCTTTACATATTACGTTTTATGATAACAGTTCCAGATCTTATATGGAAGTTCAGCTTCGTACAAAAACCATGGATGATATTGCAGAGATTGGATCGGCCAATCATCTTGGATATGAGAAAAAACAGGAAAGTGAAAGAGCCAGAAGAGATGCAATTCCAAAAGGAGAATGCATTTATTTTGATGAAGCTTATGAGAGAGGAATGAAGCTTCTCGGACTGGAATTGTCCAAACTGGATGTGAATATGTTTTCTGCGGTTAATAACAGTCTGATCAATGACGGCTGCGGATTGTACCGCGGCCGTCTGATTCTTCCGTATGAACATCTTTCGAGATTTCAGAATGATCTGATCGACTGAATAAATGGTTGGAGAGAGGGCATCAGCGTTCCATCATGCTGATGGATTCGATGCCTACGCTTCCGCCACGGACCACTTCTATATTTTTGAATTCTTCTTTGATCAGTTTGATAACTGCATCATTCTTGGTTGCTGTCTGAACAAATTCAAGGAGAAGACTGTCTTTTCCATAATCAATGACTCTGGCTTTGAAGGTTTCTGCAATCTGAAAAAGTTCTACTTTATCGGCAGCAGTACATTTCTTGACTTTGATATAAAGAATCTCTTTCATACGAACAAAAACATCTGTAAAATCAATAACCTTAATGACTTCTACCATACGGTTGAGCTGTTTTTTTATCTGCTCAAAAGTTTCGTCATCACTGACAGTAGCAATGGTCATTCTTGATACAGTCGGATCTTCCGTGGTACCTACTGTAAGACTGTCCAGGTTATAGGACTTTCCGGAAAAAAGACCGGAAATTTTGGATAGAACACCGACCTGGTTTTCAACGTAAAGAGAGATCCATCTAGTTTTCATACCTTTATCCATTTTTGATTCCTCCTAACAATCCATGATCAGATCAGCGAGTGTACCACCTGGCTTGACCATTGGATACACCATTTCTTCTGGATCAATGATAAATTCAATCACGGTAGGTACTTTGGTACTCTTTCGTGCTTCTTCAAAAGCTGCTGCGATTTCCTCACGTTTCGTTACACGGATTCCTTTGGCACCGTAACTTTCAGCAAGCTTAATAAAGTCCGGAGTATATTTCGGATATTCTTCCCCGTTAGTACGACGGGACAGTGCACCGGATCTTAAATTGGTCATGGAGTAGCGTTTTCCGTAGAAAAGCTTCTGCCACTGACGAACCATTCCAAGATAAGTATTATTAAAGATGCAGTTGATGATCGGCAGTTCTTCGAGTACTGCCGTTGCCAGCTCCTGAATATTCATCTGCATACCACCGTCGCCGGAGATTGAAATAACCGGAACACCCGGATTACCAATCTGAGCACCGATCGCACCCGGAAGGCCATAGCCCATGGTTCCAAGTCCACCGGACATGATAAGCTTGCGGTTTTCAGTAATATCAACGAACTGGGAGGTAAGCATCTGATGCTGTCCGACATCTGTAACGATGATTGCCTTGTCGAATTGTTTATTGATCTCATTGAAAATATCAAGAGGTCCCATCAGAGGACGATTTTTCATGGAAAGTGGATGTTCATTTTTCCATATGTCAATTTCTGTACGCCATTTTTTCGTATTGCATTCTGTTACATATTCGGCCATTTTAGTGATGGCTTCTTTTGCATCGGCAACAATCGGAACATCTACATGAATATTTCTGGAAATGGAAGCCGTATCAATGTCGATATGGACAATCTGTGCATTTGGAGCAAATTCATGAAGTTTACCTGTGATACGGTCGTTAAAACGTGTACCGATAGAGAAAAGCAGATCACAGTTGGTAACTGCCATATTTGCTGCATATGCACCGTGCATTCCGAGGTTTCCGATAAAAAGAGGATGCTTCGTAGAGATAGCACCGCGGCCCATGACTGTAGTTACGACAGGAACCTGAGTTTTTTCAACTACAGAAGTAAAAATTTCATTTGCATTTGCAATATTGACACCGCCACCTGCCAGGAACAGAGGCTTTTTTGCCTTTTGAAGCATCTTCAGGGCTTTTTTGAGCTGGCCCATATGTACACTGGTATTTGGTTTGTAGCCACGGATATTTACAGTTTTTGGATACTCGGCGCTGCCAAGTTCTGCCATAACATCTTTTGGAAGATCGATGAGGACAGGACCCGGACGACCGGTTCTTGCAATATAAAAAGCTTCTTTGATAATGCGACCGAGATCTTCACGATTACGGACGGTAACACCATATTTGGTAATGCTTCGTGTGATACCAACGATATCTACTTCCTGGAATGCATCATTTCCGATCAGATGTCTTGCAACCTGTCCGGTGAAACATACAAGGGGAACACTGTCATAGTTTGCAGTAGCCAGTCCGGTAACAAGGTTGGTAGCTCCGGGACCGCTGGTTACAAGACAGACACCGACTTTACCGGTCGTTCTTGCATAAGCATCAGCTTCATGCACCAGAGCTTGTTCGTGTCTTGGCAGGATGATATCGATCCCGCTCTGTTTGTATAATTCATCACTGATATCAATGGTACATGCACCTGGATAGCCAAATAAAGTAGTGACACCTTCTTCTTTTAAGGCTTTTACCAGTAATTTATTTCCTGAAATCTGTCTCAAATAGATTACCTCCTTGATCAAATTTAGTACGGTAAGACGGCAATTTTGCAGAGCAATTTGCCGCATAAAAAAATCCCAAGCATATAAATACTCAGGACGGAGATCCGCGGTACAATTATGTAAATAATTATAAAATAAGAAGATATATTTGTCAACGGATGGCAAATGGAACTCGGATGGACCTGAATTTTTTATTTAGGTCAGAAGTGAAAGTGGAAAAGGAACGGAATTTATGGTATCCTTACAGTTCAGGATATGTGATACACTTAAGAACTTTTGATGTGAGGAAACTATGGACTATAGGAGATAAAAACTCATGGATGTAACAGATAAAATCAGACCATGGATGAAAGAATGCCGACTCTGCCCACGTAACTGTGGTGCAGATCGTATGGCCGGTCAGAAGGGATTCTGTTGTACAGATACAGAGATCATGGTTGCAAGGGCTGCTCTCCATATGTGGGAGGAGCCCTGCATTTCCGGGAAAGAGGGATCAGGAGCTGTATTTTTTTCCGGATGTTCGCTGGGATGCAATTTCTGTCAGAACAGAAGAATATCCAGAGGCCAGAGGGGAAAGAAGATTACACTAGAACACCTGGTAGAACTTTTTTTTCAATTGCAGGAGCAGGGGGCAAATAATATTAATCTGGTAACGGCAGGACATTTTTTACCACAAGTTGCTGTTGCTTTGGAAATGTCGAAAGAACAGGGATTACATATTCCGGTTGTGTACAACAGCAGCGGTTATGAAAAAGCGAAGACTCTAAAAATGCTGGACGGGTTGGTAGATATTTATCTCCCAGATTTCAAATACATGGATGCAGTTTTGGCAAAAAAATATTCTCATGCGCAGGACTATCCGGAAATTGCAAAAGAAGCCCTGAGTGAAATGGTCCGACAGGTTGGGGAAGCAGAATTTGACAGTCGTGGTATGATGAAAAAAGGAGTAATCGTCCGGCAGTTGTTATTACCGGGCCATGTAAAAGATGCAAAGAATGTGTTAAAATATCTCTATGAGACTTATGGTGACAGGATCTATATCAGTATGATGAATCAGTATACGCCGATGCCAGTGATGAAGGATGATCCGCAGTTATCAAGAAAAGTAACGGACAGAGAGTATGAACGATTGATTGATTATGCGATTTCACTTGGACTGAAGAATGGATTTATGCAGGAAGGTGAAACAGCAAAAGAAAGTTTTATACCGGAATTTGATGGAGAGGGAGTATAAATGGCAGAGAAAAAAACAGGGAAAAAATTTGTTCAGAAACCGAAGTTTAGGAACGAGAAAAAATATAAAACAGATAAAACAGAAGTTAAGAAATATAACACTTTCGGGAAAAAAAAGGCAGAGAAAAAAATTGTTGTAAAATCAGAGAAATCACTTTGTCCGGTACATGGAAAATGTGGTGGATGTCAGCTTCTGGATATGCCATATGAGAAGCAGTTGAAACAGAAGCAGAAGCAGGTAAATAAACTTCTGAAGCCATACTGCAATACAGAGAAGATCATTGGAATGGAAAATCCGTTCCATTATAGAAATAAAGTACATGCAGTATTCGGACATCGGAAGGATGGTACTGTGATTTCCGGAATTTATCAGCAGGGAACACATTTTATTGTACCGGTAGATGAATGTCTGATTGAAGATAAACGTGCAGATGCGATCATCCGTGATATTCGTGATCTTTTGAAATCTTTTAAGATTAAAACGTATAATGAGGATACTGGCTATGGTCTGTTTCGCCATGTACTGGTGCGAACCGGACATCACAGTGGACAGGTGATGGTAGTGCTTGTACTGGGATCGCCAATCCTGCCATCCAAGAATAACTTTGTTAAGGCACTTCGGAAACTTCATCCGGAGATCACGACGATCATTCTGAACGTAAATAATCAGAAAACGAGCATGATCCTCGGAGAAAAAGAAACAGTACTGTACGGTAAAGGGTACATTGAAGACGAACTTTGTGGACATATATTCCGTATTTCATCCAAATCTTTCTATCAGGTAAATACAGTCCAGACAGAGAAACTTTATACAAAGGCAATCGAACTTGCTGGTCTTACAGGTAAAGAAAGAGTGATCGATGCATACTGTGGAATCGGAACAATTGGCTTAATTGCCAGTGATAAAGCGAAGGAAGTTATCAGTGTGGAACTGAATCCGGATGCAGTAAAAGATGCAATTGTGAATGCGAAACGTAATGGAATTAAAAATGTGCGTTTTTATCAGAATGATGCTGGTGTATTTATGCGTCAGATGGCAGATGAGGGAGAAAGTGCAGATGTTGTATTTATGGATCCACCACGAAGCGGCAGTGATGAGAAGTTCCTGTCATCGGTTGTGACATTGAATCCCAAACGCGTTGTTTACGTATCCTGTGATCCGACCACGCTTGCCCGTGACCTTAAATATCTGACCAAACACGGATACAGCGCCGTTACTGCCGTACCGGTTGATATGTTCCCTGCGACGGAACATGTTGAGAGCGTGGTCCTGTTGACTAAAACGCATAAGTAAAAGTGTGAAAAAGGCTTGAAATAAGGGGATTTTGATAGTTTTGGTTACTGGAAATAGTACCTTTGAAAACGCTCTAAAAGTCTTGAAAAATCCAGAAAAATTTATAGTTGGATAGACAGGAATATTGAGATTGGGTCGATTATACAGAAGTGTTTACTTGTAATTTATGGAAAAATAGACGCAGTAATGTAGAGTAAACGGAAGATGGCTTAAAAAGAAAACGAGTAGGATTGTATTAAAAAATCTGTTCAATTTGGAAATAAGAGTTTCTGGGAGACTCAATTTAATTGGTTGGTGTGATGGTTTAGATGAAAACCGTATTCTGCAAACATATTTAATGGATAATAGTAATAATATAAACTCACATTTGTAATTAAAAAAATTCAGATGTGGGTTTTGTTTTAGCTAAAAGTAATTACAACTATAATGATAATTACAATACATTTACAAATTATAAAATGAATTGTAATTGGAGTTGTAATATGGTATACTATAATAATTAGATTATGCGTGGGAGGTAAGGCTCGTGAGTGAGAAAAAAATAAAGTTACCAATGGAACATTTAAATATTGGAGAATTCAATCGTGGGCAGTCTTCGAAGTTGATAAGGAATCTGGTCGATAATGATCAGGCTGCATTTATTCAAAAAAATGGAAAACCAATTGCAGTGGTATTTTCATATGAACGCTATGAACGATTACTTAATTCGGGAATAGATATCAACGAATACTGAGGAGGCTATCTATGATTGCAAGAAAATATGGTGTAGTTTATACGCCAGACAGATTGGCAGATTTTGCTGCAGAATTATTGTGTGCTGAGATTGAAAAAAGCGAATTTGATAGCGTAAATGTGTTAGATCCAGCCTGTGGTGAATGTGCTTTATTAGATTCAGTAAAAAAAATAAAAAGAAATGAATATGAATATATAGGTATAGATGTAGACAAGTCTGCGATTTTATCGGCAAGCAGCGAATATACCATAATTAATAATGATACAATTTTGCCTAAAAACGTTAGAAAAAGAACAGCGGAGTTTTGGACTGGTAAGCTTCCTACAATAAATGCTGTTATAGCTAATCCTCCGTGGAGTTCTGAAAAGATATACAATCGTGATGATTTAAGAAAAGCAGGATACGAGTTAACTGCAGGACAATATGATAGTTTTGTTTTATTTTTAGAATTAGCCTACAAAATAGTCTGTGAAAATGGAATTTTTGCTTTTATAATTCCAGATTCAATCTTTGATTCACAGAATGAAAATCTCAGAAGATTTTTAATTAGGAATACGGAAATTAAAGTTATCGCACGTTTAGGAGAAAAATTATTTGATGAGGTTAATAGAGCAACTACTATTATTGTGTGTAAAAAAAGAAAACCAAACGAGCAAAGTATTACTAAGTGTTTCAGATTATCAACCAATGATAGAAAAAGATATCTTTTGTCGGATATTAAACTAATAGATATATATAAAGAAAATGTTCATCAAGTATTACAAAGAAGATTCTTAGAAAATCCGTCATGTAATTTTGATGTTGATACGAGAAGAGAAGAAGAGAACCTTATTGCTAAAATTAAGTCCAGCTCAATTACCTGGGAAGACAAATTTAATTTTGGCCGTGGCGTTGAGATATCAAAATCTGGAAAAGTTGTTTTTTGTAGTAAATGTGGATGTGCTCAAGGATACAAAAAGTCGCAATTTGAAAAAGGCGAAAAGACATGCACATATTGTGGCGAGAAGATAATTGTTTCTGATAAAACAATTAAAAGCGTTATTTCTAAGCAGTCATTGGGAAATGACAACCTCATTTATGTAGGAGAAAATGTTAAGCGATATGGAATTGAAGGCGGGTGTTATATTAAAACAGCTGTTCCTGGAATTAATTATAAGAATTTGAAAATGTATACTCCGCCGAAGTTGCTAATTCGAAAAACAGGTTTGGGAATCTATGCATCGATTGATTATACTGGGAGCATGACGAGCCAAACAGTATATATTTTAAAACTAAAAGATAGAGAGGATAATACTCCATTGGAGTATTATTTAGCACTACTAAATTCTAGAGTTGTTTATTATTTTTATCTGAAAGTATATGGTGAGAATGAATGGAAGTCACATCCATATTTAACTAAACAAATTATTTATTCTTTGCCGATACAAAAATACACGCAATCAGCACTGGATATAGAAATTGTAAAATTGGCGAGAGAACTAGTAAAAGAATATGAGCATTCTAAGGATTTGCAACTTGAAAAGTTGATTTGTCAGAAGTATCACTTAACGGATGCCGAAATTCAATTGGTTTATGATGAGATGAATCGCCTTCCGGATTTAGGTGCGGTAAATAACATGAAAGTTGAGGTAGAGGCTAGTGTATAGGTATATAGGAAACAAAGCTAAACTAACTCCATATATTCTTGATAAAGTTCATCAAATGATAGGAGATGCGGGTACAGTGGCTGATATTATGGCAGGTACTGGAACGGTATCACTAGAATTGAGAAAAAAAGGTTATAAGGTTGTTGCATCTGATGTCATGACATATTCATATCATCATCTTAATGTAAACCTTTGTATGAAAGAGGCACCAGAGTTCATTGGACTAAAAGATGTTATTACTGATGATTTAGGATGCATGTATCTCACGGTGTTAAAATATTTAAATCAACTAGAACCGAAAAAAAGTTTTTTCTATCAGGAATTTTCGCCGGATGGAACACCAAGAAATGGAACTCCACCAAGAAAATATTTCACATCAGATAATGCAATGCGTATAGATGCAATGCGAGAAAAAATAAATGAATGGATTGATGCAGGAAACATCAGTAAAAGTGAAGAATCTTTATTGAAGCATACACTTATAATGGCAGTAAATGAAGTTGCTAATATATCTGGAACATATGGATATTTTTTATCTTCATTTAAAAAGAATTCGTTAGAAAAAATAGAATTAAAACCAATAGATTTTTATGAATCTAACAGTGAAGGTCATGTGGTTAAGCTTGGATTCGCTGAAAATCTTGCTGCCACTATAAAAGCAGATTTGTGTTATATAGATCCGCCATATATGAAAAGACAATATGCTGCAAATTATCATATATTAGAGACGATTGCTCGAGGTGACTTCCCTGATGCGGTTGGAAAAAGCGGTTTACGTGATTGGTGGGATCAGCATTCCAAACTGTGTACTAAAACAAGAGGTCTGCAATCTTTTGAAAAAATAATTTCTGACATGCAATGCTCTAAGTTTTTGATTAGCTACAGTGAGGATGGATTGTTCACGTTAGAACAGCTCCAAGAATGTTTTGGGAAATTTGGGAAGGTGTCAGTGCAAGAAATTGACTATAATCGTTTTAAAAGCAATGATAGTAAATTACCACAGAAATTAAAAGAATATTTAATTTCTGTAGAAAGGTAGAAAGTGAAATGGAGTATATAGAAAGAATATTTTATAGAAAAATAAATCCATCGGACTTCAAAAAACTTTATGATATTGATAGACCAGAAGGTGGTGGGGGGCAGACCTATCTAGAGGCTGCAGGAATTTCAAATGAAAAAATTGTTGACTTTTTGAGTTATGCAGAAGTTTCTGATAGCCCACTTAAAGATAAAGGTGAAACGAGATCTGTTTATAATTTTAATGCCTATGTTTTAGGTGATGCAAAAGCTGGAAGTGCATTTATTGAATTTGCTCCTAGAAGTGGAAGAAATAATTACAGAATCAGTAGACAGAATATGAAGTATAAGCACCCTGCCTGGAGTGTTGCTAATGGATTTCCTGAAGCAAACAAAGATGCTAATGGAGATTATACATCTGAGGGGAATTTTGAAGGTATAATTGATAATTTAGTTATTTGGATTATTAAAACGTCAAATAAGAAATATTATGCTGGATTTATTGATATAGATACTATGCCAGATGAATGGCCACATGACATTGGCTTAGAAGAAATATTTAAAGGTGACCGCAGAGGTGTGATTGATACAGAACCATTTAGATTGCAATTTGTTGATGATAAAGAATGTCCATTTGGTGATTATAGTATTATGGGATTAGAGGAAGAGAGAATTACGTTAGGTAGTAATATCTTACTTTATGGTGTCCCTGGGTCTGGTAAGAGCTGGACTATTGAGCATGAGTACTGCAAGAAAGATACAAACGTAGAACGACTTGTATTCCATCCAGACTATACTTATTCTGATTTCATTGGACAAATACTTCCGAATGTCGATGATGAAGGACAGGTTAGCTATAAGTTTACACCTGGACCTTTTACAAACATCTTAGCAGATGCATATCGTAATCCAGATAAAGAATATATTCTTATTATCGAGGAAATCAACAGAGGTAATGCACCAGCAATTTTTGGTGAAGTATTCCAGTTGCTTGATAGAAAGAGTGAAATTAGAGATTTCGATGATGATGGATATCCTATAGGAACAAGTGAGTACGGCATTACAAACGCCAATATCGCAAAGATTGTTTATGGTGATTCAAAGCATAAAGTTCGTATTCCATCGAATCTTTCAATTCTTGGAACAATGAACACCTCTGATCAGAACGTATTTACTCTTGATACTGCTTTCCAGCGTAGATGGGAAATGCGTCTGATTGAGAATAACTTCGAACATGTGGACAGAAACTTGGCAGATGCAGAGATTCTCGATACGGGAATTACATGGGAGGTTTTCTGTACACAGATCAACAATATTATAGTTGGTAACAATGCAAGAATGACTTCAGCAGAGGATAAGCGTCTCGGTGCCTATTTCGTACATTTGAGAGATTTGAAATACAAACCGGAAATGGGCAATCTTTCAGACGGAGAATATGATGCTCTTAGAACAAAAGAACAGGCTAAGTCCATCACAGAAGCAGAAAAAGAAAGATTGGATGCTATCAGAGATGCGATGAAGCAGAACCGTAAATTCCCAGAGAAGGTTATCAAGTACTTGTGGGACGATGCATTTAAATTCAATAGAGAGGTTGTTTTCGAGACATCTCAGTTCCAAAGTCTGGAGCAAGTTATTCGTACCTTCATGTACGCAGAAAAGATGGATCGTTTTGCAATGTTTAAGGAAAATGTGAGAGCCGCATTTACCAATCCAGAAGAGTAAGGTGGTGATTCAATATGGATTTGGATACGGCATTACATACTGCATTGGTCGATGATGACATAAAAAAGCATTGCCATGTAAACTCAAATGAAGATGGAGATCGATTTGTTGGAATCAAAGCAGACTCTGATAATGCGATGGTCTATTTTCCTATCGGATATCAATTGCCGGAAACAGATAATGAGATAAGAACTGATATAAAACATTTGATTCAAGTTTTATCTGAATTTACAACATCTGAGGATAGGTTAATTGCAGTAAATAAGTTTGCAGCTCCACAGTCGGTTGATTTTCCAATCAATGCGTATAAAAACGTTATAGAATACTATTTTTCTATCGGCGGAAAATATTATATTGAGGTTGAACCAACATTCAAGACGAGTGCTACTGGCAAACAGGACTGGCCAAGAACAGTTAGAAATCAAGTACCTTTGGTTCAGCAAAAGGGCGGGATTAGTTCTTTTATTTATACAGAGTTTACTGTTAGAGCAACAAGACCGAATGATTCGAAGCAAATAACGCAGATTAATCGTTTCTGTGTTTACGAAGCATTCAAAAAACTGGGATGGCTTTATGTTCCGTATATGCCAGAACAGCCGGGACCGCATCCAGATGTCAAAACTTCGAGTGCAATATTGACTGCAAAGTTAGGTTCAACGAATGATGATAAGAAAAGAAATCTGTTCCAGGCGATGAAGGATATGCTTAAGTACATGGATGAAAAAACATCTGACAGGCAGTTCTATTTTGGTACAGACGATTTTGATCATGTTTGGGAAAAACTTATAGATCGTGCATTTGGCGAAAAGGACAAGGACAAATATTTTCCTCGTTCACGATGGTTATTGAGCCACGGTAAGTATAAAGAAAAACGGCCTTTAATGCCGGATACCATTATGATTTACAATGGTAAATATTATATTTTAGATGCGAAGTGCTATAAGTATGGTTGGACGGGCATTCCAGACCATCTACCAAATGGTTCGTCTATTAACAAGCAGATTACATACGGTGAATACCTCGAAAAATATAAAGGTGTTGATGCGAATTCCTTATTTAACGCATTCATCATGCCATACAATATGGCAAAGAACCATTTCAAGCTTACATCAGTTGTTGGCAATATTGGAGAGGCAGTTGGTGACTGGAGATACAACAAGAAATACTATGAACGAATCCAAGGAATTGTTATGGATACAAGGTATCTGATGTATCATTATTCTGGTAAACCGATAAAGGAAAAAGTTGCTCTTGCAGAATGTATAGAGGCAGTTCTGGGAAGAGATGAAATTACATCTACTGGAGAGACTCCTATTCCTAAACCTGTATCTTATGTGGGTATTAAGTCTGTTGATTCTATGGTTGCAGAAGATAGTGGTTCCTACAATTTAGATTAAATATAAAAATAGCATAATATTATAAAACCTCTGTTTGCAGATGATTGCAGACAGAGGTTCTTTTTTTATAATCCTTCTTTTTCTCTTTTTCGTTTTCTGTAACGGTCTTGGGTGACTCTGTTGCAGCACTCCTGACTGCAGAAACGATTTCTTGTTGAAGTGGTCTTTACAAGGAAGTAGCGGCCACATCTAGGATTGTCACAAGGACGATACAATTCGAGGTCTGGTTTCAAATAGAATATGGAGAAGTAAGCTGCACAAAGAAGAGAATCTACTTTCCATGATGGGGTCATTGTTTCTGAATTATAAACAGGATGGATACCATCAAGGTTAGCATTGATCTCTTCTCCGATGATGTACTTTGCGATTTTGATTAATGCCGCTTTCATTTCAACTGAGAATTCATTGGAACTGTCTCCATTCATTTCATAAAGAAAATGGAAGAGGAAGTCAGAGATTTTCTTGGTCATATCTCGTTTTTCATAATTAACAAACATCGAAGTGATATTTTGATAGAATCCATTCTGATATCCCGGAACAGAAGCATAGCCCCCAATAATATTATTGTAATCCTGGATGTTAAGAGCATAAGAACCGTATATGCAATCGGTGATGCTATAGGTGTCTCCTTCAAATGCTTCTTGTTGTCTGCTGTAAGATAACTGAACAGGTGGGTTTATAAGTGTATCTACATATTTATGATGGCAGCTGGAGTAGGCATTTTTCATAGAATCGGTTTTTATTGTAAGATCCTCAGAGAACAATAAAGAAATTGTTAGGTCACAAATCTTCTTGTAATTCTTTCTGATCTCGTTGGCAGCAGTCATTAACTCTACGGTTATTTTTAATCGGTTAATTATTCCGTATAAAGATATCTCATCAAATACTTCATAGGTGCCTGCACAAACTGGAAATAGGAAACCATTGTCTTTCATAAATGATACGAGTTCCTTGGTAGGCTTATTTGCAAGAGACATCAGAGTACCGAGAATGTTTTTTTCTTTGATTGTCCCGTTGGGTGCAATACGAACCAAGCCATCTTTAGCTGCATAGCCAAAGAGAATAGGGTGTTCCGGCATTGCTTGTAGCTTGAATTTGCTGATAGGTTCAGCCCCCGGAGCAATGTGTTCTATATCTTCAACGCAGTCGCAACTACAACTTTCGAACTTAAATAAAATGTTTTCAAAAAAATTTTCTTTGATTTGGGGCATTTTTGGCTCCTTTCTGTGGTCGGAAAGTCATGGCACATGTCATGGCTTTATTTTTTTGCCTAAAAATAGTAATGGCAAAGTATATGGAATGTACTAATTATACTCTCTAATAACTCAAAATACAACTAAATATCCATTACTAAAATATTAAAGTTATGTGAAAACTTATTATCTTCAATTACTTTTCGCCGTTAATTATACTTATTACAGAGTTGAAAGATAACTCAGATGTGATCCAAGTTAACGAAATCAAGAATCGTTATATAAGGTGAGAACATCACTCAGTAATTATTATCACAAGGCCTGATTAGCTATAAGGGCATTGGGATACAGATATCGGCATCGATCACAGGACAACCTGTGAAAGGTGCGGTAGAGGTACCCTTATTTCCTTATGCACTTTTTCAGGCAATTCATGGGTCGGTACTTCTATAAGCACCGGTCTTTATTTGTTCCCTATGCCCTTCTGCAAGAACCAGGCAGAAAGGCAGGAACTTTATGAAAATCAAGATTCGTTACGAGAACGAGTACCAGACCCTTGAGGTCGAAAACATGGAATTGGAGAAATGGTTAAATATCTCCATTTCAGAGGAAGAAAGTCAGGAGGATTATGAAAAGAGAATCCAGGATGTAATCGAAGAGAGATTTAACAGACCCGATTACAACAGCTGGCACAAGCATGACCGTCATACTGGCAACGCTTATACGAAGAGCAAGGACGGGACAGTTGAGGTCAATACAGAAGAGGCAATCATGTTCAGAGCCGCTGATAAGTCAGCCTTTAACAGTTCAATTGATGGAGTACATAACCAGCTTGAATACGAAGAGTGTTGTGAAACTTTGAGAAGTCTTCTTAAACCTGCAGTGGCAGATATGGTAATTGCTATTGCCCTTGACGGTTACACCGTTGGTGAGTATGCAGCAGAAATTGGTGATGATGCCAATAATGTCAGTCACCGTTACAGAAGAGCAATTAACAAATTAAAAAAAGTTTTTTCAAAAACGTCCTTTTAACCCTTCTCCCAAGGCTACCAGGTAGGAGGGTGATGTCTCCAAGAAACTATTTAAGGAGGTAATTCGTATGGAATTACAAGTATTTAACAGCACAGAGTTTGGTTCTGTAAGAACAGCAACTGTAAATGGTGAGGTTATGTTTGTCGGCAAGGATGTAGCAGACATTCTCGGGTACCAGAACGGTAGTCGAGATATCAACCGCCATGTAGATGAAGATGACAGGAACAAGGTAATGATCTTTGATGGTAACCAGGATAAGGAAACCATCATCATCAATGAGTCCGGACTTTACAGCCTTATCCTTTCCAGCAAAATGCCTAATGCGAAGAAGTTCAAACATTGGGTAACGGCAGAGGTTCTTCCGGCTATCCGTAAGCATGGAATGTATGCCATCGATGAAATCTTGGAAAATCCTGATCTTGCGATTGCAGCACTCACACAGCTTAAGGAAGAGCGTGAAAGAAGAAAGCAGCTTGAATGTCTGGCGCTTGTTCAGCGTCAGCAGATTGCAGAGATGCAGCCAAAAGCAAGCTACTATGACCTTATTTTACAGAACAAGAACACAGTTCCTATTACACAGATTGCAAAGGACTATGGTATGAGCGGTCGAAAGTTCAATGAACTTCTTCACGAACTTGGAGTTCAGTATAAGTTCAGAAAGACCTGGCTTTTATATCAGCAGTATGCAGAATGCGGATACACACAGTCCCGTACCTATGCAATCGATGAGAGCAGAAGTGTGATGCATACCTACTGGACTCAGAAGGGCAGACTTTTCCTTTATGACCTTTTGAAGAATGAAGGTATCTTACCAGTCATTGAACAGGAGGATTAAGAGATATGGGTGTTGATAAGTTTAATCACGAAGGGTACTTTGACCCGACCACATACGAGGCTCTTACCAACATCCACCGTGAGGAAATGGCAGCTGATAAAAAGGCTGCCTATCTTCCTTTGGTGTATGTGTGCAGTCCGTATGCAGGTGATATTGAAACCAATGTAAAGAATGCAAAACGATACAGCAGATTCGCTGTTGATGAAAATGCTATCCCGGTAACTCCTCATCTTTTATATCCACAGTTTATGGATGACGGCAATGAAGCTGAAAGAGATATGGCTATGCATTTCAATTATGTACTTCTTGGCAAATGTACAGAGGTCTGGGTCTTTGGTGGTGTGATAAGCCGAGGCATGGCTCGTGAGATTGGTGTTGCCAAGAAAAGAAGAATGAAGATCAGATGGTTTACCCAGGATTTGAAGGAGGTCGGAGAATATGATTAATTTTACTGTTTATTCAGCAGACTGTGTCGGCAACAGCGGTAACTGTCTGTATCCCAACAAGATGATTGTTGCCGACAAGGAATCCTTTATTAAAGCAATCAGTAGCGAAGTTTAAGAACAGAATGAGAAAACTCACTTGCCGTAGTTGGGGCGTTAGCAACAGCTACAAGGTGGAAAAGCTCAATCAGCTTATCAGAGGGTGGATTAACTACTTCAAGATAGGAAGTATGAAAACACTCTGCAAAGAACTTGACAGTAATATCAGGTACAGACTTCGTATGTGCATTTGGAAACATTGGAAAACACCACAAAACCGTGCTGAGAATCTGATAAAACTTGGAATGAATAAAGAAGATGCATACTCGATAGCGTACACAGGAGCGAGGATAGCCCATGTATGTAGCGGGGCATTGAATTATGTAATTACCAACAAAAGACTAGCCTCATTTGGATTAGTCTCAATGTTAGATTACTACACCGAAAGGTGTGTCACTTGCTAAGTTGATTGAACCGCCGTGTACCGAACGGTACGCACAGTGGTGTGAGAGGTCGAAATATCTCATTCACAAGATGAGATATTTCTCCTACTCGATTTACTTGACAAAGCTACTTGACCCTTTGGTTAGTTCCGAACGCATAGCCCCGGGAGTAATTATTAAGGAGATGAGATTTTATATTGAATGTGATTAAGTAAAGAGCAATCATTTCGATTGTCTTCAGAAATTATAATGATTTCTACCTTTGGGTGATTTACGATTTCAGGCCAGAAAGATTCTGCAGGTTCTTGCAATACCCCTAAAATGGGAGTCTGCCCATCCAAAAGGTTTAGGATTTTTCTCCGAAATAAAGCTGCGTCTGCTTCATGTGGACCAAGCTCATCCATAACAATTAAAGAGCAGTCAGAACACATGGAAAGAATATTGCATCCAAGGCGATCAAAGGTATCGGCAGTGTGTTCATCTGTTTTTCCGCATAAAAACAAAAGATTAGATTTGTTTGGGAGCTCCTTCTCTTTTAGATGGTACATATGAACTGAATACTGATCCTTCAGATAGTTTTTTGTGCGGACAGTCAGGAATCCATCAGAGGTTTTCTTATAATCATCTAATATCTTTTGGATCAATGTAGATTTTCCAATGTGTTTTTTACCAGTTAAAAATATATGTTGAGTCATAGTAAAGTCCCATTTCATTTTATAATAGTTCTATAGTCAGGGCGTATTGTTTTGTTTCGAACATCCCAGAGAATTCTTCCATAAGTGGAATCAGTTATTTCCTTGATCTGCCCATCTTTGTTTAAGTGAGATTGAATCCATTGCATGATTTTATTTGCGTTTTCCTGTGTATATTCTTCAGAAGGAAGCATGTGCTCCATGAGGGAATCAATATATTGTTCATCCGGAGTTACCCAGGTTTCACGATGGAGTTTTTCATAGCTTGTTTCAGGATTATATCCAAGCAGAAATAATATATTGAAAAGAGAGAAAAACCATCGCCCATTCCATTGGGGTGCTGTTTGTTTGCCAAATACTTCCTGTAAGATCTGTTCCCTGAGTGAATTTCGTCTGTCAAGATGCGTGATATTACAGCACCATGCCCTGCTCATTTCCATAGATTTTATCAGTCCGTCCATATTGTGGATTGCAGGTGTCATGGAACTGAATACCAAATCAAATGCATGCGTATACCCCGATTTATCAATATCTAATGTCTGAAAATTACATGTATAGAGTATAGCGTTATTTAAGCCTTCATTTTGGATATGTTCCATTCCGTGTTTAACCATTTTATCAGAAATATCCAGCCCCACTACTTTGTGTACATATTTGGCAAATGCAGCAGCAAACCGTCCGGGACCGCATCCAATATCTGCGACATCATAATTTTTTTCAAGAAGTCCTTTGGAATCCAAGTAGTTTATTGCGCTGATGACACGTTCATCACCTTTTTCTTTCTTTTTGCGTGCGTCTTCCCAAAAGTCTGCACGTTTATTCCATCTTTCTATAGCCCGCTCAGGTAATTCTGCAGGCTCAGATTCCTGCAGAGAAATAAAATAATCCAATATAGAGTCCATGTATCATTTCTCCTAAAATGCTTTTGGTGAGCTATTTACCGGTAAACAGATAGTTCGTTCACGGCCATAGCGGTCGTGTGTAGTTATCACATCCATTTCAATATCGTAAACAGATTGTAAGGTTTCAGATGTAATGATTTCTTTGGGAGAGCCGAATCCCATAACCTTTCCGGATTTCATGAGAAGAACTTTGTTTCCCACGGAAAAGGGATGCTCAGGACTATGTGTTGACATAATAATGCAATAGCCCTGATTGGCCAGCCCTGAAATTACTTCCATGAGAAGCTGATGATTGGCATAATCCAGATTGGCGGCTGGCTCGTCCATGATGAAGATTTTTGCAGACTGACAGATTGCACGGGCAATTAAAACCAATTGCCTTTGTCCTCCGCTTAAGGAAGTATATTTCCTGTTGGCAAGAGGCAGGGCATTTACTTTCTCCAAGGCAGCAAAAGCTGCTTCCTGATCAGGCTCTTTTGGGGTTTCAAATGCGGAGAAATGAGAAGCACGCCCCATAATTACCATATCAAGAACTGTATAGGCAAATACAGGGGAATGATATTGGGGAATATATGCAATCATATTTGCCAGTGTTTTGGTTGTAAAGTCACTAATATTTTTTCCGGCTATCTTTATTTTTCCATTAGAAACAGGAAGGGAACCTAATATTATGCGGAACAGAGTGGTCTTTCCGCAACCATTAGGGCCAAGCAGACAAAGCACATCACCATAGTCTGCGCTGCAGCTGATACCCTTTAAAATATCACCATTGCCGTAACCGCCAAAAACATTTTCAATTTCCAGAAGCATATAATTACGCGCGCTCCTTTCGTTTGATGATAAGATAGATAAAGAAGGGGGCGCCCATGATACTTGTGACAACGCCAAGTGGAAGTTCCATGGACAAAAGGGAACGGGAAATATCATCAACAAGTATCAGGTATCCGCCGCCAAGGATCGTACTTGCAGGTATCAGCCTTCTGTAATCAACACCAACCAGTGCACGTGCCAGATGGGGGATCATCAGCCCGACCCATCCGATCAATCCTCCAAGACAGACTGCAGCGGCGCTGAGTAATGTGGAAGCGACTATAAAAATCAGACGATATTTACGCACATTGATTCCTAAACTTTTGGCTTCTTCTTCATCCAAAGTCAGCAGATTGATCTGCCATCGAAAAATAAAAATCAGACTTAATCCAATGATCATTGGAAGAACACTCCAGCAAAAGGATTTGGTTGTGGTTTTGGTTAAGCTGCCCATAAGCCAGAAAGTAATTTGCTGGAGAACATCATTGGGGTCTGCCACATATTTGATCATTGTGACACCGGCATTGCAGAGTGACATGATCATAGTTCCGGTCAGAACAAGACTGAGGGTCTGGGAATGTGCGGATTTTCGGCTGATAAGATAGGATGCGGCTACTGCGGCCACACCACCTGCAAAAGCAGAAAGCTGAATCATCCAGTTGGAAGCTCCGTTTAAAATTGCAAAAGCAGCTCCGAGACTTGCACCGGAAGAAACTCCAAGGATATCCGGAGATACCAGTGGATTGCGAAACATTCCCTGATAGGTTGCACCTGCTACCGAGAGGGAAGCACCAATAAATAAAGCAGACAGAATACGGGGCAGACGGATATTCCAGAATATAGTAACTGCCTGGGGTAAAGTATCTCCTTTAAAACCAAATTTTGATAAAAATGCATTTAGTACCTGCACTGGTGTAAGCGGATAATATCCCACCCAGAATGAGAGTACTATAATGATAAACAAAAGTACCAGCATAACCGCCAACAGCAGAACATATCGTCTTTGTCGGGCAGCGGCGGCATTTTTTTCATTAGCTGTCAGATTCATAATCCTTCATCCTTGTAACTTGACTAATCAAATTTACGGTGTTATACTCAGAAAAAACGAATTGTTTTCAAAAACTATTCGCATATACATTATAATACTTAAAAATTGTATAGTCAATTTCAATAAGCGTCAATTATGAGTAATGCGGAGAAAAGAAAGGAGAGAGTCTATGAAAAAGCACAGACAACTTTTGGCTCTGTTTATATGTCTGGTGATGTCAGTCAGTCTTTTAACAGGATATTCTGAGACGAAAGCTGCTACTGAAGAGCCGACGCAGAGTGCGGAGCAGGATGCCACGCAGGAAACTGCTGAAACCCGTGAGATCACAGACATGGCAGGAAGAAAAGTAACTGTCCCAACAGCAGAAAATATTGAATCTGTTTTTTCAGCGGGTCCGGTAGCTGCAATTTTTCTGTATATGGTTGTACCGGATAAGCTTCTTGGGTGGAATTATGAACTGAATGATGTTGAGAAATCTATTATTCTGGACAAATATCAGGATCTTCCTAATTTTGGAATGGGTGATGCTGTCAATTATGAAGCAGTAATTGCTGCCAATCCTACAATTGCTATTAATAGTGGAAAGATTAATGATGCAATGGTTTCTGATTGCGATGCGTTATCAGAAAGCCTTGGAATTCCGGTTGTTGCAGTAGACAACGAGCTTAATAATTCTGCGGAAGCTTTTCGTTTTATGGGCGAACTTCTTGGTGTAGAAGATCATGCAGAAGAGCTTGCCCAGTATGCGGAGCAGGTATTTACTGATATTAATGTACTTTCAGATATTCCAGAAGAAAAGAAAGTCAGTGTATACTTCGGTAATGGAGAGGATTCACTGGAAACTGCACCCAGGGGATCCCAGCATGCACAGATTCTTGATGCCATCAATGCAGTCAATGTTGCAGATCTGGAATTGGGAGATGGATCTCGTGTTCAGATTTCAGCAGAACAGCTTCTTGCATGGGATCCGGATGTGATTGTTGTAAATGGTGAACCAAAGGCAGATAAAAGCGGAAGTTCTGCAGCAGAAGATATCCTGAGCAATCCTGATTATGCTTCATTAAAAGCAGTACAGGACCAAAAGGTTTATGGAACTCCGAATGCACCGTTTAGCTGGGTGGATCGTCCGGCAGGACCAAATCGTCTGATCGGTATGCGATGGTTCTCAGCATTGATTTATCCGGAATATATTAAATGTGATATCAATGAAGAAATACATAAATTTTTCGATCTTTTTTATCATGTTGATCTGTCCGATGAACAGTTGGAAAATGTTCTGAAAGGAACTTTATAAAGGTTAGGCATGGACGTGAAAAAGGGCTATACAATAAATAAACGAAAAAGAAACGCTGGTTCCGGTAAATACCGGTTCCGGCGTTTCTTTTTATAATTTTCGGATTATTGCGCTTCCATGCAGATCGCATACAGGATCTGCAAACAGATGGTTTTTCAGAC
>OLVT01000583.1_pt1 | contig 38720 bp, 33 predicted proteins | sample 1673241 | NCBI WGS metagenome assembly OLVT01 (sample SAMEA3178936, study PRJEB25190) | human gut metagenome | biome: human gut; feature: human-associated habitat; material: faeces | place: Austria | collected 2013 | reverse complement strand
ACCAAAATTTACTGTGCAGAAACTGCACAGTAAGAAAATCAAGCCTAGGATTATGTATTGAATGGAATTGGACCAAGATCGATGTTCAGCAGTTGATATAACAAATAATTGTGAGATTCAGCTTAATACATGTTATAAATGCTTGAATATAGCATGAAAAGCAGATAAAATGACTCGTGTGCAGTTCCTGCACAGTCCTCAAATCATATCGTACATATGTTCGTGTTATATGTTAGACAGGAGTGCAAATGGCCAGTAGGGCGAAGGTGCGCGGCGGGGAAAAGCAGCAGCAATCCTTGTCGTTGGGAAGGGAAACCGTAGAAGAATTAGAGAAGGAAGCGGAGCGCCGCGGACTGAACAAGTCACAACTCGCTGACCTTTTGTTGAATGGCCAGCTAACTCAATCCGCCGACAAGCCCACTATCATCTCCATCATGAGCTATAAGGGCGGCGTCGCGAAAACAACTACGAGCACCTGCCTCGCGGTTTGCCTTTCGGAGCTCGGCTACAAGGTTCTGGTCATTGACATGGACGGCCAGGGCAATGTCAGCCAGAGCCTAGGCGTATACGACCCCCGCTCCGAAGAAGCCTGCATCGCTGACGTCCTGTATCAGGCAACACCAAGCTCTCCGCGTATGTCGCTAAGTGAGGTTATGCGCACCACCGACTACGAAAACGTATTTTGCGTGCCTTCGAACTTTCGATTCGCAGATGCGGACACGCGCCTAAAAGCTGAGATTGCCGGTGGCGTGGACACGCGCCTGCTATACGCTATCGAGGACCTCATTGACGAAACCGCCAGGAGCGGGGAGCGTAAATTCGATTACATCATCATCGACTGCGGTCCGCGCTTGGATATGACGACCACGAACGCCATCGTTGCTCTTGAAGCCGGAAATAACGCATCGCACATCATTATCCCGATTAAGGTTGATGGCTACGCAATCGCAGGCCTTTCTCAGACGATCGACACGATCAACCGTACGGCAAGAGAGCGTCGTCGCCTGCCGCAACACTGGAAGATTCTGCAGACGATGATCGAGCGGAATACCTCTGCATACAAATATGGCTGCCAGATGATGAAGGAAGCCATTCCGAACGCAGAGTACTTCAACACGAAGATAGAGAAGAGCACCGTGGTTCCGGAAGCAAGCTTGGCAATGGAACCCCTGATCAAATACGACCCCAACAGCAAGCCTGCGATCTCGTATCGACTGTTGGCCCAGGAAATCGAGGAAATGAATGCCTAGGAATAAGCTTCAGGCCGCACTCAAGAACAACGGAGGAGCAATCGCCAACGTGACGCCGCGTTACGAGAAGCTCACCGATGAGCAAATGCGCCTCGCGGCGTTCGAGGCCAGGGACAACCAGGAAGGCGCCATCACCGACAAGATGGCAAACAGCAATCGTCGAAATACGCTGCTGGCTGAAATGGGTTTTGACTGGTTCGACATCGATAACCTTAAGCCGAACCCCAACAACAGCTACACCATCACGGACGAGGATGTGAACAACCTTGCTGGCCTCATCTGGAACAGCAAGGAAGTCGAGCCGTTGATCCTGCGCGAAACCGAAGACGGCATCCAGATTATCGACGGCGAGCGTCGTTGGCGCGCATGCAAGCTGCTCGCAGAGAAATACGGCGATGCATGGCGCATGGTCCCTGGCAGGTGCCATAAGCTTGGCGCCGTTTCCGATGAACAGGCCAATTTCATCATGCACTCGAGCAATATCGGTCAGCGAAACATCAAACCGTCGGAACGCGCACAGGGCTTCAAAGTGCTGGCAGACAAGCTGGTGGAATGGCGCAAAGACGATCCGTCGCTAAAGGGCGTGAACACGAAAACCTACCTCGCGGAGCACTTTGGAGTGTCTGAACGAACTGCACAGGTGTTGCTGAACATAGCAAGAAACCTGTCAAAAGAGGGCAATGATCTTCTTGATGCAGGAAGCATCACGCAATCCCAAGCAGAAGCTTTGTCGAAACTTTCAAGCGTGCAGCAAGAAAGCGTCATCAACGCGGTGCACACGGAGCAATTGACTGCTGATGAGATTTCAACACTCATCGAAGCAGCGAAAGCTTCCAAGCAAGAACAACCGATCGAAGCTCTGGTTGCAGCAACGCAAACCAAAGCTCATGAAAAGGTCGTACGAGATCCTAAAGCACCAAAAGATGTGAACGGCTACCTGAAAACTGCAAGGAATGCGCTCAGGCATGCTGAGAACGCAGAAGGCGAAGCAGATTTCAAGCTGTTAGGAGAAATCAAAGCCCTGGTACGCTCGATTGAGAAATCACTGGACTAACCGCTGATTGTAAATAAATCGCCGAATAGTAAGAAGGAAACCCTCCCATGCCAAAGTGACAGAAACACTTGTAGGGAGGGTTTCTGTCAAAGAGGAGCAGTAGCTAGAAGCAACAAGGAACCTAGGAGATTGAGATAACAAGCACTTCTTAAACTCGTATGACAAAAAATTGCATGCATCGAGTATATTCTTGTTATAACGAGTTAGGTTCACCAGAACACGTTGATGCTGGTTCTGCTTATAGGAGCTGATAACCGTAGCTACAGTTCTAACCGAACACATGACTTGTTTTGCTATTGAGGCATACGTATGCGAACCTTGGCGATACAAGGTGACGATACGGGCGTTCCTTTGGTCTCTTTTCTCTTTGGTGATGCGTTTTGCTTCTTTTCTCAGAACCGATCGCTTCGATTCGAAGAAGTTGATAGCCACCTCTTCCTCCAATGTCATGGCAAGAAGCTCTCGAAGGCGGTTAGCGCCGATGAGGTAATAGCCCTGTTCCCCGCGCATATTGGTGACGGAGTCGACCGACTTGGTGATTCCGTTGAGCTCGCTTACGTTAAGCGGATTTATGAAGTTGTTGTTAAAGGAGCTCAGTTTTTGCTGTGCTATCTCGTGCGGATACACCTGAACAGCCGTGTTGTAGAACACGAACGACATGAGCTCGCGATTTCCTTCGCAATTGAAGTTGCGAAGCTTTTGGAGCTCGATGATCTTGGCAAGCCGGCTTTCCAGAAGAGGCTGATAGTTGATGATGGAAGAAGTCTTCTGGAAAGCGCGTTTGAGATTGGTTTTGCAGTTGGGTTGCTCGGCGCGTGCCGGGATGAGCCCGGAAAGTTTCGACAAGCTATATAGTGCATCAAAGGAATAATCGCAAAGCGAAGCGTAACGCCTTGCTTTGGCGTTAAAAGTTCCAGGGATGCGTGATACACGCGAAACATCGAACGTTGCACGATCGACCGAAATGCCCCTAATGGAGGAGACAACGGAATCGAGCAACGAAGCCATGCGCTTCTGCACGTTTTCGAAGAGCTTCACCGATTTGATGTTGACCTGGCCGTTTGCACTTACTCGATACGGAATGGATCGGGTAAGAATATAGAAGAGCTGCACGCCTCGACCGGTGTCGATGGTCATAGTGGGTTGGGGAAGGGCTCCGCCCCCAACGGCTTGTTTGAGCGTGTCGAGCGTTTGGCTCACGATAGCGCGGGTTTCCTGAAGGTCCCGATCGTGACAATCGAGGTCGAAGAACAGCGTGTTCAGTTGCCTGACCTGCTCTGATTTTCGGCATGCCGAAGTGAACCCGTTGTGGGTCATGTAGTAGGCCGACTTCGCGTTGAAGCCGATTGCCGACAGAGACTCGCTTTTCACCGCGGTGTCCTCCCAGGACCCGCTGGCGTCCGATGAGACCACATAGTAGCTGTTGCGGTCGTCGTGCGTGATAAGCGTGCGGAAGATTTCCCACTCGCTTTCCTGCACGTGGGAGACCGTCGCACCTACTGGTGGTTGAGGCATACTGCACCCTTCGCGACCTGCGGAAACGCGGTCGCTTTCTAGTCGAACGTATTCCGTTTTCGACAATGAAAAAAAGAGTGCAAAAACAAGAGCGCCTTGTGAGCGCATGTTCTAAGTGGTAAAATATCACCTGTGAGTGAGTGGTCGATACTTGATCACTTAGGCAACCCCCTAGTTGGCGCTAGGGGGTTCTTTTTTCTGTTGTCGATGCAAGCGGGAGCTATGTTGGCGCATAGGTGTCCACGCTTGTTACTTGCACAGTCTATAACAAGAAACACTTGGCTGTCCACATTGTTTTGTTATGAAAACGGGCAAAAGGGCTTGATTCGGTTACGCGTTGGTGGTTGTTATGCAATCGAAGTTGACGCAAAGCTTCGATAAAACTAGCTTCTCACCTGGTGTTTTCTGATTGATAGATATAGCTAACCGCAAAATTGTTGCAACTTGTTTCCGAATGGGAAAAATTTGTTATAGTTTGATGGCCGAACGCCGGTTGACGGTGCTCGGGGGTCGGGCTTTAGCGTATGATATGCAGTCAAAGATCGCTGGAGTTCGAGAGGAGTCTTGGGATGGAAGAGATGCGATTAGCCGATGAGCGCCTGAATGTGCTCGAGCATCCCCTTATCGCGCATAAGATATCGATCATGCGCGATGCGTCAACGGCTCCCTCCCAGTTTCGCCAGCTGGTGCACGAAGTGGCCATGCTGGAAGTGTACGAGGCCTCGCGTGATTTGCCGACGGAGCCCGTTGAGGTGGATACTCCATTGCAGCGCACGGTGGGAAAGCGGATTGCGGGCGAGAAGCTTGCCGTGGTGCCCATCCTTCGCGCGGGCATGGGAATGCTTGACGGGGTTCTTTCCGCCATACCTTCCGCTGCGGTGGGGGTGCTTGGCATGGAGCGCGATGAGCAGACGCATCAACCGCGCGAGTATTACGCGAAGATGCCGAAGGGCATCGCCGACAGGACGGTGTTTTTGATCGACCCCATGTTGGCCACTGGCGGCAGCGCGCTTTCGGCTATCCATTATTTGCGAGAGCAGGGCGTTCGCGACATCCGGTTCCTAGTGCTGGTGGCTGCCCCCGAAGGGGTTCGCGCCGTTTTGCGGGAAGACCCCGATGTTCGCATTTGGACGTGCGCGCTGGATGACGGGCTGAACGAGCAGGCGTACATCCTTCCCGGCTTGGGCGATGCGGGAGACCGCATTTTCGGCACTTTGTAGGGGGCTCCATGGAAAGCATGCAGCGTCCCGTCAGCATCGAGGAAATTGCCACGAAGGCGATGGGTGCATCGCGGCCGGTCATCGGCATCGTGCCGACGTACGACCCGAACGAGGGCATCCTTCGTATGAACAACCATTATGCGCAGGCCGTCGTCGCTGCGGGAGGGGCACCGCTGATCGTCCCGTTCACGAGCGATGTCAGCGTGTACGAGTCGCTGCTGCCGCACATCGATGGGTTCGTGCTGTCGGGTGGCCAGGATATCAGTCCTGTGCGCTACGGCGGCGATATCACCTATGGCAAGCTATCCGAGCTGACGCCCGAGCGCGAGGAAGTGGAGTATCTGCTGCTCAGCTACGCGTATCAATTCGACTATCCGCTGCTTGGCATCTGCCGCGGCATGCAGATGATCAACGTGTTCTTCGGGGGCACGTTGTATCTGGACTTGGAAGAGCAGTTCGACGGCATGTGCGCCGCCGACGATATCCCTGTGCCGGCAGAGGGCGTGCAAACGCAATCGGGCGCACGCGTGAACCATTGGCAAACCAAGGAATACGGGCATCCTACCCATACGGTCTCGATTATGCGCTCAAGCAAGCTTGGCGAGATCCTGGGTTGCGATTCCGCTGCGGTGAACTCCATGCATCATCAGGGCGTTCGTGCGCTGCCTCCCAATTTGGCGGCGGCTGCCTACGGGCCCGATGGTCTAGTGGAAGGCGTGGAGGCGAAGGATTGCCGCTTCCTTATGGGTGTGCAGTGGCATCCCGAGTACTTTGTGGAGGACGGCGGTCATATGGCGCCGCTGTTCCGCGCTTTGATCGACGAGGCGCGGCAGATGCGCTGCCGCGAGGGGCGTTGCCATGATTGCCTGCGCATCGATCGTGAGGAATGCGATCCGAACGCCGTATGGCCCGCGGTGAAGTTCGCGGATTATATCTAGCCTTCTGGCTGGAGCCGGGGAGCTCGGAATCGTTTAGAATCGTGGGCTTGGCTAGGTTTCGCGAAAGGGTTAGATGTGCTAGCGAGCCAAACGCTTGCATAAGGATTCGCGTGGGACCATGGAACTGTGCGAGGGCGCGTTTCGCCGCCGGTTTTGGCGGGCTGTAGTGCCGCCTTTCGGCAGCGAAGCGGAATCTGCGAAGCCCACGAGCGTGCTTGCCGGTTAGGTTCTTGGGCGAGCGGTTTATCGCTACGCTGAGCGTAACCCTGCATGCGTCTGCGAGCGACTTCGCTGATGAGTGCGACATGCGCTTCGGATTTTGATGCGATAGTAGGTTGTTTGAAGGAGTAATCCCAGGTGGATGGTGAGAAGCGAGAGCGTGTGCTGGTTGCGATGAGCGGCGGGGTGGACAGCTCGGTGGCGGCGCTGCTGCTTCGCGATGCAGGCTATGACGCTACGGGCGTCACCATGAAGCTGTTCGACAACGAGGTTGCCGGCGCCGGGGGCGCGTGCGTGGTGGGCGAGAGCACCTGCTGCAGCCAAAGCGATGTGGAGGATGCCCGTCAGGTGGCGTTCGGGCTGGGGCTTGAGCACTTCACGTTCAACTTCACGGGAACGTTCGGCTGCGAGGTGATCGATCGGTTCTGCGATGCGTACCTGCACGGCCGCACGCCGAACCCGTGCATCGACTGCAACAGGTACTTGAAGTTCGCCGCTTTGCAGCGCCGTCGCGCGCAGCTTGGCTTCGACTATGTGGCGACCGGTCATTATGCACGCCGGGCGTTCAACGAGCGAACGGGTCGCTTCGAACTCCGTCGTGGATTGGATGAGGCGAAAGACCAGAGCTATGTGCTGTACCATCTGACGCAAGATGACCTGGCGCATATGCTGTTTCCCTTGGGAGAATTGACGAAGCCGCAGGTGAGAGAGCTGGCGGAGAAGCATTCGTTCGGAAATGCCCATAAGGCGGAAAGTCAGGACATCTGCTTTGTGCCCGATGGCGATTATGCGTCGTTCATTGCCCGGTATATGGGGTTCGGGGAAGATGCCGCGCGTGGCGACGGGAAGGAGCGAGCGGTCCCTGCGGCGTTCGAACCTGGGGATATCGTCGACGTAGGCGGCAAGGTGCTTGGGCGGCACACTGGATTGGTCCACTACACGATTGGGCAGCGGAAGGGCATCGGCGTTGCCGCGTCCGAGCCGTTGTACGTGGTGGGCAAAGATGCCGGCAAGAACGTGCTGGTGGTAGGCCCGCGCAGTGAGTTGGGCGTGCGCGAGGTGCGCGCCGGGGATGTTAACCTGATCTCGGTGGCCGAGCTTGACAAGCCAATGCGCGTTACAGCGAAAACCCATTACCGCCAACGAGCGCAGGCCGCCGAGGCGGTTATGGAGGGCGACCAGCTGGTGGTTCGCTTCGATGAAGCGGTTGCTCGTCCGGCGGCGGGGCAGTCGCTGGTGCTCTACGATGGCGATGCCGTTGTGGGCGGTGGCACGATAGAAGTCGGTGAATAAGCTGCCTAGACGGTGGCTGACCTGGGACTTTAGATAGAAAGGCTGCCGCAAGGACCTATGGGTAACGCAGCCTGCCGCGAAAAAAGGGACCGACTCCGCATCGTGCGGTTCGGTCCCTTTTGCGAGATGCTGGGGGTGCTGCGTTCGCTACTTCACGATGCGGACGCGGTGAACGCCTTCGATGGCCGTGAGCTTGGCGACAAGTTCGTCGGTTGCGGGGGCGTTGAGGTCGAGCATGGTGTAGGCGGCGTTGCCGCGGGCCTTGTTCATGAGGTTGTCGATGTTTGCGCCCACTTCGCCGAACACGCCGGTGATCTGGCTGAGCATGTCGGGCACGTTGGCATGCAGCACGGCGACGCGACCGCCCTGCGCGGGGGCGGGACCCATGTCGCAGGCGGGGTAGTTCACCGAGTTCTTGATGTTGCCGTTCTCCAGGTAATCCTTCATCTGCAGCGTTGCCATGATGGCGCAGTTGTCCTCGGCCTCGGCGGTGCTGGCACCGAGATGCGGCAGCACGATGGTGCTTTGCATGGCCATGACCTCGGGCGTTGCGAAGTCGGTGACGTAGGTGGCCACGCGGCCGGCCTCGAGGGCTTCTGCCATGGCGGCGTTGTCGACCAGGGTGTCACGGCTGAAGTTCATGACTGCGCAGCCGGGCTTGGCGACTTCGAGCTCATGCGCGCCGATCATGCCGCGGGTGGAATCCATGGCAGGCACGTGGATGGTGACGTAGTCGCTGCGATGCAGGACGTCGTCGAGGTTGGTGACGTGCTCGACGGAGGGGGACAGGCGCCAGGCGGCCTCGGCGGAGACGTAGGGGTCGTAGCCAAGCACGTTCATGCCCAGGTCGATGGCGGCGTTGGCCACCAGTGCGCCGATGGCGCCCAGGCCGATGACGCCGAGCGTCTTGCCGGAGATTTCCTGGCCGGCGAAGGCCTTCTTCGCCTTCTCGGCGTCCTTGCCGATGGTGGGGGAGTCGGCGTGCTCGCGGCACCAGGCGGCGCCGGGCAGGATGCCACGGCTTGCCAGCAGCATTCCGCACAGGACGAGCTCCTTCACGGCGTTCGCGTTGGCGCCGGGGGTGTTGAACACGACGACGCCGGCTTCGGCGCACTTGTCAAGCGGGATGTTGTTCACACCCGCGCCGGCGCGGGCGACGGCCAGCAGGCCTTCGGGAAGGTCCATGTCGTGCATGGCGGCGCTGCGCACGAGCACGCCGGAAGCTTGTGCGATGTCGTCGGTGAGCTGATAGTCGGATCCGAGCAGGTCGGTTCCCTTGGCGGAGATGTTGTTCAGGCAGTTGATGTAGCGCATGAAGCCCCCTTCGGCGTGTGCGGTTGCGGTTTGCGAACTAAATCTAGCTATATAGTGGGTTTGCATTTGGGCGAAGTCAACGATGAGGCGGCAGCCGGGCGTTTTAGGGCGGGTTTGGCGGCAGATTGCAGGACCGCTTGCGACTCGGTGAGCGGCGGATCTTTCGAAGATGACGGGTTGTTTACCGGTGGTTTGCGCCTTGGGCGGGCCTGCCGAGGTGTGCCATAATGACCAGCTGGGGAAAAGAAAGGGGAAGAGGGTGACATGCTTCGCCATGATTCATCGCGGTCGGCCGATTGCGATCGCGTGCTGATGCGGGGGACGGCCGCTGCGGTCAACGCTCCCGATGGCGCCGGCGCTTCGTTTAGGGCGGCCGGCAATGCGGCTTTACGCGACGCCGCGAAATCCGAGGCGATCAAGCTGGACCTGTATCATCTGGTGTGGATTTTCGCGGTGTGCAGTGTGCTGGGGCTGGTCGGTGAGACGGTGGTCAGCTATTTCGTTGATGGCCGATGGGAGAGCCGCGCCGGGTTTTTGTGGGGGCCTTTCAGCCCGATTTACGGCGTTGGCGGCGTTGTGATGACGTTGGCGCTCGCTCGCTTGTCGGATGCGCGCGGCGGCGTGCTGTTCGGCGTGGCGGCTGTTGTCGGGGCTGCGTTCGAGTGGTTCGCCGGATGGTTCTGGGAGAACGCGTTCGGCATTGTGGCCTGGGATTATTCTTCGCAACCGTTCAATCTGGGCGGGCATACGTGTTTGGGCATCGCGCTTGTGTGGGGAGCTGCCGGTGTGGCGTGGGTGAAGCTGGCGTTGCCGGTGATGCAGCGCGCAGCCGATACGGTCCCCAATGCATGGCGTGCGCCGCTAGCCTGGGGATTGCTGGCGTTTTTCCTGGTGGATACGGTTGTGACGTTCGCGGCATTCGATTGCTGGATGAACCGTTTGGCCGGCGCCGAGCCCGTCGGCGCCGTGCAGCGCCTCTTCGCTGCGCATTACGGCGATGAAGTGATGGCGAACCGTTTTCAGACGATGTCGATGTACCCGTGTCTGGCGGGTTTCCGCGGGTGACGATGTGCTCGTGACCGGGCGCGAAGCGCTCGGGGAAATCTCCTTGCCCTCGTCGCATAGGATCGCCTTCCAAGCGCCGAACATGAGGCGCTTGACCTTAATGGAGAATGAGTCCATGCCGCCTTGTTTGATGAGCAGGGCGCTCCTTTCCATGTCGTGCTTGATGAACGCTTCGAAGCCGTTGGCTGTCGACGATCCCGCAACGAGGCTGAGCATGTTCTGCAAAACGGACCCATTGCCGAGGACCTCGTCTTCGGTGACACGGTCGACAAGATCGCCCATGCTTTTGAAATGGCAGTAGAACCTGCCGCGGTTGAGCTCGGCCTGCTCGGTGACCATGCCGACGGTGATGTTGGCGAGCCGATGATGCTCGAGCAGGGCCCAGAATGCGTTTGCTAAGCGTATATCGGCGGTGCCGCGCTCGCTTTTCCTCGGTCATGCCATGGCTACTCCTGGTCTTTGGTGCCGGTGCTTTCGGCGTTTTGCGTGGGCTGGTGTTGCGCCTTCGCGTTCATGATGAGCATTTGCAAGCGGTTCTCGATATTGGCGAAGCTGACATCGGGGTCGTAGTCGAGCGGCAGGATGTTCGCGTCGGGATAGCGCGTCTTGAGCTGCTTGACGATGCCCCGCCCGACCACGTGGTTCGGCAGGCAGCCGAACGGCTGCAGGATGACGAACGCGCGGCAGCCGCGTGCGGCGTGGTGCAGGATCTCGGCGGGGATGAGCACGCCTTCGCCGGCGTCGAACGTGTGGTGGATGATAGGGTCGGATGCGCGAACAAGCTCGGGCATGCGGCATGCGGGCTCGTAGAGCGGGTGAGCCTTCGCGATGCCGTCGCAGGTGTCGTGCGCGATTTCGAACAGTCGGTTTGCCACGCGGTTGAACGCTTTGGTGGCGAGGGGCTGCGAGACGCGGAATTCGCGCGCCTGGGCATCTTGGTAGAAGTAGGTTTTGCGGATGACGTCGGTCATACGCGCCTCGATGATCTCCAGGCCGTTCGACTCGAGATAGTCCTCGATGTCGTGGTTGGCCCCGGGATGGAAGTTCAACAGGTATTCTCCCACGATGAGCACCTGCGGGCGCGGGTTCGAGCGGTCGTAGCGAACGGTTCCCATGATGGCCACGGCCTGCTTGAAGCCGTTGATGGCGCCGCGCACGCCGTGTTCCCGTATGCCTGCCACGACGCACTCGATGGCCTGGTCGAATGCCTTGTTGGCGCTGCCGGGCTCAAGCTCGTAGGGGCGCATCTTACGCAGCAGGTCTTCGAGTGCGTCGATCATGGGCAGGCCGAACGCGACGCGGATGGCGCTGCCGAGCGACATCTTGAAACCCGGGTGCATGTTGTGGGCGTCCTTGTCGTCGTTGGTGATGATGGGGACGTAGCCGTAGCCGGCGTCGTCGAGCGCCTTGCGCAAAAGCGCCGCGTAATGCGTCAAACGGCAGTCGCCGATGTACTTTCCGGTGCCGATGGCGACGGTGCGCGGGTCCCATTTTCCACTGTCGAGCGCGGCGAGGGCTTCGCCGATGGTCATTTGCGCAGGGAAGCAGATGTCGTTATGGACGTATCGTTTCCCCAGCTCGATGGCTCGTTCCCGACCGATGTCAAGCGAGACGGCCTGCGCGCCCTGGCGGGCGAACGACGCCGACATGAGCAGGGAGAACGCGTGCGAGGTGTTCGGCACGAGGATGGTCTTGATGCGCCGGTCGACCTTGACGTACTTGACGGGGTAGGGGTCGGGCAGCGGGTGGGCGTCGGTGGGCGCCGAGGGACGGACGAATGCGCTTCCCTTGGGGGCGCCGATCGCGCTTTCGCTGGCGGCGCACTCGATGGCGGCTTGGCGCGCGCGGCGCTCGTCGACGGTTTCGATGAACGAGCGCACGCGGATGCGCAGCGGTCCGGCGACGTCGGATTCGTCGAGCTTGAGGATAAGCGGCTGCTTGCCCGAGCGTTCCTTCATGAGGCGGCAGATCTCGTCGGAAAGGTAGGCATCGTGGCCGCAGCCGAAGCTGACGAGCTGCACGTACTCGAGCGCGGGGGAGTCGGCGGCGATGACGGCGCTGGCGAGCATGCGCTGGTGGAAGTTGTTCACGATGTCGATGCGACTTGCCGACAGGTCGACGTCGGCGATGCCGGGGACGGCGTCGGGAGGGAGCACGGAATGCCCCATGTCGGAAAGCATTTTGGGCAGGTCATGGTTGACGAGCGGGTCGTTGTGGTAGGGACGGCTGGCAAGCACGATGGCGTAGGACCCGGCGCTGCGAGCGGATTCGATGGCGTGCGCGCCGGCCTCGGTCAGCAGCGCTTTGAACGCGCGCTGGGCTTTGTCCGCCTGCCTGATGGCACGTAGGGCCTGATCGGCGGGGATGCCGAACGTGCCCTCCAGGTAATCCACGAGCTGGCGATCGCGGTCCTCGGTGGAGTACCAGTGGAACAACGGGCTGTCGAAGGGGATGCCCCAGTGCTTTGCGGGATCGTCGGAGCTTTTCACCACCATGGGATAGCCCTTCACCACGGCGCACATGGATATGCTGGTTGATGCGGTGTTCTCGCTGGGCACGGTGGTGATGATGGGCATGAAGATGCGGTCGACGTCGGCGCGTGCGAGTTCGTGGATGTGGCCGTGCACCAGCTTCGCGGGGAAGCAGATAGTGTCGGATGCGACCTGGGGCAGCCCTTCTTCGAACATGGCGCGCGTGGACGGACGGGAGAGGCGGATGGCGAACCCGAGCGAGCGCAGCAGCGCGTTCCAGAACGGCATGGTGTCCCAGAACGCCAGAACGCGCGGGATGCCGATGGTGACGCCGCGGTCGGGCGCGACTTGCTCGATGGGCCAGTCTTGGAAGAGGAGCTTCTGGCGCGCTTCGAAGAGGTTTTCGCCTGCTTTCGCCTGCTCGTCGGCGGTTTTGAGCGCCGAACGCGTGGCGGGGTCTTTCGGGTCGCCGACGATCTCGCCACGCGGGCAACGGTTGCCCGTGACGAAGGAGGAGCCGTCCGCGAAGGTGATGACGGTGCGGTTGCAGCGGTTGGCGCAGAACGGGCAGGTGACGTTCGTACGCTGCTGGTAGGAGAACGCGTCGAGCGCATCAAGGCCGATGAAAGTGCTGGGCGTGGGGGCCGGGCTTGGCTCGCCGGCGGGAGCGGGTGTGCGGGACCCGGCTTCGCCTTCTGCGCATTTTGCCTGTTCGCATGCTTGTTTTGCCATATGGTCGCGCGTGAGCAGCGCGACGCCGATGGCGCCCATGAGCCCGGGGTAGGGCGCGCGCGTGACGGGGCGGCCGATGTGCTGCTCGAGGGCGCAGAGCACCGCGTCGTTGCGGAACGTGCCGCCTTGCACCACGATATGCTCGCCGAGGCTGTCGAGGTTGGGCACGCGCACGACCTTCGTGAACACGTTCGCGATGATCGACTGGCACAGGCCCGCCATGATGTCGGCAGGCGTGCGGCCGTTTTTCTGCTCGCTGACGATGCTCGAGTTCATGAACACGGTGCAACGGCTGCCGAGCACGGCGGGTTGCTCGCTGGAGAACGCCGAATCGGCGATTTCGGGTGTGGGGATGCCGAGCGTTTGCGCGAAGTTCTCGAGGAACGAGCCGCAGCCGCTCGAGCAGGCCTCGTTCACCACGATGTTGCCGATGACGCCGTCGGAAAGCCAGATGGCCTTCATATCCTGGCCGCCGATATCGAGGATGAAGCTGGCGTGGGGATCGTAGCGGGTGGCGGCATGGGCGTGCGCCACCGTTTCGACGGTGTGGTAGTCGGCGTGCAGCGCGCGGTTGAACAGCAGCTCGCCGTAGCCGGTGGTGCCGACGCCGGCGATGTCGAGCGTGACGCCGGCGGCAGCGTATCGGTCGCGCAGGCTGACGAGCGCGCGGCGCGCCACCTCGAGCGGGTCGCCTTCGTTGTTGGCGTAGAAGCTGTCGATGAGCTGGCCGTCGTCGGCGACGAGCGCCAGCTTGGTGGTGGTGCTGCCTGAATCGATGCCGAGCCATACGCGAAGACGCCCATTGCGCATGTGGGCTTTCGCGGCGGCGCTTTCGGGGCCGTGCGGCTCCTCGGGCAGCTGGTTGCGCCGCGCGAAAGCCTTGCGCTCGGCGGCGGTTTCGAAGAAGGGCTTGCCGGGAGCGTGATCGTCGTCGGCGCTGGTGAAGCCGACGAGCGTTTGCGCGGCTGCGGCGGGGTCGATGGTTGCGGGCGCGTCGGCGAACATGCTGGAAAGCGACAGCGCGGCACCGCGGGCAACCATGGTTTCAGGGTGATCGGGGACGATGGCCTGGTCGTCGGCGAGGTTGAGGCGCTCCTTGAAAACGCTTATCAGCGTGGGGTTGAACGTGAGCGGGCCGCCTTCGAAGATGATGGGCGGGCACACGTCGATGCCTTGTGCCAGGCCGCCGAGCGTTTGCTTGGCGATGGCATGGAAGGCCGACAAGGCCAGGTCGTCGCGGGATGCCCCCTGATTGAGCAGGGGTTGGATGTCGGTTTTGGCGTATACGCCGCAGCGACCGGAGATGTCGTAGACCGTGCGTCCGCGGCAGGCGGCGGCATCGAACTGCTCGATGGGCAGGTTGAGCACCGAGGCGATTTCGTCGATGAACGCGCCCGTGCCGCCCGCGCAGCTGCCGTTCATGCGCATATCGGCGACGTCGAGCGCGCCGGTGGTCTTGTTGGCGCGGAAGAAGATCATCTTGGCGTCCTGGCCGCCAAGCTCGATAGCGCAGCGCGTACGCGGGTAGAGCGCCTGGACAGCGCAGGCGTTGGCGACGACCTCCTGCACGAACGGCACGCCAAGCTTGTCGGCGATGGGCGCCGCGCCGGAGCCGGTGAGCGCAAGCCTGATGCTGGCCCGCGGGAATAGCCGCGCGAGCGAGTTGAGCGCCGCGCGGACGCTTTCGGCCTGGCGCGCGCCGTGTCGCTCGTACGACGTGTGCAGCAGGTTGCGCGAGAGCGCGTCGAGCGCGCAGATCTTCGTTGTTGTCGAGCCGACGTCGATCCCGATGTCGACGGCGGATACGTTTCCCATCGTTGTTCCTCGGATAGTGCAAGGTGGCGCGAGGAGCGCGTCGCGAATGCGTGTCGTTCGGTTTCTATGGTAGTTTATCCAATAAGGTGTTGGAAAAAAGCGACAAGATATCGACTTTGTCACGATTATCGGGTTTGTTTTCGGGCACCGAGCCTGCTGGACGTGACGGTTTCGCCTGGTCTTCCCGCATTCGCCGTCTGCAATACCTATGAAGGGTTGGGCGGGTGAAGCGGGATAGTTGACAAGGGTGCTAGAATTATCAGCTGGTATTTGCTGTAATTCGAAGGGACGTGCTATGTCAGGGCATTCTAAGTGGGCAACCACGAAACATCGCAAGGCTGCGCAGGACGCTAAGCGCTCCGCGTTGTTCTCCAAGCTGTCGCGCAACATCACCGTTGCTGCCAAGGAGGGTGGCGACCCGAACCCCGACAACAACGCATCGCTGGCCGCCGCAATTGAGAAGGCCAAGGGCTACTCCCTGCCCAAGGACAAGATCAAGACCGCCATCGACAAGGCCTTCGGTTCCGGCAAGGACGCCGCGAACTACGAGACCGTCGTGTACGAGGGCTACGGCCCCTGCGGCGTTGCCATCCTCTGCGAGGCGCTGACCGACAACCGCAACCGCACCGCTGCCGACGTGCGCGCCGCATTCACCCATGCGGGCGGCAACCTGGGCACCTCCGGTTCCGTTTCCTACATGTTCGAGCGCAAGGGCCAGATCATGGTCCCCAAGGAGATCGAGACGGGCGACAAGAAGCATCCCATGGGTCCCAACGGCGCCGCTGCCGATGAGGAAGAGTTCGAGATGGCCGTCATCGAGGCCGGCGGCGACGACTACGAGGATGCCGACGAGGAGTGGATCGTCTACACCCAGCCGTCCGACCTTATGGCCGTGAAGAAGGCCCTGGAAGAGCAGGGCGTGCAGGTCAAGGGCGCCGAGATGACCATGGAGGCCACCACGCCCGCAACCGTCACCGCCAACGACGCTAAGAAGGTTATGCGCCTGGTTGACAAGCTGGAAGAGCTTGAGGACCTGCAGAACGTGTACCACACCATGGATATCACCGAGGAAATCGCCGCTGCTCTGGACGAGTAAACGTGCAGGATATCCTTTGCGAACGGAAGGCCTCCCGATAGGGAGGCCTTTTTTCGCGCTGGACCCCTGTGTTGGCCGGGCGGTTTTGGAAAGAAGCGCCCATGGGAAAATCGTTGGTGGAGTACGAACATCCGTGTGGTAGTATGTCCACGAACAAATGTTTGAACGGATAAGGCGGGCGGATGACGGAACCTCGAACGATCTTGGGGATAGACCCAGGCTTGGCGAACACGGGATGGGGCGTGGTGCGGCAGCATGGCCCGCGTATGGAATGCGTGGCGTACGGGTGCGTATCCACGCCTGCAGGCGTGGAGCTGTCGCAGCGTTTGGCGAAGATCCACGAGCAGATTTCGGCGGTGATCAGCCGGTTCGATCCCGTGTGCCTGGGAATCGAGACCGTGTGGTTCGGTCAGAATATCACGGCCGCCTTCGCCACGGGGCAGGCGCGAGGCGCTGCTTTGGTGGCATGCGCCCAGCATGGGCTTTCGGTCGGCGAGTTCACGCCGCGGCAGATCAAGATGGCCGTGGTGGGCACTGGCTCGGCCGATAAGGCGCAGGTGCAATATATGGTGAAGAAGCTGCTGAATCTGCAGGTGGAACCGAAGCCGGACCATGCTTCGGACGCGCTTGCGGCTGCAATCTGCTATACCACTCACGAAGGGTACGGGGGAGTCGGCGGCGCCAGCGCGTTGGCGAAGCTTGAGTCGCGTGGCCGTGTGATGGCGGGCGCGGGAACAGGCGGCGCCTCCGGCGCGGCGGCGCGCAAGATCTTGGAGGAGGGTGCGCGATGATCGCGTTTCTGAAGGGTGTGCTGGCGGGCAAGACCGCCGCATGCGCGTATATCGACGTTCAAGGCGTCGGCTATGCCGTCGGCATGTCGCAAGGTGCGCTTTCGAAACTGCCGGCAGTGGGCGAACCTGTTCAGGTGCACACGTATTTGCAGGTGTCCGATAACGGCATAGCATTGTACGGCTTTTTAACGCTTGAGGAGAAAGCGCTTTTCGAGCGTCTGATCGGAGTCAGCGGCGTGGGACCGAAGGTTGCGCTGGCGGCGCTGTCCTCGTTCGCGCCCGAAGCTTTGGTGGCGGCAGTGCAAGCTCAGGACGTGGCTGCGGTGCAGAAGATACCGGGAGTGGGTAAGAAGACGGCGTCGCGCATCATCTTGGAGCTGAAAGGCTCGTTCGATCAGGGGCTGGCAAGCTTGTTCGATGTCTCGGGTGCGCCCTCTTCGGCGGCTGCAGCTGCGGCCGAACGGCTTAAGGGCGCCCGTGAGGCATTGCTGGCGTTGGGTTTCGCGTCTGCAGAGGCAGAAGTTGCGTTAAAGGGCGCTCCCGAAGACGCGGATGAAAACGCGTTGATAAAATACGCCTTGAAACGTTTAGGTAAATAACGGGTTGCATCGTTGCCTTTGCTGGGGTTTTGGCTCGTACGAGCGAAGCGATATTTTGCTGGAAGGACGCAGGGGCTAGCGTGACGATGCTGGACGCAGGGGCACTGCTTTGCGTTCGGCGAAGGTAAGGCGACTCGAATAATATGGATGACGGAGCTTGAGCTTTGGCTGATGGAGTGAAAATAGAGGGAATGGTGTTCGAAGCGGGTTCCGGCTTCGATGGCGGGTCTGCGTCGGCGGCTCCTGTCGGTGCGACCGACCCCTCGCAGCGTGCGGTCACGCCGGACCTGACCGAGGACGACCTTGCGCTCGATCGCAGCTTGCGGCCGAAGCGTCTAGGCGACTATCTCGGCCAAACGAAGATCAAGGAGTCGCTTGCCATCTTGATTCAAGCTGCGCAGGAGCGCGGTGACGTTGCGGACCATATCCTATTCTCGGGACCTCCGGGCCTGGGCAAGACCACTCTTGCCACCGTGGTGGCCAATGAGCTGGGTGCGAACATCAAAACTACCAGCGGGCCAGCCATCGAGCGTACGGGAGACCTTGCTGCGATCCTTACGAACCTCGAAGAGGGCGATGTGCTCTTCATCGATGAGATCCATCGTCTGAACCGCATGGTGGAAGAGGTTTTGTATCCCGCGCTTGAGGACTTTGCGCTGGATATCGTTGTGGGCAAGGGACCGGCGGCTCGTTCCATCCGCTTGGACCTGCCGCGGTTCACGCTCATCGGCGCTACCACCCGCACGGGTCTGCTTACCGGGCCTTTGCGCGATCGCTTCGGCATCGCGTTCCGCCTGCAGTACTACACGCCCGAGGAACTGGCCTCCATCGTGCAACGCTCCGCCTCCATTTTGGATGTGCCCATCTCGTATGATGGTGCGCTGGAAATCGCGCGTCGCAGCCGTGGCACCCCTCGTTTGGCTAACCGCATGCTCAAACGCGTGCGCGATTGGGCGCAGGTGCGGGGCAACGGCGTCATCGACGAGGATGTGTCCGCGCAGGCGTTGAGCTTTTTCGAGGTGGACCCGCTGGGCTTGGATGCGGTGGATAATCGTATTTTGGAGCTGTTGTGCGTGCAGTTCGGTGGACGTCCGGTGGGATTGACCACCTTGGCATCGGCATTGGCCGAGGACCCGGATACGCTTGAGGACGTCTACGAGCCGTACCTGATGCAGCAGGGTTTGCTCATCCGTACGCCGAAGGGTCGTCAGGCAACCGAGAGGGCATACGAACACCTGGGCATTTTCCACGAACCCACGAATAGCTAGGAACGGCCGATGTTCGAGCAAGACTATCTGATGAAGTTGCTGCTGGCGTTTTACCAGGCGATGTTTAAAAGCCTGCGACGTGTTACCGACGAGGACGAAGATCCGAAGGAAGCGGCCGATACGCTTGACGAGGTCGTTGGGAACGCCGTTGGGATGGACGGCGCCAGCTTGCTGTCGCTGACCCCGGAATCCGTCGTCGGCGTGCTGCAGGTGTCCGGTACCGATCCGCGTGTAACGGAGTTCATCGCGCGAAGCTTGCTGCTCTCGTCTGAATATCTGACGCAGGCAAAACAAGGCGCGTTGGCGTCGTTGCGTGTGGAGCAGGCTCGGGCGATCGCGGATGCGTATGGGATCGATTTGCCTGACGACCCCACCGACCTGTCGGACTTGAAGGAAATGGCCGAGCAGGCTAACGCCTAGCAGGGGCAACGAGGGGAGTGGATATGGCGAAGATCGTAGCGGTCGATACCGATTTCGAGGATAACAACCTGGAAGAAGCTATGGCCCGGGATGCGGGCATCGAGTTCGAGGTCACACGCGGCCGCACCGCTCAGGCGGTTATCAATGGATTGCTGGAGACCGGCGCCGATGCGGCAGTGACGTCGTATGCGATGTTCCCGCGCGAGGTGTTCGAGGCCTGCCCGAACCTGAAGGCGGTCAGCCGTACGGGCGTCGGGTACGACGAGATCGATGTGGAGGCCGCAACCGAGTATGGCGTTGCCGTGTGCAACGTGCCCGGTTACGGTACGGAAGTGGTGTCTGATCACGCCATTACGCTGGCGCTTTCGGTTTTGCGCCGGATCAACGAGCTTGATGCCGATATGCGCCGCGGCGTGTGGGATTATGCACGCACGCGCCCGCTCGGGCAGTGCCGCGGTCGCGTGTTCGGCGTCGTCGGCATGGGTGAAATCGGCAGAGCGGCGGCCAAGAAAGCTGCTGGTATGGGCTTTGAGGTGGTGTGCTGGTCGCGTAGCTTGAAACCCGGGCGGCGTACTCCCGAAGGTTACCCCGTGCTGCGCCTGGAAGAGCTGTTGCAGACGGCGGACGTGGTGAGCCTGCATACCGCGCTTACTCCCGAGACGCATCATCTGATCAACGCCGAACGTCTGGCCCTCATGAAGCCGGATGCCGTGCTGGTGAACACCGCTCGCGGCGCCGTGGTGGATACCGTGGCATTGGCCCAGGCGCTTTGCGAGGATAAGTTGTGGGGCGCGGGCTTGGACGTGTTCGAGCAGGAGCAGCCCTTCGACTTCGACCATCCCATCATGAAGGCGCCGCACACCGTGCTTTCGGCGCACGCGGCGTATTGGTCGGAGGAATCCGGCCGCGAACTGCGTGAGCGCGCGATGCAAGCGGCTATCGACGTTGTGCAGGGCAGGATTCCGGTTGATTGCTTGAACCCTTGCGTATTCGATTCATCTGCGAGGTAGTGCTTGACGATGACGTAGCGTCATCCGCTACAGTGAATATTTTTTCGGCAGGGTAGATGTCGGTTCGTGGGGTGAAGCAGGACATGGGAGAACAAAGCAGCCAAGACTTGATGATGGTTGGGGAATTGGCTTCACGCGTCGGCGTGACGGTTCGAACCATCCAGTACTACGATCAACGCGGGCTGCTGCATCCCACATGCAAAGGGGAGCAAAATCTTCGCTTGTATTCCTCGTCTGACGTTGACCGTCTCAATCGCATAATCACGCTGAAATACCTGGGGCTTTCGCTTTCCCAGATTCAGGAGGGCGAAGGGAGCGACCCCGACGGTGAGCTGACTAGCGCTTTGGCGGAACGCGAAGCGGAGCTTGAGCGTGAAAGCGCGAGGATTCTTCGGGATATGAATGCGTTGCAGAGTTTGCGAGCGCATCTTGCTGTGGCCGATCATGTGGATTGGAGCGAATCTGCATCCGCCGTTGGTAGCGTGCGGGATCGTGAGGACATGCTGTGGTCTGCGATCACCGGCGAATCGCTTGAGGGTTGCCCGATTCCCGAGCTATCTCGTGAAGAGGTTATCTGCTGGCATCAGCTGATGGGTGATACGATCGAGGCAATGCATGACGGGGTATTGGCAACAGATGAGCGCGCGCGAGCGCTTGCAATTCGTTTTTCCAGCTTAGGGGGCATGCCCCATGCCCTTGCCGGTTTGAAGCGCTTGGCAAACCAACGCAGCTCGGGGCCAAAGCAGTACGGTCGTGACTTTTATGCCGGCATTCAGCGGCGCACACTGAGTTTTTTGCAAGATGCGCTCGATTGTTCTCGCTCTGATAAGACGCGGGAGTAGCTGCACAGGTACGCTTATCGTTGTATTGACGGCGACGTAACGTCGCTCGGTACTGTTTTCTCCTGCAGTGATAACTCAATCAGAGGGGGAGACGATGATCGTATCGTGGATGACCACGAATCGATGCAACTTGAAGTGCGCTCATTGTTATCAAGACGCAGACGAGTGCGATAACCGAGAGCTGTCGACCGAAGAAGCGCGCACGATGATTTCCGACATTGCGCGCGCAGGTTTCAAGATCATGATTTTCAGTGGCGGTGAGCCGCTTATGCGTGATGACATTTTCGACTTAGTGGCTTATGCGGCATCATGCGGACTCCGCCCGGTATTCGGCAGCAACGGAACCTTGATCACGCAAGACGTCGCGCGAAAGCTGAGAGCGGCGGGTGCGTGCGCTATGGGCATCAGCATTGACAGCCTCGACGCGGAAAAGCATGACAAGTTTCGCGGGATCAACGGCGCGCATGCGGCAACGCTGGCAGGAATCGAAGCCTGCAAAAGCGTCGGCCTGCCATTCCAGGTTCACACCACTGTGGTTGATTGGAATCGTGACGAGGTGTGCGACATCACTCGGTTTGCCAAAGAATTGGGCGCGATGAACCATTCGGTGTTCTTCTTGGTGCCGGTCGGGCGCGGTAAGGACATTTCAGACGAAAGCATCGATGTTGAGCAGAATGAGCAGCTGCTTGCTGACATTTTGCGTGCCGGTTGTGATGCCGGCATCGAAGTTAAGCCTACGTGTGCGCCGCAGTTTATGCGTATTGCCGAGCAGATCGGTGTTCAAACGCGCTATACGCGAGGTTGCCTGGCGGGGCTGACGTACTGCGTAGTCGGGAGTGAAGGCATTGTGCGCGCGTGCGCATACATGACCGAAGATGCCGGTGACGTGCGCAAACAGCCGTTTGATGAGATTTGGCGTACCAGTTCGGTGCTTCAAGAGCTGCGCACGCAGGCGTATAAGGGCGCGTGTGGGGCGTGCGACTACAAGGGCGTTTGCGGCGGATGTCGCGCCCGCGCTGCGTATTACCACGACGGGGACATTTTGGGACAGGACGACTATTGTGCATGGGGCATGAAGAGCGCAGCACGGGATGCGTCCGGCGTGTCGGTCGCTTAGCGGGCAAAGCTGATCTAAAAGGAGCAAGCAATGATCAAAGTTGCAAAAGGCGCCGTTGCGCTTTCGTGCGTGTTGGCTATGGGCGCAGGATCGTTCTCTTTAGCGGGGTGTGCGTCGCAAGGAAACCCCGTTGCGTCTGATGCGGGCGAAACGGAGACGTCGGCCACGCAAGGCGCGTATACCTTTACCGATGATCTGGGCCGCGAAGTGACGGTCGCGTCCCATAATCGCGTGGTTGCCGGCATGGGCAGCTTCGCAAACGTGTGGGAGCTGGCTGGCGGTACGCTGGTTGGAGCGTCCGATGACGCTTTCTCCGATTACCACATTGCGTCGGATGCGCAGAAGATCGGCGATTTTTCGTCGCTCAACGCCGAATCGATTATCGCGCTCAACCCCGATTTCGTGATTTTGACAGGGTCGAGCAGCGGCCGCGGTGGCGGCGTTGCGCAAACCGAGCTGGCCGATACGCTTACGGCGGCGAAAATCCCCGTGGCATATTTCAAGGTAACCACGTTCGACGACTATCTGCGCATGCTGCGCACATGCTGCGACATCACAGGCGACGAGCAGGCGTATGCGGAAAACGGCCAGGGTCCGGCAGATAGGATCGCCGAGATTTGCGCGAAGACGGAAGGAAAGCAAGCTGGCAGCGCCGTGGTGCTGACCACGTATTCGGGCGGTACGCGCGTGCAGTCGTCCTCGACGCAGACGGGAACCATGCTTGCCGATTTGGGAGCACAGAACATCGCCGATTCCGAAAAGGGCCTGTTGTCCGATTACAGCATAGAGGCGCTGATTCAGGATAACCCGCAAACCATCTTCCTTCTGCCTATGGGTAATTCCGATGAGTCGGCGCAGCAAGCGCTTGCCGAGCAGACGACGCAGAACCCGGCATGGGCGCAGCTTGATGCGGTGAAGAACGGTCGTGCGGTGACGCTTGATCCGCAGTTGTTCCAGTACAAACCGAATGCTCAGTGGGATGAAGCGTATCAAGTCCTGTTCGATGCGCTGTACGGCGAATAGGTTGATTCGTGCGTAGGGATCGACTCAAAACAGTTGCGATGACGGATTGTGCGCGACATCGCTTTGGCACCATGCTGCTTGTCTTGCTTTTGGCTCTTGCCGGCGTGGTGTTCGCTGGTCTGGCGCTGGGGTCGTCATCTATTGGCGCGAGCGACGTGGTGGCGTACGCTACGGGCAACGCGTCCGACATGGCAGTGAACGTGCTGGCGAACGTGCGCGTGCCGCGTGTCCTTGGGGGCGTGCTTGCCGGTGCTGCGCTTGCCGAGGCGGGTGCGCTCATCCAAGCAACGTTGAATAATCCGCTGGCCAGTTCAAACATCATCGGCGTCAACGCTGGATCCGGCTTGTTCGTTTTGCTGTTCGCATGCGTGGCTCCGCATGCGCTGGGCGTGTCGGCAGCTGGTGCGTTTTTGGGCGCGCTCGCTTCGGCGTTGCTGGTGTTCTTCGTGTCGTTGTACGCGGGGGCCTCGCGCCTGACCATCGTGCTTGCCGGCATGGCGCTCACGTCCATATTCACGGCGGGAATGAACGCGATTCTCATTTTCAATCCGGATGCCTACGTGAACTCATCGGGGTTTTTGGTCGGAAGCCTTTCGGGTGTGATAGCGTCTGAGCTGGTGATTCCCGGGTGCGCGATCTGCGTCGGGCTGCTTGTGGCCGCAGGCCAGGGAACTCGTCTTAACATCTTGTCGTTGGGGGATGAGGGTGCGCACGCGCTGGGGCTGAACGTGCAGCGAACTCGGCTGATGTTGCTTTCGCTTGCGGCGCTGCTGGCGGGCGCCGCGGTTTCCTTTGCCGGGCTTATCGGATTCGTCGGGCTGGTCGTTCCCCATATCGTCCGCTTCTTCGTCGGTCATGACAACCGTCGCGTATTGCTGCTTTCGCCTGTTGCCGGGGCCATTCTAGTGTGTGCGTGCGACACCGTTGCGCGCACGCTGTTCGCGCCGTTCGAGATTCCTGTGGGAATTTGCATGGCGCTGATAGGCGGCCCATTCTTCATTTATCTGATTCTTCGTTCGCGGAAAGGAGAAGTCGATGGGCGATCTTGAGTTTGATAACGTCGTATTCGGGTACGGCGGAAGCCTTTTATTCGACGGCTTTTCCGCGTCGTTTCCGGCAGGGAGCATCAGCTGCATTGTCGGCCCGAACGGCTGTGGGAAATCAACGCTTGCGAAACTTGCCATGGGAATGGTGAAGCCGACGTCGGGGCGCGTGCGCGTTGCCGGGCGCGACGTGTCATCGCTGGCTGCTCGCGAACGAGCGCGTCTTTTAGGCGTATTGGTGCAGCAGCAAGAGGCGCCCATGATGACGGCGCGCGAGCTAGTGGCGTGCGGAAGGTTTCCATCCTGTGGGTCGTTTTCGCGCTTGAGCGGGGAAGACGAAGAACGCATCGACGAGGCGCTTTCGCTTGCCGGCGTGCCCGAGTTACGCGATCGTTTGCTGCGCAGCTTGTCGGGCGGGCAGCGGCAGCGCGTGCGCATGGCTATGGTGTTGGCGCAAGACACGCCGATCGTGCTGCTTGACGAACCAACGTCGTTCATGGATGTGGCGGCGTGTTTTGATATGGTGCGGCTGATTCGCCAGGTTCGGCAGCGCGGTAAGACGGTCGTCGCGGTGATCCACGATTTGAACCTGGCGCTTTCTGTTGCCGACCAGGTGTTCGTGATGGAGCGAGGACGCTTGGCTGTGCAGGGTGAACCGACGGATGGCTGCGTTCGTGCTGCTATCGAGCAGTCCTTCGGCGTACGCTTGGAGCACGTGCAGACAGGTTGTGGCACGGCCTGGGTTCCTTTTGAGTCGCGTGAATGAATCTGTCTCCGTAGCGTTCTAACTTGTCATCTTTTACAGGAGGCGAGCTATAACGCTACGGAGGCATTGGCTCATATAGTTGTGGATTGTCGTGCGACGGTGATATTCTTGCCGTGTTCAAGAAAGGCGGGCGCATGACATTTAGCGGGCTGATAGCGGTATATCTATTCCTGGGCGGAACATCGGCGGGCGCATATGCCGTGTTGGCTGTGTTGGATGTTGCGAGCAATATGTCGACATGGAATAGGCATGATGAGCGTAATAGGACTTCTCATGCGCCGAAAATTTTGTGTGAATCAACATATCAACGCATAAGGAGAATCGTGTATGGCGCGACGCTCTGCATTTTGATGCTGGGAGTGTTGTGTCTAATCGCTGATTTAGGTCGACCGGATGCGTTTTATTACTTGTTGCTATATCCAACAAGCAGTTTGATTTCGATTGGTGCGCTCGCGTTGTCGCTGTTGATGGGAAGTTCGTTGGCGGCTTTCTGCGATGCGGCGTTTTCGCTGGGAGCGCACGTGCGGCGTGCGCTGTGGGTCCTAAAAGCCGTGGGCATCCCCGTCGCGTTCGTGGTTATGGCATACACGGGAATGCTGCTGAAAAGCGTTGTCGCTGTGAAATTCTGGCAGACGATGTGGCTTCCGGTGCTATTCGTTCTGTCTGCGCTTTCGTGCGGCTGTGCGGTGATAATGCTTGCTCTATGCTCATGTGAGGATCGGCGGGCCGTGCGGCAATGGGATGTCAAATTACTGCGCTTTGATTTCGTATTCGTGGTGCTCGAGCTCCTTGTGACGATACTGCTGTTTGCAAGCCTTGCCCCGGTAGCGAGCGCCGATGTGCTGACAGGTAGACATTCGCAGCTATTTTGGGGCGGCTTTGTCTTATGTGCGCTACTATTACCGATAGTGATTGAAATGTTTTCCCTGATGAGCGGGCGACATTTGAGTGCTTCGGCAACGGCGTTCGCGTCGGTGCTCGTGCTTGTCGGAGGGCTATGCTTGCGATTGGTAGTGGTGGCTGCAGGTGTGCAGCCCTTGGTGTGAGACGGGAAGATTACGCGTGAAAGCGATAAAGGAAACGCCTTCGTTCGCATTTGACGAAAACAGCGACTTACCGCTGTGGGTTCAGCTCCGAAACCGAATGGCATACCTCATTACATCGGGTTTTTATAAACCGGGCGACAAATTGCCCACGGTGCGTAAGTACGCTGCCGATTTGCGCATTGCATACAACACGGTAAGCAAAGCGTACATGGGGTTGGAGCGCGATGGGTATGTGGCGACAGTTCGGGGCAGTGGCGTGTTCGTGAATGAACCAGGCGGCAATCAAAAAGGGGATGCGCAGGTCAATGCGCTCGCCGAAGATTTCATCAAAAGCTGCCTGGAGCAAGGGATGGCGTATGAAGACATCCCGAAACTGGTGTCTGCGTGTGTGAGGAGGATGAAAAGGGCTCATGAAAACCAGAAATAACGGCGAGAGGCTCGTTCCGGGGCAAAAAGATACGTATCGACGTTCTGAGATGGAATTCGGTGTTGCAGCCGACGCGTATCGCTCCGACCCTACGAAAAGAGCGACGCGAAATGGCGCTGTGATGATAACGATAGCCTTGGCTATCGTTGCATTTGCGTTGATGTTGGGAGCATCTGTGGCCTTGGCGTCCGGTTTGACGCTTACAGGTATTCTGCTTTCCGCAGTAGTTGGCCTTGCGGTGCTTTCGTCGGTGCACGTCTGCATGGACTGGGAACGTGCCGTGATCATGCGTCTGGGTCGATTTAATCGGCTTGCGGGCCCGGGTTTGTTTTTCACCGTCCCATTGTTTGAATTCTGCACGTTGCGCGTTGACCAGCGCATGAATGCAACTCCGTTTGGCGCCGAAGAGGCGCTGACTAGTGATTTGGTACCGCTTGACGTCGATGCCGTGCTGTTTTGGGTGGTTTGGGATCCCGAAAAGGCTTGTACCGAGGTCGAGGATTATCACTTTGCCGTAGCTCTTTCCGCGCAAACGGCATTGCGCGATGCCATCGGTCGCGCATCGTTGTCGAATGTGGTTATGCGTCGTCATCAGCTTGATCAGGAACTGCGTGAGGCTGTTGAGGAAAAGGTATCTGATTGGGGCATCTCTATCGTTTCGGTTGAAGTGCGCGACCTGATCATCCCTAAAGAGCTGCAGGGGGTTATGTCGTTGGAGGCTCAGGCGGAATGTCGCAAAAGCGCACGTATCACGCTTATGGAAGCGGAGCGCGACGTTTCCGAAATCCTTGATGAGGTTGCACAAACGTATAACCATGACGAAGTGGCGCTTGCGCTGCGCAAGCTGCATTTGACGTACGAGGGCATGCAGGATAACGACAGTACGCTTGTAGTGCCAAGCGCATATAGCGAGGGCTTTAACGTAAAAGCCGATGAAAGCAAATCGCTATAACTCCTTACTTACTTGGCCTGCTTGGTTGGGGCTGGCTGTGTGACGGCGTGTGCGACAGTTATGTAAGAAAAGATCGGGGGTCTGTTGTCCGACGGGCGGTATCTAAGGTATAAATTACCAGGTCGATTACGCTTTTAGCTGACCGGTTGAGATAATTACTGTTCTCAAAATAGAATAAATACACTACAAAATTGTCGTGCGACACTATTGATTGTCGCACGACAATTTTGCTATAACTGCGCATGGAGGGTTCAGCTGATTTCCAACAATCATATTCAGTCTCCTGCTTTCTTCGTGCGTATTCGCATATCTCGCGGAAAAAGCAGGAGAACGCGAAACGCGCGGGCGAGGTGTGTTTTGCGAGAGGCGCGTCCTACTGCGGGCGCAAGGAAATAGAGGAGGGAAACATGGGTCTCGAATCCCTGTTTGCATTCACGCTGCTGGGAGGTATGGCTGCGGGTGCGTACGTGTTTGAAACGTGCTTCGCCCGTAAGCGCTCGGGCAATCGCCCGTGGCTTTTGCCCCTGGTCGTAGTTGCTTTGTTCGCCATCGGCATGATTGCCGCTTCCACGCATGTGCAGAGCATCCCGCGCGCAATGGGCTCGTTGACAAGCGGAACCGTTAACTTTGCGTCTGGTATGGTGCGCGAGGTTGCCGTTTCCGGCGTGTTCTTCGTGCTGGCTCTTATCGACACGATCATCGCGTTCGTGAAAAAGGACAGTCCCTTTGCGCTGCGCGTGGTGACGGCCGTGGTTGCCGTAGCGTGCATGGTGCTGATGGGCACCGCGTACACCGACGTGTTCGGTAATCCCGTTTGGACGAACGCTCCGGCAACGGTGTTGAGCTTCGTGGCGGGCGATCTTGCCATGGGTCTTGGCCTGTGCGCTGCGCTTGGCGTCGTGAATTTGTCCGAAAAGCCCGTTGCATACACGATGGTTGCTGTTGACGTGGTGCTGGCCATTGGTCTGGTGCTTGAGGTCATGGCGTTCTCGGCTGCTGGCGCAAGCCCGGTTATGCAGGTGGTCGGCCTGGTGGTTGCGCCTGTCGCTTCTGCTGTGTTGACGCTGCTGGTTTCCAAATTCGCAAATAAGCAGACGCTCGCGATCGTCGTGTGCGCTGCTCTGGTTATCGGTGTTGCCGTCGCTCGTTACGCGTTCTACGCGACGTGCGCGCTGTAGGGAACGAAGGGGGATAAACCGTGAATTCCAATAACATTTCCCGTCGTGGTTTCCTGGGTGCTTCCGCTGTTGTTATGGCAGGTGTTGCCGGCCTGACCGCAACTGGTTGCTCTGCGGAATCAAGTCTCGAGGCCGTCGACAAGCACGAGCTGCCTGTCGATCCGGCAAAGGGCGGCGAATGGATTTCCGCAGCCTGCTGGCATAACTGCGGTGGTCGCTGCATGAACAAGGTCATGGTCAAGGACGGCGCCGTTGTTCGTCAGAAGACCGATGACACGCACGAGGATTCCATCGAGTATCCACAGCAGCGCGGTTGCGTGCGCGGTAAAACCCAGCAGCAGCAGTGCTTCGGCGCTGACCGTATTCTTCATCCGCTCAAGCGCAAGGGCTGGCAGCCTGGCGGTGGCGAGAAGTCCAACGGCCAGATGCGTGGCAAGGACGAGTGGGAAGTCATCAGCTGGGACGAAGCTATTAAGCTTGCATCCGAGGAAATCAAGCGCATTTCCGACGAGTACGGCCCCACGGGTTTTTATTGCAAGGCGAACAACACCACGCTCAATGTCCTTTCCGGTTACGTGCGCGGATGGGATACCACGTCGCATGGCACGTATACGCTTGACGTGACGAAGATGGGTCTTCCGACTACGGACTGCGGTACGGGTGATGCGGATACGGCAAACGATCGCTTTGACCTTGAAAACGCCGAGTACATTATCATGTGGTCGTCCAATCCTGCTTGGTCTGCCGCCGGTACGCCTATCAACTATTGGATGGCTGCGCGCGACAAGGGCACCAAGTTCGTATCCATCGACCCGCTGTACAACGCGTCCGCCCAGATGCTTGATGCTGAGTGGGTTCCCGTTCGTACCGGCACGGACATGGCGCTTATGTTCGCTATCGCCTACGAAATGCTTCGCCTTGACGAGGAAAAGGGAGGCATCATCGATTGGGACTTCATCCATAAGTACACGGTTGGTTTCGACTCCGAGAGCATGCCTGAGGATAAGACCATCGATGAGAACCTTAAGGACTACATCCTTGGCAAGTACGACGGTACGCCTAAGACGCCGGAATGGGCAGAGCCGATCTGCGGCGTGAAGCCTGAGCAGATCACCGAGCTGGCTCAGATTATGGCAAAGAGCAACAAGGTCATGATTCTGCACAACTACGGCATGGCTCGCTGCAACGGTGCCGAAATGCTGCCGCAGCTGTTGATCGCCTTGGGTGCCATGGGCGGTCATATGGGCAAGTCCGGTCATGCAACGGCTAGCGCATATCACGCAAACGCCGGCAATGGCGGTGCTCGACTGATTTCCGCCGGTGCCGCAAAGATGCCGAAGACGACCAATCCGGTTACCACGGGCGTTCGCCAGCCTCAGATGTATGAGATCATCAAGAACGGCGGCGGCCACACGCAGGACGTTTCCAATGCGTACGGCTCCTTCCACAAGCCCAATCCTACGGAGCTTGGTCCCATCAAGTGCATCTATCATATGACCGATGCCGTCCTGCAGACGTCTTTGAACCAGAAAGAGGGCATCGAGGCCCACCGCGCGGTTGACTTCGTGTTGACGTTGGCGCAGTTCATGACCACGAACGCTCGCTATTCCGACATCATTTTGCCGGTTACGACCGAGTGGGAGCGTTGCGGCGGTTTCGGCGACTACAACAACCGTGAATACCTGCCGTTCTACACTCGCGTGACGCAGCCGCTTGGCGAGGCGAAGACCGACCAGGAAATCGGCGAGCTGCTGATTGCGGGCGTCGGCAAGGATCCCAAGCTTGCTTATGACAAGACCGAGGACCAGCAGCTGTACGAGCAGATTGCCGGCTGCGAGGTCATGGGCGATGACGGCAAAATGAAGACGTTGGTCACGCTGACGGCTGATGACATCAAAAGCCTCAACGCCGAAGGCACGCCGCAGGAAGGCATCATCACGTTGAAGGAGCTGAAGGAAAACGGCGGCTATCAGTTCCCGCGCAAGCGCGGTGACAAGCACGGCCACATCGGCTACCAGAAGTTCGTCGATGATCCTGAGGCAAACCCGTTGAAGAGCAAGTCGGGCAAGCTGGAGATTTACTGCCAGGCTCGCTACGACCTGATGGCGTCGTTCGGCTTCCCTGGAATCGAACAGTACAAGCCGTACCCGACCTATGTCGTTCCGTGCACGGGCTACGAGTCCACGTTCAAGGACGGTAAAATCGGCGGTGAAAAGGGCGAGTATCCGTTCCTGATGTTCAACCCGCACTACCTGCGTCGTTCGCATACCGTGTTCGACAACTGCCCGTGGCTGCGCGAGGCGTGGGCAAACCCGGTGTTCCTGGCTCGTAGCGATGCGGAGAGCCTGGGCATCAAAGACGGCGACACGGTGCTGCTGAGCTCGCCGTATGGCAAGGGCCTGCGCAACGCTGCCGTTATGGACGTGTTGATGCCCGGTATGGTCGGCGTGCCCCATGGCGCATGGGTTGACGTCGATGAAGAGACCGGCATCGATATGGCTGGCTCCGACAACTATCTGATCGGTAGCGAGTACAGTGGCATGGGCGTGTCTGGTTACAACAACCAGATCTGCAATGTCGAGAAGTACACCGGCGCTCCGCTTGGCCGCGACTGCGACAAGCCGGCTCGCTGGAGTGCAAACTAGAGCTGCGGAAGAGGAGAGTGAATCATGAGCGTTGGATTCTATTTGGACCAAAGCCGCTGCACTGGTTGCCGCGCTTGTCAGGTTGTGTGCAAGGACAAGAACCGTCTTGAGGTTGGCACGCTGTATCGCGAGGCGCATTCCTACACGGTTGGCGAGTTCCCGAAGGTGCAGGGCTTTAGCTACACGTTTAGCTGCAATCACTGCGAGGACCCTGTTTGCCTGAAGAATTGCCCGACGGGCGCCATTTACAAGGCTGCCGACGGCACGGTGATTCAGGATCAGAGCAAGTGCATCGGCTGTCGCATGTGTGTGATGAGCTGCCCGTATGGCCAGCCGAAGTATTTCCCGGAAAAGGGTGTTTCCGGTAAGTGCGACGGCTGCTATGGCCTGCGTCAAGAGGGCTCCCAGCCTGCTTGCGTGGCTGGCTGCCCGAACCGTGCGCTTGATTTTGGCGACATGGATGAGCTGCGCGCGAAGTATGGTAGCAACTTGGATAACGGTAGCATCGTGGTGCTGCCCTCGCCCGAGGAAACGCATCCGAACGTCTTGATTAAAGCGAAGGACTGCGCGTTTAGCCAGGAAGCGCGTGAGCTGACCTGGTAATAGGTTGATTGCCGCCGCATCGCGCTGTTTGCTCGATGCGGCGGTTTTGTTTCAGGTTCGTTGTGTCGCGCCCTGGATGGCGACGGCGCAGAAGGAGCGGGGATGGACAGCAAAGACGAGGAAAAACGCATTGCCATGACGCTGGCGCGCCGTGCGTATTTATATGGCGCCTTTCACGTGGTGTTCGGCGGCGGAGTGCATGAGGCGTCAGCTGCGCAGCTTTTCGGCGAGAACACGGCAGGCGCGTTGGCGTGGCTTGCCGGTAAGGTGGCCGCTGATGAGGGGCTTTCGGAGAAGAGCGTGGGCCTTTCCCTCCGCACGATGACCGAGTGCGTTGCCGAAGCGGTTGCGTGCGTGGGTGAACATAGCGAAGGGGATGCGGTTTCCAAGGCGACAGTGGCCATGGAAGAAGATTCCCCCAAGTTGTTTCAGGTTCCTGGCGATAGCTACGTTCGTCCCTGGGAGTCTCCGTATACCAGTACCGATGGCATGCTGTTCAGGGGAAGCACGCTTGATGTTCGGTCGTTCTATCATCAGGCGGGATTCAGGCTACAGGCCGAGCAGCATTTTCCCGACGATCATATTTCTGCGATGATGGATTATATGGCGCGCATGAGCCAGTGCGTTTATGAGGCGTATGCTGACGGACGCGATGAGGATGCGGCGAAGACGCTTCGTGCCCAGAGCGACTTTCTGCGGAATCATGTGCTGACGTGGGTCGATGCGTTCGCTGATGAGGTGATTCGCAAAGATATCCGTGCGTATTACGCTGCGTTTGCGGGTGCTATGGCGGCGTTTGCCCATGTTGACGCTGCGTATGTTGAGAAGTTGGCGGCGGAGCTTTCGGCTGAATAGCGTTTTGCTTTAAGGGGGATTTGTGGATATTCGCGAGTATGCACAGGCGTTTGATCAGGTCGAGCACGACTATGAGGATGCGGTTGCCGCGTTTGGAATCCCCTTTGAGGTGGCGGAGTCGTGCCCGCGCAAGCGGCGTTCGCAAACGGCGGCGATGTGTGGTTGCCATTGCGAAAACGGCGGCGGGTCGCTATGGCGTGGATGGATTTCGCCGGCGTGCCTGGCGTGCCGCACGGGCGAGCGCACGGCTACGTTTTTCGTTGATTTGCGCTGCACGCGACATTGCTATTTCTGCTTCAACCCGAATCAGGACCATTACGAGTACTTCTTGTCGCACCGTCGGGATATCGTGGGCGAGCTTGAGCAGGCTGCTGCAGGTGGTGCCCAGTTCGATTGCCTGGCGATAACGGGTGGCGAGCCGCTCTTGCATAAGGAGTCGGTTGTCGCGTTCGTGAGGCGTGCAAAGGAACTGTATTCCGACGTGCATATCCGCCTATACACGTGCGGTGACTTGCTGGATGATCCGTGCTTGGATGCGTTGGCTGATGCGGGACTTGATGAGGTACGATTTAGCATCAAGCCTGAGGATGTCGCGCGCCCCGATGCACCCGTGTTTGGGCGAATCGAGGCCGCCGTTTCGTCGCTGCCCGATGTGATGGTTGAGATGCCGGTGATCCCCGGCACGCTTTCCGAGATGCAGGAGCTGCTTGTGCGCTTGGACGACATGGGCGTGCGTGGCGTGAACCTGTTGGAGTTCTGTTTTCCGCTGTGCAATGCGGAAGCGTTTCGTGATCGTGGGTTTGAGCTGCGCAAGCACCCTTTCAACTACTTGTATGACTACTGGTACGGCGGCGGTGTCCCCGTTGCGGGTAGCGAGGCTGAGGCGTTGACGTTGATGGAATATGCTGTGCGTGAGAGCTTGCTGCTTGGTGTGCATTATTGCAGTTCCGACAACAAGAATACGGGGCAGGTGTATCAGCAGAATAAGGTGTTCACCTGCGACGATGGGGTGTGGGCGCATTATCCGTGGCTTGAGGCCGACGAAGGCGACCGCTTGCTGAGATGCGCGAAGGCGTTTGGGGCCGATGCGGCGTGCATGCGCGACTGGGCGCGTGCGGCCGGTGTGCCGTGTTCGTTTGACGAAGGAGTCCCGAGCGCCGCGATTCCGTTGGGCAGCGTTGCGGCGTTGCGCGAAATGTGTCCCGGCGTCGCGCTTGCGGAAAGTGCGAACGTATTCGAGCGCCGCGAAACTGGCGAGCTGTATCTGCGAGAAGTGGGCGTTCGCGAGATGTGAGCCGCGACATGCGGAAGTTAGCGGGCCTCCGCATGCGATCAAAGACAGCGGTCTTGCAGGGCGAAAGCGTCGATGCCCGCCTTGCGTCTTATAGGCTGCGTTGCTGGTACAGCCCGTTGTCGGCGAATCCTTGCTTGCGGTAGTAGCCGCGTGTGCCGATGGCGCTGATCACGTTTATGGCGGTGTAGCCGTTGTCGCGGGCTATATCGCAGGCTCGCTCGATGAGCATGCGGCCGAGACCTCGGTGCTGGGCGTTTTGGCCACCTTGATGCAGGCCGGCAACGCGTCCGTATACATGCACCTCGCGAATCATGGCCTCGCCGGCATCGATAGGCAGGTCAGCGACGTGTGCGTCGATGTAGTCGGCGTTCGGCATGGACAGGCGCAGGAAGCCTGCGATGCGGTTGCCGGGAGCGACCCACTGCAGGAACACCTCATGGGTGTTCGTCGTTTCGTAGGCGATTTCCGAAAGTGAGAGCTCGTCGTTTGCGGCGGCTCCGAAGGCGATTTCGCGGGAACGGATCTCCTGCACCGGTTCGGATCGCTTTGCGAGCTCCAGGTCGACCAGCTGGCGCAGGTTCACCTTCTTGTTGCCGGTCATGATGTCGTGTGCCGAGATATCGCGGATCATGCGAGAGATGCGTGTGAACGGCGGCGTGACCAGCACGTCTTCGGCTAGCAGGTTGACAAGCTCCTGCTCGGTGTAGGGTCGCCAGCTGCCGTCGCGCCAATGAGCTACCAGCCCCGTGCCGTCCACAAGCGCGCAGGGGTACAGCTTGATCTCGTCGGGCTTGAAGGCGGGATGCTCGACCATGCGCCGATAATCGGCGGCGTCGCTTTCTGGTGTTGCGCCGAGCAGGTTCGTCATGAAGTGCGCGTGCGTTTTGAAGCCGAAGATGCGGGCGAGTTCGAAGGCCTGCTGCATGCGATCGACGCCGATCCCTCGATGGTTCGCGGCAAGGATGCGCTCGTCGAGGCTTTGGATGCCCATCTGCAGCTTCGTGCAGCCCAAGCGACGCAGCGTGGCAAGCCGTTTGGGCGTGACGGCGTCGGGGCGGGTTTCCACCACAAGGCCCACGCAGCGGTGTTCGGTGGACTCGTTTTTGCGCTGCAGGGCTTCAAGCTGGGGAAACGTTGCGGTCTGCCATTGCGCGGCAGCGGCCCAGCCGCTATTGGGGGCGCTACCCTGCAAGTTGTCGAGTGCGAAAGGCTCGAAGGCGGCGCCCTGCGTATCGTCGGCTGCGGCGGAGCAAGGGGGAGCATCGATGGATGCGGCATTGCGGTCGGTTGATCGGCTGTGCAAAGGAGCGTTGTCCGCACGGGTTCCGCAGGCGTATAGGTTTCGAACCGTTTCGTTGTAGGAGGCATCGCCGGCGGTGACGCGCGCTTGTGCTTCGGCAGCCCAGTTGGCAAGGTCGTCGCGCTCGCAGGCTATGCCGGTGTCACGGTATTGCTTGCGGCGCGTTTCGGATTCGCGCTCCACCGCGGTTTCGCAGCCCATGTCGTTCAGGGCGCGGAACAGCTCGTGCATGTACCAGATTTGGTATGCCTCCGGGTAGTCGCTCCAGGTGCCGCCCAACACGATGAGCTCCACCTTATCGGTGACGTGCCCCATTTGATGCAGCGTGCGTAAACGGGCAGTGACCTGCAGATATGGGTCGAACCAGTTGCGCTCTGCGCGTTGGCAGGCCGGCTCGTCGTGCAGGTAGCTTTTGGGCATGCGCACATCGTTGGGGCAGTACAGGCATGCGCTTGAGCAGGGCCAGGGCTTCGTAAGCACGGTGACGGTGGCCACGCCGGATGCGGTGCGGCGCGGTTTGACCTGCAGCGTTCGCACGAGCAGGGCTTCCTCGGCGGGCGAAACGCCCCAGGTGCGCCAGTGCTCGGGGCGATGCTCCTTCGCCTCTTGATAAAACGGCAGCAGCTTCTTCTTCGCCACATAGCGGACGGGGCCGGCCACCTCGCGGTTTCGGGCGCGGATGATGCGATCGAGCGCATCGGGGGCAAGCGGGGCGTTGGTGCGGCGGATCTCGCCGAGGATGTTGTGCAGTGTCTTTTCCATAGGCGGTATTGTACGGCATAGCGCAAAAGGGGAAAGGCGCGGCATCGACGCTTGCGTCGAAATGCCTACACGTGCGTGATAGCTTTGGGGAGTGCTCAACATCGACGCTTGCGCCGATATTTCTACATGTACGTGACGGTCGTGGGGAGCGCTCGACATCGCTGGCCGCTGCACAATGTCTACACATACGTGAAGGCCTTGCGGAACGTACGCGGCGGTTCCATGCAAATGCTCGACAGGTTGGGGCTTAGATGATGCAGAGCGCTTATCGATGGCGTGTCAAAAAGGCTACTGACCAGGCATTATCCGCTTATCGAGAAATCAGTTCCCAAGTGATGTTGGCTTAGTGCCATTTAAACGGCCACGTTAGAATTAAGGAAAAGAACGAAACGAAGCAACGATGGGAATGCCCGTGGACAAGCCGCTTACATATCTGGACAACGCCGCAACAACGCCTCCCTATCCCGAGGTGCTTGCGCGCATGCACGAGGTCATGATGGACGGCTGGGGCAACCCTTCGTCGCCGCATGTGGTAGGGCGTCGCGCCAAGGAAATGCTCGAGGAGAGCCGCGCAACCATCGCCGATGTGCTTGGCGTGGACGCCGACGAGATCTACTTCACGTCCGGCTCGACGGAGTCGAACAACTTGGCCATACGCGGGGCGTGCTTGGCTCAGCGTGAGAACCCGGGCAAGATCATCACCTCCACGTTGGAGCATTCGTCGGTGACCCGAACCGTTCGCGGCATGCGACGCGACCTTGATTGGGATTGCCGCTACGTCGATGCGCCGGATGGCTGCTTCGACATGGAGCAGCTGGCCGAGCAGTTGCAGGACGGTCCCACATCGCTTATCTCGGTGATGCGCGTGCAAAACGAGACGGGCTGGATCTTCCCCATTCCCGAAATCGCGCAGTTGCGTGATGAGCTGGCGCCGGGCGTGCCGCTGCATTGCGATGCCACGCAGGCGTTTTGCAAGATGCCTGTCAATCCTCGCGAATGGGGCGTGCAACTGCTTACGGCGGGCGCGCACAAGATCGGCGGGCCGCGCGGCATCGGCATCCTGTATGTGCAGCGCGGCCTTCCCATGCATACCACCGCGTTCGGCGGTAACCAGGAGCGCGGTTTGCGTTCGGGTACCGAGCCGGTGTTCCTTGCGGTGGGCATGGCAGAAGCCGTGCGTATCACTGCGGCGCATATGGAAACGGACATGGAATACGCCGCAAGCCTTCGCGAGCGCGCCATCGAGGGCTTGAAGCGCGAGATCCCCGATGCGGTTGTGCATGCGCCCGAAGGCGGAAGCCCCTACATTCTGAGCGTTAGCGTGCCTGGCCTGCCGAATGCCGTATCGGTGAAATACCTTTCCGGCCGCCGCGTGTGCGTGTCGCGCGCGTCGGCGTGCGAAGAGAACCACACCACCGCCGCGCCGGGCACGTGGCGTCCGAAGCATCCGCTGGCGTTGCAGGCGGCAGGCATCCCGCTTCGCGAGGGCAAGGAAACGCTGCGCGCGAGCTTCTTCCATCGCAATACTCCTGAAGATGTGGATCGCTTTGTTGCCGTGCTGGCGCAGTGCGCCCGAGAGATGCGCGAGTCGTAGGAATATGGGACTGCGTGGGGGCGCCAACCGCGAGCAAGCGTTTGCGGTCGCAAGCAGCGGCGCAGCTTGCGCGGCCGATGCGGCTGAAGACCTTGTGGCGAGCGGTGGTGCGGCAAGGAGCGCCGAAGAGGTGCTGGCGCTGCGCTTGTGCGCGCTGACCGGGGAGTTCTATCGCGCGAACGCGGAATCGTTCTCGCAGACGCGGCAGTCGTCGTGGCAGGGCTGGGTGCGCTTGCTCGAGGTTATGGGCTTGGCGGGAGAGAAAAAGCCGCTGTGTGTGCTCGACCTGGCTTGCGGCAATCTGCGTTTCGAGCGATATTTGGCGGGCGCCTTGCCTAACAGGATGCTGTCGGGTTATGCGGTGGACAATTGCGATCCGTTGGTGGAAGCCGGGGAACGAAACGAATCCGACGCGTTGTCCCGAATGAGCTTCCAGAATCTTGACGCGATCGAGCGGCTTTCCGCCGGTTGCCTTCGAGAGGCGCTTGAGGCGCCGGATGCGTCGTGCGATTTGGCGGTGTCGTTCGGGTTCATGCATCATGTGCCGTTGGAGCGCTGGCGTGTGGAGCTGTTGCGCGCGCTTATCGCGAAGGTACGCCCGGGCGGGTTCGTGGCAGTGAGCTTCTGGCGATTCCTGAACAGCGATAAGCTGGCGAGGAAGGCGAAGGAAACCACGATCCGTGCGCGTGCTGAGCTGGGGATTCCCGAGCTGCCGCCGAACGATTATCTGCTGGGTTGGCAGGACACGCAGGGGCTGTACCGCTATTGCCACCATTTCGACGAGCCGGAAATCGAGCGGCTGTTGGCGATGGTGGCGGATTCTGCGGACCTTGTAAGCCGTTTCGAGGCGGATGGCAAGACGGGCAATTTGAACGAATACGTGGTTTTGCGCGTGAAGTAAGGGGCAGCCGCCGTGCGAATCGTTCGCAGACAACCGCCCCTTTCTCGTTTCGGTGCTCGGCTACGCAAGCAGCTTCTTGCCTGCGCCGGAGGTCACTGCCGATCGTGCAACCAGATATGTCGACACCAGGTAGATAGCGTACACCGCAACTACTAGTGCGATGCCGATGGTAAGCGTGCCGGTAACTGCCGAAGCGCCCCAAAGCGATAGCAGGTTCTCGTACAGAACGCTGATCGTGCAGGCCGAATGGCATCCTGCAACCAAAAGCGGAGCCACGAAGTAGATGCCGATCTGCGTGCGCA
>OLVT01000582.1_pt1 | contig 38768 bp, 31 predicted proteins | sample 1673241 | NCBI WGS metagenome assembly OLVT01 (sample SAMEA3178936, study PRJEB25190) | human gut metagenome | biome: human gut; feature: human-associated habitat; material: faeces | place: Austria | collected 2013 | reverse complement strand
CTGATTCCAAGAAGGGCCACCACCGCAAACACCATAATCTGGCTGGGGAAGGAGAGCATCACATCCACTACCCGCATGATAACTTCTTCCACAATTCCGCGGAAATATCCGGCCATAATCCCCAAAATTGCCCCCAGGGCAATGGTCCCCAACATGGTCAGCATTGCCAGCCCCAGGGTGGGACGTATGCCGTAAATCATCCTGGAGAGGACGCAGCGTCCCAGCTGATCCGTTCCCAAAGGGTACTGAGGACCGTACTCCGCGAATTTGTTTAAAATGTCCGTCTCGTAAGGGTCGTTAGGCGCAATCAGAGGAGCGAAAATCCCCGCCAGGGCGATTAGCAGCACAAAGGCCACCGTAGCTACCGCCGTCCGGTTATGTAAAAAGCGTTTTCCCACCGCTTAGTCCTCCTTTCTCAGTCTGGGGTCCGACACCGTCTGAAGAATGTCGAACAATAGGTTAAACAGCACGAACAGCACACCGATGAGGAGCACATAGGTCTGGATGACCGGATAGTCCCGGTTGAAAATAGAGCTGATGCACAGGGTACCCAGCCCTGGCCAGGAAAACACATTCTCCACCACAATGGTTCCCGAAATCAGCTGTGGGATGCTCATTCCCATAGCCACAATGCAGGTGTGCATGGAATTTTTCAAAATATGCTTCACCAGGATGGACCTTTGGGGCAGTCCCCGCACATTGGCGTAAAGGACGTAATCCTGCTTCATATTTTCCAGCATGTTGTTCCGAATCAGGCGGATGTAGGTGGAAATGTAACTTAGGGCCACCGTAAAAGCCGGAAGAATCAGGTGGCGGATGGTGCCGTTTCCGTTGGTGGGAAGCCACCTCAGCTTTACGCTGATTCCCCACATCAAAAGCAGCCCCACCCAGTAGGCAGGCATGGCGGTGGAAACAAACACGATTCCTCTCATCAGCCGGTCAAACCAGCCGTCCTTGTAAACCGCGCAGAGAAAACCGATGGGGATGCTCAAGACCAGCACGATGACAAAGGAGGCAGCGGCCAGCTGCAGGGTGGCCGGCAGGCAGCGGACCAACTCCCCGGCCACGGTGCGGGCGGGGTTGACGTAGCTGATGCCGAAATCCCCTCTCAGGCAGCCGGCCAGCCAGTTGAAATACCGCAGGAAAAAGGGCTGGTCCAGCCCCAGCATCTCCTCCATCTCGGCAATGGCTTCCTCCGTGATTACAGGCATCTGCTGAACCCGCAGCGCCACCTCCGCCGGGTTGGATGGAATCAGATTGATAAACATAAAGCAGACGAACGAGATGGCAATCAACAGAGGGACTGCCATCAGCAGACGCCGCACAACGTAACGTTTCATGGGCGTTCCTTTCTATAACAATCAGAAGTACATATCCCCAAAGGGAACGTCATACTGGTCGGTTCCAAAATGGACGCCCTGAAGCTCTGAGGTGTAGAGGGCCTTATTGCACTCGTAGGTCAGCGGGATGTACACCGCATCCTCGTGAAGTCTGGTGAGAACGAAATCGTACAGTTCCTGACGCTGAACCTCATCAGTGGATGTCAGGATATTGGTAATGGCCTCATCAATCTGGGCCTTGTCCTCCAGCCCCTGCTGGGCGGCATAGTCCCCGTACACCGGCGCACGCATCGCCGCCAGGGAAGACTGGGGGTCGTAGGGCATTCCCCAGCAGATATTAAATACCATGTCAAAGTTTCCGGCCTTCATGTTGTCCCGGTAGGACTGCTCCTCCTCCCCGTGGATGTTCATGGAGATTCCCAGCTTCAGGTACTCGCTCTGGAGATACTCGGAAATGGTCTTCTCCGTCACGCTGTCGCTGTTGTACAGAAGGTCCAGCTGCAGCTTCACTCCGTCCTTCTCCCTTATGCCGTCGCTTCCCATCACCCATCCGGCCTCGTCCAAAATCCGGGCAGCTTCCTTTGCGTCATAGGCGTAGGGCTCCAGCTCCACATCGCAGTAGGGAATGGTGGATGCGTACAAGGTATCTGCCGGCTGCTCCAGGCCGTAAAAAATCCCGTCGGAAATAGCCTGCCGGTTGGTGGCGTGCTGCAGTGCCTGGCGCACCGCCAAATCTCCCAGGATTTCGTGGGTAGTGTTTAAGACAATGTGGCGGGTGGAGGTGGGGTCCGACAGGCCTACGGTGAACTGTTCGCTGTCCAGATACTGGCTGATGGCGTCGGCGTCAATCATGTTCTTTCCGAAAATCAGGTCGATTTCTCCGGACTCCAGGGCCATAATCCGGGTCTGGTTGTCGGGAATCACCTTCACCGTAATCTTGCGGATGGCCGGAGCCTCTCCCCAGTAATTTTCATTTCGCTCAAAGACCGCGTATTCGTCGGTGACAAAATCCGTCAGCACATATGGGCCCGTTCCGATATAGCCGTTCACTCCGTCCTTGGTGCTGCCGTCAATCATGCACTCCGGAGAAATCATGGCAAAGGGACGGATGCAGCTCAGCTCCGTCAGCATGGGATAATAGGGCTCGCTGAGCTCAATCACAAGGGTATCCTCATCGGGAGCAGACACTCCCACCAGCAGGTTCATCATCTCCAGCCATGTGTGCCGGTCCTTGTTTTCGATAATGGCGTTAAAGTTGGCCAGAATGGCGTTGGCGTCACAGGGGGTGCCGTCCGAGAACAGCACGTTGTCCCGGATATTGAAGGTGTAGACCCGTCCGTCCTCACTGATGGTCCAGTCCTCCGCTAGGCATCCCTCGTAGCCTTCCGCCGTGGTGCTGACCAGGGTATCGTAGAGAATACTCTGGGCGTACATTTCCCCCGCGTACAGGTGGGGATTTAAGTCCCGGATATCCCGGTAATTCACAAATACCAGCTCATCCCGCTCTCCGCCTTCGGCGCTCTGCTGCCCCTGGGCGCTTGTTCCCTGGGCGCCCTGACTGTCCGCGCCCTGGCTCTCTCCGCTCTGGCCGCATCCTGCCGCAGCGGCCGCGGCAAGGGCGCTGACCAAAAGGACGGCAATCCATTTTTTCTTCATAATATTTCCTCCAGTACCAATTTATGGTTTATCGCAACGAATCTAAGTATACGATAGTTAGTCTATCCTTACTAGAGGTTAGTTTTTCATGGAAATCCATAACGTTCCGTTATACCCCCTGGTCAAAGCATATCCCGGAAATGTTCTACCACCCACTGGGCCTGAGGGGAAAACGCCCGTTCCGGATCCCGCACATACCCAATCTGCAGAAAGGGTTCGCAGCCGTGGATGGCCAGAGGCTTGATGTCATACTGGGCGTAGGGCTCATGCATAAATTCCAGCCCCAGACTGCATACGTCGGTGTGCAGCAGCAGGTCGATAATCAGGTGGTCGCTGTTGGTGTACACCGCATGGTACAGGTTCCGGGTGTCAATCACTCCCATGCTGACCGTCTCCAGATGGTGCTCCATGGAGAAAAAGTCCCGGACTCCCCTCATAAATTTCAGCCGGGGCAGGTCCTGAAAATCGATGCTGTCCCTGTGATAGAGTGGATTGTTGGCTCCCACATACACACAGATTTTTTTCACGTCCAGGGGAACAAATTCCAGCTTTTTGTGGGACAGGATATGCTGGAAAACCGGAACTTGCTTCAATGCCACATGGACGATTCCAATCTCCGAAATCCCCTGGTGGACATGGTCCGTGATTTCCTCCACCGCCCCCTCCTGATACTCAATGTGATAATCCTCTCCCCACTGGCGGTAAAAGTCCACCAGAAGGCGGGCCACCATGTTGCTGGGATAAGCGGAAATGCAGAGACTGTTGGTTTCCTCCGGCACCGCCATGGAGGAAATGGCCGCCGCGTTCTTCAGAATCAGCCTCGCGTACTCCAGCACTGTTTTTCCGTAGACGGTGGGCTGCACTCCCGTCCCGCTCCGTTTTAACAGCGGGCGGCCCAGCTCCCGTTCCAGGCTGCGGATGTTTTTGCTGATATTGGGCTGGGAGGTATAAAGGCATTCCGCTGCCTTGGAAAGGCTGCCTCTCTCACAGGCTGTCACAAAAAATTCCAGCTGCTTCATATCCATGGGCGATTTCTCCTTCTTTCTTTGTTGGTTAGTTGCTTCTAACTCCCTCGGATTGTACCATGGATTGCGTAAGATTTCCAGTAAAATATAGGAAAACGCACCCTGCCTATTTTACCCGTGAAAAAAGGGTAAAACTATGGTAAAATAAATCCATGAGAATACCGACCGAAACTTGAGCCGGGGATATTTACAAAGGAGGATGTTTATGGACCTGAAACTCGAAATGAAGCAAAGCCAGACTTTATCCCAGCGCATGATCCAGTCCGCCGAGATTCTTCAGATGACTTCGGAGGAACTGAATACATACATTAACGAACTGGCCCTGGAAAATCCTGTGATCGACATGGTCTCCCCCGCCACCCCGGGGCAGCCGGAATCCATCGAACAGCGCCAGTGGCTTAATTCTTTTAATGAGGAAAATTATTATCTTTATCAGCGCCAGAACAATGATGATGAGTACGATTTTAAGGACAGCTGGAATATCCGCACCGATGAAGGAGAAACGCTGACCGACTATCTCTGGTCCCAGCTGATTACCGGGGACTTTACCCAAGAAGAGCAGGAGATTTTGAAATTCATGCTGGAGTGCCTGGACAGTCGGGGGTATCTGGAAGAGGACCTGGAACACATCGCCGAGGCCTTCCATGTCAGCATGGAGAAGATAGAGTTTCTGCTGGAAACCCTTCAGAGCCTGGACCCGGCGGGGGTCTGCGCCCGGAATCTGGAAGAATGTCTGCGGATCCAGTTAATCCGCCGCCAGATGGCTACCCCGGCCCTTCTGGCCATTGTAAACCAAGGGCTTGAAATGGTGGCGAAGAATCAGGTAAACGCCATTGCCCGGAAATTCCGCCTGACCACCGGGGAGGCGGCCGGCTGCTGCCAGATTATCAAATCCTTAAACCCCAAGCCCGGAGTTTCCTTCTCCAGCCGGGAGAAGCTGCGCTACATTATCCCGGACGTAACTATTGTAAAGTTTAAGGACACCTTCTCCATTTTGCTGAATGAGTCCATGTACCCCTCCATCGCCGTCAACAGCTACTACCGGCGGCTGGGAGAGGAGTCTCAAACTCAAGAAGTACAGGATTACCTGAACAGCAAAATCCGCCAGGCGGAGTGGGTCAAGCAGTGCATCGCCCAGCGTGGAAAGACCCTGATGGATGTTTCCAAGGCCATTTTGGAACATCAGGAAGCATTTTTTGCCATGGGCCCCAGTCATCTGGTACCCCTGACTATGGCAGAACTGGCGGGACAGCTGGATATTCACGAATCCACTGTCAGCCGGGCGGTAAGCAAGAAATATCTCCAGTGTTCCTGGGGCGTCTATCCTATGAGTTATTTCTTTTCCCGCCGGGTGGGAAATGCCCGAGATTCCGGCTCAGCCCTAACCGCTTCCCGCATTCAGGATATGATGGAAGAAATCATCCGGGGAGAGGATAAGAAAAAGCCCTACAGCGACCGGATTCTGGCAGAAAAGTTGAACGATCAGGGCGTATCCATCTCCAGGCGCACAGTAGCCAAATACCGGGAGGAGCGGGGCATCGGTGACGCAGCCAGCCGGAAGGAATATGAGATTGATTAAGGAGAAACAAGAATGTCTGATTTTAAGAAAACGGAAGAAACCGGAGATTGGGAGCTTTCCGAAGACTTTTATAACGGAGGGACCGACCGGGATTTAAAACTGGAGGATTTTTTGGAAGAAGGAGAGATGGAATCCGATGGGGATTTTCTCTCCGATTCCGATGAACGGCTGCAGCAGACGGTCCGGGATCTTGAGGCGGTGCTGGCCCTCAGCGCAAAGAGCCATCCCATTTCGGAAATCGCCGCCTCCCTGGGGCTGGAACCTTCCTACGTGGAAATCATCCTCCAGTGCAGTCAGGGGGCCCGGGAGGACGATATCATCGCCATGGCTCACCTGGTACTGATGAGCTTGTAAAAGGAGTAGTTTATAAACATTAAAATTTTCTTGACAAATAAAATCTATCCCTTATAATGAAAGGGCTTGCACGGAGGGTCTATCATTCGTCAGAAATGATAAGCTGGATAAGGCACGGACTGAAATGTCTGTACCTGTCCGGCTTTTTTTATTGTTAAAAAGCAAAACGTATTTGGCCCTGCCAGAAAGGAGATTTTCAATGAACAGAATCATTACCATTGGACGGGAGTTTGGAAGCGGCGGACGCGAGCTGGGTCTGAGACTGTCCCAGAGACTTGGAATCGCCTATTATGACCAGGAAATCATTTCCGAAATTTCCAGACGAACAGAGCTTTCGGAACAGTATGTAAAGAAAATGGCTGAGAAATCCGACTGCGTCATCGTAGGCCGCTGCGCCGACGATATCCTCAGGGAAATGAATCCCCTGCGGATTTTTGTCTACGGAGACATGGAGACAAAGCTGGAGCGCTGCCGCAAACGGACGGGCTCGGATGAGAAAATGACGGACCGCGAAATCCTCTCCAACATCCGCAAAATTGACAAGAACCGCTCGGAGTATTACGGTCTCTACACAGGAAAGGTCTGGGGAGATAAGCAGTCCTACGACCTCTGCATCAACACCAGCAAAATATCCGTAGAACGCGCTTCGGAGCTTTTGGCTGAATTTGTCCGTTAATCGTCAGATATCAAACTTGGAGGTTATTGATTTATGAATTACAAGGAACTATTCTCAAAAACACCGCCTACAAAGCTGTTCTTTACGGCGGCAATTCCCGGTTCCATCGGAATGCTGGCCTCCGCCCTCTATCAGACCATCGACGGAATGCTGGTGGGGCGGATTCTGTCCGGGAACGCCTTTGCCGCCCTGAACCTGGCTATGCCCCTAGTCATCATCAACTTCTCTCTGGCCGACTTAATCGGCGTCGGCTCCGCCGTTCCGATTTCCGTCCGTCTCGGCGAAAAGAAGGAAGGGGAGGCCAACAACATTTTTACCAGTGCCTGCCTCATGATTGTGGCAGCGGGATTCATTTTAGGCCTGGCCATTTTCCTGTCCGCTCCTGCCTTAATCGGCCTCATGGGAGCTGAGGGAGAACTGGCGGAGCTGGCCGTTCAGTATCTGCGGGTATACTGTTTATGCTCCCCATTTACCACCATCGTATTCGCCATGGACAACTACTTAAAAATCTGTGGCCGGGTCCGCAGCAGCATGGCTTTAAATATCGTTATGTCCGTACTGAGCGCCGCTCTGGAATTTCTATTCCTCTTCGTATTCCGGTGGGGAATCTGGGCCGCTGCCCTTGGCACCTGCACCAGTATGTTCGTGTGCGCCCTGGCAGCCCTGTATCCCTTCTTCCGGAAAAAGATGCAGCTTCGGTTTGTCCGTCCAAAGTTTGACCGGACCATGATGAAAACCATCGTCACCTGCGGCAGCCCCAACTTTTTAAACAATGTGGCGGGAAGGATTACTTCTATTATTATGAACGTCATCCTCCTGCAGGTAGGCGGCGCAACGGCGGTATCCGTCTACGGAATCCTCATGTTTGCCGACGGCTTCGTACAGCCTCTGCTCTACGGCATGTGCGATTCCCTGCAGCCTGCCGTGGGATACAACTGGGGAGCCGGCACCCTGAAGCGGGTCAAGGATATTGAGAAGCGCTGCTTCACGGCAGGGGCCATCCTGTCCATCGATTCCGCTGTGGTGATTTACTGCTTCCCCCTGCCTATTACCAGCCTGTTTACCCAGAACGCCGACCAGTCCCTCATCGACATGGCGGTTCCCGCGCTGAAGCTGTTCAGCTCGGCCTACCTGGTCCGCTGGTTCTCCTTCGCCGCTCAAAGCTATATGTCCGCGGTGGAAAAACCGGTGCCCGCCATGGTCATTTCCGTCTGCACGGCAGTGGCCTTCCCCCTGGTGATGATTGTGCTCCTGTGGCCTATGGGACTGAAGGGCCTGTGGCTCAATGTTCCCGGAACCTCTCTGATGGCGGCCATCCTGGCGTTCTTTATCCTGAACCGGTTTGAGAAAAAGGAAATGAATACCCAAGGCTGAACATCAGCAATCCTTCTTTAGAGGCAAGGGGAGCTTTCAGGCGTTCAACCTCTTCATTATAATTAGCCGAAATAATTTCAGAAACATATTGACAAATCGGAGATTTCTGGTTAGAATAGTAGCGTTGTCAGCAATGACCAGATGCCCAGATAGCTCAGTTGGTAGAGCAGAGGACTGAAAATCCTCGTGTCGTTGGTTCGATTCCGACTTTGGGCACTGCGCAGGTGTAGTTCAATGGTAGAACACTAGCCTTCCAAGCTAGATACGTGGGTTCGATTCCCATCACCTGCTTTTTTGATTGGTCAGCCGGAGCCTTGATTTATCAGGGTTCCGGCTGATTTTTTATTGTTCCATATCTGGTTTTCCGGGGATAGACCAGGGTAGACCTGCGGTTTCATGAGGAGGATTGAACGATGCCGGATTTTAAAATGCTTTTAGAGACGAAAGAATACGAATTCTTAAAAACCGAGCCCAGACTTGGCAGAAGGATTCTTCTCCTTGGACTCGGAGGAAGTTATGCCTACGGAACTGCCAATGAAAACAGTGATATTGATTTCAGAGGCGTCACCTTAAATCTTCCATCTGATTTGCTGGGGCTTACGGAGTTTGAGCAATACGAAGACCAGCACACAGATACGGTAATCTATTCCTTTAACAAAATGGTCCGGCTCCTTCTGGAATGCAACCCAAACACCTGCGAAATCCTCGGATTGGAACCGGATGAATATTTGATTTTATCTCCCCTGGGCCGGGAACTTTTAGAGCGTAAAAAAATTTTTCTCTCCAAGCGGGCCGCAAAATCCTTCGGCGGCTATGCCAGCGCACAGCTGCGCCGTCTTCAGAATGCCATTGCCAGAAATTCCATGCCGCAACAAGAGCGGGAACAGCATATTCTTAACTCTGTCCGAAATGCTCTGGAAGATTTTCAAAGACGATATGCCTCCTTTGGCAAAGGCAGCATCCGTCTTTATATTGACAAGGCAGAGAATCCCCAGCTGGAAACAGAAATCTTTGTGGATGCAAACTACCGCCATCTGCCTCTGCGGGACTATGAAAATATGTGGGCGGTTATGCACAACGTGGTAAAGGACTACGACAAAATCGGAAAACGGAACAAGAAAAAGGACGACAACCATCTGAACAAACACGCCATGCACCTGATTCGCCTGTTTATGATGGCCATCGACATTCTGGAGCGCGGTGAAATCCGTACCAGAAGGACCAATGAACAGGAGCTTCTGTTAAAAATCCGCAGAGGAGGCTTTCAACAGGATGATAAATCCTTTTCCCCCGAGTTTTATGAAATTTTAGGAGATTATGAAAGCCGTCTGGAACGGGCCGCCAGAGAAAGTATCCTACCGGACCAACCGGACTTAAATGTGGTAGAAGAATTTGTGGAATATGTAAACCGACATGCTTTGGAGGTATAGGGATGGCACAGAATATCAGAAAAGAAATTGAACAGAAGTTGAATGAGATTGAAACGCAAAGAGGAGTTCAGATTCTCCTGGCAGTAGAATCGGGAAGCCGGGCCTGGGGCTTTGCTTCCCCGGACAGCGATTACGATGTGCGCTTTATTTATATGCGGCCCGCGAAAGATTATCTGCGTCTGGACAGCCCCCGGGATGTTATTGAATGGCAGCTGGATGAGGTGCTGGATATCAACGGGTGGGACCTGAAAAAAGCCCTGATTCAATTTCAAAAGGGGAACGCCACCTTGTTTGAATGGTCCAATTCTCCCATCGTTTACGCCGTCCGGCCGGCATGGGAGCAGGTTTACGCAGCAGCCCGAAATTATTTCTCCGTCAAAACCGCCCTGTATCACTACTATGGAACAGCAAGGAACACTTATGAGCAGCACCTTCAGGGTGATTTGGTGCGGTATAAGAAATATTTCTATGCCTTGCGGCCTCTTTTGGCCGCAAGGTATATTGAACAACACCATAAGCCGGCTCCCGTCCTGTTCGACCGCTTATTGGAGCAGGAGCTGCCCGGTAAGCTGAGAAAAGCCATAAAAGACGTTCTTGCAGTCAAAACGGTTTCCGATGAAAAAACTCTGAATCCACAGAATCCGGTAATTGAGAATTTTATTTCCGGCGAGCTTGAGCGGCAGCGCACGGTTGCCGGGCAGCTTCCGGACGACCGCAATCGGGACTGGGGTGAACTGAATCAGGTGTTTTTAAGGCTTCTGACAAAATAGTTCCTGCTGACATGCGCTATAGGTATTCCAGGTCCTGAAAACACGCAAGCTTAGTACGCCGCCTTGAAAATCCCAATCACCTGCTCCTTGGTGGCCTTTCTGGGGTTGGTCAGCTGGCATACGTCCTTCATGGCGTTCTCCGCCATTACCTCGAAGTCCTCCTCCTTCACGCCCAGGCTTCTGAGGTTCTCCGGAATCCCCACCTGGCTGCTCAGCTGGCGAATTGCGGCAATGGCCTTGCGGGCCGCCTCCATGGTGGAAAGGCCGTCGATCTTTTCGCCCATAGCTCTGGCGATATCCCGGAAGCGGTTGGCGTTTCCAATCAGGTTGAACTCCTCCACATGGGGCAGCAAAATAGCGTTGCAGACACCGTGAGGCAGGTTGTAGAAGCCGCCCAGCTGGTGAGCCATAGCGTGAACATAGCCCAGGGAAGCGTTGTTGAAGGCGATGCCCGCCAGATACTGGCCATAGGCCATCTTGTCCCTGGCCTTCATATAAACGCCGTTTGCCACCGCCTTGGGGAGATACTGGGTAATCATGGTAATGGCCATCATGGCCGCCGCGTCCGTCAGGGGATTGGCGTCGGTGGACACATAGGCCTCAATGGCGTGGGTCAGGGCGTCCATGCCGGTGGCGGCAGTGAGGGAAGGCGGCATGCCTACCATCAGCTTGGGGTCGTTGATGGCGATTTGAGGAGTTACCCGCCAGTCCACAATGGCCATCTTCACATGGCGGCTGGTGTCGGTGATAATGCAGAAACGGGTAATCTCCGAAGCCGTGCCCGCTGTGGTATTGATGGCAATCATGGGGCACATGGGCTTTGAGGATTTATCAATCCCCTCATACTCCCGGATGTTTCCGCCGTTGGAGGCCACCAGTCCGATGCCCTTGGCGCAGTCGTGGGAGGAACCGCCTCCCAGGGAAATGATGGAATCGCAGGCATTTTCCTGAAATACTTTTAGCCCTGCTTCTACATTCACATCCTTGGGATTGGGCTCCGCTCCGCCGAATACCACGCTCTCCACACCGGACTCCGAGAGGATTTTCTGGATATCCGCCGCCATTCCCGACTGGGCCAGAAACCCGTCCGTCACGATCATGGCCTTCTTTCCGCCCAGACTCTTCATCAATTCTCCCGTCTCCTTCACGGAATCCTCACCAAACAGGTTTCTGGTAGGTAAGAAATAATAAGTTGTTCCCATAGCTTGCACCTCGCCTTTCTCAGATTTCTGAATCATTTCCTGGGCGGCTTTTGCCGTCCCGGCTGGTTGTGCTCCCTATGGTAACACCCGTCTGAGCTCTTTTAAATGTCCAAAATATGTTTATTAAAGGATACCAGATATTCCAGTTTCTACCACTGAATAAAGAGGTTTCCCAGACGGCGAACCGCCTCCCTCAGGTTTTTCTCCTCCATATCCGAGTAGTTGAGAACCAGCGTATGTTCATATTCCGGGCGCACCTGGCTGCAGAATTCCGACAGGCAGGCCAGGTTGATTCCCGCCTGCCGGGCCGCATCCTTAATCTCCTGGTCTGTCATAGAGGTATCTACCTTCACCAGCAGATGGGTGCCGCTCTCCCCACCGGAAACACTCACCGCCGGAAGCAGAGACGACTGCTTGAGAATCCGCCTCAGCCGTTCCCCTTCTGTGTGATAATATTTTTTCATCCGGCTCAAATGGCGCTCAAAATATCCCTTTTCTATAAATTTGGCCAATGCATACTGTTCGCAGGAGGAAGCGCTGTTGGAATAGAAGTTGGCATTGTCGATATACCGATGCATCAGCTCTTCCGGCAGCACCATATAGCTGATTCGGATAGCCGGAGCCAGGGTTTTGCTGAAGGTATTCATGTAAATGACCCGGTGGCTGCGGTCCATACTCTGAAGAGCCGGGATCGAACGGGAACGGTAACGGAATTCGCAGTCGTAGTCGTCCTCTATAATGTACCGGTACGGCGTTTCTGCCGCCCAGGCTAAAAGCTCCTGTCTGCGGGCCGCGCTCATTACCGTTCCAAGAGGATAGTGATGCTCCGGCGAGACATGGATCACCCCGGCCCCGCTGGCCCTCAGGCTTTCCATGCAGATACCGTTTTCGTCCATGTCCACCGATCTCCAGCTGAGTCCATTTTCCTCATAAATTCTGGGGATCTTCCGGTAGCCGGGATTTTCCATGCCATAAACGGTTCCGGACGGCAGCAGACGAATCAGTTTTCCATAAAGATACTCAATACTGGCTCCGATGATAATACATTCAGGTGAAACATTCATCCCTCTCAATCGGTAAAGATAGTCCGCGATGGCCTCCCTCAGAGAACTGACCCCAAGAAAATGAGCCCGTCTGACTAACTCCATATCCTTTTCCGTCAGCACCTCCCGCATAACCTTTCGCCACAGTGAGAAAGGGAATTTATCATAAACCGTATTATTGGAGGTAAAATCGGCAAACCACTGCTCTTCCTGGTAGAGCTGCGGATAAGAAGCCGGAGTGGGATGGTACTCCTCCATAGTTTCCACATTGGCCACAAAATAGCCCCGTTTTTCCTGGGATGTAATATAACCCTCCACCAGAAGCTGTTCATAAGCTCCCAGTACTGTTTTCACGCTGATGCCATTGTCACGGGCCAGCTCCCGCTTAGAGGGCAGCCTGGTACCCGGCTGAAACCGTCCTCGCAAAATATCTTCCTTTAAAAATTCATAAAGGGCTTCATAAAGCGGGCGTTCCTTTTTCTTCTCGAGATCGTAGTGCAGCATAATCTGGTATCCTTTATTTTTCTCATTTTGGGTATTACATTGGTACCCATTCTGATTATAATAGGAACAAAGCCTTTTGTAAACCGCCGATATTTCGGCAAAAAAGATTCAAGGAGGGGAATGTTGTGGGAGTTTTCGCTGTTACCGGAGGTTCCGGAGGAATCGGCGCCAGAACCGTTATGCTTTTAAAAAACAAAGGACATGAAACCATTAATCTTGATTGGAAAAAAGGGGATATCCAATCAGACCTGTCCACTCCTGAGGGACGTCAGGAAGCCATTGACGAGCTTCATGCCCTGTGTCCGGAAGGGCTGGACGGCCTGATCTGCTGCGCCGGAGTGTCCGGAGCCTGTGGGGACCTGCGCAGAATCGTATCCCTGAATTTTTTCGGCACCATTTCCCTAATTAAGGGTAATTATGATCTCCTGCTGAAGAAAGGCGGCACTTGCGTGGTCACCACCTCCAACACCATTTCTCAGGGGAATCTGAGGATGGACCTGGCAGACCTATTGAACAACAACAATGATGACGAGCAGCGGATCTTGAATCTGGTAGGACGCCTGGATCAAACCAGTCTCAGTGTAGGGGACAGCGTTTATGCCGCTGCAAAATATGCTCTGGCACGATGGGTACGCCGCCATTCCGCCTCCTATGCTGCAAATGGAGTACGCATCAATGCCGTCGCCCCGGGCAATGTCAACACAGCCATGACCGCCACCATGTCCACCAATGCCAAAATGGCTTTAAACGCCCTTCCAATTCCCACGAAATACGGCAAAGAAACACTGATGGACCCGGAGGAAGTGGCTCAGGTCATCGTATTTCTGTCTTCGCCGGAGGCAAGGGGTATCAACGGTGTAATCCTCTTTGTAGACGGCGGTACGGATGCCTTGCTGAATACGGAAAAAGTTTATTAGATTTTGGGAGGGAAGTCTATCAGATGAAAACTATTGAGAAATATATTGAAGCGCTGGAAAATAAGGATTTTGAAGGACTGGGAAACCTTTTTACCAGAGATGGACACTACTGCGACTACTGCCCCAACGGAACGCCCCAGCATGAATATCATCTTTATGGCAAGGAGGCCATCTCCATGTTCTTTCGGAACAAGTTTCTCTTCCGCCAGTATTCCATTCTGGAACCGGTGATTTTAAACGACCGGCAGGCGGAATTTATCGCTTCTTTCGGTGGTTACAATGTGATGGCCATTGCAAGCCTTCAGCAGCTTTCCTCAGACGGGCATATACGGAGGCTGACGGTGCGGCTGAAGTGACATAACACTAAAATCATTCGAAATAACAGTTATCATTGCTGGTCAGTCGGGTCGTCTTCCACATACTCCATCACCTCTGAAACACTGCAGTGAAGAAGACGGCACAGCTGATTGATGGTATTGGTCGATACGCTGTTGCCCTGACGGATGCTGTAGTAGGTGGCGCGACTAAAACCCGCTTTCTGAAGCTTATAGGATGAGATATGCTTCTTTTTCATGGTTTCAAATAGCGGTTTATAACTAATCATCAAACACCTCGCAAATTGTGATATAACCAGTATAGTGGGCAAAAATGTCCTTGAACATGAACGAATATGCGAGTATATCGTGCAGATATGCAGAGTTATATGCCAAAATAGGGGGGCAAAAACGCCGATTCTAAAATGCTTGGGAAAAAAATAAAAATAGCCGTTGACAACCGCCCCTTTTTTTATTATAATATCCTTCGTCAGTGAATTTCTGACATATGCGCGAGTGGCTCAGGGGTGGAGCACCACCTTGCCAAGGTGGGGGCCGCGGGTTCGAATCCCGTCTCGCGCTCTTTTTATTTTGTGGCCGGAAGCCTTATTTTACAAGGGTTTCCGGCTTTTTTGCTTACTCTTATGAGTCCTTGCTGGGGTAGAGTAGGGTAGAGTAAACGTGTGTTTACCCGGCAAGGGCTTTTTCCATATCGGCCTCATTGGTTTCCATATCGTTACGGTTGAAACAGTAATTGTGAAGGGGTGTTCGCTCGTCCTCATGCCCTATCTGTTTGCGCACCTCGTTGATATTCAGGCCACCATCCAACAAAGAGGAAATATAAGATTTCCGTACCTTATGCCTACTCTTGGCATTGATGTTGATATGATCACAGTACTTTCGGATTCTTGTATCAACCGCCCTGGGGCTGATTCTCTTTCCTCCATGTACGAATAAGAACCCATCATCAGAAAAACCGTTTTCTTCATCAGAATCCTGAATCTTCTTGATAATCTTCCGGGCTTCTTTGGTCAGATACACATACCGGTCACTTGCGCTGCTCTTTGTGTGCTCTACCACAACCCATTGTGCCGGATACCAGGTGTCATCCGGGCGCTGGCGTTCCAGGCGTTGGCCCATCCGCTGAATGTGGACGTACTTCCCGTTCTTGCTGATGTCGCTGGATTTTATCGCAATCAGCTCACCCAGACGCACACCAATCTGAAAGGCCAGGGGAATTGCAAGGGCGGTCGAGCAGCCTTTTTCATCAAATTCCTGCCATGCTTCCGCCTCAACCAAGGGGCGCTCCATTCCAGGCCCGTCCTATAATGGGGGTGCGATCAGCCGCTAGGTCGGTCAGTCAAGCGCAAGCTACCGTTGCCTGCGGCAACTCTTGACGGACCTATCTTCATTTTTACCCAGTTATATTAGGCGGTTTTGTTTAATATTGGAGCGTATGGGGTTCGCCAAGCGTTGAAGACCGTTTGAAGACACAAGGCAGACAACGTGCGTTCCTCCCTTATGATAATTTCTGGCAACTTTATGAATATAAGAGCAACCTGCCGTTTTTGAATTTTAATTGCTCTTGAAAGCATTTTTATAATGTGCTATACTCTAAATAAGAAAAGGGGAAAGTCAGAGACACACGGCCTACCCCAAATACTAAACTTACAACCCTAACGGGCTGCCGTCACTATTGCGAGTAGTGGCGGCTATTTTCTTCCCCCGAAGATTGTATAACACAATCCTACGAGGGCGACAATGAGTAAACAAAACTGAATCAAATCAGCATATGTAACCATTGGCATTCCCTCCTTTCCTCTTTTGTATAAGGGGGTGGAGGGTTGCCCCTCCGAAGTGGAAGGGTAGGCCGCCTTTAATGTGTTTTGACTTTCCGTATTTGCATTATAGCATGAACTTTTTCAACTAACAACATAGAATCTCGGATGTAGTCTATAGGCATACCGGCCTCATTCAGTCTGCTTGCAAAGGTTTTCCACATTTTGTGGGTGCTCCGCAATCTCGTACCGGTTGGTTATCTGATTCCTGGCTCCCTCCCGGACAATGTGAAGGTACCTTATATCACAGTAATCGGACCATTTCAGCGCGGCCAGTTCCCCCACTCTTTCCGGGTAAGATTAAACTCCCTTACAATACGGCTGCATTCCGTTTCCAGCAACAGTTCGTCAATCTGTCCAATCTTCTTTTTATTCAGGATGGACGGCTCCAGATATTTCAAATATCTCTGCCTGTACCGCTTAATGGTATTGGGGCTGTTGGCAACCATCCTCCTTCTTAGAGGCAGTAATGGCGTAGGAGTGAAGTCCGCCTATCTTTTCGCGTTTACTTGTCATCACAATCTTTCGCACATGGTCCGCATTGATTTAATCGCTGATTTTACGTTCACCTCAAAATTAAGCCCGAAACGGAGTCAAATGCTTCGTTCCGGGTTCTCCTTTCCTGAATTTAAAAATTCCATAATTCCCATATGAATGGTCCATGCCAGACGGTCCTGATAAACCGGATCGGCAAGACTTTTTGCTTCCTGGGGATTGCTCAAAAAACCACATTCCACAATCACAATGGGGGATTTTACGTGAAGCAGCAGGTAATAGCTGTCATTAGCCTTTTCTGTCCTCTTATGTTCGCTCTCTGTCACATAGTCAAAACGTTTCTGGAGAATTCCCGCCAGCCTTTTTCCCTTTTCCGATTTCCCGTAGTAGAAAACCTGCCCTCCGGAGACGGAGTCCTCATGGTAGCTGTTCTGGTGGATACTCACTACCGCATCGGGCTTTGCCTCATTAATCAGCCGGCACCGCTCTTCCATATCAGCCATCTTCTTATGGCTGTCCTCCTCCTGGTAGAGCCCCTGGTCAGCCTCCCTGGTCAGCACCACTTCCACATCTGAGGCCTCCAGATATTCCTTTAGCTTCATTGCAATTTCCAAATTAATATCTTTTTCCAGCTGTCCATCCGCCCCTACCTTGCCCGGGTCTCTTCCCCCGTGGCCCGGGTCAACCGCAACCAGAAAACGTCCCTCTCCACTGGCCCCTGCCCCCGCCTGGCGGGCCGGTTCCAGTTCTCCTGCCCTCCAGGACAACAGAGCCGTAATCACCAGCAGGCACATTCCCATCAGCATCTGCCATACAGGATGTTTCAAAGGCACAGCCTCCAGCCCTCATTTCTCCCTCTATGTATATGCAAAAGACCTCTTAAACTTTCTAATAGGACTCCAAAGTATTGTAATCCTTCACACCGTCGCTGACAATATACTCCAGATACTGGAACAAAAGCGGCGGATAGCAATATTCCTCCCACAAGGCGAATCCCTGAGATTTCACCGCATCATCCACGACATCTACCGCCCTGCCTCCGTAGCAGGCCGCATTTAAATCCGCGTATACCTGGGACATGGCGTCCTTTTGTTCTTCCGTCAGCTTCATATACAGGCTTCCCTTTTCTTCCTCCCGCGAATCCTTCATGGCGTCATATGCCTGATTATAGAAAATCCGGTTCAAGGTAGGCGGACTATAGGTATTAAAATTTAACAGATTCTCATCCTTCAGGCCGTTCTTTCCAGCCCAGCCCTCCATATCCACACTCTGAGTCCAGTAACGGAAATTCCCGTCCTTCTCCAAATCCAGCACGCCATATTGACAGGGAGGAGTAGACAAAGAGCTGGTCACCACCTCGTAAATTCCAATATCATCGTGCTGCATCCAATGCTGTACATGAAGATGGCCGCTTAAAAACAAATCCGTATCATACTTTTCCAGCAGATCAATCAGGCGGCTGCTGTGCTCAATGGTGCAGTCTCCTACATAGATCTGGCTCTGGTCCAGCAGGTTATGATGAGCTACCGGAAGAAGCGTTTTTCCGTCGTCAAAAGCCTCCTCCAGCTGCTGCTCAATCCATTCATAGGTTTCCGTATCGATCATTCCGCCCACCTGATTGTACGGCTCATACTGGCAGGTATCCAACATCATCAGCCGAAACTGGTCGTCCAGATCGTAGGTATAGCTCAGAGAAAATGTATCCTGGCTGTATGACTCCTCATATCCAAACTCCTCGTAAATCTCCTCAAAATCCTCGGCCGTAATATTTTCCGCCGGATAAATGCCGTCCTCCTCATATCCTGCGGCGCTTGGATTGTTGATATCGTGATTTCCAGGAATTACCACCACAGGAATCCCGGCGTCTTCCACCTGACGCAATTTTTTTGCCAGCCCTTTATGGCTCTCCTTTTCCCCCTCCAGAGTCAAATCCCCGGCCAGAATCAGCACATCCGGCTCCTGATTCACCACCTCATCCAGAGCGGCATCCGTAATCTCCTCCACATAGTTGACCAGTTTGCCGTCCCCATGCTCGACCATTCTGGTAAAGGCCTCTCCTCCGTCCGTCAGGGATGGATCCAGATAATGGATGTCAGTCATGAGAATCATCCGTTTGTCATCCCTTTCCTCCTCTTCTGCCTCCTCGGATGGAAGAGGGGAAATGGTCTCGGTCTCCGGCTGGGAGGGCTTAGTTGTCTCGGCTTCCTCCGCCTGGGTTGTAGTCTCTGCGGGAGGCGCCGTCTCAGTTTCCTGGCTGACGGTTTTCACCCCGCAGCCTGCGGCCGCTGCCCCCACAAAAACAGTCACGGCCGCTGCGGCCGCCGATCTTCTCAACCGTTTCAAGTTCCATTTCATCATACATCCCTCGGTTCTGCATTTCCATTGCGTTATTTATTATAGGTCGGACACGATCTTCCAAATCTCCGGCTTCTCAAATCCCAGTTTCCAGCAGGCCACACCTGCCAGCTCATATTGACGTATTAAGTCCATTTTTTCCCCAATAGACCGCTCTTCCTCCATCCAGAGCTGTTCCAGTCCATTTTCTCCCTGGCGCTGTGCATAGTACAGTCCCAAGTCTTCTCTCCACTCCGGTTCCAGCTGATTTTCCGAAATCCAGACTTCTTCTTCTTCCATATCAAAAACCTGTGAGGTCTGGCTTTCTCCATCCGTGGTCCAAAGCCGTGTATAAAACGGAATGGCATTGATTACTTTTTCTTTCGGAACCACCTCCAGGGTATCTTTAATTCCATTGTCCACAAAGGAAATCGATGACACGGGACCTGCTTCTCCTCCGGCATAATGCTCATCATATCCCATAATAATCACATAATCCGCCACAATTCCCTGCTCCCTGCGATTATAAAACTCCGTATAAGCAGACGGCACATAGTTGTCAATGGACAGAACAATCCCCTCCTTGCGACAGGCGATGGAAAGCTCCCGGATAAACTGGACGTAATGGGGACCGGCTTCGGAACGCAATCCCTCAAAATCCAGATTGATTCCGTCAAAACCGTACTCCCGGGCGTCCTGCATCAGACTGTCAATCATTTTTTCCCTGGCAGCGGTGGAGGACATCAGCTCCTCCGTATTAACCGCAACGCTCTCCTCCGTACTCACATTATTCAGCATTGCCCACACCTGAATCCCCCGTTCATGAGCCTGATCCACATACTCCTTGCTGGCAATGGAACTGTAGTTCCCCTGGGTATCCTGAATTACAAACCAGGTGGGAACAATCACATTAATCCCCTCCGTATTTTCCAGCATCGCCTCCAGATTTTTATTGGCATCCTGGACAAACACCTGATGAAAGGCCAGAACCACCGGCTCATCCATTGAGATATTCTCATAAACAGGAGCTTCAAAACTGCTGACCGGCTTAAAAGGTTCTGTCTCCTGAAGCCGCCGGTTTTCAATATAGCCCACATAGCCATCGGGCGTCCTGACTTTTGACCAGCGCTCCATCTCTTCCAAAACCGTAATCGTATCTCCTTTCATGGCCTCGCAGATCACCTGGCTCTTCACTCCGCCCTTTACACGAACCATACCGCCCCGCTTTACCTCTGCCTGGTTTAAAGGTTCCCAGGAGGTATCAACAAAAACCCGCTTGATTTCACTGGTATCAAAAGACTGAGTACGAATATCGGAATAATTTAAAATCAGGCCCAGCGAAAGATAGGCTTCCCCGTCTTCCACCTGCAGCAGCGGTCCGGATTCTCCCTCAGTCCGGGCATCCGCATAGACAATCTCCTCCGGGAGCGTATAAATCAACGTTTCTTCCTTCGAATCCCAATAAAAACGCTCATTAACGCAATCATTCACCCAGGAAATCGGCAGATACACCTGCCCGTCGGCATATATCCCCTTGCTCTCCTGGAGTTCTCCGTTGAGCAGGATTGCAACCTGATTCCCGCTGATCTGAAAGACCTCCGCCTTATCCGCCATCTCATAGGAAGGGCCATACCGCTCATAGAGTTTTAAGGCCGCAAAAATTCCTCCTGCCAAAAGCAGAATACCGATCACCAGCCCTACTGCACATCCTGCACCTCTTCTCGATTCCCTCATATGTATCCTCCGCTGTTGTATTGGGAATATTTTCATATTTTTAAGTATACCACAACTCCATTCAATCGTACATTCCAAAATAATCCTGCGGTCCGGAACCCAATAACATTAAAAACCCCTTCCGGAAAGCTTTTTCTCTGTCCGAAAGGGGATTTTTTCTGTCTTTTCTGGGCGACGAAGCAACAGAGCACATTTTTATCATCAGGCAAAGATGGCTCCCTGTTTTACCTCAAATTTCTCCCAATGCTCTTGTTTTACTTTCTTTTCCTGATCCGGCTGGGTCCGGAACACTCTCTTTTTCCAGATGGCGACTCCAGATAAACTTTATCGAATCGTATTTCCTTCAGACAACCTTGGTCCGCCCCCACATAATCGCCCATATAAAAACCACCATCCTCCCCAAGCTCAAAGATCCGTCCCCAGTCTGACTCCGGACACTCCTCCCCATCAATGAGAATGGTAATTCCCCGGTCATGGTAGCGTTTTAGGCCGTCCAGATATGTTTTCTGCAGCTCTTTTGTCTCCGCATATGTCTTACTTCCTCTCATCCGAAAAAAGCTCCTCCTTTGCAACTTCCAGAAACGCCGCCTGCTTCAGGAGCCCAAGAAGGCAACTGTGACATACATAATGCCCCGTTTGCACGGCGGTATTTCCTGTCCGTTTTTTCTTCCTTCCCCGGGTTTTCAGCCTGCAAACATCTGCCGGCGCTTTTATTTCTTCCTCTCTCCCTGCGGAAATCATCCGCTGAAAACGGAATCCGGATCACCTGGGTTTTAAGCCATCTTCTCCTTTTTCTTCTGATTACCTTCACCATCATACGGCAAAGTTGGTTCAGCTTCCTTCCGGCTTTTCTCCCGGCTCCTTCATCCCGGATTCATCCGCAGGCCTCTGTCCGCAGCAGATTGCAGATACAGCCCGCAAAAGCAGTCACAAGAGATGAATTGGCCGGCAGGTCCTGTGTCCTTGAAATCAGAGAAAGCTTTCATGATATAACGGACAACCGCATCCTTACCACAAGAATCGGTCGAAAACAAATGGTTCCGGGAACCCGGCTCCACAACTAGCATGCCTCAATATACATCAAAATGCAAAATAGGGTTTCTCCCGCTGAATACGGGAATTTTACGGTCAGCAAAACGCTTTTAAGGAGCTGTTTATGCCTTCCAAATGACGCCCTGACCTTCGGTCAAGGTGTACCAAGACTTCAGATATTCTTTGACTGGATATAGAAATACTAAATATACTCTCTCGATCTTACAGAACGGACAGCAGGATGCCTCAGCCTCTTCCCTCCTTTTTCTGCCTCCATCTCTTGTGAAAATTATCTTATCACCAAAATCCCCCTCTGTCAATATTCGACAAATATTTATGTGATTTTTACTGAATTCAGTCATTTTTATCTGTAAGATCACCATCTCAAACCGTGGCCAATCTGCCTATAAAACACCCTCAAACCACTCCATAGCCCTTCGGTCCACATGAAAGGGGTCTTCCGAAAATGGAATTCGAATGACAGGAATACCCAACCTCCTCTGCGCCTCTCCTCTCGCATCCTCACTTCCAAAAACAGACAAACACACCCATCCTCTCCCCAGAGCCCGGCGTAAATCCGCCATGCCGCCGGCAGCTTCCAGCTGCCAGTCGCTAAAGGATACCGTGGCAATTCTCACATCACACCTCTGCCACTCATTTTGTGTTTCCTTTACCCTCTCCCCAAAATCAATCAGCACCTCATCATACTTTGCTTCCAGGCAGCGGGCCAGCTCACCTGCCTCTCCCCTCTTATAAAAATCCATTCCCAGAGCCTGAAAAACATTTCCCCTTTTTTCAGCCGGAAACCAAGCCTTTTCCAGTCGTTTCAAATCTCCATGATTGTTCCACTCCATCAGCGCTGTCTTTCTTTGTCTCACTCCGGACAAATAGGAAGCCGCCCACAGCGTAAAATGGGTAGCTCCTGTCTTTCTCCCCAACCCCATCACTCCGACTATACGTCCCGCTTTTCGGTTCGGTCCCCAAGAACCTTCCGCCATCGTTCTCCTTCCTCTCTTAACCGCCGCCATCTCCTCCTTTCTTTTCTCTTCATCGGTTTCCCCCCTGCGCTTTTAACCGCCGCCATCCAGAGTTCCCTGAGAAATGCCTCTCCCTGTTCCCCCGGCTTTAGGGGATCCTCAAAATACGGCTGGAAAATGATTTCCATCTCCTTATATTTTTTCTTTTCGGCCCCGATACTCCCAAAACCAGCAAATCCCTTTTTCCTTCCCCTAAATGCCAGAAAACTGCCCTTCGCCGACCGGATTTCCGGACCAAGTGCTTCCAGCATCCGCTCCAAATCCCACTGTTCCCAGGGCGATGAGCCTGCGGCCATAATCAAAATATCCCTCCCCCGGCCATACATTCGTTTCCACTCATATCCGTAATCGTACACGGACACCGCCGGGCAAGTGGGTTTAAGGGTTACGGTCTCCCCGTACCAGGGCCGGACCTGACAGCCAGCCATATGGTAGATCCCCGCCTCGTCAGGACGGAGCCCCAGAGTCTGAGCCATACATCGCATATGGCCGCTCTGGTTCTCCTCCACATACAGAGATTCCACGCCGCTCCCGGACAGATAGCGGCTGATCGCCAAAGCCAGATGGGTGGCCCCTGCCCCCGGACGGCTTCCCGCGACGGCGATTTCCAGAGAAGTATCCGGCCTTGGCGGTTTCTTCCCCCGGGTTGACTCCAAAACGGTCCATAGACAGCGCTCTACCTGTTCCGCGGACTGAAACCGCTTCTCCCTGTCCTTTTCCATGCATTGAAGGATAATCCGCTCTAATTGGGGGCTGACTCTTCCCCTGCTCCGGGCCGGGTCCGGCGAACCGCTCACCATAAAGGACAGAAGGGCTCCGATTCCATACAGGTCAGCCCTGGTATCCAGACTCTGGTCCGGACGGTACTGCTCCGGAGAGGCGAATCCCCGGACGGCCCGGCGCTCTCCCTCCTCCGGGCGGCCCTCATAAGCAGCCTGACCGAAATCGACGATTTTCAGTGTTCCCTCACAGACCATCAGATTGTTGGGCTGCAAATCCAAATGCAAGATAGGGGTTTCTCCTGCGGAATGCAGGAATTGTACCAGTTGGCAGAGCTGAATTCCGTAACGGACCGCATCCGCCTCCCAAAGGACGCCCTGTTTGCGAACCAGGGTATAAAGAGATGTTCCCTGGAGATACTCTTCGATCAGATAGAGATAGTCCTGATCTTCCTCCAGGTCGTATACAATCGGTATGGCAGGATGCCTCAGATTTTTTAAGATCAGCGCCTCCCGCCGGACGGTTTCGTAATTTGTTCCCCGCCTTAAAATACACTTAATGGCCCGGTACTCTTCCAGGCCCAGGTGAACCGCCAGCCAGACCGTCCCGCTTCTGCCGGTTCCGATCACCCGCTCCAGGCGGTATTTTCCAAACAGTACCTTTGCCGCGGCAGATCCCCTCCTTTCCCTTAAACATCTTTTAACGTTTTTATGTAACTATTCTGTAAAGGCATCGTATCATGTTCGTTCTTTCCATGTCAATGTTCTACAAGATGCCTATACCGCAAACTGGACTGGTCATTTTTTGCATTTCTGGACATTTTCAATCAGTCCATATCCTGCTATACTCTTGTCATCGTTAACGAGAAGCTTTACAATTCGGACAAATTCAGGAGGTTCAGATAAAATGAAACGAATCATCACACTGCAGGACATTTCCTGCGTAGGGCGCTGCTCCATCACCGTTGCTCTGCCTGTTCTCTCCGCTATGGGCGTGGAGTGCGGCATTCTTCCTACGGCTGTGTTATCCACCCACACCATGTTTAAGACCTTCACCTGCAAGGATTTGACAGACCAGATCGAGCCCATCTCCGACGCCTGGGAGAAGGAGGGCATCACCTTTGACGGCATCTACACCGGCTATCTGGCTTCCGGCGACCAGTGCCATCAGATCTGCCGCTTTTTTGACCGCTTCGGCACCGGGGACAACCTGATTTTAGTGGACCCGGCCATGGCGGACAACGGAAAGCTCTACGCGGCCTTTAACGACTCTTTCCCCGCAGAGATGGCCAAGGTCTGCGCCAAGGCGGACATTATCCTGCCTAATATCACCGAAGCATGTCTCCTCACCGGCATGCCCTACCGGACGGAATACGGCCCTGACTATATCCGCTCTCTGATGGAAAAACTTCTGGAGCTGGGGTGCAAAACCGCCGTTCTCACGGGAGTCAGCTATCAGCCCGACCAGCTGGGCGTGGCCTATCTGGACCGGAGCGGAAAGGAATTTTCCTACTTTACACGCCGCTGCCCCCAGAGCTTTCACGGCACCGGGGATTTGTACTCCTCCACGGTCCTGGGCGGCCTGATGCGGGGCATGGACTTAGGCGACGCCCTGGCCTTGGCTGCGGATTTCGTAGTCATCTGCATCGAGGCCACCGCCGCCTCCAAGTCCGCCAGATGGTACGGGGTGGAGTTTGAGTCCCAGATTCCCAAGCTCTGTGAGATGGTGGAGGAGCGGTTGAAGAAGGGTTGATATCGGGGTTTCTGTAAAAGTGATCGGTTTAAGGGGAGTGTGGGCTGATTTCCTCCGCGCACTGGGAGATGGAATACTGAACCGCTTCCCCATCCTTCATACAGAATGCGGTATCCCCGCAGACAAAGAAGGCCTCGATATTTTCATCGGAAATCCGTTCCACATGGTAATCTTCCAGGGAAGCTCGCAGCAGGACGTCGCTGAATTCCGTTCCTCCAAAGGTCTCCGGGGAGGGGTTATCGGCGACAAAATAGAGCCAGCCGTCCTCTGCCTGCATCTGCCCGTACTCCGGAGGCGCCGGAAACGCAATGGGCAGTTCTCTGAAGGTCCGATTCTGCGGATTTGCTTCACACAGCCATCCTGTGGAAACTTCCCCATCCTCGGAAGGCGTATCCGTCATATACATATAGATCAGCCCGTCGGTTATCTCCATGGAGTAGGCGTAAGTCCAGCTCTCCTCATTCCATTCTTCCAGCTGGGTGCCGTCCGTCTTCATACGGTAGAGGGTCTGGGGGGATGTAAAATATACCCAGTCTTCCTCAACCGCGATGTTCTCCGCATCATGCTCGCACAGATTCCATGCATCACCTGTCCATATATCCATCGCACATACGCCGATTTCCGGTTCGGAATCATACATGATATCCCCTGTATAAAAAACAGTCCCACCGTCATAAGATATCTCCATCAAATTTCCCGCCTCTGTCAAGTCGAAAAATCGTTTTCCATAGGCAAAGCTGTCGATACAGAGCCATTCATCCGGATAGAAATAGTACAGCTCCCCGTCGATCTCCGCCCATTGCTCTTTCAGGTATGTTCCGTCTGCTTTCCGGTATTTCCACCCTTCGTCAAATTTTACCCATCCGGCCTCCCCTTCTGCGGCGATTTCTCTTTGATCCTCTATTTCTGCCAGGATACAGCGCTGGCCCTCCTCCTCTGCGTCAGAGACTTCTGTGACGGCAGTCTCTGTCACAGCGGCTGCCTGTCCCTGGCGGTAAGACACATAGCCTGCTCCTGCCACCCCTACGGAAACTACCGTAACCACGGCAGCCGCCCCCGTAATCAACTTCAGTTTAGCTACTGCCGTGCTTCCTTTCACTACCGCCGAAGCTGCGGCAGATCCTGACTGGGCGGCGCTGCCACTGGCAGCAGCCCCTGCCTGGGCCGTTCCCTGTCCGGCGCTCTGAGCGGCAGCTGCCTGAGCCCCTGCTGTCTCCGCAGCGCCCGATCCTGCGGCACCGCTTCCAACTCCGCTGCCGACTCCGGAGGCAAAAGCTGCCGCGCCTACTGAAAATTGGGGGCAGATCAGTCCCCACACCAACGCCATCTTCTCCGGAGATACCGCCGTTCCCATAAACATCTGACGCAGGGCCAGCACAATAACCGGGGCCGTAACCACATGGAGGCTGCATCCCATTTCTCTCTCCTTCTGAAGAATCCGTTCCTTCATAGCCTTTCTGGCGTAATTCAGACGGCTCTTGATGGTTCCCTCGCTGCACTGGGCCAGACGGGCTATATCTACGATGCCCATTTCATCCATGTAGTAGGCGATTACCGCCGCCTTCTGCAGCACCGGCAGCCCCTCAATCACCTCTTTTACAATCTTTACCGTTTCCTTTCGATCCAGGGATTCCTCCGGCAGACGGGCCTCATCCTGCTCCGGCAGCGCCTCAAATTCCTCTTCTCCATCCTCGCCCAGCAGCACCTCATGGGCTCCCCGAAGCTTCTTGCAGCCCAGATTAAATACAATACGGGTGATCTATTTCCGAAAGTTCCGGCTGTCCTTAAGGCGATTCAGGCCATTGTAGGCCGCCAGATAGGCGTCCTGAACCAGGTCCAGGGCCTCCTCCTCATTTTTCGTGATGGACTTGGCGTGGAAGTAGACCAGACGGTAGGTCTGCTGATATAATGCCTCGAAGGCCTGCTGGTTTCCCCCTCTGGCCTGCTCCACCAGATTTTCCAGTTGGATTGTTGTGTCACTGCTCATACTCGTTTCCTCGTTTTCTTTCCAATGATCAGAATAATACGCCTCAGTCAAACGCTACCGGGACTGAAGTCAAACGGCTGTATTTCTGTTCAAAAGCCTCTACTGTCTCCCATTCTCCGCGGTATTGCTCATATTGCTGCCGGAGAGCCGTTTCTTCCACTCCCGTATACTGCCATCCTTCATATCCGTCGGCCTCCAGCCTTCTGGCTCTTTCGCAAAATTCCTCGTAGGAAAGCAGCGGTCCTCTTATGCCATAATGCGCATTATCCCAGCTTACACTTTCCAAAACCCATTTGGATCCGTCGTGGAAGAGGGCCATTTGTTTTTGCGGAGGATTAAAACCGTATTCCCTGGCCTGCAGAATCCTTTCATTTGGAAAATAACCTTTATAATACCCGATTTCAAAAGATTTCACCACCCCCTGCTCTACCACCAATACCTGGTCTTGGCGCACCAGTTCCCGAACTCCGTCCTGATTGATGTCACACAAACCTGAAAGGAAATTCTCCGGTGATTTTCTTAAATATTCCTGATACAATCCAATGGCTTCCTGGTCTGCTTCACCATAGACCGCGTTCTGCTGTTCCACTTTCTGCCTTTCCCGCTGCTCCCAGCTGCTGTAATTCTGGTCAGACCAGTTTGTAGACTGGCTGCTGTCCATCCCCACCGACTCCGGCGCTTCCTGAACCGGGTCAATATCCATACTCCAGTAGATGGGATGTTCCGTAAAATTGCCCAGCGCCGTCATTTCATTTACAAGTCCATATCCATCCACGGTGTTATATCCGCCCTGACTGGCTCCTAATCCCAATGCTTCCCGGAAAATCACCTCGCAATCCGGTTCCTGGGCGGATACGGTCAGATATGCATCCGGCTTAAGCCACTGATCAGTAAATCCATATTGTTTCCTGGTTTGATCCAGCTGCTCCTGATCCATCTCCCCCTCTCCTGTCCCTTCGAAGAATTCCGTTCGATTCATAACAACATTTCCATACTGCCCTGTATCAAAGGAAATAAAGTCCATTTGATCCCATCCGCCATCACCCTGGCTAAACATAGACCATGTACGGTGGTAAAGGAACGTACACGCTCCATTATAATGTTTTACATAAAGCGTAGTTTCTGCGGCATCGGATAATTGAGATGGCCCAATAGTTCTCAATTCCTCCGTTCCAAAATTTATCATTTCTCCATTCATTATCTGATATAGATCCAGAATCAGTGCGGAATAAGGTTCCTGCCCGTATTCATCCTTCCGAAATCCGATTCGGAGTACCGCCATTTCCTTTTTCCCATCTCCATTCAGGTCATCCACATAGCTTCTTAAAATCCCCAGCTGCGGCTCTCCCGCAGAATCCGGATCGGGTTCAATCGTAATCATGGGTGTAAAGTAGTGAGGCAACGCCCGGCGATAATAGTACTGCTTACTAAACTCCGTCACCTGACCAAACTTAGGCACCAGCACCTTTTCCAGATAATCCTGATACATTCCCTCAGGATCTTCTTCAAACCACTGGTTCACCTGCCGGAGCTTCTCCGTCTGCTGGGAAATGGAATATTTCACCGCCTGGCCATCTTTCATACAGAAAGCCGTATCTCCGTGAACAAAAAATGTTTCAATCCCCTCATCGGAAATCTTTTCGATCTGGTAATCTTCTACAGACATCCGTATGAGGGTGCTGCCAAAGGCCTCCCCTCCATATATTTCATTGATGGGATTGCTGGCAATGAAATAGATCCATCCGTCCTCCATCTGCATCTGATCATACTCCGGAAATGCAGGCAGCATCATAGGCAGTTGTTCATATGTCTGATCTTCCCAATTCACTTCATACATTCCGCCATGGGGAATATCCCCGTCCCCTGGTATCGTATCCGTGATATTTACATAGAGAATCCCATCGGATACCGCCATGGAATTTGCGTAAATCCATTGATCCTCATTCCACTGCTCCAGCTGGGTACCATCGGTTTTCATCCGATAAAGAACCTTGAATGAGGCAAAATAGACCCAATCCCCCTCCACCACAATACGGTCGGCTCCCTGGTCGCACAACTTCCGGTCATTCTTCCCGTCCAAATCCGAGGCATGAATCCCATCTCCACGCACAACATAATAAACCGTATCATCCGTATAGTAGGTGATATTATCTACCTGGTCTGTCTCTCCATCATACTGAATGCCGTCATAGGATACTCCAATCAGATTCCCGCTGTCCGATACTGTAAAAATGCGGTTTCCCAACTGGAAATTTTCCGTCCTAAGCCATTCCTCCGAATCAAAACAGTACAGCTCCCCGCCAATCTCTTCCCACTGGTCCTTCAGGAAGCTCCCGTCCTCCGTCCGGTATTTCCACCCTTCCTCAAACTCTACCCAACCAATCTGGTTTTCAGCGTCCGCTGCTTCTCCAAGCACTTCTCCATTCGGCCCCACAGCTCCCGCCAGGGTTCCTTCCACCGCTGCCGCCTGTCTTGCCTGCTCCTGGCGGTAAGCCACATAGCTGCCTCCCGCCACTCCTACAGACGTCACCGCAACCGCCGCTGCCGCTGCAACTACCAGCTTCAGCTTTGCTGCCGCTATTCCTCCTTTTGCAGCCGCAGCTGCTACAGCAGCCGCCGTCTTAGCTGCGCCTCCTCCGGCGGCTGCCGCTGCACCGGTCGCTCCTTCAATAGCTCCTTCTGCCGCCCCTCTGGCTATTCCCTTGGCTGCACCAGCGGACGCCGCGCCTGCCCCAAAGGAAAGTCTGGGGCAAATAAGACTCCACACCAGCGCCATCTTCTCCGGAGACACCGCCGTTCCCGCAAACATTTGACGCAGGGCCAGCACAATGACCGGGGCCGTAACCACATGGAGACGGCAGCCCATTTCTCTCTCCTTCCGGAGAATCTGCTCTTTCATCGTTTTTCTGGCATAATTCAGACGGCTTTTGATGGTCCCTTCGCTGCACTGGGCCAGACTGGCTATCTCCGCGATTCCCATTTCATCCATGTAGTAGGCAATCACCGCTGCCCTCTGCAGTACCGGCAGGCCTTCGATTACTTCTTTTACAATCTTTACTGTTTCCTTCCGATCCAGGGATTCCTCCGGCAGCCGGTCCGCATCCCGCTCCGGCAGCGCCTCAAACTCCCCTTCTTCATCCTCTCCCAGAAGTACCTCATGAGCTCCCCGCAGCTTCTTACAGCCCAGGTTAAAGGCGATTCGGGAGATCCATTTCCGAAAATTCCGGCTGTCCTTGAGCCGACTCAGGCTCCTGTAGGCAGCCAGAAAGGTATCCTGTACCAAATCCAGCGCCTCCTCATCGCTCTTTGTAATTGCTTTCGCGTGAAAATAGACCAGACGGTAGGTCTGCTGATAAAGAGCTTCAAAAGCCTGCTGATCCCCTTTTTTCGCCTGTTCTACCAAATTTTCCAGTTGCATGGTTCCTTCGCCGCTCATCCTGGCACCTCATTCGCTTTCTTCATACTCCGTACATGTAGTGGTTCACTGCACTTCTTTTCCATTATAATCTCATGATATATCATCGTCAAGCTTTCCTCCTCTCATAGATTCAGTACCATTTTTGAGCCCTTTGGTTTTATTTAAAATGATTCATAAGGATAAAAAACACCGCCGCACCTTCCAAAGTGCGGCGGCTTTTGCCTTTACTGCTTTACCCGTGAAAGGACCTGAACGCTGTCAGCGAAATCCGTCATTTTCCAGGCGCCATTTTCCCGGACCACCCGGTATCTGCACTGCTGAGTCAGCAGTTCCAGGGGTACGCCCGGCTTCTGTACATAATAATTCTCGCGGGTGGTCACCACGCAGGAATCATTGGTGTCGTAATCCACAGATACAATCTCATAGGAATCCAGCATCTCCGAAATATCTTTCAGCACATACTGCTGCTGGGTCTGATCAATGCTGCTTTCCGGTTTTAAGAATCCCGAAATAGCGGAAAAATCCGAATTGGTCATTGCATCGTCAAAGGCCTTCATATATCCTTCTACCACCGCCTCAGGGCCGTCCTGGTACAATGCGGCTCCCTCCACGTCCAGCAGCACGCTGGGGGTGTAGCTGTAGTTGCACTCACCTCCATAAGTCTCCGAATGATATCCTACCGTAATATTCGCGCTGGAAGTCACGGTTCCGGTTGTGTCCTCAAACTCTACCAGATAGAGTTCCTTTTCCTTTCGGTAGATCTCCTGGTAAATATCCGCCATGGATGTAATATTGGAAATTTCGTAGTATTCTCCTCCTGTTTCTGAGGCAATCTGCCGGATCTCCGAGTAATTGCTGGTTCCCAGTCCGATGATAAAGATGGGAACCTGATACCGTTTCGCAAGATCGATCACGTCCTGGCTGCTGCAGGAGCTGTTATTGTCCATTCCGTCCGTAAAGGCCATCACACACTTTGCCCCGCTCCGGGCTGCTGTTCTTGTAACCGCCGTATAGAGCGCATCGTACAGGCTTGTATCGTTTCCTGTATTCAGCCCATTAATCTTACTAATCAGCGTGCTGGCGGAATTGGTAAACTCCTCCTCCAGATAGACCCCCGAGCTAAATGTAATCAATTCCACCAGATCCCCGGCAGAAAACTGTACGCTGGAAATAAAGTTGGACATCACATTCTTTGCTTCCTGAATCGGCTGTCCGGCCATGCTTCCGCTGACGTCCGCAACCATATCCACATTCAAGGCCTCATTTTCATTTAGCTGGGAAACTCTTGAAATCTGCTGTTTGACAAAGTTAGCGTTGGCGTCCTGCTTCCGGATGAAAAACAGAATATCATCCAGAACCGGCACCTCCCCCGACAGGGCATCCTCCACCCGCAGGTAAAGCCGGACATTGGGAAATGCGGAAGCGTCCACCTGCTGCACGCTGATATTCAGCTTGTGCTCCGGCTCCATGTACCGGTAGGCGATTTCATCCATTTTCTCAAAAACCGGTCCAAGCTCGTTGTATTTCCCCTCTTTGGCCAGCTGTTCCGCTGTCTGCAGCTCGGTCTGCAGATTGGTTTTATCCTCCACATCTGCTGTGGACAAATCCAGAGCGGCGTAGGATCTTACCTTTTCCTCAATGTAAGTCTCATTTTCCTCAATCAGTTCCTCCAGCTGGCTGTCCGCCTCCTCGGTCAGCTCCCTTGCCTTCTCATAATCGCGGCTTTCCAGGGCCTCCATGCAGCTTTCCAGATAGCTCTCGTAATCGGCGTATCCGTCGGACAAATGATAATCTTCCTTTTGTTCCGAAGCTGTCTGAATCCGGGCGGTTTCCTCAGCAAACCAGGTATCCGCCTCCTTGGCCGAGCCTTCCAGTTTTTCCATCTGCTCCAGAATATCCTTCCGCTCGGAAAAATCAAATATACCTGTATCTTCCCAGCGTTTTCCAAGATTTTCTTTTTGGTTGGAAAAATAGGATATCCTATAGGAGTCCACCGCCTGGCTCAGGTTATTCCACTTTCTGGTATCCAACCCGGTTTTTGCACCCAGTCCTACGCCGGAACCGACAACCAGAACTGCCATCACAATCATTCCGATCACCAGGGCGCTGCCGGCGCAATTTGAGCCTCTCTTTTTATTGTTCATTTTCATACTCCTCCTCCATTGTAAGATCTTTCATAAATCCGAAACCATAGGCGATCCCGTATGCATCCGCCCGGGCCCAGACCTGGGCCAGCCCTTCTCCGGCCGTCTTCCGGACCTCCGGTATGGTGTGCAGCCCATGCTCGATGATCATCCCGGGAATCCCTTCGGATGCCGCGCCGCGAAGCACTCCGTAATAGTCCTGTCCGTCATTCAGCCGGTATACCACCGTTCCCATTTCATTTAAACTGTCGTTGTACCCATCGGTCCACTGACGCAGCTGTGATGGCTCGGTTACTGTGCGGAACTCTCCCACGGTACTCAGCCCCAGCTCATAGCTGGCCCTGGACAAATTCACGCCAATGGCATTGGCGGTTTTCAATGCTTCTGCGGATTCCATAGCTGTCTGGTTTAGAAAAACCAGCGTCTTGTTGATGGCCGTGGGCTGCTCCCAGGTATCGTATCCGTTGGCCTGGTCATTGTTGGCGTTTGTGTGAATGGACACAAACAGATTGCTCTGGCGGCTGGCCGCGTACATGCCTCTCAGGGAAATATGGCCTGAATCCAATTCCTGATCCCGATATCCGTCCAGAATGATGGAGCCGGATTCCCTGGTCATATAGGAATCAATCCCATAGGTTTCCTTTAAAATGTCCCTCAGGCAAAGAGCTATCTCCAGAGTGAAGTCCCCCTCCGCATAGCCGAAGGAATCGATGCTGTAAGCCGCATTTTTTCCGGCGAAATGCCCCGGATCGATGCAGACCATCACGTTGGAGGCCAAAACAGCTTTTCCCTCTTTCGGCTCATACATATGGTCATCCGCCGTTTTTACGTCCACCCGGTACTCATACTGAACCGGAACCGCGGAGGGCAGATGATCCTCTGCGATATATTCCCCGGCTCCGCTTTTTACCACAGTCAGAGCCTCCCAGTCTCCTGCCGGTTCCCCGTTGGAAAATGGACGCCTTTTTACGATATATTCCTCCACATTGGCGTCAAAATCACTGTTCCAGCAGACCTGAATGCACTGGGGTGAAAGGCGCTGGGTCCGGACTTCATCCACCCGGACCGGCTGTTTCTCTGTCTCCTCCGCAGCCGGGGTCTCCGTCTCCTCCTCGGTCGGGGTTTTCGTCTCCTCCGGGGGCGCGGTCTGTGTCATGTGGGCAGCGGATTGCGGCTCTTCACGCCCTTGCTCCTCTGTCCATTTCTGGTTGTCCTCTGTCTCTTCCTGCGCGTACCGTGCCTCCTGCATTTTTGTCAAGCCATAGTATAGGATTGAAAAGCTGCATAAGAATACTCCTGTAAGTAGCAGGGTGATGATAAGTGTGTGTCTTTTCATGTGTGTTTCTCGGTTTTTTGGTTGTATATTCTATAAATTTATCTGGATATTTAAAATCAGCGACTTAATTTCCATTCATATTTGACAAAACACTGTCAGACAAACTAGAAGGCAGCACGGATGTTGCCTGTCCATCACCACTTAAGTATTGCTCTACCATCTCCTGAGTCGCATCCACTTGAGGTAAAGTGAAGCCGCCATTATCAAACTCTTTTGCCCAATTTAAGATATCTTCTGGTTCGGATATGAATTCCTGATCGATGGAAAGTGATGCCTCGCCTGACCTCATATTCTGCGAGAAGCTACCTCTTTCTGTCAAGACAGACTGCTCATCAAATTCATAAATACTATAACCAATATATCCCCTTGCATATCCACCTGTACTAATCAAACGAGTATGAGGGTTATACGAAAACCCTGTTCCTTCGTAACCGCTCGACAGGACTTCTTCGCATAAATGGTCTGTATAATAAAGGATGACTCCAGCATTAAGTATAGTCATTCCCGATGGATCTTCAAAACCAACAAGAGCTTCAAAAATATTATCTCCATTGAGATCTGCCACCGCAAAAGAACGAATCGGTATTTCACCTCCATTATAGTTGAGTGGTTTCACCATATACTCCGATATCTTCTCCCGATAAGCCGCCACCGCCCGCCGGTTGATTTCCGCCGTCTGGGATGCTGCCTGGGAACCGCCGGAGGTATTTCCACCGGCAACCTGGGTCTGTACTGCTCCGTTCACCGTCCAGGCGCCATTTCCGTCTACCGTGTAACCATCCGGAGTTGTAGTAGATGTGTAGATATATCCATTCGGCCCAAAATAGTAGCACTCCGCCACTCCATCCTGATTTCCGTCAATCCATTTCCAGGTATTGGAAGGCCAGCTTCCGTCATCCTCCTGGTACCACCAGCCATTGGTGTCCGGTACCCACTGGGCGGCGTAAGAGGTTGCCGCAGCTCCTAACGTCAGGGCGGCAGTTAATGCTGCCAGATACAGTCTCTTTCTCATGTTCTTTCCTCCTCAATTTGTCCGTTCTTTCATGGTGGTTCACTGAACCTTTTGCTTTCATTATAGTAATCGCCTTTTGGGGTGTCAAGTTTCCTCCCTTCTATCTATTCAGTACCATTTACGATGGATTCGGTTTTATTTTTTTATATTTTTTCAGTATTTATTGCCATCCCTGAAGATTCATGATATGCTGTACCTATCAGCCAGGGGGAGAATAACCCTTGCTGATTCTTGCCACAAGGCGTCTGTCCATCTTTTTTATTCTATACTTTCTTATTTTCTCTTAAAGATTCCGGACAGAACTTCTCAGAAACCATGAAATGCAGTATAATGAAAGGAGCAATATGTATGAGTGATGCTGCCAGCACAAACCGCAACTATAAGGACAGCCTGTTCCGAATGATCTTCCGGGAAAAAGAGAAACTTTTAAATCTCTACAATGCCATCAACGGGACCCATTATACGGACCCGGAGGAACTGGTCGTAACTACCATTGAGGACGTCTTGTATATGGGACTGAAAAATGACATTTCATTTCTGATTGATGACGTCTTAAATCTCTACGAGCATCAGAGCACCTGGAACCCAAATATGCCGCTGCGCGGGCTCTTTTACATCAGTTCCCTTTATCAGGGACATATTAAAAGCAACGACCTGGACCTCTATTCCAGCGTTCTTTTAAAATTGCCCACGCCCCGGTATATTGTTTTCTACAATGGAACTAAAGACGAGCCGGACCGGACCAGACTGCAGCTTTCTGATTCGTTTATCAAAAAAGATGGGGAACCCTACGTGGAGTGTACGGCCCTGATGCTGAATATCAACTATGGGCATAATAGAGAACTGATGACGGCTTGTCGGGAGCTTTACGAGTATGCCTATTTTGTCGAGAAAGTCCGGGAATTTTTAAAAGACGGCTTGACGCGGGATGCCGCCATTGACCGGGCGGTGGAACACTGCATCGAGGCAGGGATCTTAAAAGATTTCCTGATTCTGCACAGAGCGGAGGTGAAAGATGTGATCTTAACGGAATATGATGAGAAGAGGCATGAGCAGACCTTGATTGATCAAACTAGAATTGAAATCGCCACTAATATGCTGAATGACGGCATGTCTCCTGAGAAGGTAAAGCAATATGCCAAGCTAAGTGATGCACAGTGGGCGGAAGTTCTAAAGAATATACAACTCCGGGCTAATTAACTCTAATTTTTCATCTTAAAGGAGACAGAGCAGGAGAATTCAAGGTTATCCCAAAGCCTCGAATTTCTTCTGAACTGTCTCCCGTCTGCATCAGACTCCCTATTCCCTGGCCGGTTCCGCCGCCTGATCGATCGTCCAGGAATTGGAAGAAACAATATTTCCGTTGGAACCACCAACATAGAAATGCAGGCCATTTAAATTGAACTCCAGGGCGGTACGGTTCACATCTCTGTATTGTCCTGTATGAATCGTCCCAAACAGCTGTCCGCTTGGAGCGTTGGGATCCCTTGCCATAATTTCCTCCTGCCAAGTCTTGTTTGTCACTTCTACGTTAGTGGCGCCCATCTTTTTTACCACCCGTGCCACTTCTTCAACCGGACAGGAATCTCCAAATGCCCCTTTTAGCACATTTCCGTTCGTATAAATCCGGCAAATCGGTCGTTCCCAGTCAATACTATATGTATCGGAGTAATAATTCAAAATTTTTAAGTACAATTCCCGATTTCCTGTATTGAGGGCGGCATCCGTATCTTTGGTATCGATCACATTGTCATGGTTCAGATCATAAGCTGCATCATATTCATTTTCTTCATGTCCCGGAACCAGGCGCACATAGGCATAATACCGCTCAAAGGTCGGATCGTCCAAAAACAGTTCCTCTGCATTGCTGTAGTTGGAAATCAAAAACGTACGTCCGTCTGCGTTCAAATCCATTTGCGAACCGTCAATCCATGTATAATGGTGTCCATACCGTTCCAACACTTGCCGGGCCGTCATTGTCATTTCCTCAAAAATCTGAGGATTAATCTGATAATCTCCATAAGCCGCTGTTTTTGTCTGTACGGAAGTCCCCTGTTCCTGAGTCTGAATTTGACCATCCACCGTCCAGGCGCCGTCTCCATTGACCTGATAACCGTCCGGCGTTGTCCCATTGGTCACCAAATAGCCATTTTCATCAAAATAATAGCACTCCGCAACCCCATCCTGATTTCCGTCAATCCACTTCCATGTGGAAGCAGGCCAGCTTCCACCATCCTCCTGGTACCACCAACCGCTGGAATCCGGTACCCACTGGGCGGCGTAAGCGGTTGCCGCAGTCCCCAATGACAGGGCAGCGGTCAACGCTGCCAGATATAATTTCTTTCTCATGCTTATCTCCTCCTGAATTTATTGTTTATTGGACTCCGCCAGAAGCGGTTCACCGTGTTTATCATTCATAAAATTCCAGTGTGCAGGCATTTACCCCCACGGGAATGTAAAGCGTTAAATCTGTATAATACGTATCTCCCTCAACCAAATCCTCTGCGCCAGGATGACCATAAATCGTATCCTCCAATGTATCTTTTGCGCTAATAAATGTATCCTGATATCCGTTATCACTTTCGTGGTATTCTTGCTTCGTCACAGTATCAAAAAATTTATAGTGCCCTCCCGCATATCCTGACTCCCGACTGTTCCTCTCGGTCATTTCTCCATTTATGATAAATGTCACTACTAAAAACTTTTTGTAAGAACCTCCGGTATAGAGTGTTTTATATCTGCACTGATAAAAATCCATACCATCTACGGTACAGTAATTCGTACCCGTTGGCTCGCCAACACCAGGATCTCCCGTCCATCCGCCCCGTACCCAGGTGAAACTGGTAGTCGCCGGAACTTCTGCCGCAATCTCAACCCCTTCTATGTTGAACACTTTTCTTCCATTGGCTTTATCCTCGTAAACAGATACATTGAGAGGAAAGCCATCCGAAGCATGACGCTGCTGAACCACGGAATCCTGCACCCATGCACCACCTAAATTAGTCATGTAGTGATCCGGAGTCAATTTCCCCTCTACCATTTCTCCAATTTCGTCGAAGTAATAGCATTCCTCAATTCCATCTCCATCCGGATCTCTCCATACCCACTCGTTTGAATAATCATATAACGTCACCATCGTATGATCTCTGTAGATTGTGCGGGTCTGCTCAGCAGATGCAATAATACTCCCACTGACGGATAAACCGGCTGCTAAACCTAATGCTATTAATTTTTTGCGCTTCATCTCTTATTTTCCTCCTCAAATTTGTTTATTTTTTGCAGTGGTTCACTGAACCTTTTTATTTTCATTATAGTAATCCGGCTGTTCAGCGTCAAGTTTCTCCCCTTCTACCTATTCAGTACCATTTACGATGGATTCGGTTTTATTTTTCAACAGAAACTTTCCGTATTTTCTTGTCACCCCTGAAAATTCGTGATATGCTGTACCTATCAGCCAGGGGGAAATAACCCATGCTGATTCTTGCCGCAAGGCGTCTGTCCATCTTTTGATTCTATACTTTCTTATTTTCTCTTAAAGATTCCGAACAGAACTTCTCAGAAACCTTAAAATGCAGTATAATGAAAGGAGCAATACGTATGAGTGAAGCTGCCAGCACAAACCGCAACTATAAGGACAGCCTGTTCCGGATGATCTTCCGGGAAAAAGAGAAGCTTTTAAATCTCTACAACGCCATCAACGGGACCCATTATACGGACCCGGAGGAACTGGTCGTAACTACCATTG
>OLVT01000572.1_pt1 | contig 38998 bp, 37 predicted proteins | sample 1673241 | NCBI WGS metagenome assembly OLVT01 (sample SAMEA3178936, study PRJEB25190) | human gut metagenome | biome: human gut; feature: human-associated habitat; material: faeces | place: Austria | collected 2013 | reverse complement strand
GTGCTATATACAGTACACATATATTCTCTCGAGTTTCTTGTAAAGCTAGTCTTTCTTCGCTGAAAGTACCTTCGTTAGGTATTTGTGTTGTAGGGGTAATACCTATCCTTCTGCACCTAGCATTTACAGAGTTGTATGTCGTCCCTAAAATCTTAGCCATATCAGCCACACTCACACCATACTTGTCCAACAGCCTCAGCTTGTTGTCATCTTTAGTTGTCCATTCCATTACTCTCACCTCCTTTCAGTAAGCTAAATTCGCAGCTATAAAGATAACTGCAATTAATACCAGCATCGTCATTAATTTTCCTCCTTGCTTGTCCATATCAAACAGCCTTTTAGGCTGTATCTTTTGCTTTTGCCTTTCTTTCCTGTTCCTTTTTTAATGCCATAGCTAATTTGTACACAACATCGTTTGTTGCTTTTTCTTTAGCTTCTGCTGTTGGATAGGTAGGATAACTTTCTTCACATAAGTATTGCTTCATATATATCACCTCCTTGTATTTTATGTTGCTTGTTGTTTGTCCTAGTCTAATAAATAAATGCAATTCATATTCTCACCTCCTATATTGCTTCAATATTTACATTTTATCTCATCTTAAATAAGTAATACCTAAGCCAGTCCTTAAATGTGCTGGCTTTTATTAATTCGACCTGTACTTCCCTGGTCGAGCAAACACATGTTTTTGTACTATCAAGTTGTCGCCTGTTTGTAATTTCACGCATATGAATTTCTGTAATAAAACCTAATTTTGTTTTATAAGCTACAATATATTCCTTCCCGTTGATTTTTACTAACAAGTCTTTATAAACCTTCATCTCCCCACCTCCTAAGCCGACTTTGTTCGTGTTTCTGAACTTGTTAGACAAAAAAAATATTCAGGGATGTCACTTTCAGTTAATTTCAGCAACTTAATTGCTCTAAATATTTCTTTAGAATCAAATTCTAGTTGATTATTCAGCCTTTGACTTAAAGAAACTCTGCCTATGCCTAGAGCAGATGCAAAATTATCTTGGGTATCAAACATTTCTTTAATTCTACCTTTTAGTTTACGGTAGTCAAAAATCGGGTCTTTCATATTTTCACCTCCGTTCGTGTTTCTGAACTTATGATAGCATCTTTTCGCTATAAAGTCAATAGCATTTTTTCATTTTTCTGAACTTTTTTAAAATATTTTTAAATAAATGTTGCATTTTCTGAACATTTGTGATAATATTGTTTCAGGAGGTGAGAGAAATGGATTCTATGTCTAACCGGTTAAAAAAAGCTTTAGAAATAAGAAAAATGACGCAAGCTGATTTAGTAAAAAAAACCGGCATTGGAAAATCTTCAGTTTCAACATATTTGAGTGGTGATTACGAGCCAAAACAAAAAAACACATACAAATTGGCAAAAGCTTTAAATGTAAATGAAGCTTGGTTAATGGGTTACGATGTTGATATTGAAAGAAAAGACAATTCTGTAAATTTATCTGATAAAGAATTAAAATTAGTACATAATTATAATCTATTAAATAACATCGGTAAAATCGAAGCACAAAAAAGAATAGAAGAATTAACACTAATAGATATGTATTCAAATAAGCTTGGCACTAATGCTGACAATATAACTTTAGTTGCTGCTAGAGGTGATAGTAACAAGACTGTTGATATGAAAAAGTCTGATATTGAAGAGGATATGAAAAACTATATTCCACCTGATGATTTATAGTTTACATAATATTCCATTAATGGAATTAACCTACTAATGATATATTGCTACTTCTTTTCTATACTGTTATAGGAAAGGAGTGGTAATATGTATCACGATGACAATTATGTTTATTATAAAAAAGCTAGAGATAAAGCTTGGGAAGTCCTTATCAGATGTAACATAACTTCCCTACCTGTTAATCTTGCTATGATAGCAAGATTAAACAATATCACTATACTAAAATATAGTGATAGCAAGCAAAATCTAACAGGAGATGGATTTAGCCTTAATGTAAATAATGTAAATGTAATTTACTATAATGACAAAAAACCTAAGGCTAGAATTAGATTTACTCTAGCCCACGAACTAGGGCATTGCTTGCTAGAACATTTAAGGCTTGGAAAGACATATAATCGAAATTCAGAGAAAGATTTTGACGGTATGGATGTATATGAAATGCAAGCAAATGTTTTTGCACGAGATTTACTTATGCCGGCAACAATTTTGCATAGCTTAAAAGTCAGCTCAGCTGAAGAAATTGCAAGAATATGTAATGTATCTATGCAGTCGGCTGGAATACGATATAGTAGGCTATTAGAATTAGAGAAAAGAAATATGTTTAACAGACACCCTCTTGAAAAGGCTGTGCATAAACAATTTATAGACTACATAGATAAAACTAAATTATAAGACAAAAAAGTCCCCTGCTACCAACAGAGGACCAAAAACTAACCTACCAAGGCAGATGCCAAGATATAGTATAGCCTAGACAACTATATTATATCACAAATAACACCTGCCTTGCAAGGTGTTATTTTTGTACCCAAAAACATATTTTTAATAAGGAGTGATATAATATGAAAACAGCTATCTATGCCCGACAAAGCGTAAATAAAAAAGACAGTATATCTATTGAAACACAGATAGATATTTGTAAAAGGGAGATTAAAGACAATGGTCCTATTGAAATCTACCAAGACAAAGGATACAGTGGCAAAAACACGTCAAGACCTGCTTTTCAAAGCCTTTTAAATGATGTTAAGCAAAATAAAATTAATAATATTATTGTCTACAGGCTTGACCGTATAAGTCGTTCGGTGTTAGACTTTGCTAATATTATAGATATTTTAAAAGAGCATAATGTAGGCTTTGTGTCAGCTAACGAAAAATTCGACACAACTACTCCTGTAGGCAAGGCTATGTTATATATTGTAATGGTTTTTGCTCAGCTCGAAAGAGAAACCATTGCCGAAAGAGTTAAGGATAATTATTATGCAAGAGGTACTGAAGGTGTATGGCTTGGTGGTCCTGCTCCATACGGTTTTAATAATACAAAAATATCTATCGGAAATAAAAACGTTGCCACTATAGTTCCTAATGAAAAAATAGAACTTATTAAGTGGATATTCGAACAGTACCAACAGGACGATACATCTCTTGGCATTATAGCTAGACAACTTGTAGCTCAACACCCAGGAGAAATGTGGAATAATATTAAGTTATCAAGAATTTTACATAATCCTGCTTATGTCAGAGCTGATGTTGATGTTTATAATTATTTTAAATCAAAGGGGTGTATAATTAAAAGTGACATATCTCAATTTGACGGAATACACGGCTTAAATATTTATGGCAAGAGAGATAGGACATTGAATAAGTACAACAATATAGAAAATCATCACGTAACAGTGAGCCTGCACGAAGGAATAATATCTTCAAGGGATTGGTTACAATGCCAATATAAATTAGAAAACAATATCCAAATAAAAAACACCGGTACAGGTAAGCATACTTGGCTTACAGGCTTGTTAAAGTGTGGCTATTGTGGTAGAGCTGTTACCCCTAAAAAAACAACTAAAACAACTATGAAATTATATTGTTCAGGCAAACCTCTCGGTTTGTGTGACGAAGTTACAAATAGCCATTACCTTACAGATGTAGAAAACTTAGTTTCTGAAAAAATCAAAAAATACATCGACAAAATGCAAGAGTGTGAAATCAATACTATTGAAAATGCGAATGAAACAGAAATTAACATTTTAAAAATAGAACTGGTAAAGGTTGAAACTGAAATTGACTGCATTGTAAATAATTTGACCTTAGCAAATGAAGTTATGATGAAATACGCAAATGAAAAAATTATTGAACTGGATAAAAAAAGAAATGAAATTTTAGGTAAGTTAAGCAAGTTATCGGTAGCAAAACCTCATAAACTTGACGTCCCTGATATTTGCGATTGGGATTCAGGCAGTAAAGAGTTTAAAAAAGAAGTAGCAAATATTTTAATAGATAGGGTCCTTATTTATAACGACCAAATAACCGTAAAATGGAAGTATTGATATACTTCCATTTTGTTTCCAAAGTATCCACATCCCACTGTATAGCATAGTAACCACAAGCCTTTGCAGCATCTAGTACAGTATCATTGTACTCTCCAAAAGGTGGTCTATACAGGTTTGCATCTATACCTAACAAGTTTTTAATCTTATCGTGACATCCCTGTATATTCTCCTTATTCTCCTCCAGTGATAATTTTGAACCATGAGGATGTGTGTTACTGTGGTTTCCAATGTCATGACCCTCATTGTATATCTTCTTTACTTCTTCCGGATATTTGTCTACCCAGTACCCACATAAAAAGAAAGTGGCTTTGACATCATTTTTCTTCAATATGTCTAGCAAAGTATCTGTGTCTTCTGCTCCCCAAGGAGCCGGTAGATGGAGAAAGAGGGTAATTACACAAACTTCTAAAGAAAAAAATTAGTGTAGCATTATTAAAACACTACGCTAAAATAGATTATATAATTCAATCATTCCTTACACTTCTTCTTATAAGCTATATGAGCCATAAATTCTGTCATTAAATTTGCAGCAGCAAAAGCTGTTATATTTCCACTATCATACTGTGGTGCTACTTCAACAACATCATAGCCTACAATATCCAAATCTTTAAGTCCTCTAACCAATTCAAGAGCTTGAGCCGTTGTAAAGCCTCCTACTTCCGGAGTACCCGTACCCGGAGCATAGGCAGGGTCAAGGAAATCAATATCGAAAGTCAGGAACACTTTCATATTACCTACTCTTTCCTTAATTTGTTCAACTATTTCTTCCATAGTCATTTTATGACATTCATTAGCTGTAATCACCTTAAAGCCCAACTTTTCGCTCATTTTAGTGTCAGCATTAGTGTACAGACCACCTCTCATGCCAACCTGAATTGACTTTGATGTATCAATAATTCCTTCATCAGCTGCGTGTTTAAAAGGTGTTCCGTGATTATATGCCTTACCGAAATATTCTGACCATGTATCATAATGTGAATCAAAATGAATAAGAGCAACTTTGCCATAGGCTTTATAACAAGCTCTTAGTTCTGGTAATGTAACTGAGTGGTCACCACCCATAGCAATAGGTATAACCCCTTTCTGGAATAATGGTGCAAAACCTTTTTCTATTTCTTCATAGGAATCCTCAGTATACCCTGGAATTGTCTTAACATCACCATAATCTACACCAGAACAATAGTCAAATATATTTACATCTAATACCGGATTATAAGGCTTTGTAAGAGAAGATATATCCCTGATTGCACTTGGACCAAATCTCGTACCTGAACGATATGTAGTGCACCAATCAAGAGGTATACCAACAACAGCAAAGTCAATATCTTCTGTCGTCTTTTTATATTCCATTCTCATAAAAGTCTTAATACCTGAAAATCTTGGTGACTCCTGTGAGTCTGCCGGCTTATACTTAACCATAACCATTACTTCCTTTCAACTACTTACCATAACCACTAATATACTTTTGAAGTCGTCTGACAGCAGAAGCCTGACTTATTCCCAAAGCCTTTGCAACTGCAACAGTTGTTTTATACTTATCATAGGCATGTATAATCAATTCCTTTTCAAAAGATTCCATCTCCTCTTTTAATGAAAATCTATCGCTAAAATTCTCTTTTGAAAAAGATGTTATTTCCTTAGGCAAATCGTACACGTTTACTTTTTCATTATCTGCCATTAAAACTATTCTTTCCATTATAGCTTTAACTTGACTTATATTATCCGGCCACTTATAGCTTAATAAAGCACTATATGCCTTTGGCATCAATGTAATATTCCTATTATATTTTTTATTGAATTCATCTAAATACATAAGTATATACTTTTTTAAATCATCTATTCTTTCATTAATAGGTGGAATTTCTATTTTTATAACAGACAATGTATAATACAGGTCTGAAATAATGCTATTTTCCTTGTACAGCTGTTCTAATGAATACTTAGACGTGATTACAAATCTGGTATCTTTTTCTTTCATAGTATTTCTCAGCTTTAACTGTATGTAGCCAGTCATATTTTCAATATTTTCTACAATAATAGTTCCTTTACCAACAATATCAATTAATCCCATCTGTTGGTCATTACCAAATAATGTGGTATCTATAATTTCATCTGAAAACAAACTACAATTTATTACCTCCATTGGTTCGTTATTACACTTACTTATTTTATGAAGTTCCTTAGCTATAGACCTTTTTCCACAACCTTCTGGACCCCATATATATACTGGAGTTTTTGTGTCAGCAATTTTAGTAATAAGTTTAACATTGTCCTGCATTATTTTACTTTCGGCAATAATGTCGTAATTAATTTGATTAGTTTTTCTTAAATCTTCAAGTTCTTTAGATAATCTGTTATTAACTTCTTTTAATTCTTCATATCTTTCCCTTAAATCATCAGGTGTAAACAAATCCCATGCAGAAAAACAGGCAATATATTTTAGCTTTCCTTCATCGTATATAGGCACACCTGTACCCAAAAGCTCCCGTCCTTTAATATCCTTCTGTATAGCTTTTACTGTTTTATTCTGTTCCATTACCATTTTGGTTATTGATGGAACAAATTTACCTGTCTGCTCAAAGTAATCTGCACTTTTGCCAACAGCCTCTCTTTTATTTATTCCAAAATATTCTGCTGCACTATCGTTTATATACACTAAATTTCCATTATTATCAGAAATAGTAAGCCCTTGGTGCATAGCATCAAGAAACATTATGGTTTCTTTTTCCATCAACTCACCTCCCTAGGTAATTAAAACTTATACATTTAAAATCTTAGAGAAAAACTGCTTTGCTCTATCTGTCTTTGGATTTCTGAAAAGATTTTCCGGTGTATCTTCTTCTATTACATATCCACCGTCCATAAAACATACTCTGTCTGAAACTTCAGATGCAAAACCCATTTCGTGGGTAACAATTATCATTGTCATACCGTCTTTGGCAAGCCCCTTCATTACTTCCAAAACCTCCCCTACAAACTCTGGGTCTAGGGCAGAGGTAGGTTCATCAAAAAGCATTACATTAGGCTCAACAGCCAAAGCTCTAGCTATTGCAACTCTCTGTTGCTGTCCACCAGAAAGCTGAGATGGATAGTAATCTTTTCTTTCATACATACCTACTTTTCTAAGAAGTTCTTCTGCTTTTTTTATTGCATCTTCTTTCTTTACCTTTTTAACCTGTACAGGTGTTTCAATAACATTTTCAAGTACAGTTTTGTGTGGCCACAAATTAAATTGCTGAAAAACCATTCCAACATTTTGTCTAATCTTTTTAGCAGTAGTTTCGTTATGTTTTCTGACTACTGTACCACTACCACCCTTTAAAACATCATTATATATTGTTATTTCACCTTTATTTATGCTTTCAAGATAATTAAGGCATCTCAAAAATGTACTTTTACCAGAACCACTAGGTCCAACAATACTGACAACCTCGCCTTCCTTAACTATCATATTTATATCTTTAAGAACTTCAAGGTCGCCATAACTTTTTCCAACACCTATTGCCTTTATAATTACATTATCTTTTGCCATAACTCACACCTCCTACGCTGAAAACTTAAATGCTCTCTTTTCATAAAATTTAGATACAAACTCTATAACTAAATTCAATACCCAATAAAATACTGCTGTGCATAAATACACCTCTAAAGGACTAAATGTTATACCAATAGCCTTATTAGTCATCATTGTAAGCTCTGCTACAGTAATAACTGATAAAACTGATGAGTCCTTAACAGTCTGCAAAAACTGACCTGTCAATGGAGGCAATATAATACCATAAATCTGTGGTAACAATATTCTTCTTACCATTTTAAACCAAGGTATATTCATAGCTACACAAGCCTCTTGCTGACCCTTTGGCAAAGAAGTAATGCCACTTTCAAATATAACAGCAACGTAGGCTGATGTGTACATACTAAGTATTATTATACCTACTATTAAAGCCGGAAGTTTAATTTCAAAACTTGGTGGAACATAATAAGCTAAATAAACCTGAACCATAAACGGTGTACATCTGAATATTTTTATATACGCCTTTGCTATTTTATTCAAAATGCTATTATTACATATGCACATTAGACCAATACAAAAGCCTGCAAATATTGAAATTAAAATAGCAGAAAATGATACAATTATTGTATTTCCTATACCCTGTAAAAGTAAGGGAATAGCTATTTCCATAATATGACTTAAATTATCCATAGTTTCCCTCCTTTAATGAATGAGCTTCTTTTTTCTTTCCTGTCTTTTTACAATTTCTTCAAGCCCTGCACATACTATAAAATAAAGTACAGCTATAGCAATAAAAAATGGTATAGGCTCATAAGTCTGTTTATAAAGTCTTTGAGCTGTTCTTGTAAGTTCTACAATAGATATTACAGAAAGCATAGGTGAAACCTTAATTACATTTATAAACTCACTTGTAAGCTGAGGAACAACTATTCTAAACACCTGAGGAAATATTATTCTAAAGAGTGTTTTTGTTTTGCTCATACCCAAAGCAACAGCAGATTCATACTGTCCCTTAGGTATAGCAGTAAGTCCACCTCTTATAATCTCTGCCATAAAGCCACCACTGTTTAAGCTAAGTGCAATTACGCCTGTGGCAAAGGCAGGTATGTTTGGTCCTACCATTGCCAATGCGTAAAATATAATAAATATCTGTACAAGTAAAGGAGTTCCTCTAACAAAGCTAATATAAATATTTACAATAGCTGTTATAAAACGATTACCGCTTAATCTTAAAACAGAAAGAAGAAGACCTACACACAGGGCAATTAAAATGGCACATACTGACACTACAACTGTATTTAACAAACCTTTAAGTAAATATGGCATATAGTGCATTACTAAATTAAATCCTTCCATTTATAATCACCTCTCAATAAATTTTTATTAGTTGTTTCTTACATAGTCACTTTCTGGAAGATTATCAACAGTTTCACCAAACCACTTATTCTGTAATTCAGCAAGTGTACCATCTTCCTTAAATTTCTTAATTTCAGAATTAATATAGTCAGATAATTCTGTATCCTGCTTACGAACAGCCCAGCCTAACCAAGTTTCTTCATCACCTACCATAGCAGCCTGACCATTTGCGTCCTTAATAATTTCATAATCATCTGGATTTTTCATTACAATAGCTGATGCACTTGCATAGTTCTGTGCAACTAAGTCAATCTGACCATTCTTTAATTCCATATATGCTTCTGGGAATGAATCGTAAGTTTTTAATTCTGTATAACCTTCCTTGCCTTCAGATTTAAGCTTTTCATTATATGCCTTAGTATCTGTTTCGTTATAGCAAGCAGTCTGTGTACCTACAACCTTACCATTCATATCTTCAATAGTTTTTATTGAATCGTCACCTTTTCTCTTTAAGAATACATTAGTACCTCTTTCAACTGGATAAGTCATTGTATACTTAGCAGCTCTTTCAGCAGTAATACCTAATGTAGCACCAACCATATCGTATTTCTTTGCATCAAGACCGGCTAAAATACCCTGAAACGGTAAATCCTGATAATCAAGTTCAACACCTAAATCATCAGCAATTTTATGGAACAAGTCAGCATTATAACCAACTATTTCGTCACCTTCCATATATTCAAAAGGTTCATAAGCAGCCTCTGTCGCTACAGAAAGTTTACCCTTTGCCTTAATTGCATCAAGTGTAAGAGTTTCATCACTTCCTGATGCTGTAACCTCTGTTGAACCTTCGCTTCCAGTTGATGCTGTTGAACCACAACCTGAAAAACAGGCAATACTTAAAACACCTACAGTAGCAATCGCCATAATCTTCTTAATAAATTTCTTCATAAACATTTCCTCCTTAAAATTATTAGTTATATTCAGAACAAATTAACTTTGTTAATTTGTGCCTTGATTATTCAAGCCATCGGATTTATCTTTCGGTTCATTGTCAGAACATTTTACTTTGCAAAATGTGGCTTGTTAGCAAGCCATCGGATTTATCTTTCCGATTCATTAAAATTAAAAAAAGACACTACTTCAAAAAGTAGCGTCTTTGCTTACAAAAAATATATTGTTATCTCATACCTTTTTTCTTTTGGTATGCAAGTATTGACATAAATTCAAAAGCTAAATTTGCCCCCATATATGCAGTAATTTCTGAATGGTCATAAGGAGGAGCAACCTCTACAATATCAAAACCTGTAAAGTTTAAATCCTTAATATTTCTTATGTACTGCAATGCTTCAAAAGAAGTAAAGCCTCCAACCTCCGGAGTACCAGTACCTGGAGCATATGCCGGGTCAACAAAGTCAATATCAAAAGTAAGGAATACTTTCATATCTCCTACTCTATCCTTAATTGCCTTAGCAAGTTCAACCGGTGTCATTGTGTGAAGTTCATCACCAGGTATAACCTTAAAACCTAAGTCAGCTGCAATCTTAAAATCATCTGGGTCATATAAAGAACCTCTCATACCAATCTGAATAGAGTGAGATGGGTCAATTAAGCCTTCCTCCATAGCACGTCTAAATGGTGTACCGTGGTTATACTTTTGACCAAAAACTGTATCACACAAATCAAGGTGTGAATCAAAGTGAACAAGAGCAACCTTACCATGTTTCTTGTAAATAGCTCTTAATTCTCCCAATGTAATGGCATGGTCACCACCTAAAGAAATAGGAACAGCACCTTCATTCAATACACCAGTAAGAGTATTTTCTATAGCTGCATAAGTTTCGTGAATATAATCAGGAATAACCGGTACATCACCTAAATCTGCACCCTTTAATTCGTCCATAATATTAACACCCATAGCTACATTATTAGGTTTAATCATAGCTGAAATGTTTCTAATACCGTTAGGACCAAATCTAGCACCTGCTCTAAATGATGCTGCTGTATCAAAAGGAATACCTACAATGGCAAAGTCAAGACCCTCTGCATTTTCAGCGTGAGGTAATCTCATAAAATTGCCCATATTACAAAATCTTGGTGAACCTGATGCACTTGGTGGCTGATAACTACTCATACTTAAAACCTCCCATTTAATATATCAAAAATCAACAACTTTCCTTTGTTTGCAAGAATACTATCACAAAGAAAAAATGCTGTCAATAAAGGTATTTTGGCATAAAAGTTCAAATATTCAAATATGAATAGATGCAATCAGCAATAATATTGACAATTTTTATTTATATTTATTCAGTATAGCATAAAAATTCATTTTTGAATAGTATTTTTTTTAATTTTTGCACCTAAAAATGCTCCGAATTTAATAACTCGGAGCATCAGAGTGTCAAAAAAGCTAATTTTAGAAAATAATTTGCAATTTTCGACAAATGTATTTGCATATTTTTTCAGATTATCAAAGGAAAGTTGTTAAGAAAACCTTGGTTTTCTTAAACTAATTCCACAGGTCGAGCTTTGCCCGACCGAGGACAGGGACAAAAATATGGTACTGGTTTTTAGTGCCATATTTTTCACGGCTGGTCCCTACCTTAGACTAACTGCAAGAAATGCAAGCATTTCTTGCAAGGCTGTCGACTTTATCGACAGCCTAATGCTCCGAATTTAATAACTCGGAGCATTTCGCAATTACAATATTAATGTTCATACCAACCTACAACACCTGGATTAAGGTTAATATTTACCTGTTTAATTTCTTGATATTCTTCAAGACCATGGACACCTAATTCTCTACCAATGCCACTCATTTTATAACCACCCCAAGGTGCTTCATTATAAGTAGGATTAAAGCAATTTATCCAAGTTATGCCTGCTCTAATCTCACTTATCACTCTATGGGCTCTTGTTATATCGCTTGTAAATACTGCCCCAGCAAGACCATAGGGCGTATCATTAGCCATATCAATAGCCTCCTGTTCTGTTTCAAATGTCTGAATTGTAACAACCGGTCCAAATATCTCCTCCTGAACAATCTTCATATCTGGAGTACAGTTATCAAAAATAGTTGGCTCTACAAAGTAGCCTTTTGCACATTCACCCTCTGTATATCTTTTACCTCCACAAACTAAAGTTGCACCTTCATCAATACCTGACTGAATATAGTTTAAAACTCTTTCCATATGCTGTTCCGTAATCAACGGACCCAAATCAGGGTTATTTACACCATTACCAATAGTCATAGCCTTTGCCTTTTTAGCTAATTTTTCTACAAACTCATCTTTTATAGACTTTTCTATAATAATTCTTGAACCTGCAGAACAAACTTCACCCTGATTAAAGAAAATACCTATCATTGCCCATTCAACTGCACCGTCCATATCTGCATCAGCAAAAATAACATTAGGTGATTTTCCACCCAATTCAAGACCAATTTTCTTTACATTTTCAGCAGCTGAACGCATAAGACTCTGACCAACCTTTGTACTTCCTGTAAATGTTATCATATCTACATCTTTATTAAGACCCATTTCTGTACCAACTTCAGCATCACCTTGTACTAAGTTTATAGAACCGGCTGGCATACCTGCCTCCTCCATTAGCTCAAAAAGTCTTATAGTTGAAAGAGGAGCTTTAGGACTTGGTTTTAAAACAATAGAATTACCGGCTGCAATGGCTGGAGCAACTTTCCACACACTCATAAGAAAAGGATAATTCCATGGTGTAATCTGGGCACACACACCCACTGGTTCTCTAGTTTCGTAAGAGTGCATTTTTCCAAATCCGTCATTTACACCATAACCTCCACCGTAAGGAACTTTAATAAGCCCTGCATAGTATCTGAATGTATGTACACCGTCGGCAATATCTCCTTCTGCCTCTCTTAATGGCTTACCATTATCAAGAGTATCCATCATTGCCAACTCATCTGCATGTTCCTCAATTAAATCTGCTATTTTAAGTATAATATCTGCTCTTGTTTGAGAATCCATATCTCTCCACTCTCTTGTAACGTAAAAAGATTTTTTTGCTGCCAATATAGCCTTTTTTACATCATCTACACTTGACTCAGATACAAGAGCAATAACCTCACCAGTAGCTGGATTAACTACCTCAATGTTTCTTCCTAAAGTACCATCTACCCATTTTCCATCTATAAAATTTTTCTTAATATCCATTTTCCAATCTCCTTTCTCCTATACTAGACCCAACAGCCTCCACAATAGCTGAGCAAAAAATAAGCACACAACCTAATGCCATTTTAAAAGTAAAACTATCTCCCATAAATATAATTCCAAAAATTCCAGCGTAAATACACTCCATAGAAAAAAGGATACCTGCTAAAAATGAGCCGGTACCCCTTTGTCCCTTTAACTGTAATAAAAAGCCAATACAAACTTCAAGAATACCACAGTAAAGTAATCCTGAAACACTTTGATTATTAAATTGAATACCACTTAATGGTTCAAAAATTAAGGCTAATACAGTTGAAATAACTGTAGCTATAACAACTTGAATTAAATGTATTGTTACTAAATCACTATCTCTGTTAATTTTGTCTATCGCCACAATATGACAACCATAGAAAAAGCCACATATAATAAGAATAGTATCAAAACAATTTACTGTAAATTTTTCCGTAAGTGTTAACAACCCAACGCCTATAAAACACAACACTATACTTATTAGTCTTATAATATGTATTTTCTGTTTAAAAAATACCATTCCTATAATAGGAACAAAGGCTACATAACTAACTGTCATAAAAGATGCTTTGCCAGCTGATACATATACAGAGCCTATATTTTGAAATACAAGGGCTAAAGCAAAAAATATTCCTATTATAATACCTTCTCTAAACTCTCTCCTACTTATTTTTCTCAATCTAGGAAAGAATACAATTAACATAACAACTGATGCAACTATCATTCTTAAGGAAAGTTGCCAAAGAGGTGGTATATAAGATAAACCATCTTTAACAACTACGAAAGCCCCTCCCCATATAACTGTGGCAACAACTATCATAAAAATTGATAAAGGATTATTTGTCTTCATATAAACCACCTCTTTTTAGCCTAAATATTATAAATTAAATTCCTTTTTTGTGTCTGCAAGTGCAGAATCAAGTCTTTCAATAACAGCCTTAATCTGTTCTTCTGTAATAACTGCAGCCGGCTCAAAACGTATACACTTAGCATTGACCAAAGTACCTGCTGTAATTACCCCCCTTGCAAACATACCCTTTGCAACACTATAGCCTACTTCGCTTTCACAAAATTCCATAGCAAGCATTAATCCTGTACCTCTTACATCATCAATAATTGTAGGATACTTATCCTCTAATTCTTCAAGACCCTTTTTGAGAATTTCACCCTTTGCCTTGCACTGACCCGGAATATCGTGGTCAACCATATATTTAATTGTAGCAATAGCTGCTGAACAGCATACTGGATTACCACCAAATGTTGGAGAACCAAGTAACCATGGGTTATCAACAAGTTCCTGAGTCCACATTGGAGGACGACAAATAATACCTGTAATAGGCATTACACCACCACCGAAAGCCTTACCAAATGTCATAATATCCGGTGTAACACCCTCGTATTCACATCTCCACATTGTACCTGTTCTACCCATACCTGTCTGAATTTCATCAAAGATAAGAGCAACACCATATTCATCACAAATCTTTCTAAGTTCTGTTAAATATCCGTCTGGAGGAACAACAATACCAGCTTCACCCTGAATAGGTTCTACAATTACTGCTGCAACCTTTTCGCCTACAGCTACAAGATTTTTAATTGCCTTTATTGTATCTTCAGCATTACCATATTCAACGTGCTGTACTTGCTGTACCATTGGAGTGTAAGGAGTTCTGTATGTATTCTTACCACCCATTGAAATAGCACCCATTGATTTACCATGGAAAGCTCCTACAGTTGAAATATACCATCTGCCACCTGTTGCAATTCTGGCAAGTTTTAACGCCATTTCAACTGCTTCAGCACCACCATTTGTAAAGAAACAGTACTGAAGGTCACCAGGAGTAATATCTGCAACAGCCTTTGCAAGATAGCCACGAAGTGGGTCTAAAAGTTCCTGTGAATGTAAAGCCTGATGGTCAAGCTGTGCCTTAACAGTTTCAATAATTTCAGGATTTCTATGACCACAAGTGTAAATACCAAAACCACCAAGACAATCAATAAATTCCTCACCATAAAGTCCTTCACAAATACTGTCGTGGTCCTTCCATTCAAGTGTAGCTGAATTTGTAGAAACTGACTTTCTGTACTTTAACCAACCTGGGCTAACATAATTGTCAAAATAGTCAACTGTTTCCTTTGTCATTGTTTCTTTCTGGGCATCTGTCAATTCATCAGCATGAATATATTCCAAAACCTTTGCAAGGTCCTCACTAACCTGTTTGTAACTCATAAATAAAACCTCCTTAAAGTCTTAAACTCAAAATAAATTTTTATTCAGAACAAATTAACTTCGTTAATTTGTGGCTTGATAAACAAGCCATCGGATTTATCTTTCCGATTCACTATTAAAAATGGGAGCTGAACATTTTCTGTTTAGCTCCCTTGCTTATTGTTTATGATTAAATATTATATTTTTTTAATCATCTTTCAATGGAATTTTTATAGTATTTATATACTACTTTTGGATTATTACTACTACTTTTTAAGTATTTTTACTTCTTTAATTCTGTCCAAATCTGGTCATAAATAGCTAATGTATCAGAATCTAAATTCTTAACATATTCACCTTTCTTGATTTCATCAGCAGGTGGATTTTTAGCTGGATTATTTGAATAATCATCACCCATTTTAGCTACAGCAGCCTCATTAGGGCAAAGATATGGAAATTCATCAAGTACCATAGACATATTATCAGCATCAAGTATAAAATCAAGCCACTTCATAGCTGCCTCAGAATGTTTTGCACCCTTTGTAATACACCAGTTATCTAAGAACAAGTATGCTCCTTCATCTGGGAACTTAATCTGAATATCCGGATTTTCTGCATTTGCAAGGGCAATTTCTGCACTCCAGCAGTAAGCTAAATTACAATCTCCTGAAATAAGTGCTGACTTTGGACTATCACTGTCATAAAGCTTAATATTATTCTTTAACTTTAATACCTGTTCCTTAATTTTAGAAAGTTTTTCTGGGTCAGATTCATTAAAACCATAACCTAAAGACTTTGCGGCCATACCAATAACAGCTCTGTAGTCATCAAGTGCTACAATAGAATTTGCATACTTAGAGTCAAAAAGCTCTGCATAAGAATGAATATCATCAGTAATCTTACTGGTATTTACTGCAATACCACCAAGACCACCTAAATAAGGAATTGAATACTTACTTTCCGGGTCATAACTAGGATTTTTGTAAGCATCTGAAATATTGCCATAGTTAGTCAACTTTGATGTATCAATTTCCTGCACAAGTCCCTGATTAATACACTGTTCAACCATATAATCACTTGGCTGAATGAGGTCAAAAGCACCCTCTGACTCAGACTTAACCTTTGCAAGCATATCCTCATTTGATGAATATGTAGTCAAATTAACCTTAATGCCTGTTTCTTCTGTAAATTTATCAATAACAGACTGTGGAACATATTCCGTCCATACAAACATATTAAGTTCCTTATCACCACTACCATCAGCAGAGGCAGTTTCTGACCCTCCTGAGCCACAAGCTGTCATACCAACCATCATAGTTGCAGAAAGTAATAAAGCTAAAAATTTCTTCATAAATCATCTCTCCTTTTTATTTTTACTGAAAATACCTGACTGTGTTAAAAATACAAGCACTACTGTTGCCAACAATATAAGTGTTGAAAGTGCATTTACATCCGGTGCAACACCACTTTTAATACTCTCCATAACCTTTAAAGGAAAAGTCTTTGTTTGACCATTTGTAAAATAACTTATAATTACATCGTCAATAGATAGTGTAAATGCTAACAAAGCACCACCTGCAATACCCGGAGCAAGAACCGGCAACGTAATATTAAAAAATGTGCTTATTCTGTTTGCTCCTAAATCCATAGATGCCTCCTCTATAGAGTTGTCATATCCTGTAAGCCTTGCTCTAATGTTAAAAATAACAAAAGGAATACAAAATGTAACGTGAGCCAACACCAATGAAATAACGCCTCTTGGTATATGCACTCCGGCGAAAAGTGTCAAAAGTGCGATACCTAATACTATTTCCGGAATTACTACCGGAATATACAAAAGTCCATCAATAATTCCCTTACCCTTAAATTTGTACTTATTCATACCTACTGCTGCCAATGTACCAATAGCTGTAGACAACAGTGTTGTTACAACGGCAATAAATATTGTAATTCCAAATGACTCTAGCAGTGCATGATTTTGAAAAAGTTTACCATACCAAGCAAATGTAAAGCCTTTCCAAGTCAAATATGGCTTAGAAGTTGTGGCATTAAACGAATTGACTACTATAACACTTATAGGCAAAAACAGGAATATGTAAATCAAAGTGCAGTAAATAATGCCCAAAACTTTTTTGAATATTTGTTTTCCCTTTCTTGACATAAACTACACCCCCAAACTTTCCATATCGCCACCACATTTTTGATACAATTTTACTAACAAAAGTGTAATAGCTATAAGTATAATAGAAAGTGCTGCTCCCAATGGCCAGTTATTACCACTTTGGAACTGTCTTTCAATAAGGTTACCAATAACATCTGAATTACCTCCACCTAAAATATCTGAAACAAAGAAGTAACCCAATGTAGGTATAAATACCATTATAGAACCTGAGAATATACCACTTAATGTAAGAGGGAAAATAACATTAAAGAATGTTGATGCTCCTCTTGCCCCTAAATCTGAACTAGCCTCTAAAAGACTTGTATCCAACTTTTCAATAGCTGTATAAAGTGGAAGTACCATATAAGGGAAAAGGCAATAAACCATACCTAAAACAGTTGTACCTTTCTTAAACAACAACTCTACAGGTCCATCTGTTAAATTAAAATACTGCAAAGCCATATTAAGCCAACCATTTGTTCCTAAAAATGTTCTCCAGCCATAAATTCTAATAAGAGAATTTGTCCAAAACGGAATAATAACGAGCATATATAAAAGTACCTTGTGTTTATTCTTTGTTCTGGCTATTAAAAATGAAAATGGATAGGCCAAAACTATACATATTAAAGTTGTTAAAACAGCTATGAAAATTGATTGACCATATATTTGAACATAATTTATGTCAAACAATCTAGCATAGTTATTTATATTAAACTTAAACACTACACTAAATGTAGATGGGTCAATAGAACAAAAACTCATTATAAAAACATACAGCAAAGGAATTACTATAAAAAATCCAAGCCATAATACCACAGGTCCTACCATTATGGCAGACGGAATAACTGTTGACTTTAATTCGTGTTTAGTCATATGCAATCCCCCTAACCAAGTTGTATACTTTCAACTGCCTGAAAAATAATATCGTCATTTAATTTAATAAGTTTTCCAGCCTCTTTTTTGTCCCAATGGAGATAAACAATACCGTCCTTAGGTAAAGGCTGACCGGCAAGTCTTTCAATTTTAACTTCTCCACCATTCCCCAGTGAAACTAATGTTTTAAGTACAGAACCCACATAAACCTGTTCCTTAACCTTACCTACTACATTAAATCCCTCCTGAGGTTCTGTTGAATACTGTATTCTTTCTGGTCTAACAGAAATTGCTACCAACTGTCCTACATTGTAACCCTTTCCATAGGCAACAGCTGAGCCACTTTCAAATGTTACAGTAACTTCGTCTCCATCTACCTTACTTACACAACCTTCAAAAAGATTAGTTTCTCCTATAAATGTTGCAACAAATTTTGTCGCCGGATACTCATATATCTTTTCTGGCACATCAACCTGCTCTAACACTCCATCGTGCATTATGGCAATCCTATCGCTCATAGAAAGTGCCTCCTCCTGGTCATGGGTAACATATACAAATGTAATATTCAACTTTCTTTGAAGTCTTTTTAGTTCCAACTGCATCTGTTTTCTAAGCTTTAAATCCAAAGCACCTAAAGGCTCATCTAAGAGCAATACTTTTTGCTGATTAATCAATGCTCTGGCAATAGCAACTCTCTGTCGCTGACCACCTGAAAGCTGTGAAGGGTACCTTTTTTCAAAACCACCAAGCTGTACAAGTTCAAGCATTTCCATTACTCTTTCTTTAATTTCAGCCTTTTTTACCTTTTTCATTTTTAAGCCATAAGCTACATTATCAAATATTGTCATATGTGGAAAAAGGGCATAGCTCTGAAAAACAGTATTTACATCTCTTTCAAAGGGTTCTTTATTCTGTATACTTTCGCCCTCAACTTTTATTGAGCCATCTGTAGGTTCTTCAAACCCTGCTATCATTCTCAAGGTAGTAGTTTTTCCACAGCCGGAAGAACCTAAAAGTGTAAGAAATTCTCCTTCGTATACATCAAGATTTAAGTTTTTAACAACGTGATTTGTGCCACCATAAATCTTGTTTACATTCTTTATCTCTACAATAACCTTTCTATCCTCATTCAAATCACTCACCTCGTAACTTTTTTAAAGAGCTTTATTACCTCTCTCACCTGTTCTGATTCTTACAGCATCTTCAATATTTCTAATGAAAATCTTACCGTCACCAACGTGACCGGTTGCAACCTTTTCTCTTATTTGTGTAATTATCTCCTCAACCTGCTCATCAGCTACAACAGCCTCAATTCTAATTTTAGGCAAAAGATTTATTGTAGTTTTAAGACCTTTTATTTCGTTTACAACTTCTTCAAGAGACCCCTTCTGAGTACCACAACCCATAACACTGGAAATTGTCATACCTCCACAATGGTATTCATCTAAAATACTCTTTACTGTTTCAAGTTTTTCCGGTCTAATAATCATTACTAATTCTTTCATTAAAAATCACTCCTTTAAAAACAAAAAAAAGAACATATACAAAATATGCTCCATTACATTAAAAAATTCAGAACAAATTAACTTCGTTAATTTGTGGCTTGTAAACAAGCCATCGGATTTATCTTTCCGATTCATTAAAAACGGAGCATATATTTTAATATGCTCCGTTGCTAAATAAATCTTATACATTATTTATACTCTAATGCGAAATTCTTTACAATAATTAATTTTAATAAATTTTATAACCCAAAATAAGTATTTTTAACCAATACAAATAATTTCGACATATTTTTTATAATTACTTTCCCTCTCTAATCATCTTAAACATCTGAACTCTATTATTGATGTTCAATTTCTTATAAATATTCAAAATATGCTTTTTTAAAGTATTTACAGATATTGATAATTCATCACATATTTCATCATTTTCCAGTCCATCTAACAATAGCTGTAATATATTAGACTCTCTTTTAGTTAGTTGGTATTTTTCTGTAGCCTCAACTACACTTAATTTTCCATGACCTATTTCTCTACCCTTTTTTTCTTGGTTAAGTCTAAATGAAAGATGTTCTTTCAGCATATCCAAAAGAAATATATCATCATATTTGAAATTATCTTTTCCTATATTTCTGTACAGTGTAATTACTCCCAAAAACTTTTTATTTGCCGCAAGTATAACCTGTATAGCATAATGCCAGCCATTAGGTTGATACACATTTTTATAATAATCAGTCTTAATTCTTACTTCATCAGAGATAATATCCGTTTCCCTGTACACCATAGTTTTTCCACTATACATTACACCTCTACTGTAATCTATATCGTCATAAAGTTCTGTACGATTTGCCTCACAGTTAAATGTAACTGGATTACATAGCTTATTATCTTCCCCACTAAGAAAAAAATCTCCACTGTCAAAATCCAAAAGAAGTTTTAGTCTTTCCATTAACTCACTTCTCATTTTATCAAAATCTTTAGTGGTATATATTTTATAAATAATATTGTTTAAAACAAGCCAATCGTTAGTTTCCAATTTATGCATACAGCACCCTCTTTTCATTTTAGAACATATTAACTTCCATAAAAAAAGACTATGTTTCAAAAACATAGCCTCATCGCATAAACATTAATCAATTTGTTTTATGATACACTAAATTATTGTAATTTGCAAATATTTTTTATCACTTATTTTTTTATTTATTAAGTAAATTATCTATTAATTATATTATTCATATTGACAAGCCCTTTATTAATATCTTTTAACATAGAATTAAAGGTGGTAGATTTTGTGAATAAAAGCAAAAAAAATTTTATAGTCAAAGTCACCTATGGAAAAAATGAATTTAAAGATTGTTTACTTAGTGCTATAAAAGCAAAGTATGAGAATATTAATTAATTTTTATTGAAAGAATGTGAATAAATGTATAAATTTAAAACAGCCATTTACTGCCGAATTTCTCACGATGACTTAAACCAGCAATCTGAAAGTATAGACAATCAAAAGCTGATAATAGAAAGCTATATAAATGAACACAAAAATGAATTTGAATTAGTTAATACATATATTGATGATGGTATTTCCGGTATGACCTATGACAGAGCTGCCTTTACAGAAATGATGTCAGATATTAATATGGGCAAAATCAATGCCATAATTGTAAAGGACTTATCTCGAATAGGCAGAGAACAAATAGAAACCCTAAATCTAATAAAAAAAGAGTTTGTGGTAAAAAATATACGTTTTATTGCAATTACAGATAACTTCGATAGCTTTGATTCAGGTAAAAGTGATGGTTTAAGTACATCTTTTAAACTGCTATTAAATGACTATTACTGTGCCGATATTTCTAAAAAAGTACGTTCTGCACAAAGTGCAAAAATGAAAAAGGGAGATTTCATAGGCTCATATGCTCCTTACGGCTACAATAAATCTACAGAAAATAAAAATAGACTTGTCATTGATGAATATGCCTCACAAATCGTAAGGAGAATTTTTAATATGTACTTATCTGGTGCCGGTAAACTCACCATTGCCAAGACCTTAAATAACGAAGGTATTCTAAATCCCACTATGTACAAAAGAGAAGTACAAAAATTAAATTATGTAAACTCAAATAAGCTGACAAAAACCATCTATTGGACCTATTCTACTATACATAAAATACTTTCTAACCCTGTATATACCGGCTCAATGGTACAGCATAAAACAGAAATAAAAGCCTACAACATTCATAAAAAAATACAAGTTCCTAAAGATGATTGGTATGTTTTTGAAAATGCACACCAACCTATCATAGACAATGAAACTTTTAATATAGTTCAAAATATGCTTGAAACAAAAAGAGTCCATATTGAAACAGCTGAAAATCTGTCAAAATATACAGGTCTTTTGTTTTGTAAAGAATGTGGTAAAGCTATGAATAAATTTTTAAGCAAGCCTAAAAAGGACGGCAGTAGATATATAACTTTTAAGTGTAGTACATATTCGAAATTGGGAAAGCAAAATTGTACTATTCACTCTATAAAAGAATTGGAACTAGACGAAATTTTAATAAAAGAAATAAATAAAATTATGAAACAAGCCTTAGACAGCGAAACCTGTGAATATATAAAAACTAATAGCTTAAAAGAGAAAGAAAACAAACAAAAAAATACTATAAATAATCTAAATGAAAAACTAGACCTTTGCTACAACAAAAGAAAAACTATGCTAAAATACCTTTCAGAAAATATTATTAATACAGAGGATTTTAAAGAATTTGACACAGAAAATAAAAAAGAAATAGAAACAATAAAAAAACAAATTTCAAATACAGAAGAACAAATAAAAAATAAAGAAAATAAATATAACGATTACAATATTTGGCTTGAAAACATCCTAAAACATAAGGAAATTACAGAAATAAATAGAGAATTGCTGTTCAATCTGGTTGATAGAATATATGTGTCTGAGAGGGGTAGTGAAAAAATGGTTGAGGTGGGGGTTAGGTTTAAATATTTTAAGGATAAATATAAACATAGTATAGTTTAATTTAATGGTAAACACCTTCCCCACCTACCTGCTCCCCAAGCAGCATCAAAGGATATAGAAACCTGTTTTTTACCCTGTGTATCCACGCAGTATATAGGCAATTTCTTCTTTGATGCAGTTGTTGGTTGTGTCATTGGTGTAAAGAGTCCAGCAGTTAAAATTAAAAGTGCTGCTACCCCAAGGGTAACAACTGGCACTTTCTTATTGTTTAGCAACTTTTTAAATACTGTTTTTAATTTTTGTAACATAAAAAATCACCCCGAAACTATTTTATTCGGAGTGATTTTTTTAATGCCTTTTATTCAAAAGCTTTCTGGTAAAAACTTATTGAATTTAATATATCATTGGTATTTGTATAAATATCCAACTGTTTTTCTTCGGAGGACTGATTACCGTCAACAGCTACAGCACGCACTCTGATTTTATCCACATTACTATAATCAGAAGTGTTTATAACTACAGGCTTTGTGTACAACACTGATGGTGTTGAGCCATCAACAGAGTAATACACATTACTTCCACCTGTAATAGTAACTGTTATTATGTCATTATTTTTTGTATAGCTTATTTCCGGAATTGTAGGCTCTGAACTATCGTTTTCAAAATGACCATACAAGACCTCGTAAATTCTATTTACATAGTCTTGATTTTGACTACTATAGTTAATATCTCTACACTGGTTAATAAGCAATTCGTCAATAAGGTCTTGGTCTGCTTCTCCTGAAACAGGCTTTACATTTATAGACCTTATTAATCCGTCAGATACTGTTACTGAAACTGTATCCTTTCCAACATAACTTCTCAAAGGACTGCCATATGTACCGTCTTCATATTTTCCGTCTAATTCGTCAGCAAAAATTACTTTTTGCTCCAAAACAGAAGATTTTGCATTATCCTTTACAGCTATTGCTTTTAAAGTAATCAGTCCACCACTTTTTTTGATGATGAAGTTATATCAGCAGCAGTCAATTTTATGCTACCGTCATACTTATTTGAATTTTTATTAGGTTCTGTGCCGTCTGTTGTATAGAATATATTGGCACTATCATTACTACTCTTTAATGCAACTTCAGCAAAGCTACTATTTGCATTTACAGCACCACCTGATACAAAGTTAGAAGAAAGGTCTAATGATGCTGGAATAGAGCTAAGAGCATTCTTAACAGCTTCTCTTATAGCATTTGAAGAATATGTTGCTGATGATATACCATCTACATCATCAAGTTCACTAGCTGTCTTGCCTATGAAATTCTTAAACATAGCTATAGCCTTGCTATAGAACATTTCATTAAACATATCCTGTGTATCTGTGTTATCATCTAAGACAGAAATAATCTTGCCATCCCCGTCTACTGCTACAGCTACCTTAACATCGTAACCATACACTTCAACTGTTTCGCTACCCTTATATACAGCAGTTGTTGCTTCTGTTGTTTCTGTAGTAGTTGTTGTTGTTGTTTCTGTTGTTGTTTCTGTTGTTGTTTCTGTTGTTGTCTCAGTTGTAGTAGTTGTTGTTGTCTGTGTAGTTGTTTCTGTTGTACTCTCAGTTGTAGTAGTTGTTGTTTCTGTTGTTGTAGTAGGAACTTCAAGGGTATCTCTATCCTGTGTTGGGAATGTAATATCGTGAACAGTTACACCATCAAATTTTGGTGCTGCCTTTGTCTTATCGCCAACATATGTATCTGCGTAATATCTTGAGTAAACAACATCATAATCCTTGAAATCATCAGTAGTTTCGCCACTAAAAGTACCCGAGATATTTTTAACATCAATATTTGAAGTAAGAACCTTACCCTTCTTGCCTGCTGATGTACCTTCATAAATGTAAATATCATCGCCACCATTGACACCGTCATTGTCAACAAATGTACAATCAGTTACTGAAAGTGAACCATTTACTTCTTCACCTGAATTTACAAGTTTACCGTCCATAGCAACTGCACCACCGTAGCCTGCCTTGTTGCCCTTGAAAGTACAATTTTCTAATACTACATTACCTGTAGAACCGTAAATCGCACCACCACGACCAGTTGTACCGTCGCCTACGCTATTATTTTCGAAAGTTGAATTAACAGCTGTAAGTGTTGGAGTTTCTCCTCTATGGTAGTTTACATAAACTGCACCACCACCATTAAATGCTGATGTAGCACCTGCATTACAATTCTTCATTGTTACATTTGTAAGTGTAACATCTGCACCGGCTTCAAGGAACATACCACCACCGATTTTCTTCTTAAAGCTTGCACCGTCAATAGTAAGGTCCTTAACGTTAACACCCTTTGCACCTGAAGTGCCGGCTGTTTCATTAGCCCCGCCGTCAAAATCAAATGTAAATGTGTTAGTACCGTCTGACTTTACTGTATGTCCGTTACCAAGAATTGTTACATTCTTTTCTTTTACTACAAGTGTTGCACCTGATACGCCGTCTACATCAAATATTGCTGAACCGTCTGCTGAAATATCATTTGAAAGACTTATTGTATCGCCTTCCTTTGCAGTTGCAGCAGCTGTCTTAAATTCCTTCCAGTTTGTAACATTTGTTACTGTAGGTTCAGTTTCAATAGGGAACTTAAAACTAGAGTCTAAAGCCTTTTGTAAAATTAACGCAACGTCTACAGAGTCAATAACATCATTTCCATTTACATCTGCTACATCGGCATTAAAGCCCTGTACCTCGTTAGGCTTAAGTACATAACTAAGTGCTAATGACGCATCATCTGAATTTACTATGCCATCTCCATTGACATCACCTAAAAGAACTGAACTTGAATTTTCTCCAGCAAAAACAAAAGAATTAGTGGAAAAACTCAAGGCTGCTGTTAATAATAAAGCAACTATTCTGCTCATTTTTTTATTTTTAAACAGCATTTTAATATTCCTCCTTTTAAATATATTATATTTAGTTTTTTAATATAAAACATCTATATTAAATAAACCATTTCTGAATTTAGGTTAGGTTGTACTAACCTAGTTATCTAATAGTAACCACACTAGAGTATAGTATAATAAATTTGTTATGTCAACACGACTAATTGAGAAGTTTTATTGATTAAGCAATATTGACATAGGTATTAAGAATAGTTAAAATATATTAAGTTAGCATAGGCAAACTATGTAATTATGCTAGTTTTCTAACGGAGGTAATATATGAGTAAAAATATATCAAGGCGAGAGTTTCTAAAGTTAGGAGCTATAAATGCTGCTGGCTTTGCATCTCTATGGGCTTTTGGTAAAAATGTATTTGGTGATACTCTTGTAGATACAGAATCTACAGTTTCAACTGTTGCCGATACTTCAAGTAATGCCATAATAAGAGATATTTCAAAGTGTATTGGCTGTGGTCAATGTGTTGATGTCTGTAAAAATACTCAAGCCATAAACATATTAGAATTAAAAACTGAAAATGGCAAAACATACTCTGACACCATTGGTGGATACGATTTGAGCCAAACTAAGTGCATTGGTTGTGGTCAATGTAGTAAGGTCTGTCCTACCGGTGCTATTGCCGAAAACGATGCACTTCAAAAGGTAACAACAGCTTTAAACAGTGGAAAAACAATAGTATGGCAGTTTGCACCATCTTCACAAAACATTTTAGGCGAAGAATTTGGTCTTTTGTCCGGAGAAAATGTTTCCGGCAAAATTGCTACATCAGCTAAAATGCTGGGTGATTATGTTTTCAGAACAGATTTCGGTGCTGACATTACAATAATGGAGGAAGTTACAGAACTTATAACTAGAATTAAAACCGGTGGCGTTCTTCCTATGATTACATCTTGTTGCCCTGGTTGGATAAACTATGCTGAACTTAATTATCCTAGCCTTTTTGACAATATTTCAAGTTGTAAATCCCCTCAACAAATGTTAGGTGCACTTATTAAAAATTATCTTGGAAAAGATAATATATATCACATAGCTGTTATGCCTTGTACAGCTAAAAAGCACGAAGCTCTAAGACCTGAAATGTATACAGAGGGTGGTCGTGATGTAGATGCTGTTCTTACTGTAAGAGAATATGCAAAGCTTTTAAGGTCAAAAGGCATAAATCTCGCAAAACTTCAAGACAGCGAATACGATTCATTATTCGGAAATACATCAGGTGCTGGTAGAATATTCGGTGCAAGTGGTGGTGTTACAGAGGCTGCCATAAGAAGTATGTACGAACTTATGACCGGAGAAATACTTACTGACGTTGAATTTAAGCAGTTGCGTGGTAGTGACGGTATAAAGCATACTGAAATTAAAATAAAGGACCAAACTATAAAAGCCTGTGTTGTAAACGGTATTAAAAATGCTGAAAAAGTATTAGACGAAGTTAAAAACGGTACAAGCCCATATACATTTATAGAAATTATGGCTTGCCCTGGTGGCTGTGTAGGTGGTGGTGGTACACCTTTATACAGTGGTAACACAACATTGAGAAGTAAAGGTCTTTACGAAAGTGACAGAAGTAACAAAATCAGAAAATGTCACGAAAATTCAAGCCTTAAGGCTATATATGAAAAGTATCTTACTCTCCCTTGTTCAAATACTGCCCACAAATATTTACACACTTATTATACAAAGAGATAGAAAAACACCTGTACTGGAAAAAAATTCAGTACAGGTGTTTTCTAGTTCTTTTTCATTATTTTCTCATATAAATACATTATAAAAAGACTTAATTCAAATAAAATAACCATAGGAATTGCTGTAACAACAAGAGAAAATACATCAGGTGGTGTAATAATACCTGACACGATACAAATAATAACTATTGCAAATTTTCTCATATTTACAAAAGTTTTTCGTCTTGCTATTCCTGCTATATCGAGGCAAAGCAAAACTACCGGTAATTCAAACACAAGTCCAAAGGCTATAAAGAAACTTACAATTATGGATATGTACCCCTCCAAAGTAACATAGGCTTGAAGTTCTGATATAGAGTTTGACTCAACAAAGAATTTAAGCACAAAGGGAACTATTATGTAATAGGCAAAGATACAACCCTTTAAAAATAAAACCACTCCCAATGTAAAAATAATAGTTATTACTACTCTTTCAGTAACTTTAAGAGCTGGGGAAACAAACATCCAAATATTAAAAAATATAACTGGACTAGACAGCACAATTCCTGACATTATAGCAAGTTTAAGACTTTGAATTATTAATGCTTCCGGTGTGTTGTATATAAATTTATAACCTTTTGACAATGACATAAGATTTTTTATCAAATCCTCTGAAAACAAAAAGGAAATAAACGAAAATACTAATACCGTCAAAAATATTATTACAAGCCTTTTTCTCAGTTCCAATAAATGGGAAGTAATTGGCATTACTCCATCATTATTTTGTTTCATTTGTGTTTTCATCTTTTACTTCAACTTTATTAAGTCCATCTTTGAAATTTTTAATAGCCTCGCCCATAGACTTACCTAATGTAGGTAACTTTGTAGGACCAAACACAATTAAAATAATGCCGAAAATAAATATTAACTCTGTTAAACCTAAACGCATATACAATTCTCCTTACATAATTAGCTTATTACAACTTAATTAGTTTTCGCTAACTAAGTCTACATCACTTGAACTTTCTTGTCAATATTTTTTTAATTATAATCATAAACATAGTCATAAATATTGACATTGATTTTTAGTAATGATAGAATGTTAGTCAATGCTAACAATGAGGATTGATAATATATGAAAGATAATTTAAAATGGATTATTATTTTTGCTGTTCTTTGCATTGTTTCAGCTACAGTATGGATAGTAATGAACAATGTGGGTGGAGACCATAAAAACGCTGTTATTCGCCAAAACGGAAAAATAATAAAAGAAATAGACTTAAATGCTGTAAAAGACCCTTACGAATTTGAGATAAAAACAAGTGACGGACAACACAGCAATACAATAAGAGTAGAACAAGGAAAAATTGCCATTATTGATGCTGACTGTGCTGATAAAATATGTGTAAATACTGGCTATATTTCTAACAGTGTAATTCCTATAGTGTGTTTACCTCACAGATTATCAATTACAATAGTGGATAAGGAGAGTGATTTTGATGCAATCGCAGGAAACAAATAATTCAACAGGCTACAATGTCAGAAGATTAACTCAGTTATCTGTTCTTTTAACAATAGCAATTATAATATTTGTTTTGGAATTACAACTTCCACCTCTTACTCCAATACCCGGAATAAAAATGGGACTTTCAAATATTATTACCCTTGTAATAATACTCCTCTACAACAAAAAAGACGCCTTTACTGTACTTATACTTCGTATAGTTATAAGCAGTATATTTGCCGGTCAAATGACTTCTTTTTTATACAGTATAGCCGGTGGTATTTTTAGTTTTGCTGTTATGTCTCTTTTTTCTTTATTTTTAAAGAAGGACAAGCTTTGGGTAATAAGTGCTTTCGGTGCTATTGGCCATAACTTGGGGCAGATTATTGTCGCTATTATATTAACCGGTACTTGGCGTATAGTTTTCTATTTTCCACTTTTATTTATATCCGGTATTATATCCGGTATATTTACAGGTATTGTAGCACAGCTTTTAATAAAAAGACTTGAAACAAAATACAAGCATAATTAAAATTTTTCTTCGAAATTGATAAGATTTTTCAATAAAGGTAAATTATATACCATACTACAGTAATTGAAAATAAAACATCAAAAAGCTGGTTGACATACATTAATTAAATATTGTATCATTTAATCAAATTTTTAGTAGAAAAAATATTAAAAACAACTTTTAGTTTTTGAAATTTTTTCTACTTTTAATAATAAAATGCTTAGAAATAGGCATTTATTTTTTTGATGTAATGTTAGCTATCGCTAACTATTTAAAGGAGGAAAATATGAAAAAGAGAGTGCTTTCTTTAGGCATAGTTCTTACTATGATGGCATCTTCAATGCAGACTTTTGCAGAAGATTATTCAGATATGCCTACTGGTTGGTCTAATGCTGCTATGACTTATGCAGTAAACAACGGTTACATTAAGGGTAGTAACGGTAAATTAAACCCTCAGGGTCTTGCAACTAGAGCTCAGGTAGCATCTATATTTGCAAGAGTATTAAAGTTAGAAAACAAGGCAGACCTTAGTTCTTATACTGATGTTAATGCTAGTCAGTGGTACTACGATGATTTAGCTAAGGCTGTAGATGCCGGTCTTTTCAAGGGTTCAGACAACAAGCTTAGACCAAATGACAACATTACTAGAGAAGAAGTAATGGCAATAATCGCTAGAGCATATGACCTTACTGGCGAAAATGCTAATCTTTCAGCTTTTACTGACGGTTCAGATGTTTCAAGCTGGGCTGTAAATGCTGTTTCAGCTTTAGTTGAAAATGGTATTGTAAACGGTAGTAATGGTAAATTAAATCCAAAGAACAACATTACTAGAGAAGAATTTGCACAGCTTTTATATAACTGTCAGAATAAATTTGGTGCTGATGAAGAAAGTACAGAAATAACTACTGATGCAGAAGATACTACTGTAGACACTACAGAAGAAAGCTCAACTGAAACTACTACTTTCGTTGGCAAAAACTCATTAAAGGCTGGTGGTGGCTCATCTTCAAGCAGTAGCAAGAAGTCAAATACTAAGACAACAGAGGCTACTACCGAAACTACAACTGAAGCAACTACTGAAACTACTACAGCTGTTGCTCTTGAAAGTCAGAACAAGGTAACTGTTGACGGTGCTGACTACTATGTTGCTACACTTGAAAAGCCAATGTCTGATTACACATTTACTTTCAACGGTACTGCTGTTACACCTACTGCTGTAAATGCTGAAAAGACTATTGTTAAATACAGCGATAATGCCCTTTCTGGTTACAAGTTTGCTAAAAAGACTTTAACTTATGGCGAATACTGGTATGCTGAAACAAGTGATGGTTTCAATGGTACTCTTTCTACTGAATTTGCTAAGAACGGTGCTGTAGCTGAAATTCCTGACAGCTATACTGCTACTCAGAGTGCTGACGATAAGTATGCAGCTACTGGTGCTGACACTGATGCCGGTATGTACGATGCTGTTTCAAGAGCTACTACCGGTTACGGTTTAGGTAGATTATCATTTACTCAGGCTGTTAATGCTTTAAACAGCAATGGCGAAATGGCTCCTTTCTCTAGCTCTATCAAGTATGAAAATGGTGCTTACACTGTTGTAAGACCTGACAATGCAAAGGCTGACTTTGGCTATGACGGTTCTTCTAACAGAGGTAGCAATGGTAAAATAACTGCTACTGGTATTAAAGATGTTGTTGTTGCTGTTTCTAAGGATATGGCTGTTAATGCTGAAATCTTAAAGAATATTTCTGGCTACGAAGCACAGGCTCAGAAGGTTTCTGATGAAATTGCATCTTTAAACTTTGATGCTGATTTAAATGAAAACAATGTTTATGCTTACAAGGAATTAAATGCTAATGGTCTTTACGGCAAGAGAGTTGTTAATGACAATGTTTCTGTAAAGAATGTTGGTAACTATTCTGAAGCTAACACAAATGATGACAATAAATTTACTGTAAACACAAAGTATGCTAAGAGATTTGGCGATGTTACTTTCCTTGTTTACTTCGATGATTATGCAAATATGAAAGCTGATGACCCAGCTCATAAGAATATTAATACTGATGAAGCTGTTGCCGGTAAGGTTGGCGAATTTAAGGATTATATTTACAATGTTCAGGGTGCTAAGATTGAATACTTAGGCGAAGACGGTACTGCTACTCCTGTTGTTGCCGGTGCTAAGTTTGCATCTGACTTATGGATTTCTCCTAACCACGGTCCTGTTGTTGAAGTTGCTGTAACTAACAGCTACGATAGATTTAAGGCATTTGGCAATGGTAAGTACAGAATTACTTTAGTTGCTGACGGTTACAAGGACGTTGTTCTTGAATCTAGTGCTAGATTTGACATTGACTCTCCTCTTAAAATGCAGGGTGATGACGATGATGTAAACGAAATTACAAACGGTACTGATTTAGTATTAAACTACGATATTAACAATGCTACATATGCTGAAAGCCTTGTAAATGCTGTTGCTAACGGTACTGCTAATATTACTATCGGCGAAGGCAGAAATAATGTAGCTGAAAATGGTAAGGTTGTTGTAAACGGTAATGTTCTTACACTTACTTTTGAAAATGTTAAGGACAGCCTCAAGAAAGATACACAGTATACTGTAACATTCCCTACTTTAGATTACAATGATGCTGACAAGTTAGGTATGACTGCATCTGTTCACTATGCTCCTGCTGACGCAGTTAGCACAACTGCTGAAGAAAACAACGAAGAAAAAGCAGTTGTTACTGAAACAGAAGACAATACTACAGTTTTCGAAGATGTTGTAAAGGACAATACAGCAGACATAACTGATGTAATTACTGTTGCTTTACCGGAAGTTGACGAAACTAAGGCTGTAGTAGTAGATGAAACTACTGTTGCTGAAACAGAAGAAACTACTGAAGAAGTAACTGAGGAAACTACAGAAGAAGCTACTGCTGAAACTATTGTTGAAGAAGTAACTGAAAGCGAAACAGTTGCTGAATAAATTATATTAGTTTAGAGAGGGTGTGCATATTTGCACACCCTTAATTATTGTTTAAATTTATGCCAAACTGTTGACATTAATTTAATAATATGATAGATTGTTTTAGGTGTAGTTAGCTACTTCTAACTAAATTTATACAACGACAGAAAGGTACTTGAGATGAGATTGTTTTCAAAGAAAATTCTACTTCCATTACTTGTAGGTTCATTGCTACTTACAGGCTGTAGTTCAGGTAAAATTCAAGAACAAAAGAAAACTGTATATGCTATGGATACAATTATGGATTTAACAGCCTATACTGATAATTCCGATGTTTTAAACGATGCTGAAAAGAAAATTAATGAAATAGACAAAGAATTAAGACGTGGAAGTCAGGAAAGTGAAATATATGCTGTAAACAATAACGAAGAAACTAAACTTACTGATGAAACAGCTTATATTGTTGAAACAGCACTTAATATTGGTAAAAAGACAAGTGGTGCATTTGATATTACTATTGCTCCTGTTATGGATTTATGGGGCTTTTACAGCCAAAATTTCTATGTACCTACAGAAGATGAAATAAAAAATGCTTTAAAAACTGTAGACTATAGTAAGGTATCAATCAAAGATAATGTTATTTCCAAACCTAAAGAAACACAAGTGGATTTAGGTGGTATTGCCAAAGGTTATACATCTGATACTGTTATAAAACTCCTCAAAGACGAAGGAGTAACATCAGCAATTATCTCATTAGGTGGTAATGTTCAAACTTTAGGAACAAAGCCAGACGGCAATCTTTGGAAAGTTGCCATACAAGACCCTTTTGACCAAAATAAATATGTTGGTGGTGTAAAGGTATCTGACAAAGCTGTTATAACTTCCGGTGGTTATCAAAGATACTTTGTTAAAGACGGTGTAACTTATGAACACATTGTTGACCCTAAGACAGGAAAGCCGGCAACAAGTGGTTTAAGTTCTGTAACTATAGTAACAGACAAAGGTATTGAGGGCGACGGTCTTTCAACAGCCTTATTTGTAATGGGACTTGATAAAGCTACGGAATATTGGAGAGAAAATCAGGATTTCCAAGCTGTGTTTATTACAACTGACGGTAAAATATATGTTACTGACGGATTAAAAGATAGCTATTTCAGCGATAGAGATTATAGCATTATAGAAAAATAGAAAAAATGCCCGTTTCCTTGTTGTGGAAATGGGTATTTTTTTATGAACATAAAGCCTCCCCTTATTTACATATTTTCAATATTGGCATTTTTGTAATTTGTTGCTATGTTGTTGCTATTTATATGTTATAATAATATTGTAATTAAATTAATTTCCCTAAATTAAAGGAGGTTGCCTATGAAAAAGAGAAGGTTATTTAAAGCATTTTTATCAACATTTATTATTTTTAATTTGTTTTCAACGTCTGCTATGGCAGATACAGGCTACAATGTTGCTAATTCTGTTTTACCTGAAATGTGCAATTCAAGTTACTGGACTTCCAAAATTGCTGAACCAGACAAAATCATTATGAACAGCAGTGATATTGAGAATTTTAATAAAAGCATAATTAACACTTCCGGAACAAATATGGCAAACCTTGAATGTGTTAATGAAAACTTTAATGGTGTAGAAATGGTCAACAACCTTTCTAACTTTACATTAAACAACACATTTTACATAAACGGAAATGTTATGTCTAAAGATTATATACAGAATATTAGAAACAATATTAAAAATAGTGATGTTTCTAGCAGTATGACTTTAAAATACGGCATTGTTGTAAACAGAACAGTTCTCAAATACCAGCCGGATTCTGCAAATTGGTCCTGGCGTAAAGACCAATGGGATTGGAATGAAAATTCTGCAACTTCAATGGAAGTTAATACACCTATTGTAGTATACTTCCAAACAGCCGATAAGAAATTCTCATATATAAGATGTGATTATTACAACGGCTGGGTTTCCAACAATGATATAGCAATATGCCAAAGTCGAGAAGAATGGTTAAATGCTAAAAATCTAAAAGACTTTATTGTTGTTACAGCACCTAATATCCGTCTTGAAAAAGATGAAGTAGATTCAAGCTTATCCGAAAAATTTCTGGGTATGGGTACAAAACTAGAGCTTGTTAAGCAGGAAAATTTGCACTATAACTACTATAGAACAAACTGGTTTAATTACACTGTTAAGATACCTGTAAGAAACTCTGACGGTAGTTATGGTACAAAATTAGCTCTTGTACCTGTAAACCGAGATGTACATGTTGGTTACTTAGATTACACTAGAAAAAACACTTTAGACCTAGCCTTTAAATATTTAGGCAACAGATATGGCTGGGGTGGTTCTCTCAACTCTCGTGATTGTTCAGAATTGGTAATGTCAGTGTATAGCTGTTTTGGATTTAAGTTACCAAGAGATGTTTCTACACAAAGCAAAATTCCTACTGCACAAAGTGTGGGGAATATGACTGATTACGAAAAATCAGTAGTTCTTGACAATACTCCACCAGGGGCAATATTGCAATTTAAAGGACACGAAATGCTCTATTTGGGCAAAGTTAATGGCAAATATTATATACTAAATGCTTCAGGCTCTATTAATTCAAACGGCGTAAATACATATATAAATACCATTACAATATACAGCCTAGACGTACTCCGTGCAAATGGTGTATCTTTTTATTCAGCTATTAACAATGTTGTAAATATAAAGTAAATTTACTTATAAAAAAGACTCTGATTAACCTTCCCAATCGGCTAAACAGAGTCTTTATATTTTAAATTAAGAATTTAAACGATTTACTGTACTATACTTATTTTTACCGGAAAAACCATAGTTAGCACTAATACTAACATAATTTGTCTTATCACAAATATCAAAATTAGTTATGCTAATTTCTGGTGTAACATATTCCCGTTTCATAATTCTATATATCCCCCTATTTTAATGCTTATTTTAATCATCTACTATATCTGCATAACTTGTAGTATAAAGAGAAGGTGTATTAATAAAAATCCAATCTGTGATGTAATCACCATCTGTATTTTCAGCAGATGCTATATAGTGCTTTCTAACATAAAACTTTATATTAGCAGATAAATTCTTAACTTCAAAGCCAAAAACACCCTTAGCACGTTCTGCCCAATAAGCAGAATTTTGCATATCTCCGTTAAGGACAGGTGAACATCTTCTGTCAAGAGCCCAGCCTGTTATAGGATTTTCAACAAAATACATATTTTTACCTTCTGTATCTTCTGCTGGAAGTATAGTTTCATTGCCCCAGATAAAACCATCATAGTAAGCTACATTCGTATTTACAAACAATGGTTCTGCAGAAGATGGGTCAAAGTCTTCATCTTCACTGGAAACAACGTCAAAGCCGACAGCATCCCATTTTCTCTTTTCAGCTTCTTCACGTTCTTCGTTTGCATATCCCCAGCTAAATGCTCCTGCAACTACAAACCCGTATCTTGCACTGTCTTCACCAATATTATTATTTTCTCTATATATAATTACATCTCTCAATATATTGCTGAATTTTATAGTTTTAGTATCATTCTCTAAACCATTTGAAACTCCTGTTGCTCTTACTCTATAGTAGTAACCACTCTGAGATTTAACTATTATACCTGGGTCATACTTTATCATTTCTTCTTCATTTGCATACTCTGAATCAGCAGGAACATCAACATTAATATCAAGAGTTGAGCTACCTAAGCTGTAATAATATGATGAAACAGCAATTGTATTTTTATGTCTGTCACTTTCTTTAAAATAAATTGGTGTTTGTGTCTGGTTCAAACAAATCTCACCAATTTCTACACTACCATCAAGATAAATTGCTGTAGATGTATATATGTCAGAAAGATAATTTGATAATTCTGTACTATCCTGACCATAAACATAAACATAATTCTTATTTGACCTTATTTGGGCGTCTGATGTAGGATAAAACAAAAGATTATCTGCACTATCACTAAGAGTGATTGCTCCCTTTTCACCAACTGTTTCATTGTAGTAAATATCAGTCTTTTTAACTGTAATTTTACAGTCATTGCTGGCACACAATATACCTGTACCGTGATTATATGCAATATCAGCACCATTTATTTCAATCTCTGAACCAGAACCTAAAGGATTGATTACAGCATAGTCAATCGCTTTCCACGCAACACTATGATTTACTGAATAATTTCTTACAAGTGATACTTTGTTATTTAAAACAACCTTACCACCCTTAACACCGATAAATGCACCAAAGTCAGAACCCTTATTAGTTCCATCTATAACAGGATTTAACTTCTGATTATCATAATCGTACTTAAAACCACCATCAAAAATTACACCCTCATTATAGTTATCACTACCAATATTAAGTTCTGCACCATCTGAAACCACTATAAAGTTTTCCAAAATATAGGTTTCTTCATATTTATACCAAGGATTTACCTGTACTGTTATAGTTTTAGTATAATCTGAAGTATCTCTAATAATAGAGTGTCTTTTGCCGTTAGATACAAGAGTAACCTTAGTATTAATTCCCGAAATCAAAGGTGCTCTGGATTTGTCACCATAACTATAACTATTACTGTCATTTGAAATATCATTTGAGTTAATGTAATAGTCTTCATTTAATGTAATTGTTGCTGTTCTACCATTTGCAGCTGTAACAGCCTCAAGGAAAGTCATACACTGAGTAACATTATTATTGCTATCTGTTACTGTGAAAATACCGTTTGTTATCTCTGTACTTTCACCCTCTGTTCCACCTGAAACAAAGGCAAATTTAAAAGCTTTTATCTTAGAAGTAACTGAATACACATAATATGTCTTACCTGCCTCAAGTTTATAAGCTCCTTCAAAAATTAAATCCTTTGACTTATCATTATAAACTTCATTATTGCATATGTAAGATGTTTTTCCACCACCTAAACCAACTTTTACATAAAATGTACCGTCTGTTGGGGCAGTGAAGGCATAATACGAACCAGCACTTGGAACTCTGTTTCTAACAGTTGGATTAGTAGAACCCTGTACATATTTTCCGTCAACAGAACTATTTTTAGTTGACATTTTTTCGCCTATAATAAGACCGTTGTCATCACCGGCAGGAGCTCCCTCTGCATATTTGTCTGTGCTAAAGTCCCAGTATGTAGCATCTTCTGTTGCCGGCCATTCTACAGGTGACTGTGTAGTAGTTTCTGTTGTAAATTCTGTAGTGCCTTCTGTAGTTGACTCAGATTCTCCCTGTTCTGCTACAAATTCTAAGTAGTAAATCTGAATTTTAGAGCCACTTACATACGCCTTATAGGTTTTACCATTTTCAACATCAAATGTAGATTTTTTATATAAACTACCACCTGTTTTGTTTGGCACTGTTTCATCAAATATGTAACCTGTTTTACCTTTACTTATTTTATAAGCAATAGTAAACTTACCTTTTGATGTAGGAGTAAACTCAATGCCTGCATTATTTGCTACAGCTGTAATACTGGTGCTAAACTGAACACCATCAATTTTAGCACCACCGGCAACAGTAAAACCACCATTTACAAATTTAAGTCCATTTTCTTCTGAGTCTTTAGTACGGTCTGAACTTAAATCCCACACATATGTGTTATCTTCTTCCGATTCCACTAAGGTAGTTGTTTCTGTTTCGTCTTCTACAACTACATTTTCCGTTGTAGTTTCTGTGGTAATTTCTGTAGTTTCAGTTGTAGATTCTGAAGTGCTATCCAATTTACCGGCAATATCTCCATAATCTATTTGAGTAGAAACACCAACATCATCACCAGCATAAACCGACAATACCAAGTTTGCACTCATTAAAAAAGTCAATACAAGTGCTAAAAGTTTTTTCATACAATAATCCCCCCGTTTTGAATAAACTTTAGCTAATTCTGAATTTCCCATTTTTCCAGAATTATAAATGGATATTACATTACATAAACTTATTTGTAATATCTCTTACTTGCATTATACAACCTTAATATAAATTTTACAATATCTAATTTTAACAATTTTCTATATGTTTTTTTATAAAACATAGTTAATTCATAGAGGTACTAGTATACAACATTAGAATTAAAAAAATATATACGCTAAATTTTAAGATTTTAAAAGAAACAATATAAATTCTTTTTTATTTAAGTTAATAAAATTTTTTCTCTGTATCCTTTTTATAAACTTTTTTATTTTATATTTCTAAAACCCGTTATTTTAAAGACTTTTTTAACATTTTTCATATTAAATAACTATGGAATAATTATAATAAAATAATTTTAAATGTAATATAAATTATTACTTTGAAATTATACTTTCATTAATTTAATTAAGAAAAGTCAAAGACTTTTTTAAAATTTTCTTATAAAATACATAATTTAACAACATTTTTGACACAAGTATATATGTTCACAATTTATTCATATATACATATTTTATATTCTTTTATTATAGCCATATTTAATTTTATACATTTACTTTTATAAATTACACTAAAAAACATTATTATATTCAGAACAAATTAACTTTGTTAATTTGTGACTTAACAAGTTAAGTCATCGG
>OLVT01000566.1_pt1 | contig 39173 bp, 42 predicted proteins | sample 1673241 | NCBI WGS metagenome assembly OLVT01 (sample SAMEA3178936, study PRJEB25190) | human gut metagenome | biome: human gut; feature: human-associated habitat; material: faeces | place: Austria | collected 2013 | reverse complement strand
TCCCTTCTGCCAGAGGGGCATGTCCCCCAGGGTGGCGGGGTTGTCAAACTCCTCCATCAGGAAGAACAGGGCGCCCCCCACGATCAGCACAGCGGTGATGAGGAGCACCATCTTGCTGTAGACCGACAGCCTGCTCCAGCACCGCTTGTCCACAATGTCCTCCCACACGAAGAAGCCCAGGCCGCCCACTACGATGAGGGCGGCGGTGGTGCCCAGCATCAGGGGGTTGTCGTTGTAGCCGGCCAGGCTGCTGAAGGCACCGAAGCGCCCTCCCAGCAGATCAAAGCCCGCGTTGCAGAAGGAGGAGACTGCGTGGAACACGGCGTGCCAAGTGCCCTTGAGGAAGCCGAACTCCGGGATGAGGCACACCGACATGAGCACCGCCCCCGCCGTCTCCATGGCGAAGGTGCCGATGAGGGCGTGGCGCACCACCCGCACCACCCCGTCCATGTCGTTGAGGTTGAGGGTGGACACCATGATAAGCCGCTCCGACAGGCCAATACGCCGGTGGAGGGCGAAGGAGACGAGGGTGATGACCGTCATGAAGCCCAGACCGCCCAACTGGATCATGGTCAGGATGACCGCCTGACCGAACAGCGTCCACTGGGTCCACGTGTCCACCAGGATCAGGCCGGTGACGCAGGTGGAGGAGGTGGCGGTGAACAGTCCGGTGAAGAACCCGGCGCTCTGTCCGTCCCGGGAGGCGATGGGCAGGGTCAGCAGCAGCGCCCCGATCAGAATAATCGCCGCGAAGGAGCCCGCCACGATCCGGGTGGCGTTGAGGCTCCGGCTGCGGATAAAGCTGTCCCGCAGCCAGAGCGCGCATTTCTTGATCAAAGCCTTGGCCTCCTTAAGGGTGGGATGGAAACGATTTTGACGCAGAAAAGCATGCCGAAGGAAGGATTCCCTTCGGCATGCTCATTCAGTCCGGCGAATTCCAGCCGGGGATGGGAGCAGCGGGGGTATGAAACGCCCGGTCAGCACGCAGATATTCACTTCCCAGGCGCTTCTCCATGGCTCTCCTCATACCCCCTTGCACTTGCTCCCGCTTCCCAGGACAGACCGGCTCAATACAGCTTGGCGCCCGCCGGAATGTGGTCGTCCACCATCAGGCAGTGGAGCTTCTCCACGCCCTCCTCGTGGTGTACCGCGGAGATGATCATGCCGCAGGAGTCAATGCCCATCATCTTTCTGGCAGGCAGGTTGGTGATGGCCACGCAGGTCTTTCCAACCAGCTCCTCCGGCTCATAGTACTCATGAATTCCGCTTAAGATTGTGCGTCTGCGCTCTGTTCCGTCATTCAGAGTGAACTTCAGGAGCTTCTTTGACTTGGGAACTGCCTCGCAGGCCTCAATCTTCACTACCCTGAAATCAGACTTTGCGAAGGTCTCAAAGTCCACGAAATCCTCAAATAACGGCTCAATCTTAACCTTGGAAAGGTCAAGCTGCGGCTGAGCTGCAGATACGCCGGCAAATGCGGAAGGTGCCTGGGCTTCTGCCGCCTGCACTGTCCTGCCCTCGCCTTTCTTTGCATCCAATGACTTCATCGTCGGGAATAATCATCAATTTATTTTCATAAACCACTTTTTTCGTTATTAACAACTTTTTTAGCTTTTCATATCAACTACAAATTTCCTATAAAATCGTTGAAATCTCTGCAATTCGTCGTATCACTGTCGTACTCTTCAAAATTTGTCGTACGCATAAAATCATAACAAATGGGGCTTTTTCTAAAATATATCCAATCTGGATAAATTCTCCATTGCCTCCATTTTTTTCTTATTAGTTACCTCCGCATAAATATCCATCGTTGTCTCAATATTAGCATGACCCATAATTGTCTGTAGTACCTTCAGGTTTGTTTCACATTCACAAAGCCTAGAACAAAACGTATGCCTTAAATGATGGCAAGAAAAGTGTGGTATTAAAATTGGCTCTCGATGCTCTTTTGCCGCTTTGACAATTTCGTCCGCATTGTGAGCTTCATATATGCGTTTAATCGTCCTGTTAATCGTTTGTGGATTATGAACATTGCCAAAACGATTTGTAAACACAAATCCGCTCATACCATCGATTTCTACATCGCTAAAGCCGTTTTCCTGCTGTTCGGCATATTCCTGCTGCAATGCCTCATAAACAATATCCATCATAGGAATCGTTCGGATGCCTGCTTCTGTTTTCGGTAATGATATTGCAAAGGTACACATCGGATGGTCTTTGTACCTCGTGCTATAATAAATTAAGCTGTGATTAATACTAATCAAACGCTTTTCGAAATCCAGATCTTCCCATCGAATTCCTATCGCTTCGCCTATGCGACACCCTGTACCAAGCAAAAATTTAAAAATAGATGACCAGTGATTATACGTTATACTATTTTCTATATAATCCATAAAGGCTTTTTGCTGTTCTGGTGTCAAAGCATGTCTTACTCCATGATTTTTTCCTGGTAATTTCTTCACTTGTTTCATCACTCCATCACTCGGATTTATTCGAATAACATTATCCTTCACTGCTAATTGAAATGTCGGGTGCAACACCGTATGAATTGTATCCAATGTATTAAGCTGCAAGTTTTTATCCTTTAACAAGGTTTGATAAAACTGCAATACATCTGAATATTTTACTGCCGCAATTTTCTTTTTTCCGAACCCATCTCTTACAAAATGATTATACATATATATGTAGTTCTGCCTGGTCGTATCTCTAAGCTCCGACTTTGTTGACATATATCTGTCAAAAACAAAATTAATTGTCGCAGTCCCCGCCGTATATGTATCTAAACCATCGAGCTGGTCCCGGATAAGTTGAGCTTCCCGTTTCCGCAGTTCCAAAATGTCTTTGGAGTAGATGCTTCGCCGTTTTCCTTCCGGATCTGTATAGGTATATACGTATTTATTATCACAACTACGCTGCGTTTCACCTTTTCTTAATACTCTGCCCTTATTGTCTTTCCTTGAACCGGCCATATCCGCTCCTTTCCAAGGAAAGGGCTTGCACTTGTTACTGTTCTGAGATTGTATCCAACTCGTATTGCATATCAATCCCTCTTAGCAGCACCTGTGATATAGTCATGTCATGTTTGGAGGCATAGTTTCTAAGCTTCGCTGATTCCTCCGCGGTCATCTTTAATCCGATAAAATTATTTTTAGGATTATCTGATTTTGGTCTCCCAGTTCTCGCCATCCTATGCACCTCCATCCATTACATGACTATTATATCTTTTAGTTAAACAGTAAGTCAATCACAAATTTTTCTGCAAACCACTTTCCCTCTTCCCTCTCAATTTATTTCACACGGAACGATTCAAGATATTCGTCAAATACGTCTAAATCAACCAAAACCAATCGGTCAATTTTTAACGTAGCCCCTGCGTCTTTTGCAAGTGTTTGAAATTTGTTCATGCCCATACTATACATTTCGGCACCGTCCTTATACCTGACAAGCCGTTTCTTGTTAATTGCTTTTGCGTTCCTCTGCATAATATTATCCTCCTCTACTTTTAATCCCACTTCTGGACATAATGTCCAGAAGTGAAGGAATCTTTAACCTGTTTTCAATATTTTTAATCCCGCATATTAAATCTTAATATTCAGTTGTCAATGTACATATACTTTAAAGGCCTTTCATAATAATAAATAGTGGCTTTTAAAGTGAATTTGAGAAATATATGAGATATTTTTGAAATTTTATCAAATTTTATCCTCATATAATGCCTCTACCGCCAGACGCATCCCTGTCATAAATCCCTGTACATAGGTTTCCTCTGCCATCTGCGTATCCAGCAAACAGTGGTTTTCACACATTTGATAAAATTCTTCTCTATGTTCTACTGGAATTAAATTTCGTATGCGTTCCTGACAGTAAACAAATTCAGATAAAAGTTCTTTTCCTCTAGCATTAAATTCTTCTGGGAGTTCCTGAAATAAAGAGTCCCCCCGATATAATTTTAAAATAGTTTCTTTATTCATTTTCGCGCTCCCGTAGCCTGCAAGATTCCTAGATAATTTTCATATCCATCCGGGTCTGCCTCTTTTAATGCGCTCTCCCGAAATCGGAATTCCGGATAAACGCAGTAACCGCTTCGGCCCAGCACGCCGGTCGGCACAGCCAGCCCATTTCGCACCAGCCAGGGCAGAATACTATCGCCGTTATTATTGGTATCTATAAACGCACAGTCCTTTTTACGCTTTCCACCCAGATTTACCGTTAAGGTATTCCATGGTTCGCCATCTTCGTAGGTTATCATCTGAATGGCGAGATTTCCATTCAAATAGGAGCGAACCTGAAGCTTCACCGGGATGGACTTCCCATACTTTTCCAGAATCAAAAACTTTGCCATAATGCATTACCCTTTCTTACCGTTTTCCTTGTTTTCATTTGTTAAAAGACCAACTGCCATAAGCCGTATTGCCGTACCATATCCCTGACGGAACATTTCCCGGCTTTCCTCCGAGCTGCGCAGATTAACGGCAGCATTATACTGAAGGAAAAGATTCCATTGCTCCTTTGACAATGTTTTTTCTAATTTTCCCAGGGCAGAAAGAGTCTCCTGCCTGCCTTTTGCAAGACGGGGTGCTTCCGAAAAACCGCTGCTTTTCAATGCCCTGTCATACAGCAGATCAAGCAGTTCCTCTTCCTGGCTTTCTGTCGTAAAAGCGGTTGAAAACGGCTGGATTAAAAAAACATTCTGCAGGTTTTCTAAAGTGTTCCCAATCCGTTCCAGCGCGTCCAGCAGTCTGGGAATCTGGTGTTCAAAAAAACGTTTTCCCATTATTGTTTCATAAAATTCCATAAGCACGTTCTCTCCTTTTCTTATGCAACCTTCTTATCAACAGACAGCGTATCCTCTGAGCCATCCTCTGTCTCCTCCGCACACAGAACAGCTTCCATCAGGTCAGCCTCCAGAACATCGGCCAGGAGCTGCCCCCGAAGGCTTCCATGCCATATTTTGGACTGTTTTCTGCGCAGCTCTTTAAATTCCTCATTACGGAGCCTTACACTAATCTGTGCTAAATGTTTTTCTTCCTCGGTTAAATTCTTTAAAATATGCTGCTGCCATTTTTTTAAGAAGGGCTCTGCATCTGCAAGTTCGGGCGTCTGTTCATCTCCTGTGGTTCGTTCCTGACGGACTGACCCTCCCGGTTCAACTTCAATCAGATAGAAAGGTTCCTCCGGTTTTTCTTTCTTTCTCAGAAAAACAACATAGGTTTCCTGCCTTTCAATCCGGCTAAAGTAACGTTCGCTCCAGCTTGTACAAAGATCCAGCCGTTTTCCTTCTACAACGATATCCCGGACGCCATCAGGTACGACAATCCGATACCGCTTATCTTCAAAACGATACCGTTCCTTAATCGACTGGCAGATTCGGTCTACGTCCGGATATTTTTTCATAACACTCTGAATCCATTTTGCCGTGTCCACACCTCCCAGCTGCGCAATCATTTTGTTGTGGCTGGCCTTCAAATCCTTTGGCTTGAAAAAGATTTCCTCCATCGTATCCAGGCTTAATGATTCCGCCATGGTTAAATAATCCTGCCAGGTGGAAATCAGTTCTTTTGGAGGGCGCCCGGCTATCAGGCTTTGTTTACTTAAGTAGTGGTAAATCCGCTTTGGGGTCATTCGGCCCAGAATGAATTTCAAGTCATCAACAGAAATATCCTGTTTCTGAAACCATGAAATCATAATATCCGGAATACTGCTTCCTATAACGTCCTCGTACTTTAACCATTCCAGATACAGGTGATTTCCCTTGTTTTCCCTGAGCCTCCGCATCCTTCCCCTGTCTATCTCAAGTGATTTTGCCAACTCTTTAGATGGTGTAAACTTAAAAGCATTTCTCTCCAGTATGGAATTGGCCAGACCATAAAGACCTGCCTTTGTCACCTGTTCCAAATATGGATGGTCTTTCCATCTTCTTAGGTAAACATCCGGTTGAACTTTATCGGAGCATCGACACATAGACACCAGCCCGGTTTTGGCTATTGGATGGTTTTCCAGAGCCGGCAGATTTCTTTTGTAGACTTCTCCTCTGTAATCACGGAAAAAATCTTCCGAATTACTAAACCAGCTGTAGGTGCGGAATCCTTTGATCCAACGGTACTCCCTTCCCTTATAATCGCCAAAATAATATTCCTCAGCATTCCAGCTTTGATCGTAAAGAACCCTGCGCTCCTCAAAATAGCTGCACTCCGGATTTTCATATTTTCCCGGATAATACCAGTGTTTGAGTTTGAACTGCCGCAAAGCAATCCGTTCACCGCAAGGCTGAAGGATATATGCCGTTTCAGCCTCCGTATGGAACCGGCCGGCTTTTCCTCTGGCTTTGTACTGAATCTCGTGTCCACATTGAGAGCATCGCCCGATTCGGTTATGCTTTGGCTTCCCCTTAATAGGTACCGTTTTCCTGCACCAGGTACAATAGCCTTCCTGCTGCTTCTTTCTGGAATATTCATAAAAAAGATAATGCTGATGCATTCCATGACGATCAGCCCAGGCTGTCCAGTCTTTTGGGAGTGGACGGATTTCAGCCAGTTCTTTGTCCCATGCATCCGTCTCCTTCTTATGCCGTTTCTCCAGCCTCTTTTCCATTACATTTTCCTGATACAACAGGATTCCATCTAATCCGTCCGTTGGGACATTCAGATAATCTTTCAGCATCTGATTGCTTTGGTCGTCTACAGCAAATTTTTTCCCATAAAAACCGCCCTGCCACGGCAGATTTCGTACACTTGCACTCCTCCAGCATTCCGCCGGGATGTCCCATGTGGAATATGTTATATTTTCCTGATCAATCAGGAGCAGAAATGCGGGATGAGGCGCCCCAAGACGAAGATCTCTCGTATAATAAAATCCCACCATGAGAATGCCCTCTTTTATCTGGCAGTTTATATGGATGTCATTTTTATACGTTTCTTTGACCGTGTGATACTTTTTTTCCTGTTTGGGAATATCCTGCCCGGCTTCTTTTATCATCCGTGCATCGGCCATCATCGGATATTTATTAAGCAGGTATTTTTTCTTCATTTTCTTCACAGCCTCCTCTTGCTTTCCCTGTTACGTCATACCAAACATCAGGCAAAATTTCTTTCCCGTCCACTACGAAAAGACCAATTTCTGAAATTTCATTACTTCCAGCCTCTTCTTTTGCCAACCCCAGAACATCTCCAAGCCGGCCGCAGGCATAAGGTTCTTTGCCTCGGACAATGGCAAATCCATTCCGGGCCTCCCCTTTGTCATGGCTGACGAGGTAATGTTCTTCACTTTTGGGATGCTCCATCAAATAACGAAGACTGTGAGCAATAAATTCTTCCAGATTTAGCCGCTTTATCAGCTTTAATCTGGTACAGGAAATTTTACTGTCCTGTCCATCTTCGTCAATATCCCCATCAGCCAGAACCATATAGTACACAGCATGTTCCCAGCACCTATAATAGGACAGACAGTCTAACGGATTTTCTGCACAATGGAATCCTCTTTTTGCACAGTCCGCTGCCGGTTCCTGATTCCAGATGCCTGTTTCGTACTGGAACCGGTGACCGCCGGATGTGCAGGATAAATCCGGATCAAATGCTTTATATGCGATAATCATGCTGCCTCACTCTCCTGGTTCTTAAACTTCAAATCTCCCAGTTCTTTAAAGCTGTAATAGGTATCCCCGCCAAGAACTATGTGATCAATCAGAGAGATACCCAGTAAATCTCCGACAAGCTTTATCCGTTTGGTGATTTGCAAATCCTCCGTACTGGGAGTTGGGTCCCCCGATGGATGGTTATGGATACACAAAACGTGGGAAGCGTTACTTAAAATGGCATGTTTAAAGATATTCGGTACATCAACAATACAACGGTCGATTCCCCCAACCGCTGCCACTTCAAACGCAACAGGAAATAATTTTGCATCCAAAGAGAGGACGGCAAAGACTTCCCGGTCCGACATATCAAAAATAGGCTGTACCATATCCTTTACTGCTGCAGGACTGTTAAGCGCCCCTACTCCACACAGGCCTTTATCCGTTCTTTTCATCTGAATCCGGACGATGCTGACCCATCTTCCCGCTTCCTGATTCCCTAAGGTATCTAAACTCACATTATTTTTTTCTTGTTTCATCCTAATCCTCCTGAAATTCATTGCAGTCAAATAAAGACAGCTGCTGCGGCTCCAAAGATTCCGCTTCTTTTTTATCCCGCTGTGAGCCTGCGGGCTGCGATACTGCTTTTTCCGTTGTCTTTTTGTTGGATTTTCCTTTTGTACTGGATTTATTAGCGGCAGATTTTTCCTTTCGCACAGTTTTTTCCCCTGCTTTGCGGAACGCCTCTTCTGCCTCTTTCTGCGCCTTCTCATATTGCTCTTTATCATCAAGGGCATAATATTCCTGTACCCAACGGTAGACCGTATCATCCGGCACAGCAAATCCCATACGGATACGCTGGTTCTTTTTCTCATCATCTACCATCTCCCATGCCTGTTCCATGAGATACTCCACGCATCGTTGTAAGGTCTTATGCGGTTTCAAAATCTGCTGTTCGACTGCACTTTTGCCGCACATACCAATCAGGTAAGCCCCAACCACATCTGCAAAATGAGGGTCCTTTAACATAGCCATTTCATCCAGCAGCTTGCTTCTGGCAGTGCGGTACGTTTTCTGTATCGGTCCTCCATCTACCAGAAAATAACGTTTTCCAGAAAGGAATGCCTCTGTATTCTGCTTCGGGACTGCATATTTTTCCGCCAGCTTTTGCAGTTCTTCTCTCATGCCAAGCTGCCGGAGTTTCGCGGCGGTTTGATTGATTTCATAAATATCCGGAACATTTCCTAAAATTTTTTCAACCATCTCTGTATTCTCCTTTGTGAAAGGGCCGGCAGCCAAATGCTTCCGGCCCTAAAATTTATGCAGCAGGTTCCATCTCCTGCTCATGCTGTTCTTCTATCTGTTCTTCCTGCGATTCAGTTGAAGGATTCGCATTCTTTTTTGCCTCTCGCTCCAGAAGTTCTAAAAGAGCCAGAATGATTCCTTTACACCATTCATTCGGCCATTTTCCCATGTATACCCGGATTTCCGAAACTGCCGCATCCCAATCAGAATCTGAGAGTGCCTTTCCACAGTATTTTTTGTAAATCGCGTAACTTCCCTGCATAGCGTCCATATAAGGGATTTCCAATGCCTGGTCCAGATTGCTTAAAAATGCTGTCAGAAGAGGTTCTCCCTGATAATCATCTGCGAGGCGCTGGAGGCCAATGGCTTCCCCACCGCTGAAGAACAGGTACATGTCATTAAACAGGTTCTTGACTAACATCTGATAGCTCATGTTCTGCCTCCTTTACGATGCCTTTAACTGCTCAAAATCCATTTGCCCTTTCAGACCGGAATCCGCCCCCGCAGTTGCGTGCTTACGGTTCGTCTTTTTTCTGCTCTCCAGCCTGGTCCTGCAAAGATGAAATGCCATAGTCAAATCGCGCTTTTGGATTTCTTTCTTGATAGGCAGGGCCTCCCCTTGCTCAATGGCCTTTTTTAACTGCGAAACACAGGAAAGCAGCTTCCCGGCATTTTCGTAATCCTTATCATTTTTGCGTTTCTTCATGGCAGGATAATGGAGTGCAAGCCACTGATAATCTGGTTTTTCCTGATAGGCATTCCAGATTTCTTCTGCCTGCCGCTTCATCTGCTCTGCGTTTGCCATATAGGATACGTCCATCTTTGGAGGCAGAGGAGCATAATAGTTTTCCGGATAGTCCTCTCCGGATGAACACTCCTTCATTTTCAAACGGAGCCGCTCTAAACCAGCCCGAAGGCGGTTTAAATATTCTCCATCTGTTGCATTAACCCCGGGTGCACCCTGTTCTTTCCATAAAAGCCATCGATCGAACAAAGTATCCATACGGCGGTCTAGCTCCGCAAGCAGTTTGTCTCGTTCCTGCTTTTCATTTGCTATAACAGCTGTCCCACAGTATCCCTCACAGCATAAAAATTCCAGTGCATCATCCGATGTAACTGCGCCGCAGATATAACCGCTTTTTCGGTAACTGCATCCGTAGCGGTATCTGCCGGCTAATCGGCCGTTTAATTCTTCCTTTTTTTCTAAATTTGCATTTTTACAGGTCCTGCATGAATGTTTGTCCAATATCTCTCATCCTTTCTGCAGCGTTCTATGCTGCCATATCAATCCCTTCTTCCCTGCCAGTGCAATGCTCTGGAAACGTTTCATATAAATCCTTCCATTCCATCTGCCCGTCAATCTGTGATTCTGATTTTGAACCGCCATACAGCCACCAATGAAAAACAGCTTCTCCGCTGGTCCAGTTTCCGTCCGTTTTTCCTGCTTCCCGCCGAACCTGGACCATTCGCTCAAACGCACGGATATACGCTTTCTGATACCCTGGATAACGTTCAAACTCTCGCACACGATTTTTAAAACTGGCCTTTGGGCAGCCGATACAGCCCAAACGTCGAAATCCCTGATCATAGAGTATACAGTATGGAACTCGATATTTCCGAATGAACAGCCAGACATCCTCCTCTGTCCAATCCAAAATCGGATTTAAAACCCGTTTTCCCTTCATCACGCACGTTTCAACCTGCCTCCGAAGCTCATCATTATCACAATTCAGGTAGATTTCCTGCCGCTTTTTTGCGTTTCTCCCCAGAATTTCCGCAAAGCCGCGATTGGCCCTTCCTGCACTTTCCTGCCAGCGAACACCGGTAACGGTAAAACAGCCTTCTCCGCCGCATTCTTTTAGCACCTCGCAGCAGTACCGGGCTTTCCTGGTCGGCGGAATCTGTTTTTTTGGAATCAGCTGCCACATAGATAAGACTGGCCGGTCTATCACCACCTGCGGATAATCCCGTCGGATAAACTGCACCAGCTCTGGCGGGTCCACCGTTGTCAAATGATAATGGGCTTCAAAACGGATACCTGCCATCTGCGCCAGCCGGTAAATCACCACGCTGTCCTTGCCCCCGCTAAATGCCAGATAATACCCTTTCTGGCTCATACGCAGTGCCATTTCCTCAAAGGTCTGAAAGAGTCGGATGGCACGGTCTACTTTTTCCTTTAAAATATCAAATAAGCATAATTGCTCCATAATCTCCCGTCCTTTGCATAAAATTTGCTGCTTCGGACGGAAAAGCCATGCTTTCGGTGTGTCTTTTTACGCCGCTTACCGCATAGAGTCGAGACGCCGGCTCACAGCTGCCAATGTCTCTTGCGGCAACCGGAATTTTTTCCGGCAATGAGAATCAGGAGCATGCTAGATTTGTAAAGGAATCTCCGCATATGCAATCCGACGGATCTCCAGAATCTTTACGTTGGAAATCTGCCGGTAGGGATGGGTCCGGTTAAAATCAGAAACCCAATCACTTAAAACCATCTCTGCTTCCATGTCAAAATCTTCATGGTCTGTACTGAGAAACAGATATTTCACGGCCGTCCGGTAATTATGCCGGGCCGTCAGATACGCATATCGTATTTCATACAGGGGAATAGATATTCTGGCCGTCAGCATTTGGGAGGGATGGAGTTTTTTAAGGAGTTCCCGGTACGTTCCCGTAGCCGACAGTGTACCGCCAATCCCGACTTCATCAAATTGTGCCAAGTCTGCAAATTTGTGAATATGCATCGCCAGACCTCCCTACATACATATAAGTTCTTTTTTATCTCTTCGGTAAAGATAGGGGTGGTCGGATAAAACTTCATCTGGACTCAGCAGTGATGCGTTCACATCACTGATTGCTGAACGAGCATTTTCGATTTCTGCTTCCGAACAATAGGGCCTCAGCAGTACTTCATGAACGCTGCTGGGAATGATCAGCCAGTCACAGCCATACTGATTCGCGTATGTTTCCAGCACATCAGGGTACAAAAGTGCAGATGCACCATTCCATTCGAGTGCGTTTGTTAACGTATAGAGAGACGTATCCACTTCTTCAGCTTGATTCATCTTTTCCAGCGTCAGAGTTCCGTGCTCCTCCAAATACTCCTGCACTGAAAAAAATTTTGCCGGCTGCTGCTTTACCATATTGTCCAGAGCGATTTCATATAGCTCATGCGGCGTAGTATTCCATATACGCATGAGTTCTTCATGAATCAATATACTGCCTGCTGAGTTGTATAAATAGAATACAGCCGATAAATCCAGGTAAGGAATATGAGGCATTGTTTTTAGCAGATATTTGCTCCACTCGGTATTGATGAGTTTCAGATAGATTCTGTTTTTTACTCTCTCGAAATCAAAAATATCCATGGTAATTTGTTCCACCAAATCTTCAGCGATTTTCTCGTTTTCGCCAAGTGCTGCAACTAATTGATGGACTATGCCGCTCAAACCATCTTCGCAGTGATTATTCAAGTACCTTTCATAAAGCTTTTCCACGCAAAAACGAATGCCGGTCTGTTGTCCTGCTTTTCGCATAAGCAGTCCGAGGCTTTTTACATCATTCGGCTTCAGTACCGTGCATAATTTTACTTCTACATCGCTTGCCACTTGCTTTGTCACATTTTCCAACAGCTTTTCAGCAAACTCCTGAAGGTTCATCATTCTCTTCTTTCCTCCATTCTTTCAGTTTTCTCCGGACCGTAGACGGGTCGCAATTCAAATATTCTGCAATTTCCTCATTACTGTATCCCTTTTGTTTCAGCGCAATGAAAGTCTGTCGTTTGGATTTGAACTTGTCAGAATTACTTGATTGGGATGTCCCACAGCTACTCTGATTCCTTCCCCGTTCATACAAACTCCAGGCTTTGCTTGCGCCAACATTCAGGATAATCGCAATGAGAAGGCTGTAGCAACCATCCAGGTCATAATGATTTCTCAAGTTTTTCTCTTCAATTGGATTCCTCCTTCCGGCCTTTTTTGCAATAAAAAAGACACCAAACTCCTACTTTAAAGTTTGATGTCTTTCTGATATTGGCACAAAGGCCTTATTTTATTTGTTAAAAAGCATGCTTCCGGTTTCCTGCCGGAACAAAAGTTGTTTGCGGTCGAAAGACTGCATAAATCAACTATCGCTCTTATTTTACCACCATATATTGTATGAGTCAATTTTATTTTTACTATATCATGTAAATTTATAATATTTCATTTATCGTAAAATCGTTTGTTTGATTCTAAGCATCATCATCTCCCCATTCGTAGGAAACATTGCATAAAAAGTTGCACTCTTATCTATTCATTTTCCATCCTTCGGCTTGTTCGCGGATTTGGATAAACTTTTTATAAGTACCTTCCTGTTGCAGCAGTTCCTTATGTGTACCTCTCTGAGCCACAGTCCCGCCATCAATCACAAGGATTTGGTCGGCGTTCTCAATCGTAGCCAGGCGATGGGCAATCGTAATAATGGTCTTGCCATGTGTCAGGGCAGAAATAGCCTCCTGGATCAAATGCTCATTCTCAGGGTCAATGCTTGCTGTTGCCTCATCCAAGATAACAATGGGAGCATCCTTGAGCATCGCCCTGGCGATAGAAATTCTTTGCTTTTCACCGCCGGAAAGCGAAGAACCCCCTTCACCAATCACCGTGTCATATCCGTCCGGTAAAGCCATTATGAAGTCATGGCAGCGGGCGGCTTTTGCGGCGGCAATGATCTGCTCATCCGTAGCGTCCGGACTGCCGAATTTAATGTTATTCTTGATGGTATCCCGGAACAAATAGACATTCTGAAAAACCATGCTGATATTCCTCAGCAGACTGTCGCAGGTAAACTTACGAATATCCGTTCCGCCAATGGTAATCGTTCCGCTGCCCACATCGTAAAAACGGGCAATCAGGTTACACAGCGTAGATTTTCCGCTGCCAGATGGCCCCACGATGGCCGTTGTGCTATTTTGCGGAATTTTGAAGTTCAGGTCATGCAGAACAATCCGGCTGTCATATCCGAAAGAAACATCCCTAAACTCAATATCATAGGTTGCCGGTTTGATGTCGGTGCCATCCTGGTCGATATAGTTTACATTCTCTAATGCTTCCAGCTTATTCATGGCAGAGTCCACAACTCCAAGCGTATGGGCTGCGTCATTAATATTCTCCACACTGCCGAACATCACAAAAGAGAACAGGACAAACATCAGGAAGAACGCCATACTCATTTGTCCCTGTAATGCCTGCCATGCACAAATAAAGACAATTCCCACCGAAGCCAGTTTCAAGGCAAACAGATGCAGACAGTTAAATGGAGTAAAGCCTTTTTCCACCTTGATATGAATATCTTTCAGATCTTTACTGGCACTACGAAAGTTCCGGGTAGAGGCCCCTTCCTGTCCAAAGGACTTCACAATGGAAAGCCCCCGGATGTATTCAATCGCTGCGCCGGACATATCTTCCATTGCTTTATGGGTTGTTACAGCGGTTTTTTCACTGTGTCTGCTGATCCCCTGCAAAGCCAGCGCCGAAAGAGCAACGCCGACAATGGAAATAACCGCAGCAACGGGGCTGAAGAAGATCAGGCATAAAACGATGGCAATAAACTTTGCGTATCCATTGATGATGACATCCACCATTTTCATGCCCTGTAATTCCAAAGTAGACAATTCCGTGGTAACACCTGCCAGAATGTCACCGACACTGTTCTGCGAAAAGTACCCAAGGGGAACCCGTTTCAGTACATCGCCCAGATGAATACGCTGTCCGGCGGCCACTTCATATCCAATGCTTTCCTGCAATACTGCCCGGAGATAAGAAAGCAGGAAGTTCAGTGCAATCGAGCCAATAATGATCCCCAGCATTTTCCAGATTAAAACAGTATCAATCGCAGTATTCGTCCAGTATGCCTGGATCGCTTTATCCAGTGCGAATGCGGCTGCCATTGTAGGGATAGCAGTAGACAAACTGCTGAAAAAGGAACACACCGAACCAAGATAGAGGCGGCCTTTATATTTACCAGCCCATCGGATAATGCGTTTCATTGACTTAAACATTGACAGCCACCTCCTTTTTCTCGCCCACAGACCAGTTCTTTGCACCAATATGCGCCTGCCACATATCCGCATAAAGCGGACAGCGTTCCAAGAGTTCCTCCTGCTTTCCGCAATCAACAATCTGTCCTTTCTTCAGAACGACAATCTGATCTGCGTTTTGAATGGTAGACAGACGATGTGCAATCACCAGCAGGGTCTTTCCTTTGGAAAGGGCCATGATGGATTTCTGGATTTTATCTTCATTCTGCGGGTCAGTGAAGGCAGTTGCCTCGTCCAAAATCACAATAGGCGCATTTTTCAGAATTGCTCTCGCAATAGCAATTCGTTGCTTTTCTCCGCCGGAGAGCCGCTTGCCAGCATCACCGGCCGGGGTATCATATCCTTTTTCCAGTCGAACAATGAAATCATCACAGCAGGCCGCTTTTGCGGCGGCATATACTTCCTCATCCGTAGCATTTGGATTACCCAGGCGGATGTTCTCTTTGAGAGAGCAGTTGAACAGGAAATTGTCCTGTGTCACGAAACTGACCAATTCGGAAAGCTGCCGGATGGAAAGTTCCTTGATATTCGTACCGCCTATGGAGATACTGCCGCCGGTCACATCCCAAAATCGAGCAATCAGCCGGGCCACGGTGGACTTGCCCCCGCCGGATGGCCCAACCAGGGCTGTAAAACTTCCTTGCGGCATTTTCAGGCTGATGTCATGCAGCACTTCGTTTTGCTCGGTGCCGTCATAGGAGAAAGACACATTCTGTAAAACAATATCTGTATGCCTGATCGGAACAATCTTTCCAGAGTCCGGCAATACAGGCAGGTTCAGAAGTTCATTTGCAGCTTCTACTGCATACTCCATTGACTTTGCCTCGTTGATAAAAGTAGTAGCTTTCATCAGCGGGCCGACAATACTCAGCGAAAGAATAATTCCCATCGCCAATTCAGCAGGCGTGATACTTCCACTCTGCGCCAGCAGCAAACCGATGGGAAGTACCCCCAACAGGGTAGTGGGCATAATCGCCATCATCAGGTTCATTGTTTTCCAGGTACTCTTGAACCATGCCAGGGTAAAATCCTTAAAGGACTTTACCGCTCCTACGAACTTTTCATAGGAACTGGTGCTTTGATTGAACGCCTTAACAACCTCAATGCCTTCCACATACTCAATAATGACATTGTTTACATGATTGTTTGCCTCCATATAAGCTGCGTACTGGCTGTTATAGTTCCGCATGAGAAAGAACATGGGGATCATAGCCAGAACCGGGGCAATCAGAACTGCAAGGCCCAAACGCCAGTCAATCACCAGCAGCCAGATAAAAATAGCAACCGGAAGGAGCAGGTTCGATGTCAGCTCCGGGATCATGTGGGCCAGAGGCGGCTCCAAATCCTCCACCTTGTCCATGATAATATTCTTCAAGTAACCGATCCTTCGTCCCATTACTTCGCCAAGGGGCGCCCTCATCAGGCGGTTTGCTATTTTCAGGCGGATACCTTCCAGTATCGTGTAAGCGGAGATATGTGCCAAAATTGTGGAAATGCCAAAGCAGATGACACGGATCAGGTATCCGCCTACTCCTACCAGACACCAGAGCATGATGTTGTTCAAAGTAGCGGTCCGGTTAATGAACAGGAGCAGGATTTCATACACCGCCCAAAACGGGACAAAGCCTCCGGCAACACTCAAAATGGCACACAAAACCGAGAGGATCATTTTCCCTTTGCAGGGACCTGCAAAAGAGAAAAGCGTTTTGACCCAATGCTCTTTTTGCTGCTTCATATCAATTCACCTCTCTCGATCAATTTAGCCAGCAAAGAAAAAAGGATGGTTAATCCTCGCTAACCATCCTTAATGCTATCATATTTCAGTTTTTCTTTCCGCTCCACACGGCCTTTTTTATTCCAATCAGATAATTGATTTTCGATATTCCAACGGCGTTTTCCCCATTGTCTGATGAAATGCGGACGCAAATTTGCTGGGACTGTCATATCCCACAAGTCCCGCAATCTCCGCCACCTTCAGCGACTTATCTGATTTCAGTAAAGAGGCAGCATAGTTCATACGATAGTTTCTCATGTATGTAAAAATCGGGCTGCCATATACCGATTTGAAACAGTTTTTCATGGGGGTCAGGGCAATATCAAACCGCGCGGAGAGTTCTTCCAAAGTATAGTTTTTTGTCAAATCCTGCGTCAGAAGTGCCTGGATTGCTTTGATTTTTTCAATCTGGCCTTTATAAAAATAGGGGCGTTCTTCTGTATGGCCTGAAAGTTCCAGCGCGTCCAGATACAGCAGCAGCTCCAACACTTTGATCTTGAAATAGTCCTTTTTGATTTTGACCGGCACATTGTAAAGTTCGGAAAAAATATGCTCAATGGCCGGTTCTCCTGGAATGACATAGGGTGTACGGTCGCTGCAATACTTTTTCTGCAATTCATAAAGATCCACAGAAAAGCCTTTCATAGAGGCCGGGATTTCCTTTGCCGCAGTCTCCATCTGAAAGCCAATGGAAATACCGTGGTAGTGAGAAAGTGGAAATTCCACCTTGCCGGAATGATGGATGCGGCGGTCCACCCGAAGATCGCCAGCCTCTAAATAGCTAAAGGCATTTTGGCCGACTTCCTGCTCAATGCGCCCTTCCCGGCAGTGGTCGATACAAAGCAGGTCCATATCTGTCTGGAAACCCGAAACGCACTCCTTCATGTGGAAATCATTATACATGAGAAATACACCGGGAAAAACATGATAGAGTGTCATCATGCCTTCACCGGAGTTATCACTTAAACGCATGACCTTACAATCATCGGACTCGACCAGGTTTTGAACATTCGGGCCGTAGTACATTTCCTGGAATAATTCCGACATAGACGCTATCCCCTTTCTTTGGAGCATCCCTCCATATCAAATATTTTATCACAAGTCCGGCCTAAAAACTCAAAATCATGGGAAACAATGATGATAACTTTATTTTCATCATTCAACTTGCGGATCATGTTGCTCACTTCCAGCATACGATGATAGTCCAGCCCACTGGTCGGCTCGTCAAAGACAAGCACATCCTTGTCGGAGAGAATAGCGGTTGCCACCGCAAGGCGCTGTTTTTGACCTCCTGACAGGGCCATCGGATGACGGTCCTTGAAATCCAGTAAATCAAAAGACCTGAGAATTTCTTCAATCCGCTCTGGCGGACAATCCGGCTGCGCCAGTTCACATTCGTTCCATACGCTGTCTGAAAAAAGCTGATGGTTCACATCCTGCATCACGCAGAAGCTGGCCTTATTACGCTGTTTTGCTTTCAGTGCTTGGCCATCCAGCCGGACCGTTCCAGCCACTTCTTTCAAAAGCCCGCACAGGCAGCGTGTCAGCGTCGTTTTTCCCGCGCCGTTATGACCGACAATCCCCAACACTTCGCCCCGTTTTGTAGAAAAGCCAAGGCCGCTGAATACCGGCTGCTTATCAAAGGCGCAGGAAAGATTTTCTACGGATAAGCCTTTCTGCGCTCCTGGCGAATCGGCGGGAGGCAACTCCAGCACAGGATGAACAAGACTTCTAAGACCCATCCTGATACGCTGCTCATCCGAAAGATTGCGAAACTCATCCCCGGAAAATATCTGAACGATTTTCCCTTTTTGAATGAAGATTGCCCGGTCAATCAGGTCCATCAGGAAATATAGGCGGTGTTCGGCAATAACAACCGTCCGTCCTTCTTTTTTGATCTGGATAATTTGCTGGCGTAAGGTGTCAATCGCGTCAGCATCCAGATTTGCCGTCGGCTCGTCTAATACAAAAATGGACGGGTTCATGGCATATACAGAGGCAAACGCAAGACTTTGTTTTTCTCCGCCAGACATGGAAAAAATGTTTCTTCCCAAAAGCGATTGAATTTTCAGGGCGGAAACAGTGGCCTCATATCGCTCTTTGATTTTCTTTGGTTCGACACCCGCATTTTCCAGACCGAAAGTAATCTCACTGTCCGAGTCAATATTGAAAAACTGAGATTTCGGATTTTGGAACACAGATCCAACCTGCTCTGCCAGACGGTACATTTCTGTTTTCGGCACTTCCATACCGTTTACAATCGCCCGGCCAGATAAAGTGCCGCCCTCGACAAAATGAGGGATTAAGCCGTTAATCAGTTTTGTCACTGTCGTTTTGCCACAGCCCGACTCCCCTGTAAGGACAACACATTCTCCCTGCTGAATATTCAGATCAATATGGGAAAGCGTTCCCTGCTCTTTCTCATATTCAAAAGATACATCCTGAATTTGAATCACATGGAACACCTCCTTATCCCACTGTAATGGAAATCACACAGAAAACCACACCTGCCGCCAGACATAAAAAGTCCTGCACGCCGAACTTCATTTCAATCATGCTGGTCTTTGGCGCAGGATTTTCAATCCCCCGCGTAACAGCGGCGGCGGACAATTCTTCCGCTGTCGTTGTTGCAGAAATCATGGTCGGCACCAACAAGCACTCAATTTTTTGTACCCCATGAATATTACGGAGCTTCATGGCATCCCGGATATAGCCGGTTTCTTCTTTCAAGGCCGGAAAATACCGGACGGTTACAGACAAAGGAATAATCAGTCCCTGCGGGATATGCCATTTCCGAAGTGCAACCATCAATTCCCGGACGGGCGTTTTCTGTAAAACCATCGTACCGACAATCAAACAAGGGAAAATCTTTCTTGCATAAGATACAATGATCGTGAAGCTGCTGGCTAAAATTTTCGGCCCGTTTGGGAATACATAGTATTGCAGCGCCAGACAAATCCCAAATGCGATTGCCAGTTTGCCTGCGGATTTCCCACACCCGCAGGCAACGATCAGCAGGAGCAGAAAAACAACCCATGTAATTTCGACCCATACGGAGTGCTGGGTAAAGGCCACAATATTTGCCAGCACCAACAAAAGCAATTCCGTCCGTGGATCGAACCTTAATGTATGTTTTTTGCCCGCCCCATTCATCACACAATTCCTGCCTTTACAAAGTGCTTTTTGAACAGACCTCTGGCAATAAATGCACCGATGATACCACCGATGATTGGAGCAACAAACAGAACGATTAACATTGCATTAGACGACAGAGCTTCAACTGCCGCAACATAATCAGCGGGCATTCCCTGTTCTGTAATCTGCGCCAGGAAATCGGCCTTAAACAACCAGATGGGAAGGGGAGAACCAACCATCCCCAGCGAAAAAATCACATAGGCAATCGAATTTCCCTTGAAGCTGTTATACTTAGTCACCGCTCGGACAACTTCGGCCAAAATACAGGTAGAAGCCATCGAAATCAGAATTACCAGGGTAAACTGTCCAGTGACAAAATAGATAAGAGCAGTGATAAGCCCCATCAGGAAAACTGCACCCAGTTTTTGAACCTTTGCGGCCATCAGCATAAAAGGAATGCCTGCAAACACAGCAATGAAGCCGGGCATCAGCATCCAAAGAACAGGGTGAATACCCCCCAGAAGCATGAAGGCAAAGTTGATGACAAAGTAGATTGCGGAAAAGATACCGATGGTAATGAGGTCTTTTCCTTTTAGTTTTTTGCCCGTACTCACTTCAGACATTGAAAATTCCTCCTTTGGTTAGAATGCGCTAACTCGCAGACTTTTTGAAAGCGCCCTTCGGCGCTTTCAGTAATCATCATAGCAGACCTTAAAAATCTTTTCCGCTCCAATCAGTCTTTTTTGTTCCAATCAGACTTTTTATCTACTTTTATAGTAAAAAGGACGAGATTCTATTCATTTGAAATTCATTTTGCATACTAATTCTAAAGAATTATATTGCTGCGATTCAAGAAAGACGTTCCAGATATGGGGAAAGACGTTTCTCAATCTCTTCCAGCTCTTCTTTTGAGGCCGTTTCCAAATCGTGATCTGTTTCACCAATCACATCCAAAATAATCTCCTCACGCAGAGTTTGCAGCATTTCATCTCCAGTAGGAATAAGTTCTGGCGTATACATAATTTCATCTCGTTCTGGGCTGTAATGAAGAAGTACATATCCAAATTTTGTCTGGCACACATCAATAAATGGACTGGAAGCAATGTAGTCTTTAAAAACCTCCAGTACATTTTCTATTGTTTTTTCCATAATAATTTCACCTCGTATATTTACTAGTTTTCCTGCAGGCCTATACATATTATAGGCAAAACATATGTTCGATGTCAACATCAATATTCAGACACCATATGTATATTATATACTTACCCTGTAAAAAAGAGCTACGGAATTGCCAGTAGCTCTTTGATTATAAAATATCTGCTGTTCTATTATATTTTTACTTGCTTAGAATCGAAATCGCTCCAGCATATAAATCGGCAATGTCAGGATATCTCCATCCTGTCTGCCTTTTATATTGCCCTTCAAATAAAGAAGCCGGTCCGCCTTTTGGTTTTTCAGCGCCAATAGGGATGTAGATGCATTTCTCATCCCAGACTTTACCTCTATCAGATAGCGGATATGGCTTTGAATTCCCTGCACCACAAAATCAATCTCACCGCCTTGATAAGTAGCAAAGGCCGGCATTTCAAAGGCAATTTCCTCGGGGAAATCCTGGCGTTTTAAAAGATTGATAAAGACATAATTTTCATTCAAGGCATCGCATCTAGGTGACTCTGTAGCTCCTACTCGATTTAGATAGTAGTTTGCCACACCCAAATCCATGAAAAAACATCTGCGTCCCGGCTTAAAGTCCAGGATATCCATTTCTACAATCTTTGCGCCAAATGCTATCATACCGGACTGATACAGCCAGTTAACCATACGGTTGCAGGCTACTTTTGAAAGATTGCTGAAACCGTCCTTTGCCGCTAACCTTCGAAGTTCTTCGCCGACGCTTTCCTCCTCTGAACCTTTCTTCCCGCAAAGCAAAATCCGGCAGATACTGAGGAAGATATTTGTAAAAATGCTGCTATCCGTAATATCCTTAAAATAACGCATAGAATCATTGAGGAACGTCTGAACAATCCCCGTCAGTTCTTCCTGCGCCGGCATCAAATCCCGTTCTTGTAAATAGCATTCCACTACTTTGGGATATCCGCCGATTATACGGTATATCTCATATACCTCTTTTAAACGGTCATAAACCTCTGGCTGCCCATCATCCGCCTGCAGCGAAGGAAGGCGCAGATAGGCAGTGTACAGATTCTCGTCATACGCCTCCAAGAACTCCTCAAAGGAGAGTGTGTAGAGGATAATTCTGGTCACGTCACCGCTGGAATAACGAAATTCCGGTTCCAGAACCCGTCCCGGATAACTACTTGCTACGATAAAGTGTGCCTGGAACTGTCTGGTAAACTCCCGAATCCGATTATAAATTTCAGCGGATTCCTGAATTTCATCAATAATGATGACGGTATCGGATGAATCAACAAAAGAAGGCGCATAAAGCCGGAACACATCCTGCAGAGGATTTTGGGGACGTTTTGTCCCCGGTTTCCAATCTGTCGCTCGATGATAGCACTCCAAGAATCGTTTTCCCGACAAGTCAAATAGGTTAATATAAATTTTATCCTTAAAATTTTCATCTGCAAATTTATTAATGATATATGTTTTTCCCACCTGCCTTGCCCCATTGACCTCAAGGGTATTATGGCCGGGTCTGGATTTCCACTCCAGCAGGCGGTCGTAAATTTTTCTTTTTAAATACATGAATACCCTCCCTCCGCCATCCAACTGTATTATAGCAAAGTTTTCCTAAAATCCCTACTTCTTTCTACTGCTTAAAGTTAGAGCAGGCGGCGTAGCCGCCTACTCCCTTTCCTAAACATGTTCTGGTATCTTTTTATTTCAGGTAGATGTGTTTTTGGCCTGACTAAAATCAAAAATTTCACTCATTATCCTCAAACAAACTCAGCTGGACTGGCTTGTTTTGTTCTTCCCTCAGTTTCTGTTCTCGCAGCTTGCCAAGCTCTTTCAGTCGTTCTTCACTAAGCCATTTGTCTGCATGGATGCGGTCAAGTGAATGCGGATTCAGATTTTCATATCCAATTTCCAATATTTTTTTCTCCAGGCGTTTCGTCCGCATTTCTTTGGCCCTCTCCCTGCGCTCTCGTTTCTCCTGTATTTCCTGTTTCTGTTGATCTGATGCATGGCAAATCGTAATACCGGCCCGGATGTCTTCCAAATCCTGGAGTAAATCCCTGCTTTCCCGCTGCTCTGCACGTATGTTCAGTACCTCCACAGAAAAATCCCTGCCGTGATATTCCGCAAAAAATAATCCCCTGTGATACAGGCTATGTACCCGCCAATTAATTTCATCCTTACATAGTCTGGCATATGCTTTACAGATATCAATGCTGACCGGATGATTCAGGGCCCGGATTCCTTTTGTTATCCTGGTAAAACGTTCCCCCTCAAACAACGTTCCATCTTTCGAGTAATCCCTTCCTGTTATTTTTAAATCATAAAAGACATTTCCCCGCTTTCGTTCCAGTTCTCTCCCTCTCATGGGGCAAAATCCACTGCAGCGAAAACGGGCGCAGTCTGCAGGGTCATATTCCATCTTCCAACAATCTTCAGACGGATTATAGCGCATTAACTTTTCACATGCTCTCCCATTTTTCTGCAAAATAAAGCTTAATTTTTGCTGATGAATTTCATCCTCTCGTATTTTTCGCAGTTCCTCCACGCTGCCTTCGTAAGAATACGGTTCTCCTGTCAGATGTACATTGCACCAATCCTTCAGTACACCGCTTCCCTCCCTTAAATATGGATGCCGTTTTTCGCAGTCTGTCCGTTTATATGGACAATGGATACACGCCAGATCATTCTCATAGGTCCAGTCAAGTCCCCTAAATGACATTGAACTCATTGCATGCAGGCCCTGTACCTGCAGGCCGCAGGGAGTTCGGAACGTCTGTTTATAAATCCACCATGGCTGGTAGGAAAATCCGCCATAAAAATTATCCAAATCCTTTTTCCAGTCCTGTATGGTGACATAATCGGGATAATGTTCCGCTGTATATCCCTCGTTTAAAAGCCGCTTTGTCAGCTCATTGTACCGATATTTCATTTGTTCCTCCTATATGCCCTGACATGGTCTTATATCAAAGTAATGCTCCATCCGATTTCGTAAAGTCTCCACCGTCATATCATATTCTGCTGCAATGCAGCTTTCACAGCATGGATACCGATAGGTCAGTGTTTTGGATATACGTTTATCCCAGCTGTTAATCCTCTTTCCACAAATGTTACAAGATTCATTCAAATAACGGACCTTTGCCATACATGCACTCCCTCCTGTCTGCATAGAAAAAGGCAGAGTTTATTTGCTCTGCCTGATTGATACGCATCCTAATATTTTTAGAAAAACGGCAAAGTCCCAAGTACTCTGCCGTTTTTCCTACTTTGAATAGAGAATAATTAACGCTTTTTTATACACATTCTCTATACGCCATATATTCCTTTGCCTCATATTCAGTTAGCGAGAACTTCTGCCGAATTCTCTTTAAAATCTCATCTTCCGGCAGTTTATCATCTCGATACACTTCAATCGTCCCATAAATTCTTCCCTTTTCAATCCCTTTTCTCTCAACGCCTTCACTAAGATTACACATGGCAATACCTCATTTTCTAAGTATTAAGCTATCTTAATTGAGAAATCATTTTGAAAAAAGATTATCCGGCCCAATTTGACTTAATACAATCAAAGCACCATGATTACTTTCCATCTTCGTGCGCCATATATTCTTTGGCTTCATCCACGGTCATTGTAAATTTTTTCTGAATCCATTTTAAAATTTCTGCTTCGGGCATTCCCTGGTCACGGTACGCTTCAATTACACCGTATATTTTTCCCCGCTGAATTCCTTGCTGAATCCCCTTTTCAATCCCTTTTCTCTCAACGCCTTCACTAAGATTACACATAAGCGACACCTCACTTTCTAAGCTTTGAGTCATCTTAATCAAGAAATCATTTTCTAATATATGACACTTTTCTTCCGGTTTCGTTTCGGTAGAAAGAAGCACGTTCAATAATCTTAAAACGCCGGCTTCATCCAAATCTTCCGGCTGGCCCAGGCAAATCATCACTGCTGTCAGCAAATCGTAATTGCGCTTCTCTTCTTTTACCTTTCCAACAAGATTCTCTTCCTCAACATAATACCGCGTAATGGTATTCTCACGGTTTTTAGGAGGATTCATGCAAATCCAAATACTGTAGACCTTTTTGATCTTTTCGTAATGGGATTCCGTAAACTCTTTCCCATACTGGGAAGAAATCATCCTGCTGCAATAGTAAATTCCACGTTTGATTAAGGGATAACCTGGATAAAAATCGTTTTGCGCCTCAATATTAATAATGAGCTGAATCAATTCCCCTGACACCGGGACCACTGCCCTGAAACGGATATCATAGGTTACCAACCCCTCTGTCATGGTCACATCCTCTGTTTCCATACCGGAAATCATTGGGTGATTATCAAGCTCCCCTTCATCCGGATTTACTGGAATATCCGCAACCTGAGGCTGTCCTTCGATGTATTTCTGAGCAATCTCATCAACATCAAAATTGCGGAATTCTTCCAGACAATGTTTCATGATCCATGCCAAAATAATCTTTTCAGACAACAGCCGTTTACATGCTGCGTCATAGTTTGCTTTATCGTCTGCTACACGGATATGTTTTGCAATCGTTGCTTCTGGCAAGCTGTATCATCTCCTCCGTTTTCTTTATCATACCATATTCTCTTTAAAGTTTCCACATTTTTACGGTGAACAAACAATGAACTCCTTTTTCTATACCGTATGTCCGGTTATGCCGCCCACTCCCCTTTCTGCAAATATTCCGGAATCTGCTGGATTTCCTGCTTCAGCAGATGGTACAAGCTGGTAAAGTTCCCAATCCGGTTCTGCCGGAAGGCATACTCCAACTCAAAAGCTCGGATGTAGGCTTCTGCCCGCGCGAAAAGAGCAAACATATCCCGGTCGTTTAAGTATATTGAAACTTTCTTTTGACATTGATAGGTTCCCTTTTCGCAATAGCTTCCGCCATTGGCATTGTATGACATGGTTCCAACTCCATTTTGAATTTCTACATACCATGGATACCTTCGGATTTCTCCCTGGTTGTCCGTATCATACCGGGCAATCGTCATCTTTCGCACAATACTTTGCCCGTTTTCATCCGGTTCACCAAAAATCTTTTCCTGATGGAAGTCAAAGTCCAACAGGTGGCTGAACAGTACGGAATAAATATACCGGACATCCTCCGGCGTTAAATTATCGGATACAGAAATTTTATTTTCTCCGGTTCCATTGCTGTAATCCAGCATATTGACACGGATTAAGGAGCGTTCACCTCCCTCTGCCTTTTCTCCGGAAGCATGGATGTGGGCCGGGAAGAGCCTGGAGGACGGCTTTAGGCTGTCGCACAATTCCAGCAATGCCTTATCCGTCTTATACACCGCAATCTGCCAGGACTCCTCTTTGGACCAGTCCTTTTCTTTCTTTTCGTTCTGCTTCATCCGTTTCCTCCTTTAGCGCAAATAGGCCATTAAAAGTTTGGTCAGCTTTACCGGCATGGTCTCCAAATCAGAAATATTCAAAAAACCGTTCTGATAAATATTCTCAATCAGGTCCCTGTCTTCCCCGATTGCCGCAGCAAAGAGATGGATTCCCCTTTTTTCCAGGCAATGTTTCGTTTCAAGCAGGTCCTTTCGTGCCGCTTCCCCGGAATATCCTTTTCCATTTGGCTTGCCGTCGGAAATCAGGACAAGGATTTTTACTTCCTCCGCCCGCTTTGACAGCCGCTCTCCCACATAGCGTAATGCCGCGCCATCCCGGTTGCAGCCAATGGTTTCCATTCCGGCAATCCGAACCGCATCATTTCCATCAATGGAGTCAAACTCCGCGTAGGCGCAGATATCCACGACTTCGTCCGCTGAAAAACAATAGGTATCGTGAGTACTGTGACCATATACCAGAACAGGAATGCTTAATGCCTCGCAAAACCAGTAAAGCGCCAGCGCTGTCTTTCGTGCGTTCTCAATCCGTCCGCCATTCATGGAGCCGGAAACATCCACCAAAACTGCAAATGCAAGGGAAGGCTCTTCCTCTGGAAGTAATTTCCTCTCAAACAGCTTTCCATTTCTTCGGTAGAGTTCTCCCCTGCTTAACCGTTTTCCCATGTAAAGGCCTTTTAAGGTTCCTCCTTCCTTCCGCTGCAGAATCTCCTCCGCAAGTTTTTCCAGGCGCTTTGCAGTATGCCTGCTCTCCCCAGCTATCCTATGGTAATTACGGAAAGAATTTTCAGAAATATCAATCTCTCGGTGAAACTGATAACGACAGCCTGCATGGATTTTGTTTTGGGGAATGTCCTTTAGCTCTTTTTGAAGAACATTCTTTCGCGCACTCTCCTCTTCTCTGGCCACCATAGAACCTGCCAGCTGGTTTAAGGCCTTTGGCAGGTCATTTAAGATGTTCCAAAGGTCGTTCCCCTCCTGAGTATCTGCTTTCTCATCGGTACCCGCTTGTTCCTTGCTCCCACTCGGATTCGGCCTTTGGGAATCCGCCATTTGTCCGTCCGATGCCTTGTTCTTCGTCGATTTCTTAGTGGAAGGTGTCCCCTCCAGGCTTCCGCCCCAGCCCTCTGGTGGTTGTTCGGACATACTCTCTCTTTCCGCTGCTGCTTCTGACAAGCTCACCCAGCGCACCTTTTCTTTCCAGTATTCATCCAGCCATTTTTGTAATTGCGCTGGATTGATTTGCTCTTTTTCAATCTGTGCGTCTGCGCTGCAAATCACCTTTTTTATATACTTCCAAAGCTTTAAGATCAGCTGATTGGTAGCATGGTAGCGGATATCCGGGTCATCCTTTCTGGTGGAATCGTCAATCCAGCGTTTACAGCGGTTCAGACAATTCTGATATCGCTTTGGATATGTTGCTTCCTCATCGGTTTTTCCAGCCCGCGCATAGCGAAAAATCAAGTCTATCATGATGTCAAGTTCACTGCTGTCCGCCGCATTTCGTTCCTGCAGGGTTGGAATCTTATGGATGATGATTTCCGCATTCTTCTGAATCGCGCTGCGCACCGTGCCGGGATATTCCCGGCACATAAACGCCTCAATATAGACGTCTTCCAGAATATTATTCAGATGGGCCGCTATTTTTCGGATCCAGAATACGGCAACGGGATTTTTTTGCTCCAGATATTCCTTCATTTCTTTCCAGGCTCTCCGGTCTGCCGCATCATGCTGCTCCGGAACCGCCGGGTAGCAAAGACCTTTTTGGAACCCGTTCACATACTGTGACCGCCGGTTAAAATCCGAGCAGCGAATATGACCGCATTCATGGGCAATCAGCCCTTCATGGCTTATGGCCCTTTCCTGCCTGCTGGGAAACGTCAGGGAAATCGGATTCCCTGTATTCAGAGTAATCTGGCTCCCATCGGTAAAGGCAGCCTGGCTTCCCGGTCTCTCATCATAAAAGATTACGAGTGTTACAAAAGGCTTTTGGCCCAACGCCTTTGCCAGGCGCCAGAGAGGCGCCCGGTAGGCTTCGGAAACAAATAGTTCCTGGTCTGTAATCTGCTCTTTTCGGATTTTCAGCCGTTTCCTAAAATCAGCATCCCTGTTTCTTGTATTCAAATTCTCCCTCCTGTTTATGCCGCCTGTACGACGGGCGTTTCATTCTTCTCCTGGAACTTTGTCAGAATCTGTGTTTTATAGATTTCCTCTCGCTCCTCCTTATTGGGAGAGGCTTTTGCAATCACGGTATGCAGGGCGGCTTTGCACACATCCTTTTGAATCAGATAGGCCCAAACCCAGTCCTCATACTCCCGGTAGCCGCATACTCCTCCGGCAATCATTTCATTATGGCAATACTTTTGTATCTCGCATACGGTTTTCGCCATTTTTTCCAATAGCGCCTGATTGGCATTTCCTACCCGTTTTTGCACCCTGGCGACCATTTCCTCTGGTGTTAAGGGTTCAGAGTAGAGAATCATCCGCATGCGGGATAGGACCGATTCATTGAATCCCTTACAGCCCCGGTAATCCATGTTGGTGGTCAAAATAATCACCGTGTCCGGATTCCGATGCACAATCTCTCCATTTGTAAGGGTAATAGCTGCCCCATCGTCTAAAAGACCATTGAGTTTTACCAGGGTCCCCGGCTTTGAAATGACCGAAGGCTCCTGGATTTCAATCAACGATGGCCTGCGGCATCCGGTCACAATGCTGGATTCCACTAAAACATAGTCTTTTTCCTTTTGCCCGCACTGATAGCCCTGTTCGTACAGCGTTTTTAAAATTCGCTGAAATGCCTCCTCCTCTTTCGTTTCTTCCTCATAAATTCCGGTGACCCGCTCCAGAGCTGTCGCCGGGTCCATTTTCATATCCTGAAACGATGGGAAAACGGCCGGAACAGCCGGTTCCCTGCGCCCCGTATTGGGTATCATGGAAGACACCAGGTCAACTTCATCTGTGGCCTCTCCACAGGTAAAAAAGTAGTAAGGAAGCCCTAGAAGCTGCGCTGCAATTTTGGCGCTGGTAGTCTTTCCCGTGCCTGCCTCTCCTGCCATCATAAAGACCCGCATGGGGGTCTGGCAGACCGCTTCCACGATTTCCAGCGTTTCCTGGGAAACCTCATAGTTTTCCGGCAGTGCCGGCACCAACGCTTCTTCCGCTTTTGTCAGAGGATGGTTTCTTTTGTACTTTCCAGCAATATCACGAATCGTAGGCCGCTCTTTTATCCGCTTTTCCTGAAACACGCAAAAATTCCCATAATAAGTTTTGGTCAAAGCATATTCGCCATTCTTTAACTTTGCGGTCGTGATAAACGGAAGATTACCAGCCTGAAGGCATCCCCCATCAAAGACAAGTCCCTGTCCCTTCAATGTTTCCGCGTTCTCAATTCTTCGATAAAAGTTATCGCAGAGGATAAATGCCGCACACATAGCCTTTTCCATGTCAGGATAACCCTGTTCCATTTGCTGGCGGAACTGGCTAAATCCATCCTCGCATTCCGAGTCATAGCGGATTTCCGGTGTAATGCTGGCAAAAAGCAGCATGGTAAACAGTTCAGAGCCGGAAGCCCCGCGCTCTCCAATCTGCGGATAATGGGTCAGCGTGGAACCGGATGCAACCATCCCATTCCACGCCCCGCTTGCCGGTTCATAAACTAATAGATGGGTCTCTGAAACCCCGTTTTTTGCCCGCTCATGCTCCAGATAGCATTGTTTCACATCTCCATTCTGGATTTGCACACCAAACGCGCCATTTTCTTTTCCCGTCAGGATGTTGACAGCATGCATAATGCCCTGAAGAGTTGCTGCATGAAGCGTTGCCCGCTTTCCCTTGAACATGTGGTTATGCCTGGAGAGGCATTCAAATTCTGTTGTGTATTTCTTTCCGCGTTTTCCAATTTCCTGAGCAAATGGTTCCGGCAGATTCCGGTTAAAGGCCCAGTTTTCAAAAAGTTTAATACGTCCCAAATTTCTTTCCTCCTATGCCGCTTTCCACTCCGGAATATATCCCTGCCGTTTGGCTTCCGCCTGAATCCGTTCCGCGAGCATGGTATTTCTCGTTCCAATATTCGTCCGGCTGATTGCAATCGCCATAGCCGATTTGCTGCCTACCAGATGTACCCGCGCTTTGGCCCGTGTGATTCCCGTATAGTAAATATCCCGCCTTAACATAGGATAAAAGCACTTTAAAACCGGGAGTATAACCACCGGGTATTCCGCGCCCTGGCTTTTATGGACGCTGGTTGCATATGCAAATTCCAGGTCTTCAAGGTCTTCTTCCTGATACATGCGCTTCTCATCGCCAAAATCCACCTGCAGCTGGCGGTTCCCGTCCTTTCTCCGGCTGATTTGAACCACCCTTCCAATGTCTCCGTTGGATATGTTATCCACGTTCCTTGTCTGCATCACCTTGTCCTGTATGCGAAATGTCTGCCCGCCAACGTTCCATTGTGCTGCATCCGCTGAAGCAGGGTTGGCAATCTCCCGGAGCATGCGATTTAAAGCATTGACGCCGACTTCTGTCTTTACCCGGTAAGGGGACAACACCTGCACCATATCCGGATTGCCGTCGGCCCTCACAAGTTCCGCCTGGTAAAGGGAGGCAATGATTTTTGCGGCCTCTTGGTCATCTTCTGCCGGATGGAACTGGAAATCATCACCGTAAATCAGATTTCTTTGGCTGCGAATCATCCGGTCCGCATTCAGGATAATCCTTGAATCCTTTGCCTGGCGGAAAAACACATCCAGTACGGTCACCGGCACAATACTGCTGTCAATAATCGCCTTAAACACGGCGCCCGGTCCTACGGACGGGAGCTGGTCCACATCTCCTACCAATACTAGCCTTGCCCCGCTTCTTACCCGTGAAAACAGAATGCTGGACAGCCACATATCCGACATGGTAAACTCATCGGCAATAATGAGATCCTCCTCCAGAAGATCCTCACTGTCCGCTAAGCCAGAAAGGTCTTCCTCACCGTTTAAGTACATCGCCTTATGCAGAGTGAGCGCCGGTGCTCCGGCACTTTCAGAAAGCCGTTTTCTGGCCCGGCCGGTTGGCGCACACAGCAGAAAATCATCTCTGCCCGTAATCCGTTTAAATACCTCCAGGACCACGCGCAGCACCGTTGTTTTTCCCTTGCCCGGTCCACCGGTAATGACGGAAACATTAGATTGAAAAACCATCCGGACTGCATCTTTTTGCCTTTCGGAAAGGATAATTCCAAAGGCTGCCTGCGCTTCTTCCAATGGCTGCTCAATATCCGGCTTTGCGGTTTCTGCCTTTAAAAGACGTACCAGATGATAGGCGGCATACAGTTCTTCCTGCCGGTTTTCCTTTAAAAATACATTAACACCGTCCGTAGCCAGCTCAATTTTCTCTCTGGCCATTTCATTTCCAATCCGCATAATTTCCGGCCGTGTAACGGAATCATCGGAAAATCCCTGATTGAGCAGCGGGTAAGCCTGCTCAACGATTGCCGGACCTGGCAGGAACAAATTTCCTTCCTTTTCGCCTTCCCGCAGGATATATCGGATTGCCGCCCGGATTCTTGCCGGATCGTTGGGTTTAAACTGCCGGCTGGCTCTGGCTATGGGGTCAACGGTCAGAAATCCGAACCCTTTTACTTCACACAAGCGGTAAGGATTTTCCCGGACAATGGCGGCTGCATTGGCGCCAAAATGTGCCTGAATCTTTTCCGCCTTTTTGGGTGTTACCTGAAAAGGCGCCAGGCAGGCCAATAGTTCCCGGATGCCTTCACTTTGCCGGTAAGATTCCAGGATGACAGAAAGTTTCTGCTGGGTAATTCCCCGGATATCCAGAAGCTTTTCCGGCTCTTTATCAAGAACGTCAAACGTCTGAACGCCGAATCTCTTAACGATTGCCCGCGCGGTAACCGGTCCAATTCCCTTCATCAAGTCAGAAGAAAGATATCTGATGATCCCATCCTCCGTTTTCGGCAAGATTAACCGGAACCAGGAAACCCGGAACTGGGGCCCCCATTTGGGGCTTTCCACCCATTTTCCTTCCATTTCAATCTCTGCATGGGCAATACAGGGCAGTTCTTTTCCGACTGCGGTAAATACAGAAGACATGTTCGACCGGCATGAAGCGGCACTCTTTACCATATAGCGGGCAACGGTATAGCCATTTTCCTCGTTTTTGTACAGCTGATGTTCAAATGTGCATATCATCATGCCGCCTCCTCTTCCTGCCCCCAGGATAGGCGAAGATAGCGTTTCTGCTCCATAACGGTCAGTCCATCTTCACGCATAAGTCCGGCAATGAGCGCAGATAATTTTCCAGGGTATCCATAAAATATCCCGATTCGCCGGAATCCCTTTGCTGTCCGGTAGCTACATATGCCATCGCTGCGAATCCAGCATCTGGTAACGCCGCGGCTGTTTAATTTTTGCACTATTTCATCCAAACGGCTTCGTCCTGTTTCGTTGTACCAGAGCATGGCCGCTGCCTCCTCGGACTCCGAATCATTTTCTTCCTGCTCATTCACATGATTTTGTTCTGAATCTTTGGGCCTGTCTGTTTCCTCTGGTTTGTCCCATGTATTTTCGGTTTCTCCCTCTTTTTGTGTAACACTGCCATTCTTTCCCCTCTCCAGGCGGATTCTCCACCCCTTTCTCACAAACAGGTGATAAATCAAAAACGGTACCGTAAGGGAAGCGCCGCTGACCAGGATTGCTAAAAGAATCGGTGCGGCAAACTGCAGGATAATACTTCCCAAAGCACAACCTAAAAAAATTGCTGCCAGAGTTTCAATCTGTCTGATATTCATACCATTCTGCTCCTTTATTTGTTTCATGTTTAAAAAGAGCTGCCAAAATGAATCCATTCTGGCAGCCGTCTGTTTTCCCTTATCTAGTTGAAAGGAAGCCCTTCATCCGCACCCTGCGGGATATCCATAAAGATTTCCTGTGCGCCAGCTGCGCGTGCGGCCGGCGCGGCTCCGGTCCGGCTTCCGGCTGCTCCTGTGGGGCGAGCTGCACCCCTTCTGGGAACAGTGCCTCTCTGGGGAGCTGCATTTCTTTGAATTGGCGCCCGGTTTCCGGCATTCTCTGTCCCCTGTGCAGGAGCCCTTCCCGTTGCCTGCCTGGTATTCTGCCGGGCTGGCGATGCTGCCTGTCCGGGCTCCGGCTGGCTTCCGTTTCCGCCTGCCTCGTTCCGGCCATCCGCAAAATCAATATGCTCCGCCCGCAGTTCCATCCCATATACTCGATTACCGTCTTTATCCGTATAGTTATTGTTTTGCAAGCGCCCGCTTACAACAATCCGGATTCCCTTTCCAAGATAGCGTTCTACAAACTCTGCCCGTTTATCGAAGGCAACACAGGTAATGAAATCTGCATCCGCTTCATTTTCCTTCTTCGTTCCTCTCCCCACTGCCAGGGTAAACCGTGCAATGGGCATCTGGGTTTCTGCCACATACCGGATGTCCGGCTCTCTGGTAAGTCTTCCTAAAAATGTACACTGATTTAACGCCATGTGTAGTTCCTCCTCATTTTGTATGGTCATTGTTTGGTTCCCAAAAGTTCTTTCTTAAATTCCGGAAAAAATTCCGTAAATACTTCCATGTATCGTTTAAAGCCATCCTCATTTAATGGAGCTTCCAGAGAAGCTTTCGACCAGAGGATTGCTTCCTCCGCCCTTACATGATAAGGACCCTCACGAAAGGTTCCATAATTCCGACGCGGTATGGACGGCTTTACAATTTCCGCCAGTTCCTGTTTGGTACGTGCCTGCGTAATCATCCGGCTTTTTTCAACCATAATGATGAGCACCAGAAAAAATACAATCGAGTCCTGCAGATAGCCATACACCCGTCGGTATATCGTGTCCAGTGCGGCATATGCGGCTGCTTTCACTGCGGCAGTCTTTGCTTCATCCTTCGCCAGCTCTTTACGTGCATGGCGGTATACTGTTTCCAGCAGCAGCCGCTCTGAAAAATTCATTTTCCCGTTCCTCCTTCCTCTTTCTCTGGCAGTACAGCCAGTAATCATCAATTCCTTTTAATCCTCCTCTCCAGATATGGTTTTCATCAAAATCCCAGATTTTCCTCACACAGCGAAGGTTCAGACGGCCGCATATTTCATATAGGTGCCTGCAGCCCTCCTGGATTTGGGCTCGTTTCTGTGCCTTTTTTTCGCAGATTTCCAAAAGGCTCTGCCCATTTTGAGGACAGGTATGGCAGACCGGCTCCTTATAATCGCTCCGACAGGATACATCCATTAACTTATCCATATCAAAATATTCCCAGACTTCCTCCAGGCCGTTTTCTTTTAATGCCTTCAGCGTTCGCTCCATTTCCTTATATTGGCTGACGCCGGGCGTACCGAGAAACGAGTAGCCGGACATAGCGTGGGCGATGGTGGCCTTTAAGATTCCTTCTGTTACGCAGACAATTTTGCTGTCCGGGTTCCCTAAAAAAGTCACCGGGCTTTTGCTGCTGGTCCCCTGATTTCGGTTGCTGCTGCTGAACCACAGATATTTTCGGTCATTATAGGGTTCATCCAGCCGAATCTGAAATCCGGATAGGTTTTGCTCCATCCCATAAACCGGACAGAGGAACCCTCTGTTTTTCTTAAAAAAAGCGGCGTCCCAGTTTCCATGGCCATTCAGGAAAAATCCCGGTATGCCCTTCAGGGAATATCCTTCCCGCATCAGCCTCCGCGCAAGTCCCTCCGTTCCGGAAACCGGTGTGCTGCAAAATCCATAACCGGAAATCTGCTTTTCCGTTAAGCCCCGTTCCAGGAGCTTCTGCCTGTGAAAATCAGAAAGAGGCAGAAGCTCCTGCAGACGGCGATAGACCTGGTCCAGCTTTTGAGGCTCGGCAAGTCTGGCTTCCACACAGTGAACCGCTTCTTGCTGCGTTTTTTGTGTGACTGCATAAGTCCCACCCTGCAAAGCCTCCTTAATTTCCCGGTACTCGGATACAGGCAGAAAGTTCTTTCGATGCCTGTTCCCCATACTGGAGCAATAAATCTCGGTAGGTGTCCAGAAGTTCCGGCTCCTGAAGCTGCCAGGCCGCAGTTACCAACTCATGGCTGAAATAGCCCTCTGAGAAAACAACCTTTCCATAGCTTTCCTCTAAATACAGATTCGCCGCTTCAAAAATCTCCGGCATGGGAAGCACGGCATAGTCTTTCGGGTCTCCTCCATGGACCGCACGGATTTTGCCCTCCTGGAGACGCAGCAGAGCCTGGCCGGAGGTCACCTGCAGGCAGTCGTTTAGCACACCGGCGAAAGTCGGCCGGTCCATATCCTGCAAAGCATTTCCGTAAATCCTTGCCCGGTTCTGCAGAGTTTTCATGGCCGTTGTTCCCAACGGATAATCCATACCATCGGCTTTGATGAAAAGCCCGGTGTTTAGCCGGGTATCATTTAAAAGCTGTTCACCGTCCTCTGCCTGTTTCATTTTCCTGCAGGCAGCCGGATTCATTTCCGCCGCTGTAAGATAAAGAGAATCCGTAGGGCAGACCATCCAGTCTGCCCTCTCCTCAATTTCATCCAAAAAGCTCATAAATTGGGAACGATCTGCAAAGTTTTTTGCGAAACTGTCCTGCACATACATAGCCCCACCTTCCTATACCTGAAAGAGGACGGAGGTAATGTGACCGTTCCTTACGACGAACTCAAATCCGTCCTGATACAAATCATACAGTTCTTCCAGTGAAATCAGGTCTCTTCCCGCGTTTTCCCATTTTTCCTCGTTCATCATTCGTTTTTCCTTCCTTTCTCATGCTGATTTTTATCCAAGTGGGAACTTTTCCCATGGAATACGCTGTTCTGTTTGCTCTAATTCTTCTTCATTCCAACGGTACCGATATACATAATCCGTTAAAAAAGGCCTTTCCTCTACATTCGATTTCCAGATCTGTTCTGCAATCCGCTCCACAATCTGTGGGTTTTCCAGATAAAAATGCTCCGGAAACAAATAGCACTCCATTTCCGTTCCAAGTATCATCAGCACATCTTCATTCCAGCGGTTTGCAACAAATCCCAGGACACCGGGATACAAAATGCAGTTTGCCGTACTGCGTTCACCAAACAGGCCAATGACCGGGAAAATACTTTTTGCCGTCCGCCTTAGTTTTCTGCCTGCATAGAACAATTCTTCGTGCCATTCCTGATGAAACACGTTCCACACGCCGTCCTCATCCCTTAATTTTATTGCATAGAGGAACTCAAGCCTGGGCGTATTGTACTGCGCCACTTCCAGTAATTCCTCGACTGTAATTCCCCAGGATTCCATATCTTCGTTGTTGATCATGCGGACGTACCGCTCTTTTCCATCCTGGATTACAATTTGAAACACGATTACCATTTCATGGAAGGTTTTGTATGGAATATGCGGCAGCGCTTCCCGGTACTCCTTGCGGCTTACCAGAGAAAAGACGATTTTGTCTTTGACCATGGACAACTCCGAGCCATTTAAGAGTGCTGCTCCCAGTTGGTCCCGCTTTTTCTGATAATCCTGCTCCAGGATTACTGCAGTTTTCTCTGCTCCTCTGCAAAGCAAATAGAACTGAATCTTTTTGGAGTTTGGGTACAGGATGATTCCCTCCTGCTCTCCATCTTTGATGATTTTAAATATCACTTCCTTTCTGTCCCCTTCTGACGGTTCAATTTGATAACCGTCTCCCATCCTCTGCCGAAATGCCTGAAGCAGTGCTTCCGTGCGGTTGATTCCTTCCCTGTCTTTTCTTTCCAATGTCCTCTCCTTTCCTGTTTTTGAGCAACAAAAAAAGACACCAGAAACTCGTAAAAATTTCTGATGTCTTCCTTAAAGTACAGACAAACTCTGCCTGTTTTGCTCTGATACAAGGCCTGCGCCTGAAAATTAGCTTCCAGCATCTGCTGGAACAAAGATTGTGATATGGCTTTTGTTAAAGCACATAGAAATCAATGTCATACTTATGATACCACTATATATTGTGGTTGTCAATTTTATTATCGATTATATTGTAGTTACTTTCAAAAAACCTACAAAACAATCCGTCAGTATCTACCACAAAGCACCTTTTGATTTTTATGAGATGCCTTTGTTACCCAGACTTCGAATAATATTCATTACCGTTTCTCCCATGGAGGTATCTTAAAAAGCTCCGGAAAAGTCAGTAAAACCTTTGTGTTTTAGATCTGATGTGTGAGAACCCAGTTCAGTAAATCAGAAGATTGAATGGTGCCTGCTGCTAATTGCAGGATAATATCGGACAATTCTGTTTGTGTATACTGTAATTCAATCCCATTTAAAGCAAGGAACACCAGCATAACATGCGCGCCGATCCGTTTGTTCCCGTCTACAAAGGGATGGTTTTTTACCAGACCAAAACAAAGATGAGCTGCCTTCTGCTGGAGAGATGGATAGACATCTTCTCCGCCAAAGGTTTGAAAAGGAGCATTCAGCGCAGAGTCCAGCATCCCTTCATCGCGCAAGCCAGGTGAACCTCCGGTCTCTGCAACGAGTTGTTCATGGAGCAGAAGTACCTGTGATTTGGATAACCGAATCATTTGGCAAGTACCTCGTAAGCCTGCCGGTTCTTTTCGATGAGACGTTTGGAAATAGCCATGATATCTTCATCGGCAGCAAGTTGTTCCTGTTCAGCGGCACTGAATTCCATGACTAGATACCGTGGAACATTGTTTTTTAATATGATGACAGAACCGTTCTCATCTACGAGTCGGGCCACTTTAGAGAAGTTCTGATTGGCATCGGTGATGGAAACAAGGTTTTTAGTATTGATATTCATAGCGAAACCTCCTTTGCTATCTTTACTATTATTATATCCTAAAATAGGATAAATTCAACCTATTTTTAATAAATTTGCAAACAGAGGCGGCCAAAATGCCTACTGTAAAATGAGAAAACTGTGGTGAAATGTGCTACGAACGGGCTGTCCGCGTTAGTATGAAGGTTAAATCGCGATTATATCATTTCTTCCACAGCAATAAAGCACCCATTCTTACTGTAAAAACGATAGTTCTTTCTCTTCGCAATCTTATATTCTGCGGGAATCACCAGTTTCTCCTGTTCATCATCTTTCGTTCGAACTATGATTTCCACCCATTTTCTCTGCAGTTTTCGAGAATTTATTTCTATGACTTCTCCCTCGATTACAGAATACATTCGCTTTAGAATGAACCAGATTGAATAAATGAAATGAATGCTTAATCCGATCACACTAAAAATAGTAAGCCTTAAAAATCCCTGCCCCTCTTGTATCGATTCCATCGAGATTCCAACGACCAGAATCACTAGAATTCCCGCTGCTTCCAGCCATACCCGCCTTAATAAGACAATGGTTCCATCTTCCGCTGATTCCTTCGGTTTATAGGAAGCAAGGTAACGCACCCCGAGCTCCTCCTCAAACACGGCAGTCCCGCGATAGGTAATGACACAATCCCGGACCAGCTTTTCACCGGATACGACAGCGTCCCGGCAGATTATCCCTTCACTGTCCTCATAAGGTTCTCCGGTCCACTCCGCATTGTGAATCCGGTAGTTTTCCGGTTCTGCTTCAATCAGCGACAGCAAAAGCTCCTCATAGCCGGTAAAATCCAGGTTCTCTTCATCCAGCATAAACACCTGGTCTCCCAGCCAATATCCATCGATGCCGTACTCGTGAAAGGTTACGGTAAAGGAAAAGTTATCTTCCCACCGCTCCTCTGAGAATTCCTGGGAAGCAATGGAGGCCATTGCCTCCATGCGCTGTCCCGTCGCATTCACCCCTAAGTATAGACGAAAAATTGTTTATAATCAATATAAAGCGGATTTAC
>OLVT01000556.1_pt1 | contig 39740 bp, 40 predicted proteins | sample 1673241 | NCBI WGS metagenome assembly OLVT01 (sample SAMEA3178936, study PRJEB25190) | human gut metagenome | biome: human gut; feature: human-associated habitat; material: faeces | place: Austria | collected 2013 | reverse complement strand
GGATATGATTTTCATTCGCTTTTTCCTCCGGGTTTTAACGGGATTTTTCCTTCTGACCTTCTATGTAAGCAAGTATCTGTTCACGGCTTCGGTCACTAACCGTTACAGCACAATAAGACGGATTTCACAAATGTTCTCCCCACAACTCTTTCCTTGACGCCGGATAGGAAAAACCATTTTTATTAATTGTAAACATATCTTTCTCCATAAAAGTATTTTACCATATCCATAATAATATATCAAACATTTGTTCTGTTTTATATTAAAAAAATTGCGCGTCTAACTCATCACTAAAGTAACGAGAATGCGACGCGCAGTTTTCAATGATAAACTTTCATTTTGCCGCATAAAAAATACGCGCCGCATTTCTCATCAAAATCATGAGTATGCGGTGCGCAATTTTTATTTTGCTTTTTTCTTCTCTCTTTTCACAAAAAGACAGACACATACAACAACAAAAACAGCCGTTGCTGCGATCAGTACCGGCCATACCGGCAGTGGACAGACGCCTGCGCTGATCAGTTTCAGTCCCTGGTAAAGTGTGTATACACCGAAAATTGAAAAGATGACAAACGCCAGTATATTCAGCAGCCCATCCGGTGTCTTGCTCTTTAAGAGGTAGCCGACCAGCATTCCGAGAATATCCGCTGCGAACAATCCGAGAGAACATCCGATCCATACAGCAAATGCGGATCCCATCCCTTCATTTGCACCAAAGGTGATTGCGGTAAGCTGTGTTTTGTCTCCGAGCTCTGCTACGAAGAACGTACAGAAAACGGCAAGCGGAGCGAACTGAATTTTGGATTTGCCGCCTTCTTCCTCTTCCTCGTCATCATCACCGGAAATGGTGGATGCTGCGAAGTAAAGAAATGCGAGTGCTGCAATCGTCTTAATCAGCCAGTCCGGAATGAATTCGCTGACGAGGCCGCCTGCGAGAACCGCCATTCCATTCAGTACCAGAATCGCGGCTGCGGTTCCCAGGATAATGTCTTTCAGCTTGTACTTCGAAGTGAGCGCAATCAGCATGAGCTGCGTCTTATCACCCATCTCTGCAATAAACTCGGTAAGAAACACCTTTAGAAATAACACCATTTTCCATTCCCCTTATCTTATAATGATATAAATGGCATATACAGTATAAAATGCGACCATACAAAAACCTTCGACTCTTCCGATTTTCTTTTTGGTTCCTGCAAAAATCCATACACATACCGTGAATACGATCAATACACACAAATCAATTATATTTTCCGTAATGATGGCCATCGGGCTGATTGCGGATGCAATGCCAAGTACCATAAGAATGTTGAAGATATTGGAACCAATCGCGTTGCCAAGTGCCATATCAACTTCATTCTTTCTCGCAGCAACGATAGAAGTTACGAGTTCCGGAAGGGAAGTTCCGATGGAAACAATGGTCAGTCCGATCAGAGTCTGGCTCATTCCGAGATCGCCCGCGATTCTCGCTGCGGCATCTACGGTCACATCTCCGCCGACTGCAATGGCGACTGCTCCTCCGACGATGAACACGATACTCTTCGGAACGGAAAGCAGCTTGATGTCCTCATCGGAACCGCCTTCAATTTCGACTTTTTTTCCTTCCCTGTTTGCCTTTAACGCAATCCGAACCATGTAGACAATATAGCCTGCGAAAAAACCAATTAAGATCACACCGTCCAGGTGACCAAGCATCATCCCTGATTTGTCTCCAATTCCGATGATTCCCAAAAGCATCAGAAGTCCGGCGCAGATCAGGGACAGCGGGATGTCTCTTTTGATGGTTTCCTTTGCAACTTCTACGGTGGTCAGTACGGCACAGACACCGATGACAACCATCAGGTTAAAGATATTGGAACCGATGACATTACTGACTGCGAGCTCGTTGTTGCCGGTAAGTGAAGCCGATACACTGACCGCGGTCTCCGGAAGTGATGTTCCCATGGCAACAATGGTCAGTCCGATGATGATCGACGGAACGTGCAGTCTCTTTGCTGCGCTTGAGCTTCCTTCTACGAAAAAGTCCGCACCTTTGATCAGCAGGACAAAACCGATGACGAGACAGACAAGCACAAGAGCAAACGGGGCGTTGTTGATGAAATTTTCCATGTTTTCCTCCTTTGTTTTCCACAATAGTATCGTTAGCAGAAGCGGATTTTACTCGTTACCCGCGAAAAAAAAGACTCATGTATATCAATAAACAGCCAGCCTTTTTTCATGCTGTTCACTGATATACATGAGTCTCATTATTTAAGATTTGCCAGATTATACTCTTTTCTTATAATCAGAATGTTGACAAATCACACATTCGTGCTAACTACTCCCTCATGGAATATTACATTACTTGATAAATACTATCAAATGTCTTCGGGGATGTCAACAAAATTTGACTTTTTTATCTGAGCAATTTTATATTCGCGTTTATCTCCTTTACAATTTCAACAACCACAATATCCCCATCCACCAGCATCTCACAGATTTTCGGCTGATGTTTTTCGTCTGTTCCGCTTTTCCAGTAATCTTCTGCTAATTTTAAATTTTCCGCTTTCTGCAGTCGTCCGTCAAAACACTTTTCTGCATCCCCTGCAAAGCAATTCCCTTTCACATCCAGCTTTACAATGCTGTAAGTCGGTCTTCCGATCCGTGCAAAAAATTCTCCCCATTGTTCCGCTTCTTTTAATGTTCTGGATACGTATAAACAGCTCATCCTTGACGGAAACTGCGGATATTTTTTCCGCCGGACTTCTTCTAATGCCAGCTCCCTCAGCGCAACAGAGGTATGATGCTCCAGTATTTTCTCATCATATTTGTCAGGATTCTCATAGATATCATGAACCTTTTCCATTTTTTCCTGTACTCTCTCATACACTCCGCTGTGATGATTTTCATCAAATATAATATGCTGACCGCATTTCATTGGCCTGTCCGTTACAACATGATATACCTGCACTTCTTATCCCCCTTCTCAATATCTCTCTTGCCTCCGCACAAACGCACTTTCACTTGTTTCCATCTCTTCGAGTTCCAGTTCCGTTTCCATCATGCGCTCCAACAGGGATTCCTGTACCTGATTTTCTTCGTCTATTTTCGTCTGAAGCTCCATCAGCTGTTCGTAATTTGCGGAAAGTTCCGGGTCCATCATTTCCAGTTGAAGTTCTGACATTCTGCTCTCACTCTCCGCAAGCTGCTCCTCGTATTTTTCGAGCTGCCGTTTTAAGCGGGACAGAATTTTTCCCGGGTTATAATATTTCTTTTTGTCAAACACATCATCCAGTGTCGGAACGTCGGCCGGTTTTCGTACAGCTCCTCCCGCATTTCCCGTTTCTCTGCCCGGCGTCTGCCGTTTGATTTCTTCGAGATACTGTGCATAATTCATTCCGTAAAATTGTACGTCGCTCTCGCCGAACTCCAGAATGCCGGTTGCCACCTGGTTGATGAAATAACGGTCGTGCGATACGAACAGAACGGTTCCCTCGTAGCTGGTCAGCATTTTTTCCAGCGCTTCTTTTCCCACCAGATCCATGTGATTCGTCGGCTCGTCCAGGATCAGGAAATTCGGTTTCGTATAGAAAATCCGGCAGAGCTCCAGCCGCACTTTTTCACCGCCGGAGAGCTGCCCCATTTTCTTTTCGACATCCTCACCGGAAAACAGAAAGGCTCCCAGTGCGCTTCGGACATCGTTGCGAAGCAGGTTCGGATAAAGACTCCAGAAATAGTCGAGCACCGTCTGCTCCGGGTCGAATTTCTGGTTGACTGCTTTGTGCTGATCGAAGTAGGCAAAATCCACGCGGTTTCCAAATTGATAACTTCCGCCCAGTGGATTGATTTCGCCCACAACGGTTTTCAGAAGCGTCGATTTTCCTTTTCCGTTTTCTCCGATGATCGCAATCCGTTCTGCTTTTTTGATGACGGCCGAAACCTCGCTCAGAACGGTATCGTATCCGATTTTCAGTTTCTTCATCGTGAGCACATCCGTATAGCTTTCGCGTGCCGGATGGAATAAGGCGTGGAATGTCCTCGTATCAAACCGCCGCGGTTTTTCAATTTTTACCATGTGCTCGATCGCCATTCGTTTCGAACGGGTTGCCGCAACTTTTGTCGGTGTGTTTTTCCATTTCTCAATCCACACCGTCAGACGCTCAATTTCCTTCTGCTGTGCCTCATAGTCTTTTTCCTGCTTGATCTGTGCTTCTTCTTTTAATTTCACAAACGCAGAATAATTTCCCGGATACCGTTTGATGTCACCGTATTCGATTTCATACGTCACATCGATTACACGGTCCAGAAACATGCGGTCATGTGATACAATGACAACGGCATTTTCGTAGCTTTTCAGATAATTTTCCAGCCACTCCACCGCCGCGATGTCGAGGTGGTTGGTCGGCTCGTCCAGAAGCAGGATGTCCGGGCGCTGTAAGAGGAGCTGAATCAGGGCAATTTTGGTCTGCTGTCCACCCGAAAATTCACCGATCGGTTTTTCCAGATCTTCGAGCGCAAAACCAAATTTCTGGAACATCGTTTCCAGATCTTTTTTCCAGCTGTACCCGTGCAGGCTCTCGATTCTCCGCTCCAGGTAATCATACTCCGCCAGCAGTTTTTTATGATCTTCGGTCTCGGCGAGCAGCTTTTCGATTTCCTTTTTTCGCGCTTCACACGCAAAGACTTCCGCGAAAGCCTTCTCCAGCTCCTCTCTTACCGGCACATCTCCATCGGTAAAATTAATCTGGCGCAGAAAACCGATGTTCTGTTTTCCGCTCATCGTAATTCCGCAGCTCTCGTCGCTGTCCAGATTACTCATCTCAATATCCCCGGCAATCAGCCGCAGCAGCGTCGTTTTTCCGCAGCCGTTTCTACCGACAATTGCAATTTTTTCTGTATCGTGAATTTCGAAATTCACACTGTTTAAAATCGTGTCTGCGCCAAACTGTACTTTTGCATTTCTGATCTGATATCTCATGTTTTATACCTTTTCTGTTGTGTGAACCTCACAGTCAGTATTTTCACGGAGTCTGACATGTCGAAAATAGTTCGACTGTGACTTACCTCATGTCAGTGGAGGATACCGATTTCTCTCCGCCCGCCACTGCTGTTATGTTTCTTTTAACAATTCATCCCACCGCTTTAGAAGCGGGGGACTTCTTGTCTACTGATGTTAAAATTCTGCTTCCATTATACCGTCTCCGCCCTTCATTCTCAATGCCAAAAATTTTTCGAATCAATTTGGTACGCCTGCGGCAGAAAAATATCTCTGTTTTACTGATTTGCTCCAGTAAAACAGAGATATTTAACTTCCTATATATTCCGAAAGTCCCTTACGCAAAAATACTACTTTCTCTTTCCGAAATGTAATCACAAACGCCCCCTTGATCTGCATGGAGGTCGCCATATAATCGTATGTGACGAGTTCCCATCCTTCTACGGCTCTTTCGTTGATGCGTTTGTCCAGAATTGCAAGGTCGGCTGCATCGGCTTTGTCTGAGAACCATTTTGTTCCTACGGTTAAAAGTTCCACGAGTTTATCCATCAGCTGCGCTCTCTCCTGCACTTCCTGTATTCTGATCTCACTCATCTTCCTTCCACAGCTTTCCTTCCTTATAATGCTTCCTGCAGAGCGCCACATAACTCTCATTCGATCCAAGGAAAATCTGCGCACCTTCCCGCACGATTTTTCCGTTTGCATATCTCGTATTGCACTGTGCACGTTTTCCGCACCAACAGACCGTCGGAACTTCCTCGATGACGTCGGCGATCTCCATCAGCCGCATGGATCCCGGAAACAGACGGGTCCGGAAATCGGCGCGCAGGCCGTAGCAGAGCACCGGGATCTCGTAAAAATCTACGATATCCGAAAGCGTATCAACCTCCTCCGGTAAAAGGAACTGCGCTTCGTCGATCAGGATCGCGTCCACTTTATTTCCATGATACCGGTATTCCCCGCTGTCTGCGCTCCACGTTTTCGAAATTTCTTCTAAAAATTCATCCACGTACTCCGCCGGTGCTTCCAGCCCGATGCGGGATTTGATCTCATGCTCTCCGTCGCGGTTGTCCGTCCGCGGTTTCAGCAGAACTGCATACTGTCCGCGCTCCTCGTAATTGTAGCGAACCATCAAAATATTAGCAGATTTCGAACTGCCCATCGCGCCGTAGCGGAAATATAATTTTGCCATTGTTTTTCGTCCTTTTGTCTTTTCTTATTCTTTCAGTTCTTTCCGTAAAAACGGCTCCTCATCAAGCTCTGCGTTTTCAAAGCTGTGATAAAATTTATCTGCATTTGGATTTGTCGCCCGAATCAGATAATATTGGTTAATCCCATGTTTCCTGCAGTCTTTTTCCATCTCCTGAAACAGCCCCTGCGCAACGCCTTTATGTCTGGCTTCCGGCAGCACATAAACCCAATCCACATACGCCATCCGGTAACCGTCCTGCATACATCCGTAAAAATGATACTCAATCCGCCCAAGAACCTGATCATTCTCCATAGCAAGAATGGATGTTGTATTCTGATAGAAGGGATCTTTTACTCTTCTTCGCAGCCCTTCCCGATCCACCGCTTCCACATGCATCATCTCCGGCTCTGCCCCCATTTCTTTTCTATAACAGAAAACTACCGACAAACCTGCTTTTATCGATAGTTTCTTCAATTTTTATTATAACCGATCCCGCTCTGTTTTCCAATTAAAAAGGCAGAAGAAATGAAACCTTTTATCCCGTTTCCATTTCCTCTGCCTTTCTTACATTTCTTTCCTCTTCTGATTCCTCTTCTTCCGCAGGTTCTCTTTCTTCTGCCGGATTTCCCCCGCCTCCTGTTCACTGCTGATGCGGATGGTTTTCACGACGAAGAGTTTTCCTTCGTCCGAATGTTTCATGCGGGCTTTGCCTTTCAAATATCCGTGCTCCGGGCACCAGGCTACGCAGTAGTAGTTTTTCCCGCCGGCCGAAAACCAGCGTAAGCGTTTTCTTGCCGTTTTCCCGCAGATGCAGCAGTGCGTGCTGCAGACCTCGCGGTCGTGCATGGCTTCTTCTTTTGTGTCGAATTCGCGGGAGATGAATTTCGTGTAGCCATTATAGACGGCGTGGATCTCCTCTTTTTTCGATTTCGGGTTCTGATATACGTCGATCGAGTCGTACGCCAGCACAACATCCATATCGATGCGTGCAAAAATGTCGGCCGTATATTTTGCATCCGAAAGCGCCTGATGAAAATGCTCGTCCTTCGGGAGATGAAGGAAGTCGGCGGCGTACTCGAGCGCCCGGCGGCTCTTCATCGTTTCGTACTGGATCGCGAACAGTTTCTGTACATCGTAAAAATGAATCGGCCCGCGGATCAGCGACAGGAGGTTATAAAATTTCATGTTCCGCTGGAGCTCCGTCAGGTCTCCCGGTCCCCAGGTGCCGAACATGCACGCACCGCCGGAGAATGCAAAAAATTCCTGCACGGCCTTCGCAAATGGGATTCCGTTCTGCAGATCCTCTTCTGTCAGTCCGACGACCTCGCGCGTCCGGTGATGGAGATGCTGGTAGACCACCGGTTTTACAATCCGGTGAAACGTTCCCACCACATTCCGCTCACCATCCATCTTCACCGCGCCGATCTCAATAATCTCAAACGGCAGCTTCGGGTTCTCTTTTTCTTTTCCATAGGGACACTGGTTCCATTCCAGGTCAAAAATCACATAGTCCATTGTATTGTCAATCCTTCATTCTGTGTCGTCTGTCCCTATTATAAATGATTTTGATATAATGAGCAACTATCTGGCAATTCCATTCTCTGCCCATTCTGGCAATTTTCTTCCTGTGCATTACATTTCCCATTCATTTCATCCTGTTCTCTTTCAAACTTAACGCTTCTTTTATTGAAATCCCAGGGTAAATCCGATATAATATTTTTAACTCCGGCCTTCGTTTTTACTCAAAAGGATCACCTGAAAAAGCCGGAAATATTACGAATTTAGATGAGCATCCGATATGAAAACAAAATTAACGCAAAAACAGATTCGATTTCAGGCGCTTCTGCTGTTTTTTATTACATTTTTTCTTGTCGAGCTCTGCGCCGTTTTTCTGTATCAGAATCAGTTAAAGGAAGCAAAGCTGAAAGCTGACTATACCGCACAGACGACCATCGGCCGCGTGAAATCGCAGTTAAACCATTATCTTGCCGAATCCAATCTGATGAAACACATGATTGAAGCCGGTTATACCGTCGATGACGAAGAGTTTTCCGTCCTCTCCTCGCTGATGCAGGACGACCAGAATGTCATCAAAGCACATGAGCTTGCAAAGGACGGCATTGTCACACTGATTTATCCGATGAGTGGAAACGAAGCCGCGCTCGGACTTAACATGCTCGAGCATCCTGCCCGGAAACAGGAAGCACGCCTTGCCAAAGAGAGCGGCGAATACACGATTGCAGGACCGTTTGAGCTGCAGCAGGGCGACATCGGAGCACTGCTCTTTGACCCGATTTATACCACCGATGCCAACGGTGGCCAGACCTTCTGGGGCTTTTCGATTCTCGTTCTCGACTGGGAATCGTTTCTGAACGAAATTGAACTGGATACACTGGAAGAAGCCGGCTACACCTACGAACTCTGGAAAATTTCTCCGGCCACCGGCGAACACGTTTCCATCGCACACTCCGGCAATTCCCGGCGTTCCGATGCCATGGAAATTCTCTGCACCGTGCCGAACGACACCTGGCATTTTGAAATTGTACCGAAAAACGGCTGGCTCAGTCCGCTGCAGGTTTTTGTTTCCTTTGCACTCGGGCTCATCCTTTCCCTGCTTACCTCTATTGGTTTTCTGCAGTTCCAGATGCGCCGCTATAAAGACGAGGTTCACGCAGCAGAACTGGAAAAAGCCGTACAGGAAGCGCAGTCTGCCAACGAAGCAAAAACACGTTTTCTGTTCAACATGAGCCACGACATCCGAACCCCGATGAATGCCATCATCGGTTTCTCGGATCTGCTGGAAAAGCACATCGACGAGAAGGACCGCGCGGTCGACTACATTGCAAAAATCAAGTCCTCCAGCAGTTTTCTGCTCTCCCTGATCAACTACGTGCTTGAGATGGCGCGCATTGAGAGCGGTAAGGCCTCGCTGAAAATCGAGCTCGGCAGCTACAGCGAGCTGATCAATTCCCTGAATGCAGTGTTTGAGCCTTCGTTAAAAAGCAAAAATCTTTCCTATCTCTGTTACAACACGGTGGAACACGATGCCATCCTCTGCGACCGGACAAAAATACGGGAGATTCTGCTGAATATCATCAGCAACTCCATCAAGTATACGCCGGAGGGCGGAAAAATTTCCGTAAAAATCGAAGAGACACCGGCACCAAGGAAGGGCTTTGCCTCCTACCGCATCACCGTGAAGGACAACGGCATCGGCATGAGCAAAGAGTATCTGCCGCATATTTTTGAAGAATTTACAAGAGAACATTCCTCCACCGAAAGCCACATCACCGGAACCGGCCTCGGCCTTCCGATCGTCAAATCCCTCGTGAATCTGATGGGCGGAACGATCGATGTGGAAAGCGAACTCGGTGTCGGAACAATAACTACGGTCTGCCTCACGTTTGGACTTCCGACCGAAGAACAGCTTGCGGCTCACCAGCATAAAGACGAGATTCTCGAGCAGTCCCTGCAGACGCTTTCCGAAAACCGCGTGCTGCTTGCCGAGGATAATGACCTGAATGCAGAAATTGTACTCACCGTTCTGGAAGAAAACTGCATTCACGCCAAGCACGTAAAAGACGGCGCCCTCTGCTTAAAAGCAGTCCAGAACGCACCAGAAGATTATTACGATGTTATTCTGATGGATATTCAGATGCCGAACATGAACGGCTATCAGGCCGCAGAAGCGATCCGTGCACTCCCGGGAAAACGCGGGGAAATCCCGATTGTCGCCATGACGGCAAACGCGTTTGAAGAGGACCGCCGAAAAGCACTGGAATCCGGCATGAACGCCCATATCGCGAAACCCGTTGACGTTTCGGTTCTTCTCGAAACACTTTCCAGGTTTTCATGACCTTTACAGATCTGGAGTGCATATGAATACAGATAAAATGATGAAAGTAGCGGAGCATTCTTCCGCAGAAAATACGGTCCCGTTACAGATCCCGATGCACCGCGCCTCTTCTATGGAATTTTAACTTCCATCGACGATCAGAAACCCAAAAACAAATAATATGCATGAAAAAAGGAGCGTTCCCGTAAAGAGAACAGCTCCTTTTTTCATGCGCCGCAGCGGACGCTTTTATTTCTCGTTTTTCAGCAGCTCCAGGTTTTTGGAGATCAGCTCGCATCTCTGTTTTACGCAGTCCGGGGATCTGTGCGGATCCTGCGGTGTGTTGAACAGATAGTCCTCTAGTTTGTCGATTGTGGTGGTTGCTACATGCATTCTTGTATCGCAGGATGCATAGTAGATGTAAACCTCTCCGTTCTCACGCGCAATCGCGCCGTTTGTAAATACAACATTGAAAACGTCTCCGACTCTCTCTTTTCCAAGCGGAACCAGGAATACACCGGACGGCTCTGCAATGACTTTGGACGGATCGTTCAGATCGGTACCGAAGACATACAGAACGTAGCGAAGGCCTGCTGCTGTATTTCTTACACCGTGTGCAATGTTGATCCAGCATTTCTTACCGCGGATCGGCACTGCTCCGGCACCGTTTTTGGACTCGGTCAGGGTATGATAAATACGTTTGCTGATGATCTTCTCCTCGTCGATGACAGCGTGTGTGATATCATCGCAGAGTCCGAAGCCGATTCCTCCGCCGCTTCCGGTCTCAATGAAACCATCCATCGGACGGGTGTAGAAGGCATATTTTCCGTCTACGAACTCCGGATGCAGAACAACGTTTCTCTGCTGCGGAGAACGTAAGGTTTTCAGGTTGTCCAGACGCTCCCAGGTCTTCAGGTCTTTCGTTCTTACGATACCAGCCTCAGCAACAGCCGCGGACAGATCCGGATCGTTTTTGTCCTTGCTCTCAGAGCAGAACACTCCGTAAATCCAGCCGTCCTCGTGCTGGGTCAGACGCATGTCATAAACGTTGGTTTCCTCTGCGCAGGTATCCGGCAGCACAACCGGGTAATCCCAGAAATGGAAGCCGTCGATACCAGTATCACTCTCTGCAACAGCAAAGAAAGATTTTCTGTCATTGCCCTCCACGCGGACAACAAGATAATACTTTCCATTCAGATAAATCGCGCCGGAGTTCATCACAGCGTTGATGCCGAGACGCTCCATAAAGTACGGATTCGTCTCCTCATCCAGATCATATCTCCAGTGAACCGGAGCGAACTCTCTTGTCAGCACCGGATACTCATAGCGGTCATAAATACCGTTGTAAAAATCTGCTTTTGTGTTCTTTCTTGCCACAAGGCGGTCTACCTTGGCTTTTTCCACATAATACTGTTTATTCAGCATCTTTTCCTAACCTCCTGATTACGTTCCAGTTCACAGCTTCCCTGTGAACTGAAACATTCGCAGCCCTCATTTAGAGTTTTTGCTTCGCAAAAGGAGGGCTGCTCACACTTGAATCACTTTCTTACGCAGCGAAACAGCAAGTGTTTCACTGCTGTGTTGACAGTCTTCTAATAACTTCCATACACATCCGGCCATTGTGATACGGGCATTTCCACGGTTCTACAATCGGCTCATGGATCGGGCTTCCGTCTGCATTCACGCACCAGAACCACTCAGACCCCTCTCGTTTGTCGATCACATAGTCCTTGATGTAGCCCCAGATGTCTTTTGCCGCATCGAGATACTTTGTTTCCTCCGGTTTTTTCTGCCATGCATTTAAAAATCCAACGACAGCTTCTGCCTGTACCCACCAGACTCTTATGGTATCATCCACACCGCGCTCGCACTCATTCATCAGCGAATGATTTTTGTATGCCGTGTTGTAGATATTTTCCGCAATCTCTCCGGTGATCGGCAGCAGTTTTTCCCGGTAAGCCGGATCGCCGAGCACTTCTGTACCCCGGTCGATCAGCCAGGAAGTCTCGATATCATGGCCATAAGAATACAGATCAATCAGCGTATTCCATGTCCGGTCGAAAAATACTTCCTGACGGCCTTTTTCCTTGTTGTATACTTTATCCGCGAAGAGATCCATCATAAAGCGGAGACGGTCACCGGTAAACGGATCCTTTGTCACGCGGTACAGCTCGGTATATGCTTCGAAAACATGCAGCAGCGTATTCATGGTCTTCTCTGCCATGACGCCGTTCTCCGAGAGCTTTTCATTGCTCTCCGGCTTGAAATCGCGGGTAAATGCCTCGAGATAACCGTACTCGTCGGTGCAGTGTGTCTCGATGATCTGCTGCAGCGATTTTGCCAGCTCCAGCGCCTCGGTGTCGCCTGTCGCATCAAAATACGTAGACAGCGCATAAATTGCAAATGCCTGATTGTACGTATGCTTTGTCGTATCGAGCGGCTTTCCGTCGTAGGTGACAGACCAGAACACGCCACCGTATTCGCGGTCCACACACGCCTGTTTCATAAAGCGGTACGCATGCTCCGCATCGGCGCGCAGCTTCTCGTCCTTTAAGGTCAGGTACGCATTCGAGAAAAACCAGAGAATTCTGCTGTTTAAGATGCAGCCCTTCTCATACGTTTTCTGCACGTTCAGATCAAAGTCCTGATAGCCGTAAAATCCGCCGTATTCCTCATCTCTTAAGCCCTCCCAGAACGGAACGATCCGTCCAGTAAGCTCCTGCTTTACTTCCTTTGCCAAAGACTGCATCTTTTCTTTCCTTCTTTCTTATCTTCTTCCGATTTCGGTGTCAGACTCGCGTACGACACTGTTTTTCTTGATATAATCTACAATCAGATCTACAGTTGTGAATGCCAGTCCTACATACGTATCGGCTGCGCCGTAGTAGATCGCGATCTTTCCGGTCTCTGCATCGTGAATGGTTGCGCACGGGAAGGTTACGTTCGGAACGAAGCCTCTCTCCTCATACCACTCTTCCGGTGTCAGAAGGAAGTTCTGGCAGCGGTATTTTACGATGGACGGATTCTCTTTGTCGAGGATTGCGCCGCCGATGCTGTATACATAGCCATTGCAGGTGCCGCTTACGCCGTGGTAGAACAGCAGCCATCCTTCGTTGGTCTCAATCGGAGCTGCGCCGCCGCCGATCTTTAAGGACTCCCACCACTCCGGGCTCTTGCTCATGACGTGGCGGTGTTTGCCCCAGTACAGCATATCCGGGCTCTCGGACAGGAAGATGTCACCGAACGGTGTGTGGCCGCTGTCGCTTGGACGGGACAGCATCACGAAGTTGCCGTTGATTTTTCTCGGGAAGAGAACGGCATTTCTGTTGAATGGAAGGAATGGATTCTCCACACGTACGAAGGTTTCAAAATCTTTTGTTTTTGCCATTCCGATGGCTGCACCGTAGAAGTCCTGGCACCAGATGATGTAGTAGGTATCTTCTACTTTTACAAGACGCGGGTCATATGCGTAAACCGGCATGAACGGTTTGCCTTCTTCGTCAACGAACTGGATTTTGTTCTCATCGAAATTCCAGTGGATCGCATCTTTGCTTCTTCCAAGGTAGATGTACGGGATTCCGTTTGTCTGCTCACCACGGAATACTCCGATGAACTCGTCGCCGTACGGCATAACGGCGCTGTTGAAGATTCTTGCTACTTCCTTCACCGGATTTCTTCCGATGATCGGATTCTCGCCGTATCTCCATACCGGTGCACCGGAAAACTCAGCCGGGCCTTCCTGCCATGGCATATTTTTGACAGCATCTCCAATAATTTTAACTTCGCTCATTTTTTGAAACCTCCATGAAAAATATTGTTTATGAGTTGTACTTTGTTTTTTTAAGTTTCTGTTAGTGGACAGAATCTTGTTTTTTAATTCTTTTTTCTCCGAACCGCCGTGTTTTATCACCCTCACGCCCAGTCCTTTAGCTTAATTTTAACATAGATGGTTAATTTTTCAACTGGAAATTGCTTAAAAAATAAGTTCCGTTAGATACTGTCAATTTTTAAGTGACTTTGTTGTGTAATATGTACAAAAACGGGGCATTTCAAAATGCCCCGTTTCTTAATTTATAATTCAGTTATAAAAATCAAAGCTTTACGCTCTCTTTCGGCACCAGCTGTCCGGAGACAATTTCCATATTTTTGCCGGATGCCGCGCCGCGGATCTGCTTCAGCGCTTTTTCGAGCGCTACTTTTACCATCGCCTTCGTATTGATCTCATACGAAGTGATCTTGAGGTCCGGGAAACCCGGATACAGGTAATTGTCGAAGCCGACAACGGAAACGTCCTCCGGCACGGAGATGCCGCGTTTTTCCAGCTCGAGCATCAGAAGGCCGGCGGTCAAGTCGCAGTTGCAGACGAACGCTTCCGGCATCTGTTCCGGGAGATGAATTTCGATCTGGCCCCGCTCATCACGGTCCTCCAGAATCCATTCCGCCGGTGTCACATCTCGGTGTTCCAGAACAGCCTTGGAAAAACCGCAGTACCGATCCATGATACTGCTGGAAAAATGAATCGAACCGACAAAAGCCAGCTTGGTCAGGCCATGCTCATACAGGTATTCCGTCATCAGATACATTCCGTGAAAGTTATCTGCGATCACGGCATCTTTTGCCAGCTCATTGTCGTAGAAATCCAGAAATACGATCGGAAGATCCACGTTTTTCTTTAGATAGTGGATGTAATCGCGGCTCGTGTCTCCCATCAGGATCAGCGCATCGACGGTCTGCTCCTTGGCGATGCACGGCACGATCATCTCATCTTCCATCTCCTGTTTCAGGATCTCCACGGTCACCATACAGCTCTTTTCCGTCGCCGCCAGTGCCATCTCCTGATACATTTTCCAATAAAATGTCGTATACTCTGCCAGATACCGTTCCGGAATCACCACTCCGATGCAGCGCAGGCTTTTTCCCTGTGTATTTCTCGCTCCGCTTCCCGGCTGGCGGTACCCCATTTCCTTTGCAATTTCCAGAATCCGGGCGCGCATCTCATCGCTGACCCCTTTCTGTCCTGTAATCGCGTTATGCACGGTGACGGCGCTGACGCCCGCCACCTTTGCAATATCTGCCAATCTTACTTTTGCCATATATGTTACTCCTTAGTCCACTGCGATAAAGTGATACAGTCTGCTGACGAAATCGCCCCAGAAATCTTTCATGCGGAATCCGGCATTCATCAGCATCTCGCCGCTGTAAACCTCGTCGGTTCCTTCCAGACGGTATTTTTTCGCCGGATCGAAGCCGCGCAGGCGTACCTTGCGGGACGGCATATTTACCTGTGCCAGCACCTGTACGTAAGTTACAAGCACTTCGTTTTTATCCTCAGAAGCTACTGCCCAGCAGTCGGATCTGTGGTTTTCACGGTAGGAAAGAATACGATAATACTCTCCATCACGGATCAGTTCATGATATTTGTGATACATCGCGGTCTGCTCCGGAATCAGTTTTCTCTCCTCCTCCGGCAGCTTTGTGATATCGAGCTCATAGCCAAATGTTCCAGCCAATGCCACATGGCCTCTCGTTGTGAATGGAGTCACACGGCCGACGGTGTGGTTCGGGCATACGCTGACGTGTGCACCCATTGCGCAGAGCGGGTAAATGAGGGCGGTTCCCTCCTGGATTTCCAGACGCTCGATCGCATCGGTGTCATCGGAGCACCAGATCTGCGGGCTGTAGTAGAGCATTCCCGGGTCAAAACGCGCACCGCCGCCGGAGCAGTTCTCCAGAAGCAGATCCGGGAACTCCTGCACCAGACGCTCCTGCATCGCGTACATGCCGAGCACGTAGCGGTGGAACAGCTCCTGCTGGGAATCCTCATCGAGATAGGTGCTGCCGAGATCGCTTAACTGGCGGTTCATATCCCATTTTACGTATTTGATGTTTGCGCTGCGCAGGATTTTTGCCACGCTCTCATATGCGTAATCCTGCACTTCCGGGCGGGAGAGATCCAGCACGTACTGGCAGCGGCTCTCGGTCGCTTCTCTTCCCGGAATCTGGATGGCCCATTCCGGGTGCTCTTTGTAGAGGTTGGAATCCGGGGAGATCATCTCCGGCTCAAACCAGATACCGAACTCCAGACCGATTTCATTGACTTTGTCGACCAGGTTCTTCAGGCCGCCTTTGATCTTCTCTTCGTTGACAACCCAGTCACCGAGGGAAGAATCGTCTTTATTTCGTTTTCCGAACCATCCGTCATCCATAACCAGCATCTCGATGCCGTCTTTTTTCGCTTCTCTTGCGATATCGAGAAGTTTGTCGGTATCGAAATCAAAGTACGTTGCCTCCCAGTTGTTGATCAGAATCGGGCGTTTTTTGTGGTTGTACGGGCTGCGGATCATGTGTCTGCGGTAAAATGCATGATAGGAACGCGTCATTTCGCCAAGTCCCTCTGCGGAGTAAACCATAACGACTTCCGGTGCCTGGAACTCATCGCCGGCTTTTAAGTTCCAGCAGAACTCGTCCGGATTGATACCCATGACCATGCGGACGGTGTCGAACTGGCATCTCTCGACCTGGCCGATGAAGTTACCGGAGTATACGAAATGCATCGCATAAACCTCGCCGCGCTCCTGATCGGTTCCCGGTGTTACCATTGCCACGAACGGGTGCTCCTGATGGCTGGATTCACCTTTTCCGGAGGAAACGAGCTGTTTTCCGTAGCGGAGTGCTCCCTGCTGGATATGGCGTTCTCTTGCCCAGGATCCGTGAAGGGAGATCATCTCGAAGTCTTCGTTGTCCATGTCGAGGCAGGCACTGTAGATTTTCTCTACTTTCAGTGTTTCGCTGCCCTCATTCTTCACACAGACGCTTCTGGTGATAACGTTTTCTTTTTCAAAAACAGAGTAGGAAAGAACAACAACGAGTCCAAGGATCGGATCTTTGCAGGTGATTTCCAGTGTCTCAACTTCCTCTTCGGTTCCGAAAGAAGCCGGAAGACCTTCCATTTTGCGTTTGCCTTTGAAGATCTCATAGGAATCAAAATGGATTTCGCATCCCATGCGTCCCTGTGCATTTCTCACGTTCAGGCAGCTCTCCCGGTAATCACCGATTCCGCCGGTCGGATACTCCATCGGGAAACGGTCGAGGAAAGAAGATTTTTCTCTCTTGTTGACGGACGGGGTGAACGGCGGCTCGTCCATGCGGAGCGGGTACAGATCCGGCTCTCCGTGCAGAAGCGGTCCGTAGTAAACGTGTCCGACGTAGCCTTCCGGACTCAGACCGATCACATACGTCGTTTTCTCTGTATTTAACTGAAAAAGCTTTTTGTCATCATAATATAAAATCGCCATTTTCTTCTCCTTGTCTGAAGGCAGCCGCCATCCGCCGCGCCGATTTTCTGCCAAAAAAGCCCCCGCCCGCCGGGCTGAGACCTTTTTTTGTTTCTATATCACACAGCGTTTAAGCAGTTACCATTGCATTTTTTAATTTTTCCAGTTTCTTGGCTGCATCTTCGAGGGATGTGCCTTTTACGCCGAAATAAAATTTGATCTTCGGCTCGGTACCGGATGGGCGTACACAGCACCATGCGTTATTTTCCAGCTCATAGTAAAGAACGTTGGAGGACGGAAGTCCGGTTGCGCTCTTCTCGCCGCTTACGAGATCCACTCGTACGTCTGCTTTGTAATCGCGTACGGCAAGAACTTTGAAGCCGCCCAGCTCTTTCGGCGGGTTCTCGCGGAAGTTGGTCATCATGGTCTGGATCTCTTTTGCACCGTCGATACCTTTTAAGGTCATCGTTGCAAGACCCTCTTTGTAGTAGCCGTACTCTTCGTACATATCCACCATGGCATCCCACAGTGTCTTGCCCTGCTGTTTGTAGTATGCAGCAACCTCGCACAGCATCATAACTGCCACGCAGGCATCTTTGTCTCTTGCATATGTTCCAGCCAGGCAGCCGTAACTCTCCTCCAGGCCGAAGACATAGTTGTGTGCACCGCTCTGCTCAAAGAACTTGATCTGCTCGCCGATGTATTTGAATCCGGTCAGAACTTCGATCAGTGCCACGTTGTAGGCTTTTGCGATTGCTTTTGCCATATCTGTGGTAACGATCGTCTCAACGAGAGCCGGGTTCTCCGGCATGGTTCCGTTCTTGGTGCGCTCGCGCAGGATGTACTCTGCGATCAGCATACCGGACATATTTCCGGTGAAGCTTACGTACTCGCCGGTCTTGCTGTCTTTTGCATAAACGCCGAGACGATCTGCGTCAGGGTCGGTTGCAAGGATGATGTCAGCGTCTACTTCTTTTGCCAGTTTCAGCGCCAGTGTCCATGCTTTCTCGTCTTCCGGGTTCGGGTAAGCCACCGTCGGGAAGTTTCCGTCCGGCACTTTCTGCTCTTTTACAACGTAAACCTGATTAAAGCCAAGCTCGCGCAGAACGCGGCGTACCGGCACATTTCCGGTTCCGTGAAGCGGTGTGTAGACGATCTTCATATCTTTTGCCGCATCTTTGATGATTTCCGGATGAATGCTCTGCTCTTTTAATTTTGCGACGTAACGGTCATCAAAATCGGTTCCGATGACCTGGAACAGGCCTTCTGCTCTTGCATCATCTTCTTCCATCGTTTTAACGGCAGAAAACTCGGTTACTTTTGCTACCTCTGCGAGGATGTTTTTGTCGTGCGGCGGTGTAATCTGTGCGCCGTCCTCCCAGTATACTTTGTATCCGTTGTACTCTCTCGGGTTGTGGCTTGCGGTAATGACGATACCGGAAATGCAGCCGAATTCACGGACAGCAAAAGAAAGCTCCGGTGTCGGACGCAGGGACTCGAACAGATACGTTTTGATTCCGTTTGCATTCAGGCAGAGTGCTGCTTCGCGTGCGAATTCCGGAGACATTCTTCTGGAATCGTGTGCGATGGCTACGCCTTTTTCCTGTCCGTTCTGGGAAATGATGTAGTTGGCAAGGCCCTGGGTTACCTGGCGTACGGTGTAGATGTTCATGCGGTTGGTACCCGCTCCGATGACACCGCGGAGTCCGCCGGTACCGAACTCAAGCTGACGGTAGAAACGGTCTTCGATTTCTGCCTCATTTCCTTCGAGTGCTTTCAGCTCTTCTCTGGATGCCTCATCAAAATATGGATCATTGCACCATTTTTCATATGCTTCTCTGTAACTCATGTTTGTTATCCTCCCTGTCTGTTTTACTTTATTTAACTTAAGACAGCAGACTTTTTTCTGGATTTAAGCTCGTTTCATCACAGCTTAAAGCTACCATTTATTTAGTCTGCTGTCAACTTAAAAATTAATTTATTTTTTCTAATTCTCTTGGTTCCTGATAAAGCTCTTTTAGATCACTGAGAACCTGTACTTTTCCTTTGCGGTCTGCGGTGTAGAAGCGGTAGGCATTCTGTTTCGTCATCATCTTCGCCTCTTCATACGGGAAGCACGGAAGCAGAAACAGATACTGGTCCGGGCTGTATTTTGTGACAGCCGTTCCGGCCGGCAGCACCCGTCCAAGAACCGTCTCCATCTTTTCCATTCCATCATTCAGCAGCATGTGCTCCGTATCCTCAGCGGTTTTGCCCTGATGCATCAGCGCGCGGACAAGGCGGCAGTAAACCGTTTCCTCCTGCGGATCCATACGCACGGCACGCCTGCAGATTTCCTCGAGTTTTTCATACGCTCTGCGGTGCTCCAGGCTTTTCGTCAGTTCCATGACAGCCTTCATATAGCAGGCATGATCCTCTCTTAACCGGCCATACCTTCCGCAGCGTTCCGCGCAGACGGTACATCATATTTTTCAGTGCTCCGTACGGATTTTCCACTCTTCTCATCCGTCCAGAGTGCTTCGGTTAACTGTTCCAGTGTTACGATATGGTTTTTGTTGCAGATCATATAAACCAGCAGCTTTGTGATCATCGGGGAATGAATCGCTTCCTCGTTGAGGCAGCGTGTTTCATCGTACATGCGGAATCTTCCAAGCAGCTGTACGCGAATCATAAAACATCGTCTCCTTCTAAGAACTCAAGCTCTTTTTCGGTCTGAATTGCCGGCAGTGCACTGTATTTCAGATTCTTTGCCCAGCCTTTTTTCTCCTCGGAGAAGCGCTCGCTGATTCTCTTGTAGACGAGTTCGCATCCTCTCTGGTTGCCGCCCTGCAGCAGAATCACATACTGGGACGGGCTGTATTTTGCAAAGAAATCGGAATGACGCAGGCTGCGTTTCATTACCTCAAACAGCTTTTCGGACATACGTTCAAGGCGCGGACCGCCTTTTGCCGGGTAACCTTTTCCGTCTGTAATGGTGCACAGCATCAGCCACGGCATCTGTCCGTTCAGCTCGGACATACGGTAAACAAGTCGGTAGCAGTCACGGAATCCGGCGAGGGAACAGAAGAATGCTCCGTCCTTTTCTCCCGGGCTCTCCTGAAGATCTGCCTGTACCTCTTCGATCACGCGGTGTCTGCTGCCCATGCGGCTTCCCAGATAGCGGTACTGCTCCACCAGTTTCTCGCTCGGTGTAACGCCAAGCTCTTCAAAGTAATGTTTCGAGGTCTGCTCGTACAGTTTCATAGCCTCTTTGTATCTCTCCAGGCCGATCAGCGCCTGCATCTGGACTGCCTGCCACTCGTCGAACGGATACAGTTCGGAAGCAACAGAAGTCAGCTTCTGCAGCTCATCGAACTCCTCATTTTTCAGAAGATACTCACTTACTTCTTTCAGTGCATCGGAATATACTTTTTTCAGCTGCGCGCGCTCCGCCTGTACCCACTCTTCCTCGCCGAAATCTGCAAGGAACTCTCCGGTGTACAGCTCCAGCGCTTCGATCATCTGATCCATGCGCGCTTTCTCGTCTGTCTCTTTTCCTGCTTCCAGGATCTTATTTTTGATATCAATCGCATCTACCTCGACCGGCATCGGGCTGGTCCAGTGGTAAACGCCTTTCTGTGTATAAATGTACTCAAACTGCGGAAGTCCTGCCTCGACAAGGCTTCTTTTCAGGCGATGTACGCCGACACGCAGGCTGTTTGCCGCGTCCGCCACATCTTCTCTTCCGTATGTGCTCTCCAACAGTCTTCCTCTGGAAATTCCACTGTCCTTGTTATAGAGGAAAATCTGCAGAAGTCTCATCGATTTTGTTGCCATTGTTTTCCGGAAGGAAATCGGCTGGTCGCCGTACTCCAGGAAAAAACTTCCCATCATGTGTACTTTTAAAAGCGGTAACTGTTCTGTTTGGTTTTTCATTTCTTCGTTCATACTAACTCCTGTATTGCCTGTTGTGCTCTAATCTCTGTTGTCGGTTGCGCTGCGCTCCGCAATCGGCTGCGGTAACGGGCCGGCGGTTCCCTGTTCGTTCATTTCAAAAACAATTACGGACGCCGGATTTCTGTTTTCTATTTTACATCATTTTAATCAAAAATCCTACTATAAAATGTATAAAATATTAACTTTAACACCGAAAAATTCCTGCTTGTTCTTCTTTTGTCTTGTTATCTTTTTGTCAATCCCATCTCATCCGTAAATTGCCCGCATGATTTTAGCCATCAGCCGCCCTGCAGGCGCCGAGAGCACCAGTATTACAGCAAGAGATACCATGCCGCACCCGAGCAGTGCGCGGTTCACAAGTCCCCGTGCTGAGCAGAGTCCGAGGCAGAATCCCTTCTTCCAGGGCCAGAACAGCTTTTCCGGTTTCCGGTTGAAAAAATCGAGCACCAGATGGGACAGAAAGCCCACGGCAAAATAAGCGGACATATCCGGGTAGATGATGTCCACGCACGCCGTCAGCAATGCCAGCGCCGCAAATGAATGCATGAAGGAGCGGTGCGGCTGCTGTTTCCCATAGGCGCAGATCAGCAAAAATGCTGCCGTTCCGGCGAGGAGACGCAGCACGCTGCTGTCGCTTGTGAGGCGGCGGTAAATTCCAAGATTCAGTTTATACTCCGCAAGAATTGTGAGCACCGCAACTGCAACTGTTGCCGTAATGATCTTATCGGCATCGCGGTGCGCCTGTGAAGTGCCGACATCAATGTCACTGATCAAACCGCCGATCGCGGCAGCCCCGGCACCGGCCACAAGCGCGGGAACCGTCTGCGGCTGTAAAACAGCAAGTGCCGCTGCTGTTCCAATAAAAAAATGTGTTCTTCCAAGCATTTGTCTGTTTTTTCCTTTCGTAAAATTTCCTTTATCATAGCACATTCCCGCCCTTTTATACAACCATTTGTTCGATTCTTTTACGACCGTATGGTCCTATCAGGATTAAAAAAGAACCTCCTGCGACCATTCATCGCCGCAGGAGGTTCTCCTCTGTTTCTGCCTTTATTCCATACTATTTTCAGGTTATCTTATTTCACGTTTTTCCCTTCATTGTATGAATTTTCATTTGACATTTATCACTCGTTTGAGTTATATCCTTATGCTTCATATACCAGTTCACCGGCAAGATACGTCCGGCACACCGGAATGTCTTTGATCGTGCTCTCATCCACCTCAAACGGATTCTGTCCCAGTACGACGAAGTCTGCCATCATGCCTTCTGCGATCTGGCCTTTCACGTTCTCCTCGAAACTTGCCTCGGCGCTGCGGATCGTGTAACTGTCGAGTGCTTCCTGTACGGTGAATTTCTGATCCGGCAGGTACGGGCCGACGTGGTCGCGCAGCGTTGTTCTTGTGACAGCGCACTGCATGCAGGCGAGGGCATCCGGCAGCTCTACCGGGCAGTCGGTTCCGTTACTGACGGAGACGCCGTTGTTCATCAGCGTCTTCCAGCTGTAGCTTGTGCTCGCAAGCTCTTTGCCGACGCGCTCCTCTACGATATGGTTATCGTAATCGAGGAAGATGCTCTGTGCGTAAACGTGAAGATGCATTTTCGCGATTTTTTCAAGCTGATCGGCTCTTGTGATCTGGCAGTGTACGATGCCGTGGCGATGATCTTCTCTCGGGTTTTCAGCAAGGGCTTTTTCATAGGCACTTAACACGCGGTCGAGGCACGCATCACCGATCGTGTGAACTGCAGCCTGCATGCCGTGTGCATTGGCGTAGCCGATCATCTCATCCATGGTTTCCTGGGTGAATACCGGGATTCCGCAGGTGGACGGGTCGTCTGCGTATGGGCGACTGAGGAATGCTGTTCTCGCACCGAGTGCGCCGTCGCCGAGCATTTTCAGTGGTCCGATTTTAAAGCGGTCTGTGCCGATGCCGGTCACATTTCCAGCCTCAACGAAACCTTTTAAGGATTCCAGATCGGTAAAGTTGCTCTGCTCGTAAACGCGGACGGTCAGCTCGCCGGAATCCTCGAGTTCTTTGTATGCTTCGTTGACGGTCTGCCATGGAACGGCGCGGTAAACGCAGTAATCATCACTCTGGCTGCTGGTGACGCCGTAGCTGTTCAGGGCTTTGCAGGCGCTGCGGATCATATCTTTGATTTCCTCTTTGCTCGGCACCGGAATGCTGTCGTAAACCGGTTCCATTGCATTGTCGAAGAATCTTCCGTCCGGCTCACCGTTTTCCATACCGATCTCTCCGCCCTCCGGCTGCGGGGTATCTGCGGTGACGCCGAGGAGTTCCAGCGCTTTGCTGTTGACTACGAGGCAGTGGCCGCACGCTCTCGTCGCGCAGATCGGAACTTCGGTTGATACGCGGTCAAGATCGTAGCGGTTCGGCATGCGGTCCACGTCCGTGAAGTAATCCTGATTCCAGCCGCGGCCCATCAGCCATGCGCCGTCTTTTCGCGGATGCTCTTTCTGGAAGGTGTCGAGGCAGGCGAGCATATCTTCCAGGCTTTCGGTATGTGCGGCAAGCTGCGCTTTCAGCAGGGAGCTTCCGTAATTTAAAAGGTGCATATGGCTGTCGTTAAAACCGCTGCAGACGAATTTTCCGCCGAGGTCTACAACTTTGTCGTCGGCTGCTGCAAGGGCATCTGCCTCTGCGCTGCTTCCGGCGAAAACAAATTTGCCGTCTTCTACTGCAAACGCTTCGACAAGCGGCAGTTTTCCGGTGTAGACAGCTCCGTTTTTGTAAATTGTTTTCATATCATTATCCTCCTACTGTCATCTAAATTTGATTCTATTCTTTTCTGCCCATTTGCGCAATATACAAATTCAGACACGCCATTCTCATGCGTGTCTGGATTCGCTTTTGAATATTTTTTATTTCGTTTTCTCTTCGTAGAACAGGCAGGCGTTCTTGTCTACCGTGCCCTGGCCGAAGTTTCTTGCTTTGTAGTCTTTCAGCAGTTTGAAATACTGGTTCGAGAGAATCAGGATCACTGCTACGTTGACGAAAGTCGGGATCGCAGATGTGATATCAACGACAGTCCAGATAAAGCCCTGGTTGTTGGTCTTTACCAGATAGATCGTCCACAGTACGCCCGGCAGAGCGCGGACTGCATAGAAGACTTTCATGACGATATCTTTCATCTTGCCTTCTTTTTTATACAGATGCTCCAGAATTGCCAGATAGTAGGTGAACCATCCGCCGGAAGTCGTTACAGTGAAGATGACCATGATGACTGCCAGAAGGATGCTTCCAAATTTGCCGAATCCGCTTGCAAATGCACTTAAAGCAAGTGTTCCGCCGTTCGTTCCGTCGGTCCAGTTTCCGCTTAAGATAACGGAAAGTGCGGTGATCGTACAGATAACCATGGTATCAAAGAATACCTCGAAAGATCCCCACAGACCCTGCTCTACCGGATGCGGTGTTTTTGCGGAAGCATGGATCATTGGAGAAGTACCCCATCCAGCCTCATTGGAGTATACGGAACGCGCCATACCCACACGGATAATCTCGCTGACTGCGCAGCCGGCAAAACCGCCGATCGCTGCTGTTCCGGTAAATGCGTTTGTTACGATGGCTGCAAATACGCCAGGAACACGGTTGATGTTGATGATGATCATGCCAAGTCCCATCAAGATATAAAGAACGCTCATAAATGGAACGAGCTTGCTGAACAGACTTGCGATTTTCTTCGTACCGCCGCTTGTAACGACATAGGTCAGAATGCAGAGCAGAACGCCCATCACGATAACGCCTTCTACTTTGAAGCTTCCAAGATTGATATTCTCAATACCGAACGCACCGGCTACGACCTGAGATGCGGTCAGGTTGGAAGAGGTTACGAAGAAGGTGGAGAAAATACCGATGCCGAAGATGAGCGCCGGGATCAGCCACAGCTTGCCCCAGTGGCGCTCCTCGCCAAGTCCGCACTCCATGTAGTAAGTCGGACCGCCGTAGTACTCACCTTTTTCGTTGGTGTGACGGTAGTAGCAGCCGAGGGTAACCTCAACCTGTTTCAGGATCATGCCGAGCAGGGAAGAAAGCCACATCCACATGATGGCTCCCGGGCCGCCTGCTGCGACTGCGGTTGCAACACCGGCGATGTTTCCGAATCCTACGGTACCGCCGATGGCAGTTGAAATTGCTTCAAATGAGGAAAGCATACCCTTTCCTTCGCTTGCTTCTTTTTCTTTCTGGAACAGTTTTCCGCCTGTTCTCTTCATAATCCAGCCAAAGTGACGGAACTGGAAAAATCCAGAACGAACGGTAAAGTACAGACCGGTCAGAATCATCAGCGCGATCAGCGGCACGCCCCAAAGGACACCGTCCAGCCAGTTAAGAAATGCTATCATGTCAAAATCCTCCCTTTTTTCTTTTCCGGCAACAGTTTTCTTCAGACGTATCCTGTAACACCCGTTTCGTCTTTCGTTCTCCAACCAAACAGATTTCCACCCCTGGAACCTTTTGTCACGGTTCCAACTGCAGTACAATAAAAAGAGCAGCGGTCTTCACCACTGCTCCATAAATCTACGTTCATGAAGCAATAGCTCCTCCACCAGTACGGTGAGAGTGCACAGCCTGTTCGACTGTACCCCAACGCAGACAGTTTTTCGGGAACTGCCCCGTTTCGGCGAATGCTCCTTTCCCTGCCCGTCCCAGACCCCGTTGTCTCAGGACAGCTACTCTTAGCCTTCGCGCCTCTATTGCCGAATATGTATATTGACAGGTACTATCATATGTTTCTTTTCGCCACTTGTCAATCGTTTTTTCGACATTATTTTACAAAAATTTTATATTTTCGAAATTTGTCCTGATTTATTTGAGATTCTCCCAGTCGATATTTTCGTCCCGGTAAAAATACTCGCGGTCGTGTTCGCCGATTGTGACGCCTGGAACGATGGTGAATTCTGCGAAGGTTTCCTTCATATATTTGACTTTCTTGTCTCCCTCTGACGGCTTCAGCTGGTTGAACTCCCACAGACGCTCCATATAGCCGGACTGCTCTTTGGCCAGATCTTCCACATTCGGGTTGTAAATGATTCCTTTTACCATTCATTCTCTGTCTGTCATACTGTCCTCCTGTCTGCTGTAGGATCTAAATAAGTATCCCTTCCAGATGATCCATCTCATGCTGGCAGATCTGGGCTGGCCAGCCGGTGAATTTTTGGCGTTGTTTTTTCCAGTTCCAGTCGTAGTATTCGATTTCGATGTTCTGGTACCGCTTTGTTTTCCGCACGCCTGGCAGTGAGAGGCAACCTTCTTCTGTTTCGTAGGGGCCGCTTTTGCGGACGATCACCGGGTTGAACATGATGATGTCGCGGAATCCGGCGTTTACGATGATGATGCGTTTTTTCACGCCGATCATATTTGCCGCCATGCCGACGCATGCCTCGCGGTTTGCTGCCAGTGTGTCCTGCAGATCTCTTCCTACCTGCAGATCTTCTTCTGTTGCCGGGATGGATTTCTGTCCGAGGAAGAGAACGTCTCTCATAATTGGTTTTACCATTTGTGTTTCCTTTCTCTTTCGGCCTTAAAGGCCGAAATTGTTTAATTTTCTATTTGAATCCGCATATCGCACGATGTGCATCCGATTACGGTTTTTCCGCCTTTCTGCTCCAATCGTTCTACTGTTCCGCTGCAGAACGGACAGATCCAGTCAATCTGTTTTCCAGCTTTGACGGCCTGCATCATGTTGACGAATTTTGTCGTACCTACATTTTTCGAATTGCAATTCTGCGTCCAATCACCGGAGAGTACTTTTCGCAATTCGCCGTTTTCATTCAGAATAACGGTGTCGCCCTCCTCGATGTTCCAGTCATACAGCATCTGATCCTCCTGGCGGATGCGCGATTCTGTTCCGTTTTCATCTTTCAAAACAACAACTGCCATGACAGGCTCGTCGGCACCGCGCTCCTCACAGCCGAAATCAAGGTCTTCCTCAATTCGCATTACCTGATATTTCATAAAAACGCCCTTTCTTCAAATATAATTCATGCTTTTTTGTATTCCACACGGTTTTTGCTGTTACAAAACTTTTTATTCCTGAATCGTAAAAATCACAACCCGCTCCCGGCTGTCCCCGCCCGGAAACAGATCCATACAGTCGATCTCATCGAGAAATTCCAGTTCCGGCACCGTCATCAGATACGAGATATAAGCATCCGACGGGTAATAGAAAAACAGCTGGATCTCCCGCGGATTTTCGTAGTACGATTCCAGCAGTCTTGCCATCGCTTTTCTTAAGATTTCAAGCGAAAACGGGTTAAAAAAATACACCCGGTCCACTTCCACAGGAACGGGAAAATTTTCGGCGCTCTCCAGCACAAACTCCGTCCGCGCGCCAGAGGCCGCCGCCTTTTTGTTTTCCATTGCCTTCGCATAAATCCGGTCATCATACTCCACACCGATGGACTGGCACCGGGTCTGCGCCGATAAGAAGAAATCTACGCGGCCCTTTCCGCATCCGTAATCGAGCAGCGTATTTTCCTTTCGGATCATCCCTGTGTTTGCCATCCGCTCCAGCACGCAGTACGGGGTCGGCTCATACGGATACCGGTACAGATCCGACCGGCTGTCATCCCGCCCCATTGTGTGGATCTGCAGCAGCTTGTCCCAGCGGTTTTCGTTTTTATCCTCTCTCATCGCCCGTCTCCCGATACTGTTCGAATAATTCCAGATACTCCTGTTCCACCGCAGCAAACGGCCGCACCGTGTAGTCCAGCGTGATGTGAAGTTTCGGCGCATCCCCCGCCTGCGGTTCCTCCAGCAGATTTGTCAGATCGTACCACAGCAGATCATTGTCGATCTGTTTCATCATCCGCTGCTCCTCCGCCGTCAGATCACTGCCAAGATATTTCTCATAAATCACCGAAAGCAGATGGTCCTCGATCTCGCGGTACCGCGGCATCTCCTGTTTTAATGGCCGCGGCACGTCCGACATGTAACACTCGCTCGCGTCATGCAGAAGGCACGCCAGCACCAGCCGCCGGGAATAGCCGCGCGCAGCCGCCTCTTTCGCACAGCAGATGCAGTGCTCTCCCACTGACCAGAACGTCGTCACATGGCCGTTTCCGCGGCAGATCATCGGCAGCGCATGCGCAAAATCTTCCACACAGAGCAGCCCCGGATCAGGATGTACGGGATCGAAGTGTTTTCTTGTATACGTCGTTATCGTACTCATTCTTTAACCTCGCTGTACGGCTTTACTGCCGGCTGTCCCGCGTGCGGTTCGCCGATGATTTTTTCCATCCAGACCATATCGTACCAGCGGTCGAATTTGTAGCCGCAGTTGTGGAAGGTTCCCACGAGTTCGAATCCGAGATGTGCATGGAACTCGGCGCTGTTTTTCGTCAGATATTCATCCTCGACCTGCGGATAGCCGATGCAGGCGTAGAGGTTCAGAATGCCCATTTTTTTCAGGCGGTCCGCCAGCTCTTCATACAGTCTCCGGCCAAGGCCTCCTTTTCTTGCATTGGGATCGAGATAAATGGTCAGCTCGCTCGACCAGTCGTATGCGGCGCGGCCGACAAAGGCATGTGCGTATGCATAACCTTCGATTTTTCCATCCTGCTCGATGACGAGGTATGGATATTTTTTCATGATATCACGCATGCGGTTCTCAAATTCTTCCAGAGACGGCACGTCCCACTCGAAAGAAATGACGGTGTATTCTACATAGTAAGCATAAATCTCCAGAATGCGTGCGGCATCCTCTATTTTTGCATCTCTGACAGTAATTGTACTCATAATAAACTCCTCCTCTGACCGTACTGCTTGCGTTTTCTGAACTTTATCTTATCACTCCACTGAAAAATGGACAACATGATTTCCAGATTTCCTTTTTTTCTAAATTTTTCTGTGCTCTTTGCTTTCTTTCCTGTATAATAAAAGAAACAAAACGGATCACTATTTTTCTTCTTAAGGAAAGAAAGGAACGTGCCTATGAAAATTTTAAATCTCGAAAACGAAAACCGGAAATTCACCAAATCCATCGAAAATTTCCACGTCATGGAATATCTCCAGGATTCCAGCGTCTCGCCGATGACTGCCATGGAGGAGTATTACATGAGCAAAATGAATGTGCGCCGCCGCCAGGTTGTCATTGAACTGGACAAGGAGCACTCCGCGATTATCCAGTCCGGTGCGATGCAGTGGATGGGCGGCCATGTACAGGCGACCGCCGGAATCAAAGGGATCGGCGACCTGTTCGGAAAGGCCATCAAAGGCGCCATGACAAAGGAATCTGCCGTAAAACCGGAGTACGTTGGCGACGGATATCTCGTGCTGGAACCGACCTACAAATACATCATTCTTGTGGATGTCGAGAAATGGGGCTCCTCCGGAATGACGATTGAGGACGGCATATTCCTCGCCTGCGACGGCAGAGTCAAAAACAAACTGACCGCCCGCAAGAGTATTTCCTCCGCTGTCCTCGGCGGTGAAGGCTTCTTCAATCTGAGTCTCGTCGGCAGAGGCGCCGTTGCCCTCGAAAGCAACGTACCTGAGGACGAGCTGATCGAAGTCGAACTCGAAAACGACGAACTGAAAATCGATGGAAACCTCGCCGTCTGCTGGTCCTCCAACCTTGATTTCACCGTAGAGCGCTCCACCAAAACCCTCGTCGGCTCCGCCGTCAGCGGCGAAGGCCTTGTCAACGTCTACCGCGGAACCGGCCGCGTCCTCATGAGCCCGGTCGCCCCGACAGATTCCCTGCTGACTGCAACCAACACGACCCAGGCGAACCCCGCTGTGAAGAACAACCTTCCGCCGGAAAATTAAATTCGAATCCTCTCCGCTCCTATGCCTAATACGCATAGAAAAAAGTCAAATTAAACCTCGTTTTTGATTGACACTTTCTTCAAAACATGTTAGCGTAAAATACGCATTTATCTTTACATTCTTAAGAAAAACCATACGATAAAATACATGTTCTGGAGAAAATGATGAATAGAATAAACTGGGCTGAACTGAAACCGCAGATTCAGCAGGTCGGGCGATTAAGTCTGCCTGCGATTCTTACACAGATTACTACGATTGCGATGCAATACATTGATTCCGCGATGGTCGGCGCGCTTGGGGCGAATGCTTCGGCGGCGATCGGGCTGGTTTCGTCGACGACGTGGCTCCTCAGCGGTACGATTTATGCGGTTTCAGCCGGTTTTTCTGTTCAGGTAGCGCATCAGATCGGGGGAAATCATGACAAGAAGGCAAGGGATGTTGTGCGGCATGGCATCGCGTCCGCGCTTGTTGTGTCGGCTGTTTTGTGCCTGATCGGGCTTCTGATCAGTCATCCGCTGCCGGGGTGGCTCGGCGGTGCGCAGAAGATCCGGCAGAATGCCACGCTCTATTTTATGATGTTTGCCATCATGCTTCCGTTTTCCCAGCTCAACTCGCTGATGTCGTCCTTCCTGCAGTGCAGCGGTGATATGGTGACACCCAGTATTTTAAATGCCGTCATGTGCGTGCTCGATGTCATTTTCAATGCTCTTTTGATTCCGGTTTTCGGTGTCATGGGCGCCGGTATGGGAACGATGCTGGCCTGCGCCGTCATCAGCCTCACGGGTGCCTGGTTCTGTTGTGTCCGCAATCCGCAGCTGCGTCTCCGCCGGAAGGAAAAAACGGTTTTCGATGCGAAAATTCTGAAAACTGCATTCAAAATCGGTGTGCCGGTTGCCGTACAGGAAATCGCGATGAACAGCGCCATGGTTGCTGCCACCATGCTGATTGCCCCGCTCGGCTCCATTGCGATTGCGGCCAATTCGTTCGCCGTCACCGCCGAAGGCCTCTGCTACATGCCAGGCTACGGCATCGGTTCCGCCGCGACAACGCTCGTCGGCAGAAGCTACGGCGCCGGAAATTACAAGCTGGCGAAACGCTACGGAAATATCTGCATTGCCATGGGCGCAGTCCTGATGGCCATCACTGGAGGTCTGATGATAATCTTCTGTCCGTTCGTCTTTAGCATTCTGACTCCTGACCCGCAGGTCCGCTCGCTTGCCGCCGAGGTACTCCGCATCGAACTGCTCGCCGAGCCGTTTTTCGGCGCTTCCATCGTTGCCGCCGGAGCCCTCCGCGGAACAGGCGATACGTTTGTGCCAAGCCTTCTGAACCTTGGCAGCATCTGGGTCATCCGCCTCGGTCTCGCGGTGCTTCTCATCACCCCGCTCGGCCTGCGCGGCATGTGGATCGCCATGGCTATCGAGCTCTGCATCCGCGGATTGCTGCTGCTCTACCGCCAGCATACATCGAAATATTATAAAATATCATAAACGCCATACAAAAAAGAGGTGATCTGCCGGCACAGAGCAGATCATCTCTTTTTTTGCATCCTGCTTATTTTTTGTTTTTCATTCCAAAGTTTTTCTGTTCATCCTCGCGGAACAGACGGTTTTTATCCTTATAAGACTGAAACGCATGTTTTGTCGCCTTCCACATGGTCCGGAACGAGAGTCCCTGTTCTTTATCATATTTCGATGGCAGTAAAAGATAGCAGAGAAGGGAAATCAGTACGCCGATGCCGGTATCCAGAATCCGGGCAAGCGTATAGAAAACAACTCGTTCCTCACCAACTGTGTAAAGTACCACAAAGTAGACCACGATTCCCGGCTGGATCGCAGAGTCCGCCTGCAGTGCCAGATTGCACCACAATACCAGGCAGAGCCCCGCCGCCAGCCACAGAAAAGCCGGAATTCCAAACGGCTGTTTCTGATACAGCATGTAGAATGGAATGACCAGGATTCCTCCCACAAACGTTCCGATCAGGCGATTGATTCCATTGTGGAATCCCTCTTCAAACCGGCTCCCAACCCCGTACACTGCGCCGATCAGCGCAAAGCAGGGGTTGCGGCCGCTGGGAATCAGATATTCATAAATCAGGGAAGTCAGCAGAACAACCACCGCTGTCCGCCACATGCGTTCCGTCAGACGGGGTGATTTGAAATCCTTCAGCGGCGTGAGCTGCCACTTATTTTTCACCTCCGCCCGGTCCAGCATTTCCTGTGGTCCCATAGGCTGCTCCTGTCAAAAACTCTTATTATTTGATAAATTATTTGATAAACTTCACTTCCGGATAAATTGCCTGTTTTGCAGCCTCTTTGCGCTCGTTGAAAACAACTTTGTTCTCTTCAAACAGGTTGCGTCCTTCTGCATCAATAGAAACGATCAGCGGACCGAACTCTTTTACTTTATTGCACCATAACGTCTCCGGCATTCCCAGTTCATCCCAGTGATGCTCTGCAATTCTTTCCACCTCAGTCGCGGCAACAACCGCGCAGCCTGCCGGGAAGACACAGTGAATGGCACCGAATTCTTTACATGCACGCTCGGTATTCGGACCCATGCCGCCTTTTCCGACAATGACACGTACGCCGGTCAGTTTTGTAAATTCATACTCGAATTTCTCCATACGCATGGAAGTAGTCGGTTCGACAGAAACCATCTCGTAATCATCTTCTGTTCCCTCAATTTTCCGTACGATCGGGCCGGCATGGAAAATTGCCTTGTCTTTGATATTATATGGAAGCTCTCTTCCGTACTCAACGAGTCTGCGGTGTGCAACGTCACGGCAGGTCATGAGATCGCCGTCCAGCCAAACAATATCTCCGATGTGGATATCTTTCAGGTCTTCTGCGCTTACCGGTGTAATCAGAACTTTTTTATCTCCTCTAATTTCGATCATAATTCGTACCTCCGTTTATGCATTAAATTTCCAGGTGGAATGTGTATCACAAGTTACTGTCAGATCAGGATTTACCACGATATGGCCGCGGCGGTGGGACCAGCATCCCACATTTACGGCAACGCCGATCGTGGATGGATGGCGGGCGGTGTTTTCAATGTTTACACCCATAACGGAATATTTTCCGCCCATTCCCTGCGGTCCAAGGCCGATGGCATTGATGCCGTCTTCCAGCAGACGCTCCATTTTTGCTGCATTTGCATTTTCATTGTGGGAACCGATCGGGCGCATCAGCGCTTTCTTTGAATTTAATGCTGCGGTTTCGATGGATGTTCCAACTCCAACGCCGACAAGAAGCGGAGGACACGCATTTAAGCCGTAGCTTGTCATCTGATCCAGTACGAAATCGGTGATTCCTTCATATCCTGCACCTGGCATCAGAACCATCGCTTTTCCAGGAAGCGTACATCCGCCGCCTGCCATGTAAGCGTAGATTTCGCATTTGTCACTGTTCGGAACGATATCCCACCATACGGTCGGGGTTCCTTTTCCTACGTTTTTCTTGGTATTGTACTCATCAAAAGTCTCTACCGAGTTGTGGCGGAGCGGTGCTGCAAAGGTAGCCTGTACAACAGCCTCTTTCAGCAGGCCTTCCAGTTCATTGATGTACGGAAAATTCGTTCCGCATTTCAGCCAGAAGCTGAATGCTGATTCCAATTAATTCTTCGAAAATCATAGCGAAAATTACAACGATCAGAACAACAAGTGAAATGATCTGTTTCCATTTCGGAACATTGCTGAAATCTTTCTGCTCTTCCAGGTTCTGGGCTGCTTCGTTCTGATTCTGCGGAAGAAGTTTATATCCAAAACAGACGAAGTAGAGGATTCCTATCAGCAGCATCGGAATTCCGATTGGCGCGTACATGAAAAAGCTGGTTTTGATTACCATCTCCTGCAGTGCATTGACGCCCATCAAATTTCCCGGCGCTCCGATGATAGAGAGGTTTCCGCCGAGGGCTGCCGCGAATACAAGCGGCATCAGCAGGTGGCTTCTGGAATAACCGGACTCATCTGCGATTCCACAGACAACCGGGATCAGTACGGCAGCGGTTCCGGTGTTGGATAAGAATCCGGACATCACGCCGGCAATTACCATAATGGCGATGATCAGTGTTTTTTCGGTTTTGGCAAAGCGGGTTACAAGTCCTCCGATTTTGTTTGCCATTCCCGTCTCGAAAAGTGCCTGGCCGACAACAAACATGCCGACGCAGAGGATAACGTTGCTGTTTACGTATTGAGAGAAAGTCGTTGATACATCCAGAATTCCGGTGAGAGTCAATCCAAGCGCACAGATCGAAGCTGTCAGACCCAGCGGAATTTTCTCCAGAATGAAGCTGACAATCGCAAATACCAGAAACAGCAATGTGATTGTGGTTTGAGACATTCCCAAATCTCCTTTCGTTTTTTCAGTTTTCTTTTTCTTGAAAAGCATCGGCCGAACACGTTTCTTTTGTTACTTGTATTATACGGCGTGTACTGGTTAAAAAACAAATTGGTGGAATACATGACCCCATAAAAAATTTTTATATTCGCAAAACAGGGGCTCTTTTTTTGTGCATTTTTACCTGGTTTTGCGGGAAACCGAAAAAAAATATAGAAACATTTACGTCTCTATGGTATCTTAATGGTAATATAACGTTGTCTCAACGAACATTTGGAGGGGAAAAATGACTTTAAATCAGCTTCGTTACTTTTGTATGGCAAGCCGGTGCCACAGTATTACAAAAGCGGCCGAGGAATTGTACGTGACGCAGCCGACCGTATCGGTTGCTATCCGTGATCTTGAAATTGAATTCGGCGTCAGTCTCTTTTCCAGAAAGGGAAATCAGTTAATTCTGACGCGTGAAGGGGAGGAATTTTATCAGAAAGCAAATTATATTCTCCAGTACTGCAATGAGCTGCAGGCGGATTATTCCAATCTCTCCCGTGTGCGCCCGCCGATCCGCATTGGTATTCCGCCGATGCTGAGCACCGTCTTTTTTCCCGAACTTCTTCTCGCTTTTTCAGAAGAGCATCCCGAAATTGCGGTATCTCTTGAGGAGTATGGTTCGGTCCGTGCCTGTAATCTGGTGCAGGATGACACACTGGATCTGGCGCTTGTCAATATGGAACAGTATAATATTGATAAATTTCACCATGCCGTTCTTGCGGATGACCAAGTCGTATTTTGTGTAGCAAAAAACCACCCCCTGGCAGGCAGAGAAGTGGTTTCCATTCAGGATATGGCAAAACAGCCCTTAATTTTCTTTAATGCTGACTCGGTGCAGAATCAGCTCCTGAAGCTGCGGTTCGAACTTGAGGGGTATACACCGAATATCATCATGCGGAGCAGCCAGATTTACACGACACTGCAGTTTTTAAAGACGGGCCGCTATGCCTGTTTTCTGTATTCCAGCATGACTGATAAATTTCCGGAAATCATCGGCATTCCGATGCAGACACCAATTCGAGTGAAAATCGGCATGATATGGAAGAAAAGCAGATACATCAGCAGCGATATGCAGACGCTGATTCCATCGGACAAAAAAACGAGCGGGGATTGAATATATCCCCGCCGTTTTCTGTAATCTTTTTTTATTTCTCTGGAAAATCGTATCGTACAATCTCACAGTTTTTCACACCAAATGCCGCATATTCTTCATTCGTCATATCGTGAAAATACGACTGCACGACACGCGCAATGCCGTTGTGTGCGACGAGAATATACGTTTTTTCATCGGATTCTTCCCGAATTTCATCCAGCAGATTATAGATTCTCTGCGCCAGCCGCAGAGTCGATTCACCGCCCTCGTGGCTCATTGCGAAGCATTCCTTCGCCTTTTTGAAGTCCGCTCCATCGCGTGCTGTGGACTCCCATTTTCCAAAATTCTGCTCCGTCAGCCGCGGCTCCGGCCGCGCCGGGATGCCGGTCATCTCGGAAATATGTTTCGCGGTGTCTGCCGCACGAACCAGCGGGGAATACAGAATCTCATCCGCCTGAATCCCCTCTTTCAGGATTTTCTCCCCGGTCTCAACCGCCTGCTGATGCCCAAATTCCGTCAATGCAATATCCGTCGCCCCACAGATCTTATTCTCCACATTCCAGATCGTCTGCCCATGACGCACAAAATAAAAATGTCCCATGAAATGATTCCTCCTGCTTATCCTCGTCAAATGTTTCTTTCTTTTCAGAATATCACAAGCCCGCATCTGCCGCAATGAACTGTTTTTAAAAACTCCATTTCCACCAGATGAATCTTATTTTATTCACTTTTTGTACCTTTTCTTTAATTCATTTTCAATTTTTAAACGTCTCGACCTCCACAACCCGGTCTTTCCCTTTCGTTCCCCAGATCATCAGATGGACCTTATATTCCACCGAATCCCGTGCATAAAAGAATGGCTCCTCGCGCAGCAATGATGCGCGTTTTCCTTCGGCTTCCAGTATCTTTTTCCGTTTCATTGCCTGCTCCTGGATTTTTCGGATCTGGGTTCCTTCTTCGCCGGTGAAGCGTCGTTTCTGATAATTCTGTGCTTCGCGGGCCAGTTTTTTTTCCAGTAAATCCACGACTTTCGCGTGGCGGCTCGTATGTAGCAGTTTTGCGATCTGTTTTGCGAGGAGTTTTCCCTGCCATTTTTCATAAAGTGCAAGATACCGCAGCAGCACTTTATCGCCTGCCTCCGATGCCAGTTTTTTCATCTCCGTAATTGCCTCTTCCGTCGCTTCCCACCACGGGCATGACGGTACGAGATACTGATCCGGCACGGCCGGGTAGCAGCAGAAATTGAGCGGCGGGAAATTGGCCAGCGATGCCAGACGCATTTCTTCCTCGGTGCAGAACGCCTCGCCGAGATATTCCAGCTTGTCCCGCAGGATCGCAATACGGAACTCAATCTGCCGCAGATACTCGTATCCGTCCACCCAGAAATGACCCGTTTTTCCGTAATCAAACAGATGCACTTCCAGTGAAAGGCGGCTGAAAAACAGCGTGCACACCGTCTCTCCCTGCCGCACGATCAGAACGTACTGCTCCCCGTCTTTTTCCAGTGCGGCATCTATTTCTCCCTCGTATTCCTTCTGATACGTTCCCGTCAGCTCCGCGTCATGAAAAACGAGAAAGCTCTCTGCCGCATCGTTCATCAGATAGACAAGCCAGATCTCCTTTTCTCCTCCCCCGTACCGCTCACCCGGAAGCAGCAGCTCGAACTGCCCCTGCGAAAGAAGCACATCCAGCCTTTCCAGTTCCTCGGTCCATGTGATATTTTCTGCAATTTCCATTCCGTGATTCTCCCCTGTTTTCTTTTACTTCCTATGATACACCATAAAAAGGCTCCACTGCAATCCAAAGCAGTAGAGCCCCTTCTCCAAATTTTTCTGTTATTAATCCGTCCCGTTATCCGGCGCATGCCGTCCGCACTTTCTCGTCCAGCATCGTCTGAATTTCTTTTAAGTTCACCGGTTTCGGAATATACCCGCGTCATGCCCGCGTCCGCGCACCGCTTGCGGTCCGTTGCAAAGGTATTTGCTGTCATCGCAAAAATCGGAACATCATTGTCCTCACGCACACTGTTTCGAATTTTTTTCGTCGCCTCGATGCCCTCCATCACCGGCATCTGCATATCCATGAAGATCGCAAAATAGCTTCCCGGATCCGACGCTTCAAACTGATCCACGGCCTCGGAACCATTCTCCGCCCAGTCCACGACAAGGCTGAGGCTTCCGAGCAGCTCCGTCGCAACCTCTGCATTCAGTGCATTATCCTCCGCAAGCAGAACAGCAGCACACCTGCAATCAGTGCCACCAGATACAGCGGGTGGTCAAACAGATACGCCATGATGGTCGGTGTCTCCACATCTTCCACATAGCTCTGCACAATTTCCGCTCTGCTCTTTCGTGATACGTTGTAAAGCGTTTTTTCCCACAGACCGTAGAAACTCCGGTCAACCTCTGAGAGTACGCCCATCCGCAGGGACATCGATGCACCTGGCACAACTTCCACGCGGAGGCGGTTCTGCGTATCATCTCTTGCCAGCTTCTGCGCTGTGTAGGTCATCAGCAGTGCACCGTCCACATTCTCATTGACCATTCTCTGCACACATTCGTCCGTATCTTTCACCGACACAATTTCTACATTCGGCCATTCATTGTTCAGGATTTCTTTGACCGTCACACCATCGTCGATTACCGCTATTCTCTGCAGTTTTCCCGACGCACCGCGCCGCCGCAATTCCTTTTGCCTCCCCGTTTTCATACCACGAGTATGGATTTCCGTCCGGATTCATCACGCCGCGGATCACGGCGCCGCTCTCTTTCAACTGGGAAAGAAGCGCTTTTTCCTCTGCCGTGTAATCGGTATTCACTTCCACGGAACCGTAATATTTATTGTACAGATCGGACCGCCAGTTCGGTGTCTCCACGTTCATGCTCGTAAATGCGGTGATCGCCGGATGGCGGGAAAATGCAAACTCCTCCTCGCGCTCCGCAGTCCGTTTTCGTCCTGCATGTGATAGCAGTCGAAGGCGTAAAACGCCACTTTGTAATCCGGCGTCTCGCTCCGCGGCAGTCCATCCGCCAGAACCGGACATACCGACAGCAGCAGAAAAAGAATACCAAAAACCGCTGCTGAAATTCGTTTTTTCATACTGTTCCTCCTCTCGTATTTTCTTTTCGCAGGCAATAAAAAAGCACCATAGATTCTCCTACCGTGCATTTCAGTCATTTCTCCCTATTTATTTTATAAGAAATGTTCCATATTTACGCAGCTGGCTGCCATTTTACAGGCCCTGTAGCTTTGCGTCACAGCCTTTCGACTGCTTTGCCGAGATTCTTTTTTTATTTTAATTCATTGCTGTAAGACTCTCTTCTCCTTTCCCATCGGAATATGATATAATGACCTCTGGATTTTGGCAGATTACTGTTTTTAACATTGGAGGTGTACGATGAAATACAGACTCATGACAGAAAACGATTTAGAATATGTTGTCGAAAAAAATAATGAATACTACAACAATGTCGAAGGCTGCTGCTGGACCTATGAAAAAGCCTATAAGAGAATTTATCAGGTACTCACAATGGAAAATTCCTGAAGTAAACTGCGGAATCCCAAGTATGTGTTTCGTCTTGAAAAAGCAGCAAAAATATAGTATAATATTTTTGTTGCTGACCCGGCTGAAACATTTATAATTCTTGTTTCTGTAGCTCAGTAGGATATAGCGTCCGCCTCCTAAGAATATGTTAATCACGCGCCAAATGATTTTTCCAAATCTGAAGTCCGGTTCGAATGGAGTTGTGAATTCGGCGGATTTCTAACGCCGGGGAAGAGGAACATTTTTAAGCAAATTGTATTCAAGGGGCAAAAATCCATTAGCAAAATGACCGTTTTTCTAATGGATTTTCCCTCTGAAATATAGATCGTCACCTTGGACGAAACGCAAAAAACCGCGTAAAATCAAGGAAATTTCATAGATGTCTCTGTAGCTCAGCAGGATAGAGCGTCCGCCTCCTAAGGTTGCGTTACAACGGTCACCTTGGAAAAACTTCATACAGGATTCAAGTTCGAGTTTCTTCGGGCTTAGTCATAAAACCAGCCATGTCTCAGTAGCTCAGTTGGATAGAGCACACGCCTCCTAAGCGTGGGGTCGGAGGTTCAAATCCTCTCTGGGACGCCAGCTAATAACGCCGAAAGCCTTTGTTTTCAAGGGTTTTCGGCTTTTCTTATATAAAAAGCTGCGAAAAAGCTCTTTCACTGTATGGGATAAAATTCTACTCCAAAATTTGATTTTTGACAACCCCTCCAGAATCGAACGGT
>OLVT01000547.1_pt1 | contig 40164 bp, 33 predicted proteins | sample 1673241 | NCBI WGS metagenome assembly OLVT01 (sample SAMEA3178936, study PRJEB25190) | human gut metagenome | biome: human gut; feature: human-associated habitat; material: faeces | place: Austria | collected 2013 | reverse complement strand
CCATCTGCTCCCAGGTAAAGTGATGGATAAAGGGTTCGTAAATGGTGGTCCAGAAAGCGGAGAGCAGGATGTGCAGTTCCTCCGGTTCAATATCATTCCGGCAGAGCCCCCGGGATTTTGCCTCCTCCAGAAAGGCGCTGGTGGCTTTCGTCAAAAGGGCTACCCAGTCGTGCTGGAAATTTGAGTAACGGGTGCCTTCTGAGCAGGCCAAAAGCAGATAAAAATCCTCCCGGCGCTCATAAAGATACTGGAACCACCACATCATATCGCTTCCTTCCATCTCCCAGGCGCGGATCAGCTGTTCATCGGTCATGGAAGCAGGATCCAGATTTCCCCGCCGTTTGGCCTCTGCGTAAAGATCCGCTACGGTCTGCTCCACTACCGCGCAGAACAGTTCTTCCTTCCCTTTATACCGTTTGTAAAGGGCCCCTGTGGTAACTCCGGCACCGTCACAGATGGCTTTTAAAGATGATTTCTCAAACCCATGCTTCACGAATTCCCCCCGGGCGCTTTTAAGAATTCGCGGATCGATGGAATGATCGGCAACAGCCATAAAACTCCTCCTTCCGTTTTGATAATTTAATTATCGATAATTTAATTATCAATTTAGCATGTTTAATTGGTTTTGTCAATGCTGAAAGGTAAAATTGTAAGGAAAGATACTGGGAAAGTGATGAGAGTAAATGGGGATAATGCGGGGGAATTATGGGAGGGACGTTCGATTCCAGAAGCAAGCAGAGCGGCCGCATTATGATGGGTATCCATATCTCTACGCCATATACCATACGTTTCGTAGTAGATATTTAAAAACAAGCATATAGCAGAAAGTAATGTAGGTGTTACCGTAAACTGCGTACATTTATAATTAGAACTGACGCTAATAGAAGATTTTAAATGAATTTGGTTGTATTTTGTAGGTAAGTATTATACAATAAAAATTGAAATTTGAGGAGAAGCACATGAAAAATTATAATATTATTACATTAGAAAAACAGAATATAGTTTTAGTGTTGATTCTCGATTGTGAATCTCCTTTCTGTTATTTACAAGAGATTTGTCAGGAATTAGAACATAATAATTATACGGGAACGGTTATTTTTGATGAGTTGCTGCATAGTGGAAATAACGAGGAGAGATTTATTAAGTGCAGATTTGCACAGGGAGGATTTATAAGGGATTCTTTTCAGTTTTATGATGTTCCTAAGCAGGACGCTTTAAGAAGATATATGGACGACTATCTGAGAAAAGACACGGAAAGTCTTCGGCTTTCAGGGTTAAGCTCCCACCAAATTGGACTACTTGAGAAGGGGTGCGTCATATAGAAATCGACGAAGATTTCGTAAAGCGTATGTTTTATCAACAAAGAAACTTTGCTATGTGGAGACCTGCGGAATGGAAGAAACAACGAGTACAACTCTCGAAAATATTCAGCGAGCCGCTTTGACAGAATTTTTAGACAAGGGGTTCTTAGGCGCTTCTCTGCGGCAAATAGTAAAAAATGCAGGGGTTACCACGGGAGCGTTTTATGGCTATTTTTCCAGCAAAGAGGCGTTATTTAATTCGATTGTAGAGCCCCATGCCGTGGCCTTGATGGGACGTTTTATGGAGAGTCAGACGACCTTTGCTGACTTGCCCGAAGTTGACCAGCCCGCTCATATGGGTGTAGAATCTGCGGCATATGCACACTGGATGGTGGATTATATCTGCAGCCACTCAGAGCCGGTTAAGGTTCTTTTAACACGGGCTGAGGGCACCAGTTATGAATATTTTATTCACAACATGGTAGAAGTAGAAGTGGATGCCACTCTGCACTATATGGAGGTGCTGCGCCGTCTGGGACGCCAGGTTCCGGAACTTGACCGGGCGTTGTGCCATATCGCGGCCAGCGGAATGATGAACAGTATTTTTGAGGTTGTCATTCACGATATGTCCCGCGAAAAGGCTTTGTCCTATGTGGACCGGCTGCAGGAGTTTTATACAGCTGGATGGAAAAAATGGATGGAACCATAAACTTTCCTTGTCACAGACGGACGGTGCGCGAAAGCAGCTGCTGTCCGCCTGGAAACAGATTCAAACGGAAAGTTTTATTTTTTGACCATAAGTCAGCTGAATCTAACTTGCGTGTTCAATAGCTACAATTATTCACATTTGTAGATTTGCAATTATCAGATTGGGAGGGAGCAGAGTGGAAAAACAATATGTTGTATGGGTCTTCATAGGTATTCTTATCGTTTTCTTTGCCATACCATTAGGAGAGTTGTATGGGGGAGTCTATTTGCAAATCAGCGGTGGTATGGAAACAGAACGATTTCTGGTACTTACTCATAGCGCTGTTAATAGTTTTCAGATAATCGGCGGAATTATCTCTATCCTTTCTGGAATAGCCTATATTTGTAAAAGAAATGACAAATAATCGGATCCCATTTGAAACGTGACGGTATCCTGGTTTATAGACCAAAGGAAAAGGCACGGACGGATGAGACAAGCCTTCGGATCAGGTGGGAGATCTATAATTCTCGTATGTATGAAAAGAGCGCTCGAACATGAAAGACTATTCGAGCGCCAAAAATAAGGTATTCAAGCATATTGCCATTTTCAATCAGGCGGAAAGCTGTTGTTCAGCGTTCCACATGGCTGCGTACTTTCCGCCTTTAGCCAGCAATTCATCGTGCGTACCAGCTTCAGCAATTTTCCCGTCAGATACCACAAGGATTTGATCTGCATTTTTGACGATGGAAAGAGTATGAGCAATCATTACCACAGTCTTTTTCTCTTTCAGCAGATTGGCGATGGCCTGCTTTACTGCCAGCTCGTTCTCAATGTCAAGGGACGCGGTTGCTTCATCCAAAAGCAGGATCGGGCTGTTTTTCAGGATAGCGCGGGCGATGGAAATCCGCTGACGCTCACCGCCAGAGAGAAGGCTTCCGTTCTCGCCGGTCGGCGTATCGTATCCCTTTTCCATCTTGCGGATAAAGCCGTTACAGTTGGCCTCCCGGCAGGCGGCCTCGATTTCCTCGTCCGTGGCATTTGGACGGGCGTGCCGGATGTTCTCACGAATTGTATCGTCAAAGAGAAATACATCCTGGTCTACCATAGAGATTTGTTCCAGTACACGCTCTGCGGCCACATGGTTGATTGGTTTGCCGCCGATTGAAATGGTTCCTCCATCCGCCTCGTAGTATTTTGCAATCAGGTTCAGAATGGTAGATTTGCCGGAACCGGAGTCCCCGACAATGGCCGTGAGCTTCTGGTCTGGCACCGTAAAGGTGGCGTGTTTTAGCACCGGCTCTCCGGGTACATACGAGAAGTCCACACTGTCAAAGGTGATTTCATGGGTGGCCGTTTGAAGCGGCTCCATACTGCCGGTTTCCTCTGGTTCGTTCATCACACCCAGGATTTTGTTTTTGGAAATCATCAGGTTCTTATAACTTGTCAGGTCTACAAAAATAGAGTTTGCCAGCTTTGCACAGAACAAAGGCAGCATACAGATCAGAAGATAAGATACTGTATCCAGTGTTCCGGCCGCCCAGGGCGCATAAGCTGTCCAGATAACAAGCGGGCAGGACAGCCAGCTTAAAATGCCAAATCCAGCGCCGATAGGAAGGACTTTCGCTTCATACACAAAGCTGATCCGGCAGAACTCCCGCATGGCGCCTATAACGGTTTTATTCTTCAGACCACCTACGCCATAGGCCCGGAAAGTCTGAATACCAGACACATACTCCACAATGCTGCTGACATTCTCCGCACAAATATCATTCTTTTCTTTACCATATTTCGCAACCTGCCGGAAGGAAAGCCACAGTCCAGGGATCAAAAGTAGGTCGGCAATCAGCAGGATCATTCCGGCAGGCACATAAATGGTCATCACAAAAATAATCAGCATGAGCGAAAGTGAAAAACTCTTTGCCAGATCACCGATCTTATGGGTCAGGATTTTTTCATAGTTGTTTACATCGCTTGTGATGGTATTGATATAATCGCCGGTCTGTCCCTTGGTAAACCGGGACAGCGGGATACGCTTCAAATGGTCGCCCATAAAAAGCCGGATGTTTTTACTGACCCCTGCACCGCCAATCTGCGCTTTGGTATAACCATAGCTGTAAATCAGAATACGAAGCAGGAAAATGACCGCAATTATACCAGTCAATATCAATGTCCGGTTCATGTCAAACTGCCCTGACCACAGAAACCGCATGACAGAGTAAAGAAGCATGAACAAGCTGCCGGAGAGAAGCCCCTCCAGAACAGTCCCGCCAACGCCAATATAAAAATTGCGGTTCTTTTTCAATACATCATGCTCACTCATGCTGCTCGCCTCCCTCCAACTGATAAGTAATATTCCGGGCTGTTTCGTAGTCCTCCCACGCCGTCCGGTAGTAAGCATTGTTCTTTCGGACTTCCTCATGGGTTCCGACACAGGTAATTGTGTGATTTTCAACCACTGCTACACGCTCGCACATCTTCAACGCGCTCAAACGATGGGCTACCACAATGACCGTCTTTCCCTTGCAGAGATTTTGAATGGCTTTGTCAATCTCCATCTGATTTTCCGGGTCAGAGGCGCTTGTGGCTTCGTCTAAAATCAAAATGGGGGCGTTCTTCAGGATCGCGCGGGCAATGGCAATCCGCTGTTTTTCACCGCCGGAGAAGCGGGAGCCGAAACTGCCCACCTTCGTGTCATATCCATCCGGCAAAGACATGATGAAATCATCAATCTGCGCCTCTTTGGCGGCGGCCCGCACTTCTTCCAGAGTGGCGCCTGAGCCCATGCGGATATTTTCTAAAACGCTGTCACGGGTCAGGAAGGTCTTTTGGAACACAATAGCGACATTTTTTAGGATAGTATCATAATTGAGCTCCTTTACATTTTTCCCGCCAATCAGCACCTCGCCCTCCTGCACATCATAGAACCGGGAGATCAGCTCAATCACGGTACTTTTACCGGCACCAGACTGTCCCACAAGGGCCATGCGTTCGCCATCTTTAATTTTGAGATTGACGCCTTGCAATACATCGGTCTTGTCATCACGGCCCAGACCGCCTTCTCTGTCTCCTTCGGAGCCATTCACCTTGTAGGAAAACCAGACATTGCGAAGTTCAATCTCGTGATTTTGGGGAAAGTCCGTTCCACCTTCATAAATCGGAATATCCAGGATTTCTTTGGTCTTAGTAACAGCGTTCAGCACATTGGCAAAATTAGTTCCCAGTTCCTGCAGGGGGCGGATTTCCGTCAGATACATGGAACCCACATAGATGAACAGCAAAAAGGCGCTGGCCGCCAGCGAGCCTTTCAGGAAAAACATTCCGCCGATTGGAACCATCAAAAGCATCCCGCATTCGATGATAACTACGAAAGCTGCATAAGGCGGCCCCATGCGCCGGGAAGTTTCATTCCACATGGCGTTTTCTTCCTGAACAGCGTCTGAAAACTTTTGAAACGATTTGCTCCCCATGTTATAGGCTTTAATCAGTTTCATACCGCTGATGAACTCAATCATAACCGAGTTCAGTGTGATAATGGAGCGATTGGCCCGTTCCATCAGGTCATCTGTATTGCAAAACATCATTCCCATTACAACAACAGCAAGGATCAGCGGAACAAGGGAAATCAATGCCAGAGGAATATTGACGGTCATCAGATAAATAAAGATGATTACCGGTCCCACCAGATAGCACACAAGGTCAGGAAGGTTATGGGCCAGGAACAGCTCCAGCTTTTCAATATCTTCATTCAGAACTGTTTTTATGTCCCCGGTGCGCCGTTCATTCAAGGCCCCCAAAGGCGCTCTGGCCATGTGTTCTGCAACCATGCAGCGCACTTTGAAAAGAGCGCCATAGGCCCCTTTGTGGGCTGCTACGCCGGAACAGCCAAACAGGGCAAACCGCAAAGTTACGGCCACTGCAATCATTGCCACGGTCTGCACAACCAATCCCTGCGTGCAGGTATGATTGAATGTGGCGTCCATCAGCCGGTAAATCCCAATGTAAGGGACGATAATGCAAAGGCCGCTGACTGCCGATAGAAAAATCGCCAGAAACAGCCAGATTTTCTGCTCACCGGCCCAGTGAAGCAGCAAAGCGACTCTATTAACTTTTTTCTGTTTCATAGATCACCTCTCCTTTCGTTGTCTTGACTCGACAAAGGGTTTGTGTTATTCTTTGGTTATGTATTGCTAACCGTTATCTAATACAGTACGCTCGTATCGAACAACATGCAATAGGTTCCGGCGATGTTCGCCCGTTCCTTTCAAAAGTTCGTCCAATCGTTGCAAAAGGGAGGCGGTCTATTTTCATGTCCGAAATTATCGACAAGCTGTACACACCTCTTCTGATTAGTCATGGATTTATCCGCGATCCGGACAATCAGCAGTATGGTGATTTGGGGATATGCTGGAAACTTTCTCACGAAGTTGGAGAAGGCACTTACTGGACTTATGGACAGAAAGACCTTTATGACATTAAGATACACAACTTTTCATTCCATGAGGATTTTATGTTGGAAATTTCTTTGCCGGAATGTTTGAGTATTACACGCTATGACTCGATTTCCGGTGAAGAATTATCTCCATACCGCAGATTGTCTGCTGGTTGTATCAAAACCTTTATTGGAGGCTACACACCCTATAAAGTATTGATCCATAAGAATATTCCAATCCGTTCGATTGGAATTGAGATTGCACCGGCGTATTATGAAGATTACCTGAAGAAGCTGTACCCGGAGGCACAGATCAATCCAGTTGATGCTTTTCGGAAAATCGACCAGACTTCTGATTTTCCGGAAATGTCGCGGCTGCTCACAGAAATCAAAGACTATCGCGGGGAAGGAATTGCCGCAAAACTTTTTTACGAGGGCAAAGTAGCAGAAGCCGTTTCCATGGTCGTTGAGTACCAAAAGAAACATCCTGAAAAAACGGCTCACAAGCTTTCGCAGCAGGATATAGAGAGTATTCAGACGGTTGCCTCGTATTTAAGTGACCATTACGCTTCGAATATTCCCCTGGAACGATTGACGCAGATTGCCTGTATGGGGACAACGAAGCTGAAGACCTGTTTTAAGAAATACTATGATTGCACAATCACCGAGTACATCCAGCAGCGGCGAATGAGCCAGGCAGAGTATCTGCTGGCATATACAGAGCTGACGGTAGGACAAGTCGCTCAGACAATTGGGTATTCTACATCAAGCAGGTTTGCGGAATTGTTCCGAAAGAGTATAGGTTTATTGCCCCTAGAATATAGAAAAACAGCAAAGCGAAAGCAGAACAAGCGCCAGAATTGTTTCTGACGCTTAATTGCTATGCAGTCTTGACAAGCATATAGATTCGCTGTATTATAACATTGCTATATAACTTTGTTATGCGGGGGCCGGAAGATGGAAGAAACAACAGGTACAACTCTTGAAAACATTCAGCGGGCCGCTTTGACGGAATTCTTGGACAAAGGCTTTTTAGGCGCTTCCCTGCGGCAGATTGTAAAAAACGCGGGTGTCACTACCGGGGCGTTTTATGGCTATTTTTCCAGCAAAGAGGCGTTATTTAACTCGATTGTAGAGCCCCATGCCGTGGCCCTGATGGGCCGCTTTATGGAGAGCCAGACAAACTTTGCCGAGCTGCCGGAAGCGGAACAGCCCGCCCATATGGGCGTGGAATCGGGAGAATATGTGCGCTGGATGGTGGACTATATCTGCAGCCATCCGGAGCCGGTGAAGGTGCTTTTAACCAGGGCAGAGGGCACCAGCTACGAAAACTTTATCCACAACATGGTAGAGGTGGAAGTGGATGCCACCCTGCACTATATGGAGGTACTGCGCCGCCTGGGACGGCAGGTTCCGGAACTTGACCGGGCGCTGTGCCATATCGCGGCCAGCGGGATGTTAAACGGCATTTTTGAGGTTGTCATCCACGATATATCCCGCGAAAGGGCTTTGCCTTATGTGGATCGGCTACGGGAGTTTTATACGGCCGGATGGGAAAAATGGATGTCGCCATGAACACTCCTTATCTCCGGATGGGCGGAACACGAAAGAGGCGGTGCCTGTCCGGATATGAGCGTATATGGCGAATCTTTTTTAAATAGTGGTTAGCTAAAACTAACTTCAAAAAAGGAGGTCTTTTCCATGAAAAAGGGGAAAAAGAGTGATTTGGCCGTCCTGCTGGATTACGCGGGCGGCCACAGGAAGCTGACATTCCTTGGACTGGCTTTGTCAGCCGTATCCATGCTGTTCAGCATGGCGCCTTACATTTGCATCTGGCTGATGGCCCGGGATTTGATTGCCGTTTCACCGGACTGGACGCAGGCGCAGAGCGTCACGCAATACGGCTGGATGGCATTTGCCTTTGCGGTGGGAGGCATTGTTTTATACTTCGCGGGCCTGATGTGTACCCACCTGGCCGCGTTCCGCACCGCATCCAACATCCGCAAGCGCGGCGTCGCCCATGTGATGAAAGCTCCCCTGGGCTTCTTTGATTCCAATGCCTCCGGGCTGATCCGCAGCAGGCTGGACGCCGCGGCGGCAGAGACGGAGACGCTGCTGGCCCATAACCTGGCGGATATTGTGGGAACCATTGTCCTGTTTCTGTCTATGCTGGTTCTCATGTTCGTTTTTGACTGGCGGATGGGAGCGGCCTGCCTTTTAGCGGCGGTGATTTCCGTAGCGGCGATGTTTTCCATGATGGGCGGGAAGAACGCCCAGCTGATGGCCGAGTATCAGGCGGCCCAGGACCGGATGAGCAAGGCGGGGACCGAGTATGTCCGGGGGATTCCTGTGGTAAAAATTTTCCAGCAGACCGTCTATTCTTTTAAAGCATTTCAGCAGGCCATTGAGGATTACAGCAGCAAGGCCGAATATTATCAGGCCGATGTGTGCCGGGTCCCTCAGTCCATCAACCTGACTTTCACGGAAGGGGCCTTTATCTTTCTGGTGCCGGTTGTGCTGTTTTTAGCTCCCGGCGCACTGTCCGGCGGCAATTTTGCCGGTTTCGTTACAAATTTTGCCTTTTATGCCGTGTTTTCCGCCATCATCTCCACAGCCCTGGCGAAGATTATGTTCGCCGCCTCCGGCATGATGCTGGCCAGTACGGCTCTGGGCCGCATCGACCAGGTCATGCAGGCTCCCGTTTTAACCGTGCCGGTTCATCCGCAGAAGCCCCAGGGCAGCCGGGTGGAATTCCAGAATGTGACCTTCACTTATGATGGGGGAAAAACGCCTGCCCTTTCCAATGTGAGCTTTACCGTAGAGCCGGGCCAGACAGCGGCGTTAGTGGGCCCGTCCGGGGGAGGGAAAACGACTGCGGCCAGCCTGATTCCCCGTTTTTGGGACGCAGACTCCGGCACGGTAAAAGTGGGCGGAGCGGACGTATCCCAGATTGATGCGCATGTCCTCATGAATCAGGTGGCTTTTGTCTTTCAGGACAGCCGCCTGTTTAAGGCGTCGATTCTGGAAAATGTCCGGGCAGCCCGTCCGGATGCCACAAGAGAGCAGGTGCTGGAGGCGCTGACGGCAGCCCAGTGCAGCGATATTCTGGAAAAGCTTCCGGAAGGGATTGACACGCAGATTGGCTCGGAAGGGACGTATCTGTCCGGCGGCGAAGCCCAGAGAATCGCCCTTGCCCGCGCGATTTTAAAGGACGCGCCGATTGTGGTGCTGGACGAGGCCACGGCCTTTGCCGACCCGGAAAATGAGACCCTCATTCAGAAAGCCTTTGCCAGATTGACGAAAAACCGCACGGTTATCATGATTGCTCACCGCCTTTCCACGGTGGTCGGGGCAGATAAGATTATCGTCCTGGATGAAGGACATGTGACAGAGCAGGGAAGCCATAAAGAGCTGCTGGCCGCAGGGGGGCTGTACGCCCGGATGTGGGAGGACTATAACCGGGCAGTCCGGTGGAAAATCAGCAGAGAGGGGGAGACAAAGTAAATGTTCAGCAAAAATTTTCAGCGTAAATACGCTCTGACGGAACAGGGCGTGCAGAACGCGAAAAAAGGAACCTTTTGGACCGTCATTGTCAATCTGGTTGTCATGGGAGGCGTCAGCATCCTGTATCTGCTCATGTCCGGATTTATGGGTACGCTGACGGACGCGCACCCTCTTCCCGGCGCCGCGCCCATCATTGGGCTGGTACTGCTTTTTGCCGCGCTGTCGTTTATTACCCACCTGCAGCAGTATAAAGCAACTTACGGCCTGGTATATAACGAGGTCAAGGAAACCCGAATCAGACTGGCCGAGCGGCTCCGCAAACTGCCACTGGGATATTTTGGAAAACGAGACCTGGCAGACCTGACGGAGACTCTGATGGGGGATGTGAACCGTATGGAGCATGTTTGGTCCCATGTGCTGGGCTATCTGTATGGGTCTTACATTTCAACGGCTGTCATCGCGGTATGCCTGATTGCCTATGACTGGCGGCTGGCCATCGCCTGCTTATGGGGAGTGCCGGTGGCGTTCGGGCTTTTGTTCGGAAGCCGGAAGATTGCGGACCGGAGTTCGGAAGCAACGAAAAAGGCTGCGGTCTGCGTCGCGGACGGGATTCAGGAGGCATTGGAAAACATCCGGGAAATACGTGCCACGAACCAGGAAGCACGCTATCTGGACGGCCTGAACCGGAAGATTGATTCCCATGAAAAGGTTACCATCCGGGGCGAACTGACCACAGGGCTTTTTGTCAATGCAGCCAGCGTGATCATGCGTCTGGGCGTGGCGACGACCATCCTTGTGGGGGCGGATTTAATCCTTTCCGGACAGATTGACTTTATGCTGCTGTTTTTATTCCTGCTGGTGATTACCCGCGTTTATGCGCCGTTCGACCAGAGCCTGGCACTCATCGCGGAAATGTTTGTATCCCAGGTATCTGCAAACCGTATCATGGAAATCTATGAAACGCCTGTTGCGGCAGGAAGCGAAACCTTTGCCCCCAAAGGCCACGATATTGTATTTGAACATGTGGGGTTTGCCTATGATGAGAAAAAAGTCCTCCATGACGTAAGCTTTACTGCCAGGGAAGGAGAAGTTACCGCCCTGGTAGGGCCTTCCGGTTCGGGAAAGAGTACCTGCGCCCGTCTGGCCGCAAGGCTGTGGGATGTGACGGAAGGGACTATCCGGGTAGGCGGGATAGACATTGCGACGGTAGATCCGGAGGTGCTTTTGGGCGATTATTCCATGGTCTTTCAGGATGTGGTTCTCTTTGACGATACGGTGATGGAAAATATCCGCCTGGGGAGGCGGGGAGCCACCGATGAGGAGGTGCGGGCCGCTGCCAGGGCGGCCAACTGCGAAGAATTTATCCGCAGGCTCCCCCAGGGCTACGATACGCCGATAGGGGAGAATGGGGCGAAACTTTCAGGCGGCGAGCGGCAGAGGATTTCCATTGCCCGGGCGCTGTTAAAGGATGCGCCGATTATCCTGCTGGATGAGGCTACAGCCAGTCTGGACGTGGAAAATGAGACGAAGGTGCAGGGCGCCCTTTCCCGTCTGCTGGAAGGGAAGACCGTCCTGGTCATCGCCCACCGGATGCGCACGGTGGCGGCGGCTGACCACATCGTGGTATTGGAGAACGGCAGGGTCGCTGAAGAAGGTTCGCCGGCGCAGCTGATGGAAAAAGGCGGGCTTTACAGCCGCATGGTGAAGCTGCAGAATGAAAGTGCGCGGTGGACGCTGGAATAAATTCCAGCCTCAAAAGGCAGGCAAAGCTGGATTTTGAACGGATGGGATTTACTGTTGCATGGGGAGGAAAACCAAACAAAGTCATAAATGCAATGATTTTCCTCCCGGAGGGCGGCTTTATTGAACTATTTACCATGGAAATCGGGGCGATTCCCCGCGCGGTGATGAGCAGCCTGCCAGATGGAATCGTGCGGCTGATATTAAGGTCCCGGAGGGAAATTTCCGGAAAGCTGAAATATGTTTAACAGTATTCCGGAAAGCTGAAATATGTTTAATAGTTGACAAAACAAACTTTCTGTAATACAATGTATTACAGAAAGGAAGTGCTTTATATGACGATTTCTCTTAGATTAAATGATGAAGATTCTTTGCTAATCAAAAAATATGCGGAATTAAATAAAATGACCGTATCTGAATTGGTGCGTCAGTCTGTTATGGAGCGAATTGAAGATGAATATGACCTTAAAGCATATCAAAAGGCCATGGAAGATTTCCGGAAGGATCCAACAACCTATTCGTTAGAGGAAGTGGAAAGAGAGTTGGAACTTAAATGACGTATCATGTAGATTTTACAAAAGATGCACTAAAATTCTTAAAGAAACTGGATAAGCACACCGCTCTGTTTATCATCGCTTGGATTCGGAAAAATTTGGAGGGCTGCTCCGATCCTCGCGCACATGGAAAAGGGCTTACCGCCAATCGAACCGGCCAATGGAGATACAGGGTTGGAGATTATCGGTTAATCGCAGATATTCAAGATGACAGGGTCGTGATATTGATTTTAGAAATAGGCCATAGGAGGGATATTTATAGTTAGGGTACAAATTTTAGAGCCCAATTGATTTAAGCCGGTACTGTTATTGACTTTCCTGCTGAAATATAATACACTTATATATAGTTAGTAAAGACTAACCATATGTATTTGCTCAGGTACGCGTTTTGATAATTTTTGCAGAACCATAGCTTCTGCATATCAAAACACCCCTGCAGCTGCTTCATCTTTATATCAAGGAGGAATATCATTATGAAAGCAGAACTGACAAAATCGCTGAACCATTATCTGGCAGATGCCGGCGTGCTGTATATCAAGCTGCACAATCTGCATTGGAATGTAATTGGCAGGGATTTCAAATCCGTTCACGAGTATCTGGAAACGCTCTATAACGGGATTGCGGAGGTTTTGGATGCTGTGGCAGAGTGCCTTAAGATGAATGGGGAAGCGCCTCTTGCTTCTCTGAAAGATTATCTTGGTACAGCATCCATTCAGGAGGCGGCTTCCGAAGAAACATATTCGGATTCCGCTTTGAAAATAGTGAAGGAGGATATCCGCTATATGAAAACACAGGCGGAAGAAATCCGCGCTGCGGCGGATGAAGATGGCCGGTATGATGTGGTTTCCCTGATGGAGGACCATCTGGCAGATTATAACAAGACTCTGTGGTTTCTGGAGGCAATGACAAAATAACAGCACTTCCTGAGCAGCTGCTGATTGCTATTTGAAGGGAGGCCATTTCTGTGGCTTTCCCTTTTTTATTGAAGGGAGGCCTGACTTGACGGAATCACCCATCAGAACCGAGCGAAAGCGGACAAAATTCAGGCATATTGTGTGGCGACACAACAGGCCAAGGGAAAAATCTCTGATACTGCCAACGAACTGATTGATGAGTTTGAAAAGTATATGGAGCAGCTTGAAACAGAGCGAAATATCCCATCTGACCGCATTATAAGCTGCCGTTATGATTCTATGGAATATGAAGATATGACGGCAAAACAGATGTACGCTCAATTAAAAGAACAACTCTCGTCAAATGGAAAAACCTATTTGTTTCTGGATGAGGTTCAAGAAATCAAGGGCTGGGAAAAGGTTGTCAATTCATTGGCATCGGATTTTGATGTTGACATCTATGTGACAGGCTCTAACTCCCGAATGATGTCCTCTGAAATATCAACCTATCTTACCGGCAGATATATTTCGTTCCGCATTTTTACCCTGTCCTTTGATGAATACCTGATGTTCAGGAGCAAATTCACTTCCGTTAAAGAGCCTAAGACCGAACTTGCCAGCTATGTCCGTCTGGGTGGATTTCCAGCAACCCATTTGCGGGAGTTTTCTCAGGATGAAATCTACACGATTGTCCGGGATATATACAACTCCACGATTTTTTCGGATATTGTAAAACGAAATCAGGTCAGGAAAATCGATCAATTAGAGCGTGTTGTAAAATACACCTTCAACAATGTTGGAAACACCTTTTCGGCAAAGTCGATTGCAGATTACCTGAAGTCGGGACACCGATCCCTTGACAACGAAACGGTTTACAGTTATTTGGAAAAGCTGGAAAAGGCATATCTGCTTTACCGCTGCTCAAGGTATGATTTGCAGGGAAAGGAAATTCTGAAAACGCAGGAGAAATTCTACCTTGCCGATGCTGTTTTGCGATACAGCGTCCTTGGTTATAACACGGACAGTGCAGCTTCCAGTCTTGAAAATATTGTATACTTGGAACTTTGCCGACGGGGGTACACTGTCTATGTGGGGAAAGCCGGTGATGGTGAGATTGATTTTGTCGCCGTAAGGCAGAATGAGAAGATCTATGTTCAGGTTACGCAGGAGCTCAATTCTGAAAAAACGGAACAGCGTGAATATGACCGCCTGCTTGAAATACACGACAATTATCCTAAATATGTTCTCACAACGGACGAATTTGCCGGAGGGAATTACGAAGGCATCAAGACCATGCACATAGCAGACTTCCTGCTTAGTTCTGAATATTAAAGCCTGAGCTGAATGCCCGCTTGATAAGCAAGCGGGCATTTGAACCGTGTGCGGGTGCGAGAAAAGACAGAAAAGTTGACGCCAGTCAATGAAAGTCAGTTGAAAAAGTTTGCCATTCTCGATAAAACTCCCTTGAAAAAGTTGCCGTTTTCGATTATGCTGGAATGGAAGTAAACGAGGGAGGCGAAACTGTCATGTTGAAAAGGAAAATTGAACAGAAACTGATCGACTGGAAAAACACAGAGAATCGCAAGCCATTGATCATCAAGGGCTGCCGGCAGTGCGGCAAGACATTTTCTGTCCTTGACTTTGCAAAGAAAAACTATAAAAATATTGTGTACTTGAATTTTTTTGAAAATCCAGACTATGCCTCTGTATTTGCCGGCTCCCTGGAAGTGGACACGATTGTGATGCTGCTGTCCGCCCTGCTGGGCAGAGAAGCGGTGTTTGAAAGCGGAAGTACGGTCCTGATTCTGGACGAGATTCAGGAGTGCCCGGAGGCCCGGACCGCCCTGAAATTTTTTCGGATTGATGGGCGCTATGATGTGATAGGCACTGGCTCTCTGCTGGGTGTGAAGGGGTATGGAAAAGAACCGAAATCTGTTCCGGTCGGGTCGGAAACGGTGATTGATATGTACCCTCTGGATTTTGAGGAATTTCTGTGGGCCAATGGGATTGCTGCCCCTGTGATTGATATGTTAAGACAGTGCTTGCAGAAAGAAACGCCTGTCCCGGAGGCCCTGCACAACCGCATGAAGCAACTGCTTTTGCAATATGCGGTTGTCGGAGGTATGCCCGATGCCGTGCAGACCTTTGTAGATACGAAGCAGATGGATGAGGTGCTGCAAATCCAGCGTGATATTGTCCGCTCCTATGAGGACGATATGGTGAAGTACGCCGAGAAGAAGGACAAATCACGGATCAGGGAGTGCTTTCAGTCTATCCCGAAGCAGCTCAGTAAAGAAAACAAGAAATTTCAATACTCCGTTGTCAAAAAAGGTTCAACCGCATCAAAATATGCCGGGAGCCTTCAATGGATTGAGGATGCGGGTATCATTATCCGCTGCTATAATCTGAGCATTACGGAACTGCCTTTGGATGGGAACGCCGAAGAAGATATATTCAAGGTGTATATGCGGGACTGCGGCCTTTTTGTCAGTATGCTGGAGGATGGCACACAGTACGACATCCTGCAGGGAAATCTTTACGGCTATAAAGGCGCGATTTTTGAAAATCTGATTGCGGATGTTTTCGGTAAGATGGGGCGAAAACTTTACTATTTCCACAAAGACAGCGGTTTGGAAGTGGACTTTGTAATCCGTTATAAAGGACAATGCACATTGGTGGAGGTCAAAGCAATCACGGGAAATGCGAAAAGCACCAGAACAATTCTGCGCCATCCTGAAAAGTACCATGTCAGTCAGGCAATCAAACTGGGGGACTACAATGTAGGACGCACCGAACTGCTTCTCACACTCCCGCTGTATATGGCGTTCCTGCTGAAAGAACTGTGAGCGGACAGCTCAAATCTGAATATGCCCAATGCGAAAGGCAGTCCATTGAGGGCTGCTTTTTTTCCAAACGCCCGGGCATTCTGCATTTTTTCCTTGAATTTCCCGGAAACCCTATGTATAATGCAGCATATGGAAGACTGTTTTAACAGAAATCCCTGGAAACATTTCTTTTTTTGTTGCATGGTTAGCCAAAACTAACCGTGCGGCTTTGATTCCGTGCCAAAGAGGAGAGTGAAGAAAATGGAAAAAGTCGCCATGGAACTGACAGAAGAACAATTCCGGTATCTGCGATTGCTTGACGGGCTGCAGGAGGACGAGAAATATACGGCAGCCGATTTAGCAGAACGGACCGGGGACAAGGAGCGGAATGTCCGGCGATATCTGGGCAGTCTTGTGGAAGAAGGGTATTTACTTCCCAGAACGTATCAGATTACGGAGAAAGGGAAGAGAATCTTTCGCAAGCATCTTCGGTGGTGGCAGGGCGTTTACTGGTTTGTAAGCACCTGGGGGATAACCGGCGAGGAGGCGGTCAATCTGGCTGACCAGCTGTTTTTTACCGCTTCCAACCAGCTTCTGGAACACATCCAGGGAAGATATTCCATGGAGCAGATGCGGGGACACAACCAGGCCGAGATGGAGATTATCGACCACACAGATTTTTTTGGTCAGATTAAAAGCGGAATGTATAAGGAAGGCATCTGCCTTTGGGACCTGGAGGAGAACGGCGGATACTTCCGCAGGCTCTCTCCGGCCGGCAGATGGTTTCTTCCTGAAGCGGAACTGATGATTGAACTGAAAAAAAGCCGCCTTGTACTTCACTGGCATAGTGAAGAAACAACGCTTTTGGAAGTATATTTTGATGTGTATGGAAAAGAACGCATAAGAAAGCCGAAAGAAAATACGCTGCTGCTTCCTATTGACGCGTTTACCTTTATCCGGGTGCCGAAATATAAAATGCTGGAAGGAAGGCTGGAACTTAAGCTTCATGTTTTGGAGTCGGAGGCAGACGGAAAAAAGCAGCAAAAGGAATATAAAGCGCTGCTGGAGCTGCCGATGATTGCACAGCGCTTTTGCGAGTATGAGAAGGAGGAGCAGGAGGAAGGATGAATACAACAGGGAAAATACAGGAAAACCAGGCAATGGATTATCTGGTCGCTCTGGAGCAGAACGCGTCAAAAAAACAGGATGGGCGCCCGTCCGTCCAGGAAGTGGCGGAGCAGATGGGAGTCCACCGGTCAACTGTATATCGTTTTACGGAGCGGTATATCAAAGCCGGCATCCTCGATTCGGACTACCGTCTGACGGAATACGGCTATGACTGGCTTCAGAACTGGAAGATAAAAAAACTTCGTCTGGAAAAATGGCTGGAACATTGTAAGATTAATAAGAACAGCATCGCCTATAATGTCAATATGATTATGGAAAACTGTACGGATGATTTGATCACGTCTCTGAGCAATTCAGTTCTGACCTGCCGGGGCTGCAAGTTTCATCCCAGCTCGGCTGCCTGTAACTGGTACAGCGTAAACGGCGAAAACTTCACAGAAAAACTGGGACTGCACATGCCGGATGGGCGGTATGCCATTCCCTTCACGCTTTTAAAAGACAATGACCAGGAACTTTTGGAATTGTCCATGGCCCATCGGGGCTTTTTGCATCCGGCCGTGTTGGAAATCCGCGATGGAGAAGGAACCATCCATTTGACCCTCCGCATGATGGAGCAGCAGTCTGCCTCCGGGAAGTGGTTCCGGGGAGAAGCGGGAAGCGTCCGATATAAAATGAACGGGGAGTGGATGGAAGCTCCCCTGACAGAGGGAACCGCATTGCTGCCCATGTCTGCGTTTTGGCTGTCTTATGAGGGAGAAGATTTCAAGCTGATCCGCGGAATGACCAGCATCCGCTTTTCCTGTTCCTCCGGAATGGAAGCAATGGGAGAACGGGAAGCCCTGATGCAGATTCGCATCCGCAGGGAATTGACATAGAAATGTAAAATGTCAAAAGTTTCATTCGAATTTCTAATATATAAATAAGCACAACTAATATGTTTGTCGCAACCCTGCGACATCGAAAACCCCGTAAATAAAAGAATGTGAAGTTTCTGTGAACACAAAAAAGGACTGTTTTGACACGAATTGGTAAAACAGAATTATGTTTCAGCCCTTGCGACAATCGGAAAAAACGCGTTGACGCAGGGGCTGAAATGTGTTAAAAAAAGAGTTAGTCAAGATTAACTTAAACAAATTGAGAATATTTGCAACAGTTCGTATGGTAGAACCGTTACCGATATTCTTATTTTTTAAAAGAGGAAGTTAGGTGTGCCTAACTAAAAGATATAAAGGGAAGGACTAAACTATGAATTTTGAAAAAGCATTTCGTCAATTTCAAAAAAAATGGAGACAGGGAAAATATAAATCACAGGTACAGAAAGGCTGTGTGGGCGTGGGGGCAGTCTGCGCGGTGGTGCTGATTGCCTATTTCATGCAGGGAAGGCAGGAGGAGCAGGCGATTGAGGCATTGCGTCAGATCCGGAATGATGCTTCTGAAGAAACCAGTAATCCGGATATGGTATTGGGAGACCAGCAGATTTTGGCGCAATACCAGGAGCTGTTCATGCAGAATCCAGATTTAATCGGCTGGCTGACCATCGACGGCACCAGTATTGATTATCCGGTGATGTGGACGCCGGAAGATCCGGAGTATTACAGCCACAGAGGGTTTGACAAAGAGGACAGCAACAATGGCCTGCTGTTCATGGATGAGCTTTCCAGTGTGGATGAGTTTGGCGGAAACGTAATTATCTACGGCCACAACATGAAAAACGGTTCCATGTTTGCGGATTTGCTGAATTATGAATCGGAAAGCTATTGGGATTCTCATAAAACGATTCAGTTTGATACGCTGACCGAGTCGAGGGTGTATGAAATTGCCGCAGTGGTAAAGTCCAACGATGTAGAGGAACTTCCTTTTGAATTTACAACAGCCAGAGACGATGGGGCGGAGGATGTGATTGAGAACATGGAAAGTGCTTCCTTGTATGACACGGGCGTGGATATGGCCTATGGGGACGACTTCCTGACCTTGGCTACCTGCGACTACAGCGTGGATGATGGCCGGCTGGTGGTTATGGCAAAGCGGATTCAGTAGAGAGGAGCGAAAGGATGGAGGGAACAGTCAGAAAAATCAGGCGGAAAATCCTTTGCTATGCAGGTGCGCTGATTGCAGCCCTGATTCTGTCCGCACTGCCGGCTCGGAACGCGTTTGCGGCACAATCTCCCGGAACCTACACCGTCACGGTGACCCCCTCTTACCGCGACCCAGTGACCGGAGATATTGAAGATCCGGGAAACAATGAGGCCATCGGACAGGGAATGACAGAAAACTTGTGCGGCTCCACCGGACTTTTGGAAGTAGATGAAAACGGAACTGCATATCTGACTGTCCGGTACTATCTGGATCAGTTTATCGGGGATGTGACGTTTGAGGAACGGACAAGCGGTTCCAGTTCCTGGTCCAATTTATCCTACACGGAAATGCAGAGTCAGAGCGGCAATTCTTCCGCAACGGATATTCACGATAAATACGGCTTTACCGATTACCGGATGCAAATTACGGATATTACTTCTACCTTCCGCGGGGGAGCCTATGTGGACCCCATGGGCCGGAGCGTCATCTATTACTTCCAGGCCTCAAACCCGGTAGCGGGAAGCGGAGACTTCATCACAAGCCTTCAGACCTCAGAGCTGGAAAATGAAACTGCGGCCCCGCAGACAGAGGCTCAGGAGGAGCTTTTGGAAGAGAAACCGATCTATGAGGAGGAAGCGTACACTCCAGAAGAGGAGCCGGAGGAAAGCCGCTCTGCCGTACATTCCGCCAATGGCAGCGGAAATGTGGATGACCCTGTGACGGGAATACCAGAAAAGCCAACGGCAGGCAGCGGGATGACGGCGGCCGGGACAGAGGAAGGACTTTCTGCATCCACTGCGGATGATGAAGAGTATCATCTGGAAACCTCCTACGATTTGGCCTCGGTTTCCCTTCGGGAAGCGCGGCTTCTGACCGCACCCATGCTGGAGGAAGCGGTGGGCATCACCGGATTGACCGGTGATACGGATTTAGAAGATCTTACTTCGGATGATAGCGTAACCTGGAGCACGAACCAGATGATTATGATGGTTCTGCTGGGGATATCCGGTATCCTGCTCCTTCGATTTGCGTATGCTGCTGTGGTTCAAAGCAGGAGGCAGGCTGCAGCTGCCGCAAAAAAGGCAGATGACCGGAATGGAGAGACAGAGAGATGAGAAGGAAACAGAGGACTGTATGGATGGCCGCCTTCAGCGCGGCGGCCCTGCTTTTATCCGGATGTGTGAACCAGAATGCTCATACAGCGGCGGCGGGGGAAGCGGACGAACTTCGGATTGTGGCGACCAGCCCTGCCGTGGTGGATATTATGGCGAGATTGGATATTGACCTGGTAGGAGTCCCAAATTCTACTTTATCGGAAATACCGGCCCGCTATGATGACGCCACACGAACCGGAACGGCCATGGGGCCGGATATGGAAGTGATTAAGACATTAAATCCGGACTGGGTAATCGGCCCCGCCTCCCTGCAGACAGATATGGAGCCAAAACTGGAAGCGGCCGGACTCAACGGAATCTTTTTAAACCTGGAAAGCGTGGAAGGACTGTATAAGAGCGTGGAGCAGCTGGGCGAGCTCTTTGGACGGCAGGAAGAGGCGCAGGAGATGATTGACGAGTTTTCCGCCTTCTACTACGAATACAGCCAGGTGAACGTGGACAAGGGAAGTCCCACGGTGCTTGTACTTATGGGCCTTCCAGGTTCCTATGTGGTGGCTACGGGAAAATCTTATGTGGGCAGCCTGGTGCGTCTGGCGGGAGGAACCAATGTGTATGAGGATGAGGAGACAGATTTTATCATAGCCAACACGGAAGACATGCAGACAAAAGACCCGGACATTATCCTCCGGGCGGCCCATGCCATGCCGGAAGACGTGGTAAACATGTTTAAGGAAGAATTTGAAACCAACGATATCTGGCGACATTTCCGGGCAGTGGAGGATGGCTGCGTCTATGACCTTCCCTACGACCAGTTTGGGATGAGCGCCAAATTCAACTTCCCGGAAGCCCTGGACACCCTGCAGCCGATGTTATATGGAGAGTAATAAGATGACAGAGACAATGACAGAGACAGCGACGGCGGAGAGCCGTATGACAAAGAAAAAGCAAAGACATACCGGTCTGTGGTTCCTGGTGATAATCCTGTTGTTTTTGCTCATGATTTACATAGCGGTCAATACGGGAAGCCTGAATGTATCCATGAGCCAGCTTTTTCGGGGATTATTTGTGGCATATGATCCGGATGTGGCTACTGTGTGGGATCTCCGGTTTCCCAGAATCTTCATCGCCTCCCTGGGCGGGGCCGCGCTTTCCGTATCGGGCGTACTGTTCCAGGCCTGCATGAAAAACCCCATTGCAGACCCGGGAATTATCGGAGTCAGCGCCGGCGCCAGCTTTGTGGCTGTGCTGATTGCAGGATTGTTCCCTTCCCTCTATTTCTTTACACCCCTTTTATCCTTTGCGGGAGGAATCCTGGCCTGCGGTCTGGTCTATCTGCTGGCTTTTAAAGGCGGGTTGAACCCTTTGCGGGTGATCCTGGTGGGAGTGGCGGTAAACGCAGTGTTCACCGGATTAACCCAGGCGTTTAACTCCATGACCGGCGGAAGCTTAAGCGGCGTGGCTTCCATTGCAAATGCCAACATCTCGCAAAAGACCTGGGACGATGTCTATATCATCACCGGATATGCGGTATTGGGACTGGTGCTAGCCTGGATGAGTTTTTATCAATGCGACCTTCTCTCCTTGAGCGATCAGACGGCCCGAGGTCTGGGAGTCAATGTAACGATGACACGCATCGGCGTATCCCTGATTGCGGTGGTGCTGGCCAGCATTTCCACAGCGGAACTGGGGGTAGTGTCCTTTATCGGGCTGATTGTACCCCATATTGCCAGAATCCTGGTAGGCTCCAGCCATAAGATTCTAATCCCCTTTTCTATGATCGGAGGAGCGTTCCTTATGCTGTTGGCGGATACCCTGGGACGTACCATTGCAGCGCCCTATGAGATTTCCGCCTCCATCCTGCTTTCAATCGTAGGAGGGCCCATGCTGATTATTCTGATTCGAAGGAGTGAGAAGACTTATGGAGTATAGCGAAGATACGGTAATGGAAACCAGAGGCCTGACATTCTCCTATGACGGCGAACAGAATATCCTGGAAAATCTGGATTTTGCCATTCCGGCAGGGAAGGTTACTGTTTTAATGGGAGCCAATGGCTGCGGTAAATCTACCTTATTTAAATTGATGACCAAAAATCTCTATCCCGATGAAGGCTCCATCATCCTGGAAGGGGAAGACATTGATGAAATGCGCCTGAAAGATTTTGCCAAAAAGGTGGCCATCGTCCATCAGAATAACACAGCGCCGCCGGATCTTACGGTAGAACGCCTTGTGGGATACGGACGGACGCCGTATCTGGGGGCATTTCAGACAGCCGGCGGGCAGGAGGACGAAGAAGCGGTCGAATGGGCGATGGAAATCACCGATGTAAAAAAACACCGGAACAAAAGTGTGGCGGAATTGTCTGGAGGCCAGCGGCAGCGGGTTTGGATTGCCATGGCTCTGGCCCAGATGACGGATGTGCTGTTTCTGGATGAGCCCACGACTTATCTGGATATCCGGTATCAGATTGAGATTCTGAAGCTGGTGCGAGATTTAAACCGGGAATATGGCATCACCATTGTCATGGTTCTCCACGATATCAATCAGGCCATGGAATATGGGGACATTTTCGTCGGAATGAAGGATGGCCGGATTGTGGTGGAAGGAGATCCAAAGGAAGTGGTAAGCGCAAAAATCCTGCAGGAACTGTATGGAATCCGGCTTCCGGTGGCGGAGATTGATGGACGGAAATTTGTGATAACCGTATAAGCGGTCAGAAAGGGCGGAATATGGAAAAGACTTTGATTTTATATGAAGGGAAATACGGGCATTCCGAGAAAACGGCTAAAATCCTCCAGGAATCCCTGCCGGATGCCCGATGCCTTCCGGCAGCGGAGGCGCCGGAGCGCCTGGATGATGTGACAAACCTGTTTCTGGTATTCGGTTTCCTGGCCTACGATACGGCCCAAGTGCTGAAGCCTTATCTGAAGGCACATCAGGGGAAATTAAAGGATAAATTCATTGGAGTTGTAGGCGTGGGACTGGCGAAACAGGCGCTTCCCGCATTTTTAAAGATTATCCAGGAGCCCATGGGACGGGAAGCGGATGGGAGCTGGTTTGTCATGGGAGGATACCGGATCGAGCAGCTGGCGCCGGAGGATAAAAAACTTCTGGAGGAGTTTTGGGGAAAACGAGGCGTTCCCTTAACGGATCAGCTTCACTTTCAGGAGGAGAATGTGAGATGTATTGCAGAGGAGATTCGGAAAAAGCTGGAATTATGACAAGACGCCTTTTTCAAAAGAGGAAATGTCCCTGATAAAACAGGGATTCTAATCCATCTGCTTTACCAATGGCGGCAGCATTGCCGTAAATCTGTAGTCGCGAATACAGAAAAGGGTGGTGCAAAGCAGTGTTTTGATGAAACTTTACAACTGAATAAAGTTGCGGAGACATGGAGGCCGGCGGCGTGAAAAAACGCTATGCGAAAGAACATGGCAGCATCCTGAAAGCGGATAGCAAGACAATTTTTTATTCCCCTTGGAATGGGGAGGAAAGGAGTTCTTTATGAAAACTTTAAAGAGATTCGCAGCAGTGGCAATGGCAGGAGCTATGATGGTTGGTGGAGCGATGACCTCTATGGCGGCAGAAGGAGATGTAAAAGAGCTGACGTTTTATGTTATGGATGAAGAGACTGGGGAATATGAGGCTGTTCCACATGCGCAGATGTGCCTGGATTCTTGCGTAGAAGGAGCAGATGGAACCTATTACATCACTTTCAAAGAGACAACCGTAACTATGAATGGAATGACTGTTACTGGTGCAATTTCTGAATTTGAAGGGGTGGATCTTATATATGAAGATGGACTCTCTACCGTAGAGTTTGATTATGATCCGCAGATTGATGTTGTCACAGATGAAGATGGCAATGTTTTAGTGACAGGAGATGATGTTTCTTTCATTGTTACTATGTACATGGGCGACATGGAAATGACCCACCCTTACGAGGACGCAGTGGTTGTTATTGAATAATAGGATATCAGTAATAAGATAATAACTGATTAGTTGTGGGGAAGGGGGCGCACCTCTTTCCCCTTCCCTAAAAGTAACGCAATAAAAGCAAAATAGTAAAAGAGGGAACGGGTGTGTATAGAAAATCGCGGTATATTACAATTATTTTTGCAATATTTTTTGTATTAAGTATTTCAATCTATGGCTTTGCGTCTGGAAATCCGCTTAGACGCACTTCCTCTAGTAGTGAAGAAAGCAGTTCTGATATAGTTTCTGCATGGTCAGTACCAATCGAGACATATCAGGCAGTTTGGAATAATGTAACAGCCGAAGAACCAACACTTCAAAGTAATAATGCCAGTATTCGACTTCAAATGGCGGATAATGTGCTTTTGACACAAAAAAGAGATGGTTCCTATGAAATCAGAATGGAGTACGCTTCATTTAGTATCTATGATTTAATGCAAGTCGTAAATCCCCATAAAGCATCGGAGTTGCAGGAGAAAGCAGGCACAAAACAGATTTTAGCAACTCCTTTTGGAAACTATGCGACTCCATCAGAAATTCAAGAGGAGTCAAATTATAATAAAGCGCTGGAAGCAGGGAATATCAGCGGTGATGTGAATGAATATTATCTGAGTGAAACAGCCTATGTTGTTCAAACGGAAGAACAAAGGGCTATGGATACAGGTTACCTTTATATAACGGATCTGACAGAAAGTGACTTATCTGAAAGATGGATTATTCGCGGATATGATTCTCGTTTTGCTTGGAGCTCCAGCAACAAATGTTTGATCGTACAGCTGAAGAATGATAAAAAAACGGAGCTGCCAGTGAGTTTGTCTATTAGTGAAGAAAATGCAGAGTCAGGATGGGAATGGACTAACTATGCATCAGCAAAAGAGAGCGACGGTATGAGAGACAATACCACAAAAGAGGAAGAATTGAAAGCTCTGGAAACGCTGAATGCTCTTTTCGAAGAAACTGTTCAGATAAAAAAGAAGGAAGATGGAAGCTTAGCTGCGCTGTTTACTTTTGCGCAGACACAGGAAGATCCAGTAACCTCCGTAATGCTTGCAGAGTCACGCGACATGTCCGGGAAATCCACATATCAAAAACAAGAATTTTATAACGCAAGCTGGAAAGAACTCTTGAATGAAGAGTCAAAAACAGCAGAAATTCCCTTTAGAGATTTAACTGAAGGGAAAATTATTCGAGTGTCTACAGCCAGTTTAGATGAGTCTAATGAAGGGAAAAAGGAAAGCAGTCAAACATACTATTATGGTACGCTATGGCTGAAAGGGTATCAAGAAGCAACAGAGGAAACAGATATTACCGAATTATATAGGATACCCTATACGAGAATTATAGGAACATGGGAAAACTACAACTCGGATAATCCGGATACCGATTATTCTCAGTCACTTTCCAAACTCCAATTACAAGATTACGTCCTGGTTCAGAAAATGACAAATGGAAATTGGAGGTTGAGATTCAAATATACAGGTTTTAGCATTTGGGATACGATTGCAGTAATCGATCCCGCTTACATGGAAGTTCTTGAGCAAGAAATATTAACTTCTCTTCCAATGCCGGCATTCGGAAAAACTCAGGCAGAAGATTATGTGAAAGAAAATTACGCTGCAAAAGATATAGAAGATGGATATATTTCTGCAGAAGAAGATCGGTACTATTTGAATTCGCAAGGCAAAGCCTGGACAGAACTAGCAGATGCTACTACGGATGACGGTTATCTCTACATAGAGACGGAAAATCTGAATCAGAGATTATTTGTTAGGGCATATAGTAATCATACTCCGGTTGCGTTCCGAACCAGAGCTACGGATTTTATTATTCAGTTGGACGTAGATGATATGATGCCTCTTCAGAAAGATATGGGGCTTTCTTCTGGTGAAGAAAAGATGGGATTTGTATGGACAAACTATGTTCAACCGTCTAAATCAAATGATGCCAGAAGGGACTATCAAAGCAATGTACTTCAATATTTGAATTATTTATTTGAAAATGAAGTTCAAGTAAAGAAAGATGATACCGGTAACTTAAATGCAGTATTTACATTGCGTGATGACAATAGCGGCGATCCTGTGACATCAATCTCAATTGCGGAAAACAAGAAAAATGCGGATAATTTTACGCGCTCTTTAACAGGATTAGCAGAGGAATATAACGAGGTGACCTGGAAAGAACTTTTAGTAGAAGAGCATCAGGAAATCGTAGAAGTTGACTTCGATGATTTGATGAAGGGGGTTTTATTCAGGATTTCTACAGAAGAACTTGACAAAGAAAATGCTGATGAGACAGATGAAATCAAAAAGATCTATTATTACGGTACTTTATGGCTGAATGATGAAATCAGTGTTGATGCAGGAACGATTATACAGGAGAGTAATGGCGCAAAATTAATTACGGATGATTCATCTATTCCAGAAAATGCAGTATTTACCTATGAATTGACCGAAAATCCCAAATATGCAAAAAATGCAAAGCAAATGCTTCAAGTAGTATCCAGTTATGCCAAAGATGATGAGAGTTGGTTGATTGGTGATTACTATATTACTGTAGATGGGAAAGAGATTATACCAGCAGGGCCTATAACTGTGGAGATCCCAATTCCAGAGGAATTTGATTTAAACAGATTAGTAATTCATTTTCAGGACGGAAGTAGCAGTGGATGGGGATTACCGGAACAGGGAATTACAGTTGTCGGTGAATTGACACAAAATGATGAAGGGGAAAATATTTTAAGAATTTCACCAACTGATAATAGTCGTCCCTATTTTTCCATTGGCTTAATTGATCCGGGAACAGCTGTTACTCAGGAAGAACTGGCTGAGTTAGAAGAGGGGTACTATGAGGTGACGTCTACCTTGAGAATTAATAATGGTACCGGCCCCTCAATGGCAAATCCAGTTATTAAAGATAGGAGAGGAATTCTTCATGTAAAAGAGCAAGGAAAAGATTATGATTTATATTTAGAGTGCCAGGGAATTTATCTAAATATGTATGGTTATCTTTCAAAGATGAGAGTTTATTACCCAAATTCAGCTTTGTCAGAAGAAGCAGAAGTATTGAGCTATCTGAGTACGATGGATCTCAGTAAAGATGAATTGGAAGCCGCAGGACATGAGAATGGGAATATAGACAATTTAATGATAGATTCTCTGTGTGAAGAGCATCATTTGCATTATATACGGACTCTTCGTCTTCCGTTAGGAGATAAGTATGTTGAGAGCTCGAATGGCTGGAAAATAGGGGTTTGTGCTCCTATGATGAATGCGATGACTTCACCCGATAATATGGATGCGGAAAAAACCGCGAATTTAAGGATCATTCAGGGAAGTATAAAAAAAATTAGTGACAATGACCTTGCAGGTTACCACCCGTCCATCTTAAAGGCCGAAATAGATAATGCCAACTGGTATCTGGACACACTTTCTGATGGAGATATAAAAGAAAAACTGCAGCAGGCCATCACGGTAGCGGAGACAGAATATGAAAATCAGAAGGTAAGTCTGGATGAGCCAACCCTGTTAGAGGCGGTAGAGACATTAAAAAAGGCAAGGCTGGATGCCGGTGATGAAGATGAAGGAGCGAAGAAACTTTCTAATGGTACATACAGCATTCCCTATCATCTTTATGATAGTTCGATTGCAGAAAGTGATGTGTCTTCCGAATTTGAAACATATTTTGCGGAGCGTGCCACATTAAAAGTGGAGGGAGACTATATGACGGTCACCTTAGAAAACGAATCGCAAAAAGAGGACACTGTCACAAATATGGAATACGAGACCGGTGCAGGGACTAACTTTGAACAAGCAGAGTCTATCCAACTGGATAACGGAAAATCAGGATTCCAGTTCCGACGTGTATACACAGAAGAAGCCTTTGAATTACTGATTTACACAGAAAATCAACCTCTTGGTTCTTATGCAAGGCTTGTTTTTGAGTTTGATCTGGCAGAATCTATAAGTAATCCGGCAACAGAAGAGGAAATTGAGGAACTTCGGAATCTGGTAAGTACGCTAAACACTTTGGTGGAGACGGAAGGAAGTCTTTATACCGAGAGCAGTCTGAAAAACCTTCAGGATGCAATTGATAAGGCTGAAACAGTACTTAGTATCAGCGAGCTGGAAAGCGACACGGTTCAAACTCATATACAAAATCTGGAAAACGCTAGAGATAATCTTCGCAAAAAAGCAGATCTTGAGCAGGATTTAAAATTAGCGGTGGAAGAGGCTGCCGTATATCTGAATGGAAACTATACGGAGGATAGCAAAGCGATTCTTCAGGCCGCCTATGATAAAGCACAAAATATTTTGGATCATCTGTCGGATTACACGGAAGCGGAGATTGAGGAGGCTATTGTCGCTTTACAAGAAGCAGAGGCCGGTTTGATTCCTTCTGCAATGGAAGATTTAAGCACTCTGGTAGACGAATATAGGCAGCTCACCGGAGAAGGATATACCGAGGAAAGCTGGCAGAAATTCCAGGATGCCTTAAACGAAGCACAGAATATTCTGAATCGCGAGGATGCAGAACCAGAAGATTATGAGCAGGCTCTAAATACATTAAAGAATGCCTATGAAGCATTGGAAACAGAGATTGAAGATAATGAACATCTGTTGAAATTATCGGAAATTCTGGAACAGCTAAAAGGAGAACTTCAAGATGAAGCTTTCTATGAAGCCAGCAGTTATGAGGCGTTTCTAGCGTCTGTAGCGGCCAGTGAGGACCTTTTAGAGAATGGGAACCTCTACGAAGTGACAGATGAGAAGATTGATCTTCAGATAGCGGCTCTTCAGGCAGAGTTTCAGGCACTTATCTTAATTGAAGATATGCCAGAAGGTGTACAAAGAGCATTTAACCGGGTGACATTTGCAAAAATAGATCCGGAACTGATTGAAGATGTAGAAATGGAAGAAATGCTGGAAGAAGAACTTGAGGAGACCGAGGAAGCGGCACCAGAAGAAACCGAGGCAGCAGAGTCCAAACCGGAAGAAGAGACCGAGGCAGCAGAGCCCAAACCGGAAGAGGAGACCGAGGCGGCAGAATCCAAGCCGGAAGAGGAGACCGAGGCAGCAGAGTCCAAACCGGAAGAGGAGACCGAGGCGGCAGAGTCCAAACCGGAAGAAGAAACCGAGGCGGCAGAGTCCAAACCGGAAAAAGAGACCGAGGCGACAGAATCCAAGCCGGAAGAGGAGAGCGAGGCAGCAGAGTCCAAACCGGAAGAGGAGAGCGAGGCAGCAGAGTCCAAACCGGAAGAAGAAACCGAGGCGGAAGAGCCGAAACCGGAAGAGGAGACCGAAGCGAAAGAATCAGAGGCGGAAGAAACTAATCTGGAAGAAGCGGACCACAAAGAGACCGAGAAGGTTGAGACTGATACCGTTCCACGCTTGAGTCTCAGCAGAAGAGTACTCCCGCTTTTGACAAGTTCTTACATGACGGCTACCCCCAGCAATAGCAATGCTGTATTATCTGTTCCGGAAGCATATGCGCTTTACACAGTAGATAGCGACCTGGAAGATGGAGTATATTGTGTGAATTATGCTTTATGGCAATTTGCAGAAAATAAAGCTTCCATGGGAAATCCCGCGTTGATGGATGCATATCCAGACAGGGATGGAAAACAGGCGAAACTGGTTATTGAGGATTCACAAGCCTATCTATATCTGGAATTTCAGGCGATGGAGTTTAATGATCAGAGAGGCCATCTTCTGGAAATGTATATTATGGACAATCTGGTTATGGAGGATAACGGGGAAGTAATCGATACGTATGATGCTGTATATCCAGAAATTGTTGAATATACAGATGAAACAGATGATTATGGTCCTCCAGCAGGAAGAAAATATCCGAAACTGCTGAAGTTCGACATTACTAAGTGGATGTCACAAAAGGAAACGTATATTCCGGTATTTGTAAATGTTCCGGTTATGGGCAGTAGCGCAGAGCAGCCTGCGAAGCTTCGGTTTTATTGGAATACACTGGCACTCGTTGAGGGCGCTGGTGATCCGGAAGATCCAGAAGAACAAACTGTAAGTACAGCAGATTTAGAGCGTTTAGTAGAAGAAGCTGCATTGGTCGATCCGACTGGATATACGGAAGCCAGTTATTACGCTTTGGAGAAAAGCGTGATGGCAGCTGATGTGTTAATTCAAAATGCAAAGAAATCAATGGCTACTCAGGAAATGGTAGATAATCGCTTGGCAGCTTTAGAGGCAACATTGGCAGCCCTGGTCGAAAATACTTCTTCTGGGGATACAGAAGATCCTGATCAGCCAGACACACCGGTTACGGAAGATCCGGCTTTAAAAAATCTTTCCAGATTAATTATGGAAGCCGCTCTTTTATATGAGAACGACTATACGGAAGAAAGCTGGAAAGAGCTTCGTCAGGCGTTAAAATCAGCAGTAGAAGTATCCTACATGGACAATCCGACTTCCCTTGCCATCAATCGGGCATATAATACTTTGAAAAATGCCATTGAAAATCTGGAGGAGGCAGAAGAATCATCCAATGTCAATAAGACACAGCTTCAAATTGCCATTGAAATGGCAAGCGCCTTAAATTCTTCCGATTACACCAGTGAGACTTGGTTGCAGCTGACAATGAATCTTGCTCTCGCACGCGGAGTTTATAGTGATGCGAATGCTACGCAATCCAGTGTTGATGCTGCTACAAATGATTTAAAAGCAGCAGTTAACGGCTTGGTAAGCAGCACCGGAAATTCGGGAAATGATAGTGATACAGATGATTCGGGAAGCAATGAAGATGACGGATATTATGAAGTAAAGGTTCGTCTGTGGCATGCAAGTATGAACAAAGCATCTATGGGTGACCCGGCTCTTAATAAAACGGCCTATGTTCACATTGATGATGGTGATATTACCATGCGTTTAGTCACGAAGAAGATGACTACCAGCGGTATTACTACCCATCTGTATGATTATTACTACTATGAAGATGGAGATTATGAAGAAGCTGAATTGATTTCTTCCGAAAACAGTAAATGGATTTTTGAGTTCCCGCTGCCGAATGACAATGATACCTATTACAAGTGCAAAGTAGACCCACGGGTAGACGTAATGGGCGATGACCCGGTAAAAGCCAGGTTGAAAGTAGACTGGGATTCTCTGGATGAGGTAGATGAAGACGACTGGGATGACTTGGAGGGAGATGTAGATGACGACGATGATGATACAACGTCTTCAACTATCTCTAGCACCTCCAATAACCCCACTCTTCAAAGTGGTGAAACTGGAATCCGCATTTTTGGAAATGTGGGAGGTCCCGGAATCGTTCTGGAAGTTGTCAAAAAGGAAAATGGCGCAGAATATGATATGACTCACGGTTCTATCAGTTCCCTTGTCAATCAATTTGTCCTTTATGATGTCAAATTAAAATCCGGAACTGGTTATGTACAGCCCACAAGCTCTGTAACCATGCAAATCCCCATTCCTACCGGTTATGATACCAGCAAGCTGGTACTTTATCGGATCGGTGAGGACGGAAGTTATACGACCATAAGCGGAAAAGTGAATGGAAGCTACTATGAGGCGACCGTGGACCACTTCAGCCTTTACGCATTGGCGGAGAGCAATCAGGTAACAGAGACCGCTGCTTCATCGGGAAATGATTCCTCTTCAAGCGGAAGCAGCAGCGGCGGCAGTTCCAGCCGTACCAGAACGACTTCTTCACGGACAAGCAGCAGAACCAGTTCTGTACAGAGCAACAGCTCAGACACGTCTGGAAATCATGTAGCTGCTGGACGGGAGATTCCCTATACAGGCGATTCCATGCCGGTGAAAGAGTTAGCCGGAGTTGGATTCCTGGCAGCTGTGATATGTCTGGGAACTGTGCTTCCGGATCTTAAAAGGAAGCTGGAATCCAGAAAGCAGCAGGAAGAATAAGAACGGAATTACAAGGTTGACGGACACTGCCCTCTATAAGAGGGCAGCAGGTCCCGTCCCGGAATCCTTCTGGTATTCCGGCAAAAACCGCATAAGACAGGAATGTTGCCCCCAATGCAGTTGTTGCCGGAGCCTCAGAATGAACAGGCAAGATGAGAGAGGAGAAATGATATTTATGAAACGAATAATCAATGGAGTTTGTGTTGTGCTGGCGTTTATCTGCATTGGACTGGGCTGCATCGGTATTGTCCTTCCAATTCTGCCAACGACACCGCTGTTTCTACTTGCAGTCGTTTTGTTTGCAAAAGGTTCCAAACGGTTTCACCGTTGGTTTTTATCTACCGGTCTCTATCAGAAATATCTGGCCGACTTTGTGGCCACCCGTTCCATGACGAAACGGACAAAGATTCGGATTCTGGCCTTTGTGACCGTGCTGATTGCTATTGGATTCTGGTTCTCTCCGGTTTTTGCAAAGGTCATCCTGGCAGCTGTGCTGCTGTTTCACTATGCCTATTTTCTCTTTGGAATTAAGACCATTGATGAAAAGGCAGATAAGGTAAAGAACCGGGAAATCCGGGTCGAATGAGGTTCTGCTATGATAAAAAAACGACTGCTCGCGCTTATGGCGGAATCAAAAACATATATCATTCAAAATATTTTCTGGCAATGGCTGGGGCTGCTGTCCTCCATTATAACCATGGGGACGGCAGGTTGGCTCTTTCAAACAGTTTGGGACGGCTTCATATCCTTGTCTGATTGCCTGCCGGCGGCCATTGTCATCTTTCTTTGCATCGGCCTGCGGGCTTACTGTTCCCGCCGGGCATCGGCAGCTTCTGCCAATGCGGGAAACGATGTAAAACAGGAACTTCGCCAGCGCCTTTATGAAAAGCTGACTCGTTTAGGTTCTTCCTATCACGAAAAGGTTCCCACGGCCGAGGCGGTCCAGGTGGCTGTAGAAGGAGTAGAGCAGCTGGAAGTATATTTTGGAAAATATATTCCTCAGCTGTTTTACAGTATTCTGGCGCCCATTACCTTATTTGTCGTTCTCGCATTCGTCAGCCTGAAAGCCAGCCTTGTTCTCCTCATCTGTGTTCCACTGATTCCTTTGACCATCATAGGAGTACAGAAACTGGCAAAGCGGCTTTTGGGCCGGTACTGGGGAATCTATACGGAGCTGGGAGACAGTTTCCTGGAAAATCTTCAGGGGCTGACCACATTAAAAATCTATCAGGCGGACGAGCAAAAGGCGCAGGAGATGGATCAGGAAGCCGAGCATTTCCGAAAAATCACCATGAAGGTTCTGATGATGCAGTTAAACTCCATTATTGTAATGGATGTGGTGGCTTACGGCGGAGCGGCTCTGGGTATTATTGCAGTTCTGCGCGAATTTGCCGCCGGCACGGTTTCTTTAGGCGGCACCGTTACCATGATTTTGCTTTCCGCGGAATTCTTTATCCCCATGCGCCTACTGGGCTCTTTTTTTCATATTGCCATGAACGGCATGGCGGCATCCGACCGCCTCTTTGCTATTCTTGATTTAGAGGAGGGGCAGGCAGGGGAGGAATGTCTTGGGGATGGCCCTGCGTCTGTCATATTCCGCGATGTGTGCTTTTCCTACGACGGGGAGAGGCAGATTCTGGATCAGGTGTCTTTTCAGCTTCCGGAGAATGGACTTATCTCCCTGGTGGGAACCTCCGGCTGTGGAAAGAGTACCATTGCCGGCCTGCTCACCGGCCGGAATCGGGGCTATCGCGGAACGATCCGGATTGGAGGAAAGGAATTGTCCCGGATTCGGGAGGACAGCCTGCTGTCCCACGTGACAATGGTGTCCCACAATAGTTATTTGTTTAAGGGAACGGTCCGGGAAAATCTTCTGATGGCAGCTCCCATGGCGAATGAAAAAGAGATGGAAGCCGCATTGAAAAAAGTAAACCTGTATGAATTTCTGAAAAGCCAGCGAGGTTTGGATACCGAACTGATGGAACGGGGCAGCAACTTTTCCGGCGGTCAGTGTCAGCGGCTGGCTCTGGCCAGAGCTTTGCTGCACGATACGCCCATATACATTTTTGACGAGGCTACTTCCAATATTGACGCAGAAAGTGAAGAACAGATTATGAAAGTGGTCCGGGAGCTGTCCCAAAATCACTGTGTTCTCCTTATTTCCCACCGTCTGGCCAATGTGGTGGACTCTCAGAGCATTTACGTGCTTTCCGGTGGTCGGCTCGCGGAGGAAGGAACCCATAACGAACTGATGGGGAAAAAGGGAATCTATGCAGGCCTTTATTCGGAGCAGAATATACTGGAAGCATATGGAAGCGGAAAGAAGGTGGAAATGTATGCGTAGGCCAGGAATCGTCATTATGGGAAAGCTAATCGGATTAATCCGGCCGCTGGTCTTTTTTATGGTGATTGCCGTGATGATGGGAACGGCAGGGTATTTGTGTGCATCGTTCCTTACCATAGCAGGTGCCGCTGGGGCGCTGATGGCATTGGGACGGCCTTTGTCGGCCATTTTTCCGCACACATTTCGCGGTATCTTCCTGCTGTTAGTCTGCCTGGGAGTTCTTCGGGGAGTTCTCCACTACTTTGAGCAGGAATGCAATCATTATATCGCGTTTAAGCTGCTGGCAATCATCCGGCATCAGGTATTTGCGGCTCTTCGCCGGCTCTGTCCGGCAAAGCTGGAGGGAAAAGACCGGGGGAATCTGATTTCGTTGATTACCAGTGATATCGAGCTGCTGGAAGTCTTCTATGCGCACACCGTTTCTCCCATTGCCATTGCATTTTTGACCAGCCTGATTATGGTCTGCTGGATTGGAAGCTTCCATCCTTTGTGCGGGGTGCTGGCTTTGGCAGGTTACAGTACGGTGGGGATTCTTCTTCCCCTGTGGAATGGAAAGCGTGGAGCGGCAGCGGGCATGGCGTATCGCCAGCAGTTTGGCCGGATGAACAGCTTTATCCTGGACAGCCTCAGAGGCCTTCAGGAGATTCTCCAGTATGGGCGTCAGAAGGAACGGCTGGAGGAACTGAAGCGGGAGTCAGGGACCCTTGCAAAAGAAAATGCGCAGCTGAAACGTCATGAAGGGGATTCCACTGCAGCCTGCGGCGCCTGCATTTCCCTGTTTTCCTCTGCCATGCTTTTTCTCAGCTTATGGCTGAACACCCGCGGCGGCTTAAATTTTTCCGGTATGGTCCTTGTTACAGTATCCATGATGAGTTCCTTTGGACCGGTTACGGCCCTGTCTAATTTATCCAACAACCTGAATCAGACGCTGGCCTGCGGAGAACGGGTCCTTTCTATTCTGGAGGAAACTCCTCAGATCGAGGAAATCCAGGGAATGGAACCGGTGATTTTTTCCGGGGCAGGCTGTCGGGATGTTGAATTTTCCTATGGAGAAGAAAAAATCTTAAATCAGGTCAGTCTGGATATCCCAAAGGGCTGTATTCTCGGGATTCATGGCCGCAGCGGTTCCGGGAAATCCACGCTGCTGAAACTGTTTATGCGTTTTTGGGATGTACAGGCCGGCAGTGTCCAAATTTCCGGGCGGGATGTGAGAAACATCAATACTTCCAATCTTCGCCAGATGGAAAGCTTTGTCACTCAGGAAACGGTCATCTTTCACGATTCCATAGAGGCCAATATTGCGGTGGGAAAACCCGGGGCTACCAGGGAGGAAGTAATCCGTGCCGCTAAGAAAGCATCCATTCATGACTTTATCCAGACACTGCCCAAAGGTTATGACACGCTGGTGGAAGAACTGGGGGACAGCCTATCCGGAGGGGAAAAGCAGCGTATTGGCATTGCCAGGGCATTTCTTCATGACGGTTCTTTCCTTCTTTTAGATGAACCCACCAGCAATCTGGACAGCTTAAATGAGGGAATCATTTTGAAGGCATTGAAAGAAGAAAAGGAAGAGAGAACCGTGCTTTTAGTATCGCATCGTCAGTCCACCATGAATATTGCGGATCAGGTTTATGAAATGGATGAAATCCGTGTGTCGTAAAGGGGGTACACATGAAAGGCTGGAAATCTACAGGTAGAATCGAAAGAGGAAAATACAAAACGGGCAGTTCCCCCAAAAGAGGTGAGCGTTCCGATAAGAATTTCTCCCGATATTTTAAAACAGTAAGCCGGAAAAAAATGGGATTATTCGCTGCCGTATTACTGGCAATTTCTGTTCCGGCAGATCCTGTTTGGGCGTCAGATCTAATCGGTACGGTAAAGGTGGAGTTTTCCGAGGCTGGAAACACATATGAAAACGGGCTTCCGGAAATAGAGGGGGAGACAAACAGCAGCAAATACAGTCTAAGCGAAGTAACAACCCTGGAAGAATATATGTCCCAGTGGGAAGATATCGATGAGGAAGAAGACGAAGAAGAGAATGACCGGAAGGATAACAGCGATCTGCTGGCTTATAATGAAACATATCAGGTACTGCAGGATTATTCCCAGGTGGTCTACGCTGTGATCATTGACGCTGAAGAAGAATATTACTTTTCTTCCTCGCTGGATCGGGTTCAGGTATCCGGGCTGGGAGCGGAATGTGTACGCACGGAACGGATCAATGACAAACATACCCTGGCTTTGTTTGTCCGGTTCGCAGAACTGGACTATCTACCGGGGGAGCTTTCCGAAGCGGGATGGCAGGAACCTGGACGGGCTTTGTGGAACTGCAGCGGCAATCCGAAAGCGTATCACCTGCGGCTGTATCTGGATGGAAAACCAGTGGGCGGCATAAAAGAAACGGGTGGCCTGTCTTATGATTTCCAGCCCCTCATGCAGAAGGCAGGCGAATACTACTATCAGATTCGAACGGTTTCCGTGGATGGAACGAAGGGGGACTGGGTAGAATCGGAGCATATTTCCATCAGCGATGAGCAGGCCAGGCAGTATCAAACGGTATATGAGGTCATTCCGATTTTGGCAGAGCAGACGGAGCAGGCAGGACCGCCCCGGATTGTGGGCTATGAAAATACCGGCTGGCAGGAAAGCGGGGACGGCAGATTCTGGTATCGGGAAACAGACGGTTCCTATCCCCAAAACAGCTGGAGCAGTATTGACGGCGCCTGGTATTTTTTTGACTGGGCAGGATATATGTGCGCGAACGGATATATCTCATGGGGAGATCAGACGTTTTATGTGGCGGAAGATGGAAGAATGCTTGTGGAAGGAAAGGCTCCGGATGGGAGAAATGTCCAGGCGGACGGCAGCCTGGCATGGCCGGAGAGTTGATCGGACAGGGGTGATTGGGTGTTTCATAATGAAAGCGGAGAGAATTATTTAAAAGCGATTTTTATCCTACAGAATACACGAGGAGAATTCAGACGGTCGGACCTGGCAGACTATATGGGATATTCCAGACCGAGTATTTCCAATGCTGTGGATAAACTTATGAAGCAGGGATTGGTCAATTCCAGGGATGGGGTACTTTATTTGACAGAAAAAGGGAGGCAGGCATCAATCTATCTGTTGAATAAATACGACTTCCTGGTTGATCTGCTGGAAAACTGCGGTGTGGATTTGGATACAGCGAAAAAGGAAGCCTGTGAAATCGAACACAGCATCAGCTATGATACGTATATGAAAATGAAAAATAAATTAGGACGGTAAAAAGAAAATGGGCAGCCTTATCCCGGAAATCCTGGAGAATGAGGGAGGGCTGCCTTTTTGCGCCTAAAAATAGGCTTATAGTTCATTGTTAAATTGCAGCAACGTTTCGATTACAGCCTTTATGATCAGCAACTGCTTGTCATTGCACTGAGACAGAAGCCGTGTGATAGATTCAATTTGATCAGATTCTGTGTGAAAAATCAAATCATCTAAGGAAACATTTAAGGTCTGGCACAGAGAAGATAATACGTTAAAACTGGGGACTGTACGTTTGTTCTCTATTTCTGACAGATAACTGGCGGCAATGCCTACCATTTCTGCTAATCGCTCCTGAGTTAGATGACGATTTTCACGAGCCGCTTTTAGTCGGTATCCTAATTCATGGTCTGGGCTTTTCATTTCTCGTTCACCTCTTTGTTAGTTTAAATGGAAAAGTGAATTTAATACATAGGTTATAAACACCATATTATTAGGGTGTATAGTGAATATAGGGTTAAGCTGGATTCCCTGATGAATCCGGCCATGAAAGCGCGTGATACATACTTTTTTTTGAGAGGAATGGTTTTTATCTGTTCCTCTTTTTACTTTCTATATTCGCTATATACCTGTATTTATATGGGGATAGGCAGAACGGAGATTCGCGGGCCGCCATTCTTTACTGAATATCAAAAAAGAAAATGATAGTCAGGAGGAATAACCTATGAATGAGTCTGCAAATGATCCATTAAAAAACATTTTTATCAAATATTTAGATACTGCCTTAAACCGTACAAAAGATAAATTTATAAAACGGATGGAAAGACAAGAGCAGTACGAAACTATATTGCCGGAGGAAGATTTGTCCTACGATTTTTACCGCTTTCCAGAAGAGAAAGCGGATATGCAGCGCTTGCCGGTTGGGGCTGATGCTTCTCGGATCCGCTCTTGGATTTGCGGCCAGACCCAATGGAATCTGGCCCATAGTTTTCAACGCTTAAATGATCGTGAGGTGGTGATTGTGTACTTAAGAGTATTTGAACAACTCACGTTTGCAGAAATTGGGAAGCGGATCGGTGAAGACTGGCAGAAGACGGCTTCCTCTTATACATATGCCAGAAAAAAGCTGAGAAAGGGGATTGAAAATGAATTTTGAACAGTTGCTAAAAAAGGCAAAGGATCAGGAACCAGAGGCGAAAGAACTGCTGTATGAAATGTTTCGGCCGCTTTTAATCCATCAGGCGCTGATTTTAGGAAGATTTTCTGAGGATCTATACCAGGAATTGTGTGTGACGTTTTTACTTTGTATAGATTCTTTTAAAATTGAAAAGGCGATTGTTTTAATAAACGACAAAGAAAATCGGAGAAGGAAGAGTAAGAATAAAGGGGAGGAAAGTACTTAACCATATATGGAAAGGGAAAAATTTTCAACATGGCCTTAGGCACTTGACAGACCATTTAGAAGCTTGCTATACTGTTTATTGAGTTAGCATAAACTAACTAAAAACAAAAAAGGAGGAAGATTCATGTCTCTCATCAATAAGGAAATCAGTGATTTTGCGGTTCAGGCGTACCATGAAGGAGCCTTTCGCGCCATTTCAAAGGCGGATGTGCTGGGCAAGTGGGCTGTCTTTTTCTTCTATCCGGCGGACTTTACCTTTGTTTGCCCCACAGAGCTGGAGGATCTGGCAAATAAATATGCGGATTTTAAGGATGCAGGCTGCGAGGTCTATTCCGTTTCCTGCGATACCCATTACGTCCATAAAGCCTGGCATGACGCCTCCGAGCGCATTAAGAAAATCGGATATCCTATGCTGGCAGATCCCACTCATGTTTTGGCAAAGGATTTTGAAGTTTACATTGAAGCGGATGGTGTTGCGGAGCGGGGAACTTTTATCGTAAACCCGGAGGGGCAGATCGTGGCCTATGAGGTGAATGCAGGAAATGTGGGAAGAAATGCGGACGAGCTGCTGCGCAAGCTTTTAGCCTGCCAGTTTGTCCATGAACATGGAGACGAGGTGTGCCCGGCCAAGTGGCAGCCAGGAGCGGAAACCTTAAAGCCCAGCCTGGATCTGGTTGGTCAGCTGTGAGGAATAACGATGAAGGAACTCTATGATGTGGTGATTATTGGGGGCGGCCCTGCGGGCCTTACGGCCGCCCTCTACCTGGCACGAGCCAGATACCGAGTGCTTGTGGTGGAAAAGGAACGGTTTGGCGGTCAGATTACCATTACCCATGAAGTGGTCAATTTTCCTGGGGTAGAGCGTACCTCAGGGGAGGCGCTGACGGAAACCATGCGCCGGCAGGCCGAAAGTTTTGGGGCGGAATTCCTGCTTGCTGAGGTTACGGGCCTGGATATGAGCGGCGATGTGAAGGTGGTAAAGACGAGCCGGGGGATTCACTTAGATAAAGATACCACACCATTCCCACGCTGACTTTTGCTCAAC
>OLVT01000544.1_pt1 | contig 40211 bp, 36 predicted proteins | sample 1673241 | NCBI WGS metagenome assembly OLVT01 (sample SAMEA3178936, study PRJEB25190) | human gut metagenome | biome: human gut; feature: human-associated habitat; material: faeces | place: Austria | collected 2013 | reverse complement strand
GGCTTTTCGAAGTCCGGCGTTTTGTGTTGAATATAAAATGAGCTGCCGCACGTTAGTGCGACAGCCCCTTTCATATTTTTTTATTCTCTTCTCAGTCTCGGCAGATTCCACCGGTAATGTGCCGCCAGGTACCGGATCAGGATCACTACTACCGTTCCGATCACCATGGCCGGCACTCCGCCCCACAGCCTGTATATCCAAACACAGGCAATGGCCCCTACAATAGACGCACAGGCATAAATATGGCGCACAAAAATATATGGCGGTACTCCTGCCATCATATCACGGATAAGGCCGCCTCCAACTCCTGTGACAGTCCCAAGAAATACAAGAAAAAATGTTCTTTCCATATACCCCTGGGAAATCCCCTTATCAACCCCCATGACAGTAAACACACCAAGGCCAACCGTATCCATCACCAGCATCACCTTATCATAGACCAGCCGGTTCCCGCCTTCCAAAAGCTCCTGCTTCCAGTACATCACTGCAAAAACAATACAGGACGTCACGGTTGCCACAATGGTATACAGCGGATCCTGAAACATTCCCGGCGGCACGATTCCCAGGATAATATCCCTGGTAGCTCCTCCGCCCACTGCAGTCACCACTCCAAGAACGCAGACCCCGAAAATATCCATTCCTCTCTGCGCCCCCACCATAGCTCCGGAAGCAGCAAACGCAATAGTTCCTGCCATCTCCAGCATAAATGTAAACATACTCTGATAATCCATTTCCCCCTCCATGCATATCAAGCCATATTTTTTCTCACCCTCATATCTGCATCCTGTTTTCCCTGTCTGCACATTTCCACAAGGTGCACATTTCCGCAGGGTGCAAGAAGGAACCCTGCCATGCAGGATTCCTTCTCCTATTTTCGTGATCACTATATTTTTATATTAACAGAATTTTCTCATTCTGTATATCTTTTCTTTTTGTATCTGACTTCTGCTATTCTGCTTCGATCAGAAATCCTCGTCGTTTCAGCATATCCTGAATCATATCCAGGATTTCCTCGGATTCTGCTTCTACTTTATGATAATGATAATCCGATGTGATATTCTTCAGAGGACTGGACTTGCCGCTTCGGATATCCTCCATAAAATTCTCAACCTGGCGCCTGGAGCTGATATTCAGTTCTGCCTCGATATGCCCGTAAACTCTGTGATTCACCATTACATTGATCACTTTTCCGCCGAGATCCACAATCCCGCAGAGCTCGTTCTCCAGATCCGCATCTGTATGATGCACCTTGAATATCCGGCTCACAGTATGGGGAGCAGTAAAAATATATCCTCTGTTGGTGGAGATCACATCATTTCCCTCCGCGCGTATCAGCGCAATATCCTGCACGATCACCTGTCTGCTGACCTGAAATGTTCTGGCCAAAGCACTTCCTGAGACCGGCCGTTCACTGTTTTTAATTTGATCCATGATCGCTGTCCTGCGTTCTGAACCAGTCATTTAAGTTCCCCTTTCCTGGCTGTGCCTGTACTTTTTGTTCCGATACCTCTCTCCTTCATTCTCGCGATCTCTCCACCCCGGCCCGACATCACCTGCTATGCCTCTGCTTCCGGCAATTCACGCTTCTTTTCTGATATTCGGGGTATTTCCTGTCACAGCACTCGGTATTCTGTAAAATCCTGCATTTTTCAGGAAAGCGGATGAAGATTCTTAAGCGAAATATCAAGGATCGGTGCAGAATGCGTTAATGCACCACTTGATACATAGTCTACACCAACATCCCTGATCTTTGCAATGTTTTCTTTTGTAACATTTCCAGAACATTCAGTTTTTGCTCTTCCGCCGATCAGCTGCACCGCTTCTTTCATCATCTCCGGAGTCATGTTATCAAGCATGATGATATCTGCGCCGGCCTCAACAGCTTCTTTTACTTGATCAAGAGTTTCTACCTCAACTTCGATCTTGCGGACAAAAGGAGCGTACTCCTGTGCCATTTTTACAGCATTCGCAACGCTTCCTGCTGCTCCGATGTGATTGTCTTTCAGAAGGACTCCGTCAGAAAGATTATATCTGTGGTTCTGTCCGCCGCCTACGCGAACAGCATATTTCTCAAAAATACGCATATTCGGCGTTGTTTTTCTGGTATCCAGCAATGTGATCCCTGTTCCTTCAAGAAGTGACGCAACCGAATGTGTATAGGTTGCGATCCCGCTCATTCTCTGAAGATAATTCAGCGCCACACGCTCGCCGGAAAGAAGCACCCGGATATCTCCTGTAACTTTTCCCATTTTCTGACCTTTTTTTACTTCATCGCCATCCTTGCAGAACAGCTCCACTTTTGTGTCAGCATCCAGAAGCGTAAATACACGGCTGAAGATTTCCAGTCCCGCAATGATTCCATCCTCTTTACAGATCAGATCTACCTCTCCCGGAACTGCTTCTTTCATAACAGAGTTTGTGGTAACGTCTTCGCTTGAAATATCTTCCTTTAAAGCCTCCAGGATCAGGTGATCTACCTGAAGTGTCATTGTGATCTTATTCATTTTACAATACCTGCTCTTTCTTAATTATCACAGCAGCCCTGTTCTCCAAAGCAAGGCTGGTCCTGTCTTTCATAATACGGATATTTATATTCCGACTGCATTTATGCCGCACCTGCAGCACTTTTCTTTTCTGCTGAGATTGCTTTGGCTGCACGTTTTGCAAATACAAGGCTCTCCAGCAGGGAATTACTTGCCAGTCTGTTCGCGCCATGTACACCGTTGCAGCTGGTTTCTCCCACTGCATAAAGCTGGTCCATGCTGGTCTTGCTGTCAGAATCCACCCAGATACCGCCCATGAAATAATGCTGAGCAGGAACAACAGGGATGCATTCTTTTGTCACATCATAGCCTTCTTCCAGACACCTCTGATAAATATTCGGAAAATGATTCAGAATTGTATCTTTATCAATATTTTCCATGGAAAGCCATACATGGTCTGTTCCTTCTTTTTTCATTTCTTCCCGGATCGCATTTGTTACTACATCTCTTGGAAGAAGTTCATTGACAAAACGCTCTTTCTTGCTGTTATAAAGTACTGCGCCTTCTCCGCGGACCGATTCTGAGATCAGGAATCTGCGGCCCGGTTTCTTGGAATACAGCGTTGTCGGATGGATCTGCACATAATCCAGATGTTCCAGGCGCACATTATGTTTTTTCGCAATATCAAGGGCGTCACCTGTGAGATGTGGATAGTTGGTGGAATGCTCATATCTTCCTCCGATCCCGCCGCTGGCCAGGATCGTATCCTGTGCATAAATCTCTACCGGGATCTCTCCGCCAGGCTGGATCTCTTCCTGGCTTTTCACTGCTTTTCCGGTTTCCATAGCTTCAAGACGTGCCCTGTTCGCTTCTGCGGAAACTGCCTTCAGACCTGTACATTTACCATTTTCCACAAGAATATCCTGCATGGTAGTATATTCCAGAATTGTTACATTTTCAAGCTTCAGAACCTGCTGGAGCAGTTTTTCGGAAATTTCTTTTCCTGTGATATCCTCATGATAAAGGATCCTCGGTCTGGAATGTGCACCTTCTCTTGTATAGGCAAAATCATCCCCATCCATCTTGAAATCCACACCATATCCGACAAGGTCATTAATGATGTCTCTGGAGCCTCGGATCATAATGTCTACCGACTCTTTTCTGTTTTCGTAATGTCCTGCCTTCATGGTGTCTTCAAAATAGCTGTCGTAATCGTTTTCATCACGGAGCACACAGATCCCGCCCTGGGCCAGGAAAGAATCACTGCTCCTCATATCCTCTTTTGTGATGATCACGATCTTTTTGTCCCGCGGAAGCTTCAAGGCACTGAACATACCTGCAACACCTGTTCCCACGATCACTACGTCTGTTTTAATTCTCATTGCTTTTCGCCTCTCTGTCCTGATTTCTCTTTTCATCCAACTCAGACAAATCTTTTATACAAATGTGTTTTATTTATTTTGCCAGTTCCAGCATCCGCTCCAGCGGTCTCTTCGCGTTTTCACGTGTCTCGTCTGTTACATGAACCTCATTCTCCCCGGTTTTCAGAACGTGGAGAACTTTTTCCAGAAATACTTTTTTCATGTTTTTGCAGACCGGTACGGTTTCTGTGAAGTAGAATTTTTTATCCGGGCAGGTAGTTTCCAGCTTGTACTGAACGCCACATTCTGTGCAGATGATAAACTCTTTATTGTCACTTTCCTGTGCATATTTAATGATTCCGGATGTGCTTCCGATGTAATCAGCCTGTTTCAGAACTGTCTGCGGACATTCCGGATGTGCCAGAACCAGTGCATCCGGGTGCGCTTCTTTTGCTGCTTTTACTTCTTCCGGATCCATAAATTCATGAACAATACAGAAACCTTCGTTATAAATAAAGTTCTTCTCAGGAACCTGTTCTGCAATAAAATGTGCAAGATTTCTGTCCGGGATAAAAAAGATGTTTTTGTTCGGAAGCGCTTTTACGATCTTTACTGCATTTGCGGAAGTAACACATACATCAGAAAGCTCCTTCAATGCTGCTGTGGAATTAATGTAACAGACAACTGCCACATCGTCATATTCCTCTCGCACCTTGCGGATGCCTTCTTCTGTTGCCATATGAGCCATCGGACAGTCTGCATCCATGGCAGGCATCAGAACAGTTTTATCCGGACTTAAGATCTTGGCGCTCTCTCCCATAAATCCTACTCCACAGAACACGATCGTCTTCTCTTTCGCGCTGGCTGCGATCTTGCTGAGATAAAAGGAATCTCCTATATAGTCAGCTACATCCTGCACTTCGGGACGCACGTAGTAGTGTGCAAGGATGATGGCATCTTTTTCTTTTTTTAATTTCTGGATTTCTTCTGCAACTGTCATTATCTTTCACCTTTCCTGCAGGATTTCTTTTTTGAATTCCTGCTTTTGCTTTCTAGTACAGCGAATATTAAGTAACCGCCATATTGACTTGTCTGATTTTTCATCTGCTGCGTCAATATAGCAGAAACTTAATTTTCGCTGTACTAGTCTTTATTATGCAGATGCTTCTGATCTGCTTTTTTATTAACATGTAACTTTTTTCAAAACATCTTACACATAATACCACAGTCCTTTACATGTGACAAGACAGTTGTTTAATGTATGTAAAGTTTTTTGTAAAGAAAGGCATCAAAAAACACGGTTTCCACAATGAAACTTTCATCCTGGAAACCGTGTTTCTGCACACATTCATTATTTTATCAGTCTTATTCACCGTTCTGCGTACTGTCAGCTGCTCATTTATTACAGTTTTCTTTCTGATCTGCCGCGATCACCCGATCATTTCCCCAGCAGTTCTCTCTCAATCCGCTCTCTTGCTTCCGGTGCCTGCTTATCCATCTTTTCCGGAAAACCAAACATGGAAACGCAGGCAATGCCGCTTTTCCACGACCATTCAGCCACGGCGGATTTATTACCATTTTTGTGCACGTGAATGCGATATCTTTTTTGTACAAAATTTCCATTTTGTTTTTATGCGGTTTTCACTATTTGTTACTTCATTCATATATTTTGTTTGTTTTACAGTATTTTTTCGGCATTCACTCACATTTTTGCATCTATAAAATGACTTACTATGCTTATTACAAACGTTGATCATATAGCGTTTTATTATGTGCACCAGAACGCAATATTTCATTTCCCTTATACCCTAGTAGAGTTTATGTAGAATATTATTGTATTTCAACACATAAAGAGTTATACTTATATGTAGTTTTATTTAAAATACACAAATGCATTTTTCATACTTTATTTAGCCGAACTGCAAGGATCAAAGCTTCTCTCAGAAATTCCTGAAACGCAGGCAGGCTTCCCTGATTCGGTTAAATTCATACGAAAAACACAGCAGAAAGGACTTATCCCTATGAGCGACTATAATTTAGAGACTAAATGTATCCACTCCGGCTATACCCCATCCAAGGGCGAGCCCTGTGCACTTCCTATCTATCAGAGCACTACTTACAAATATGACACCACTGACGAAATGGGCCAGTTATTTGATCTGAAGGCAGACGGATATTTTTACACCCGTCTCCAGAACCCGACCAACGATGCCGTAGCTGCAAAGATCGCAGATCTGGAAGGCGGTGTTGCTGCGATCCTGACTTCTTCCGGACAGGCAGCCAACTTCTACGCAGTATTTAATATCTGTGAGGCAGGCGATCACGTTGTTGCCGCTTCTACCATTTACGGAGGAACCTTCAACCTTCTTGCCGTCACCTTCAAGAAGCTTGGCATTGACTGCACCTTTGTTGATACCGATGCAACAGAAGAAGAGATTGCTGCCGCATTTAAACCGAACACAAAGGTTCTCTTTGCAGAAACCATCGCCAATCCGGCTCTGGTCGTCCTGGACATCGAGAAATTTGCACACGTTGCACACCAGAACGGCGTGCCTCTTATTGTGGATAACACCTTTGCCACACCGGTAAACTGCCGCCCCTTCGAGTGGGGTGCAGATATCGTTACCCACTCCACCACCAAATATATGGACGGGCATGCCGTTCAGGTAGGCGGCGCCATTGTCGACAGCGGTAACTTCGACTGGGATGCCTATGGCCATAAATATCACGGTCTGACAGAGCCGGATGAATCCTATCACGGTGTTGTCTATACAAAGCAGTTCGGAAAAAAAGCTTACATCACTAAGGCTACTTCCCAGCTGATGCGTGATCTGGGCTCTATTCCGTCCCCGATGAACTGCTTCCTTCTGAACCTCGGCCTGGAAACACTTCCACTGCGCGTTGAACGCCATTGCTCCAACGCCCAGAAGATCGCAGAATACCTAAACGCACACGAAAAGGTTTCTCATGTAAATTATGCAGGACTTCCGGAGGATAAATATCACGCACTGGCTCAGAAATATATGAAGGATGGCCGTACCTGCGGCGTTATCTCCTTTGAACTGACCGGTGGCCGTGATGCAGCAGTCCGTTTTATGGACAGTCTGAAGCTTGCCACCATCGCAACTCATGTTGCTGCTTCCATCACTATGGTCCTTCACCCAGCCAGCCATACCCACCGTCAGATGAACGACGAGCAGCTGGTTGAAGCAGGAGTTTCTCCCGGAATGATCCGTCTTTCCATTGGTATCGAAAATGTGGATGATATTATCAAAGATCTGGATCAGGCACTGAAAAATGCATAAATAACCAATTCAAAAAGGAAGGATACATCTGCTCATGCATGATGTATCCTTCCTTTTTATGATATATTTTCTCCTACTCTCAATTATGACATTTCCGCAAATTACCTGCATCCTGTTCTGAACGGCTTTCTTCTGGCGCATAAATTCCTGCAGCTGCTGCAAGTATCTGAAACTACCTTACAAAATCCATTATTCATCTTTTTCCAGCTGTTTGATCAGCTGGTTCACATATGTAGAAAGCCCCGCCACCAGGACTCCCTGTGTCGTGGATGTAAATACTGCCATTGCAATATCCTGTGCATTTTTACAGGAACAGGTAGCAAAAATATAAATTCCGCATATAAGGATCCCTGCACACCCCAGTATCAGCGGAATATATTTGTCCTTCACAGCCTGAGCCTCCTTCAGTGCGATCCCCATAAAATACAAAGCGATCGCTGTGATCAGCAATTCCGGTTTAATATAATCCACAAGCGCTTCCATAAATATTCTCCGTATCTCCCCTGCCGCTTTGATTTATTTTATGAATTTCTCCAAAAAATATTTCATAAATTCCCACAAAATGTTAGCTACGTGTTCGCTATTACTGTTTTCGCACTTTTTGAGAATATTTTTTTCTATTGCAGAGCAAAAAGAAAAAGGCCATAAACCCTAAGGTTTACAGCCTTTCCCACTATTTTTCGTTATCTGAAATCAGAATTTGCCAGCGTCAGCAGCTTCCTGTACGGAAACAGCTACAGCAACTGTCATACCAACCATCGGGTTGTTTCCAGCGCCGATAAGACCCATCATCTCTACGTGAGCCGGTACGGAAGAAGATCCTGCGAACTGAGCGTCAGAATGCATACGTCCAAGTGTATCAGTCATACCGTAGGAAGCAGGACCTGCTGCCATGTTGTCCGGATGAAGTGTACGTCCTGTACCACCGCCGGAAGCAACGGAGAAGTATTTTTTGCCTTTCTCGTTGCACTCTTTTTTGTATGTTCCTGCTACCGGATGCTGGAAACGAGTCGGGTTTGTGGAGTTTCCTGTGATGGAAACGTCAACGCCCTCTTTCCACATGATCGCAACACCTTCCGGAACGCTGTTAGCGCCGTAGCAGTTAACCTTTGCACGAAGTCCCTCAGAATAGGATTTACGGAATACTTCCTTAACCTCGTTCTTATATGGATCATACTCTGTCTCTACATATGTAAAGCCGTTGATACGGGAGATGATCTGAGCAGCATCTTTTCCAAGACCGTTCAGGATAACACGAAGAGGTTTTTTACGAACCTTGTTTGCTTTCTCTGCGATACCGATAGCACCCTCAGCTGCTGCGAAAGACTCATGTCCTGCAAGGAAACAGAAGCAGTCTGTCTCTTCCTCAAGAAGCATCTTTCCAAGGTTTCCATGTCCAAGACCTACTTTACGTGTGTCTGCAACGGATCCCGGGATACAGAAAGCCTGAAGGCCTTCTCCGATAGCTGCTGCTGCGTCAGCGGCTCTTCTGCAGCCTTTTTTGATCGCGATAGCTGCACCTACTGTGTAAGCCCAACAAGCGTTCTCGAAGCAGATCGGCTGAATGCCTTTGATCTGATCGTAAACGTTCAGTCCTGCGTCTTTAGTGATTTTCTCAGCTTCTTCGATAGAAGCGATTCCATAGCTGTTTAAAACAGAATTGATCTTGTCAATTCGTCTCTCATATGATTCAAATAAAGCCATTTCCTGTAACCTCCTGATATTTTTACCTTACGAAGTGTAATTACTCTTTTCTTGGGTCGATGATCTTAACAGCATCTGCAACACGGCCGTACTGACCTTTTGCTTTCTCCCATGCTGTGTTCGGATCATCACCTTTCTTAATGAAGTCAGTCATTTTTCCAAGGCTTACGAACTGATATCCGATGATCTCATCGTTCTCGTCAAGAGCGATACCTGTAACATAACCCTCAGCCATCTCAAGGTAACGAGGTCCTTTTTTCAGAGTTCCATACATTGTACCAACCTGAGAACGAAGTCCTTTTCCAAGGTCCTCAAGACCAGCGCCTACTGCAAGTCCGTCCTCGGAGAATGCAGACTGGGAACGTCCGTAAACGATCTGAAGGAAAAGCTCTCTCATAGCTGTATTGATTGCATCACATACAAGGTCTGTGTTCAGTGCCTCCATAACGGTAAGTCCTGGAAGGATCTCAGAAGCCATAGCTGCAGAATGAGTCATTCCTGAACATCCGATTGTCTCAACAAGTGCCTCCTGGATGATTCCCTCTTTAACGTTAAGGGACAGCTTACATGCACCCTGCTGCGGAGCACACCAGCCAACACCGTGTGTAAATCCGGAGATATCCTTTACTTCTTTTGCCTGAACCCATTTTGCTTCTTCCGGGATCGGAGCGGCACCATGATGTACGCCCTGTGCCACTGGACACATTTCTTCTACTTCGCGTGAATAAATCATTTTAAAACTCCTTTCAAGTATAGATTGACCGATGTTATTGAGAAAAAAAGTTCGATAACACCCTACGGCTATTTTCTCACAAAACCGTTGTTTCGTCCAGTCATATTTGATAAAATTTTGCCATAAAACGCATAATATTGGTAGTTATTCCGGCAGTATTGCATGCCTAACTGTCAAATATTTCTGGCAACTACTGTATGTATGTGATAATATATTAGCAAGTTTAACCCTGGAGGTATATTTTTCATGAATGCATCTGTGGATTCTGTTTTTCCAGAAAAATATCGCATTCTCAGCGGAAGCGCTCTGAAGATGATCGCGGTCATCACCATGCTGATCGATCATATCGGAGCTGTGCTGCTCAGTATGTATCAGCCTGCACAGAAAATCCTGTTTACACTTTTCGGCAGAGAATATACTGTATATCTTATTTTCCGCGATATCGGAAGAGCTGCTTTTCCCATCTTCTGTTTTCTCCTGCTGGAAGGCTTCCGTCATACACGGAGCCGGTTCCTCTATGGAAGAAATCTCCTTCTTTTTGCGCTGCTCTCAGAAATTCCGTGGAATCTGATGTTTACAAATACGCTGCGTTACGAAAGACAAAATGTGTTTTTTACGCTTTTCCTCGGATATCTGGCCTTTTGTGCCATTGAATATTTCCAGGCCAGACCTTCGATGCAGCTTCTCTGCATCCTTGGACTGCTTGTCATCTCCATTTTTCTGAAAGCAGACTATGGATGGCGGGGGTATATCTTCCTGCTGATCATGTTCTATATGCGAAACGATAAGCCAGGCCAGGCAATCCTCGGAAGCTGCTGGCTTTACTATGAATGGAGAGCCTCCTTTGCCTTTCTGTCCATTAACCTGTACAATGGAAAAAGAGGCTTCATCCGCGGAAAATCAGCAAAATATTTCTTTTACTGGTTTTACCCAGTCCATATTATAGGACTGGTCATACTTCGACAGCTTTTGTTTTTATCTTAATCCCGCCCGCTCCCGGTCGGTTCATCCTTCCACGACCAATACTGTTGCATCCATCACCCCATCAAAAAAAAGCTGCACTCTCTCAAAAGTGCAGCCTAAATGCGTGTCCAGAAGAATCTGTTTCTTATTTTTTCTTTACGATCTCTTTTGCATTTTTATAAATGGAATCCGCCGGAACACATCCACGTACCGGTGACAGCGGGTAGATATTAGAATTCCGTCCGATCACAGTACCGGGATTCAGCACAGAACCGCATCCGACTTCAACATGATCTCCGAGCATCGCTCCGAATTTCTTAAGACCGGTTTCGATCTCTTCATCCCCGTCTTTTACGACAACCAGCTTCTTGTCTGATTTTACGTTGGAACAGATCGATCCGGCACCCATGTGGGACTTATATCCCAGCACAGCATCTCCAACATAATTATAATGGGGAACCTGAACCTTGTTAAACAGCACTGCATTCTTAAGCTCTGTGGAATTTCCCACAACTGCGCCCTCACCAACGATAGCCTTGCCGCGGATAAATGCACAGTGGCGCACCTCGGCGTCTCTGCCAATGATAGCCGGTCCGGTGATACTTGCAGTCGGCGCAACTGTAGCGGATCTTGCGATCCATACATTTTCGCCCTTCTCCTCATATTCAGAAGGATCCAGTGTTTTTCCAAGCTTAATAATGAAATCTCCGATCTCCGGAAGAACCTCCCACGGATAGGTTTTTCCCTCAAAAAGCTCTGCTGCAATAGTCTCATTCAGATCCAGCATATTGCTGATAGTAAAATCTTTCATCATGATGATCTCTTTCCTCCCTGTCCGGAAGCACGCTCCGGCTTCCTGTAGTTTACAGCGGCCGCATCAAAAAACTGCCGCAGGTTATACTGATAATTGCTTGCCTCCACCTGCCGGGTACGTACCCGCACAAAATGCTCCAGCTTGTCCATATATTCCTGTTCCGTGATGCTGCCCTCTGCCACATAGGTGAGCCCCTTTTCCCAGCTTGCCGTAAGCTCCGGGTTCAGAAGCTGCCGGATAGAACAATTTACCACATCAAAGATCATTTCCCCAAGAAGCGTTGGAGTGATCACCTGGGTCTTTTTGTTCAGTGCCAGATATTTGATGTTAAAAAGCTTCTTCAGGATCTCGGCACGGGTAGCACTGGTGCCGATCCCGCTTCCCTTGATCTGGGCTCGAAGCTCCTCATCCTCGATCAGCTGTCCCGCATTTTCCATGGCAAGGATCATGGAACCGGAATTGTATCGTTTGGGCGGTGAAGTCTCACCCTCCTTGATACTCAAACCGTTCACAGGAAGTATATCACCCTTTTTCAGCTTCTGCAACGCCTCCAGGAGCACAGTATCACAGGAAACCTCGTCTTCCTCTCCATTTCTGTTTTTCTCACTGTCTGAAGCCCTTTTCCGCGAAAAAGAATTAGTGGCAATCTTCAGATAGCCTTCTTCTTTGAGAACCTTAAAGGATGAAAAGAATGCCTCGCCGTCCAGTTTCGTCACAAGACTCACCTTCTGATAAACGGCCGGCGGATAAAAAATACATAAAAATCTCCGTACAATGGTCTCGTACACACGCTGTGCAGTAAGAGACACGCTTCCAAGCGCATTCAATCCCTGACCGGTAGGAATGATCGCGTAATGGTCTGTAATCTGCTTGTCATTCACATATCTGGTCTTTGCAATACTTTTCCAGGATTCCATCCCCAAAACCTCTGCCGCCGCAACACCGGCCTGCTGATAATTTCGAAGACCGGATATATTCTTGTATATCTCCTTGGCCACTGCCGTGGAAAGAACTCTGGCATCCGTTCTCGGATAAGTCACCAGCTTCTTCTCATAAAGCTCCTGTACGATCCGGAGTGTCTCGTCCGGACTGATCTTAAACAGCTTTGAGCACACATTCTGAAGCTCCGCCAGGTTAAAAAGAAGCGGCGGATTTTTGTTTTCTTTTTTTCGTTCCACCTTTTCCACAATACAGGAAAGGGGCTGATTCACCATCAGCTGATCGATCAGCATCTGTGCATGCTCTTTTTTCCTGAAGCCGTTTTCTTTATAAAGATACGGGGACTGGAAATACCGGCTGCCTTCCACAGCTCTCCATTCACCATCAAAATTTTCGCCTGCAAGTCCAATGCTGCCAAGGACACGGTAAAACGGTGTCTTCACAAAGACACGGATCTCCCGTTCTCTCCGCACCACCATGCCAAGAACGCAGGTCATCACACGCCCAACTGCAATGGCCTGATATTTGGAATGGAGATAATTGGTGACACTGCTTCCGTAGCGCAAGGTCAGAACTCTGGAAAAATTGATTCCCATAAGATAATCTTCCTTTGCGCGGAGATACGCAGATGCTGCCAGATTATCATACTCCGAGATATCCTTCGCTTCACGGATTCCTCTTAAGATCTCTTCCTCTGTCTGGGAATCGATCCACACACGTTTCTGGACTTTTCCCCTTACTCCTGCCATCTGGGCTACCAGACGGTAGATATATTCACCCTCACGTCCAGAGTCGGTACACACATAAATGGTATCCACATCCGGCCGGTTCAGCAGTCCTTTTACGATCTCGAACTGCTTTTTGACCCCGGGGATCACTTCATATTTAAATTCGCGCGGCAAAAAAGGCAGGGTATCAAAACTCCACCTTTTAAACTTGATATCATATTTTTCGGGATAGCTCATGGTAACCAAGTGTCCTACACACCAGGTTACCACAGAATCATCAGATTCCAGATATCCGTCTTTTCTCTGACCGTTGATCTTCAAAGCCTTCGCAAATTCCTGTGCCACGCTGGGCTTCTCCGCTATGTATAAAGCCTTTGCCATACTATTTATCTGCACTCATCTTTCTAAGCGGCCATGCCAGAAGCACACCTCCGCCAACTATATTTCCCAGTGTTACGATCACCATGCTTTTAAGCATAGCGCCGACAGACAATCCTGGCACCATACAGAATGCAACTGTAAAAATACCCATATTTGCAATACAATGCTCAAATCCGCTGACAACGAAACCTGAAATACAGATCACGATCATCAGGAACTTGCCTGACTCACTCTTCAGCTTAATGCCGCAGAGAACAGCAAGACAGACGAAGAAATTACAAAGTACCGCACGGAAAAACATCTGTCCTGCCGGAATACTCAGTTTTCCGTTTATAAATCCGGCAAAATAATCTGCTGTACCGGACGCTCCTGCACCTGCAAAGATCAGCGCCAGGATCAGGCATCCCACAAAATTGCCGATGTAACTGATTCCCCAGACCTTGCCTACGTCTTTCCATGATACGCTCTTGTCATACGCACCAAAAGCCATTACCAGATTGTTACCGGTAAACAGCTCTCCTCCTACCATTACGATCAGCAAGACCGCAATGGAGAACACGATGGCTCCAAGGAATTTCCCCCATTCCGGGAAAGTTTTGGAAAATACATTTCCAACAACGTTACTGTAGATCATCGCCACATCAATAAAAAATCCGGCCATGATCGCCCGCATAAAGTATTTTCCGAAATTGCTGTTCAGTAAGTTTATCTTACCCTTCGCAGCGGTTGACAGTTTCTCTACATCCTCCCTGTTCATAAATAGCACCTCCACATATTTTTAGCAAGCGTGGCACTTTGTTACTGCTTCTTTGTTCACAGTAACACGCTTTCCGGAAATCTGCTTGTTATATTGTAACACTTTACCAATTATTCCACAATAAAAATGCGAAAATTTTCAAAAATTTCCGCTTTGTTACATACAACAAACAATATCCGCTTTATACCAGAACACGGTAGATGCCATCCCAGGCCAGTTCCTTTTTTTTCAGGAAATCTTCTGTTTCCTCCTCTGATTGCTCCACGCATTTCCAGGCCAGTCCGCACTGGGCACTGATCTCTGAAGGGATCGGGATCAGTCTTCCCTGAAATTCAGATTCCCTGGCCGTTTTTTCCATTTTCATGGCAGCCGTGGTTGTGGAAAATGTCACAACTGTAGTAATTACTTTTCTGCGCATATCTCCTTTGTTCCTTCCACATACGCAAAAACAGGACACCGGAAAAACCGATATCCCGTTTCTGATGATTTTCTTTATTTCCTGTAAAGGATCCAGTTCTTATTTAGCCTGGATATATCCTTTCGCTTTCAGAGTTTCTGCACAGAGAACTGCTCCGCCTGCGGCACCTCTTACTGTGTTATGGGAAAGTCCGATGAACTTGTAATCATAAACAGTATCCTCACGAAGACGTCCTACAGATACTCCCATTCCATTCTCATAGTTTACATCCATCTGTACCTGCGGACGGTTGTCCTCCTCAAGATACTGGATGAACTGCTTCGGAGCGCTTGGAAGCTCAAGCTCCTGCGGAAGTCCCTTAAACTCAACCAGTTTCTGGATCAGCTGCTCTTTGGTAGGTTTCTTGCGGAATTTAACGAATACAGCTGCTGTATGTCCGTTGAGGACCGGAACACGTACACACTGACATGTGATGACAGGTGTGGTAGCCGGAACGATCACGCCGTCCTCGATCTTGCCCCAGAGTCTTAATGGCTCCTTCTCACTCTTCTCTTCCTCACCACCGATGTACGGAATGATGTTGTGCTCCATCTCCGGCCAGTCCTTGAAGGTTTTTCCTGCTCCGGAAATAGCCTGGTATGTAGTGGCAACTACTTCATACGGCTCGAACTCTTTCCATGCGGTAAGTACCGGAGCGTAGCTCTGGATAGAGCAGTTCGGTTTAACAGCTACAAAGCCGCGTTTTGTTCCGAGACGTTTCTTCTGGAATTCGATAACCTCGAAGTGCTCCGGATTGATTTCCGGAACTACCATCGGAACGTCCGGTGTCCAGCGGTGTGCGCTGTTGTTGGACACAACCGGTGTCTCTGTCTTTGCATATTCTTCCTCGATCGCCTTGATCTCATCCTTCGTCATATCAACTGCGGAAAATACAAAGTCAACAGTAGCTGCAACCTTCTCAACCTCGTGGATATCCATAACAACCAGCTTCTTTACTGCCTCCGGCATCGGAGTATCCATTTTCCATCTGCCGCCTACAGCCTCCTCGTAGGTCTTGCCTGCGCTTCTCGGGCTTGCCGCTACAGTAACCACCTCAAACCACGGGTGATTCTCCAGAAGAGAAATGAATCTCTGACCAACCATTCCAGTTGCACCTAAAATACCGACTTTAAGCTTTTCACTCATAATAAAACTCTCCTCATCTTGTGTCCCTCCATGGCACACATTTGTCTTTTCTGTAAATACTATACCAATTTTTCCTAAAATGCAAGCATTATCTTAATTTTTTTCAAGATATTCTTTATTCTGAGCGATCACCTGCTCCATCACGTCCGGTCCCGGCGCTCCCAGAGTCACACGTTTTTCCACGCAGGTCTTCATACTGATGGCTTCATAGATGTCCTCCTCAAACACAGGACTGATCTCTTTGTACTCGGAAAGCGGAAGCTCATCCAGAGAGATTCCCTTATCCAGACAGAGAAGGACCAGTCTTCCGACGATGCCGTGAGCATCACGGAACGGTACACCGTGGTTAACCAGATAGTCTGCTGCGTCTGTGGCGTTTGTAAAGCCTCTCTTTGCACTTGCCTCCATGTTGGCTTTGTTGAACTGCATAGTGGAAACCATGCCGGTAAACAGGGCGATACAGCCCTTTACGGTGTCGATGGCATCAAAGGTCAGCTCCTTGTCTTCCTGCATATCTTTGTTGTATGCAAGCGGGATTCCCTTCATGGTTGTGAGAATAGATGTCAGCGCTCCGTAAACACGGCCTGTTTTTCCACGGACAAGCTCTGCGATATCCGGATTCTTCTTCTGCGGCATGATACTGCTGCCTGTGCTGTATGCGTCATCGATCTCAACGAAACGGTACTCATTGGAATTCCACAGAATGATCTCCTCTGAAAAACGGCTCAAATGCATCATGATCGTAGAAAATGCACTGAGAAGCTCGATGACATAATCTCTGTCAGATACGGAATCCATACTGTTTCTGGTTGGTGCATCAAAGCCGAGAAGCTCTGCAGTATAGGCACGATCCAACGGATAAGTGGTTCCTGCCAGTGCTCCCGCTCCAAGCGGACAGGTATTCATTCTCTTACGGATATCAAAAAGTCTGTCACGGTCTCTGCGGAACATCTCAAAATATGCGCCTACATGGTGTGCCAGAGTTACCGGCTGTGCCTTCTGAAGGTGGGTAAATCCCGGCATGTAGGTGTGAACATTCTCTTCCATGATCTTCTGCAGGGCAAGAAGAAGGTCCTTCAGCTCCTTATCTGTCTCATCGATCTCGTCGCGGACATAAAGCTTCATATCCAGAGCTACCTGGTCATTACGGCTTCTTCCTGTGTGAAGCTTCTTTCCGGCATCTCCGATACGGTCGATCAGGTTTGCCTCCACGAAGCTGTGGATATCCTCATACTCCGCTGTGATCTCCAGCTTGCCTGCTTCCACGTCTGCAAGGATACCGTCCAGTCCTTCTGTGATCTGCTCCTTTTCTTCCTCTGTCAGAATTCCCTGTTTTGCAAGCATGGCAACATGTGCCTTGCTTCCACGGATATCCTGTCTGTAAAATTTTTGATCAAAGGAAATGGATGCGTTAAAATTGTAAACCAGCTTGTCCGTTTCTTTTGTAAAACGGCCTCCCCATAACTGTGCCATATTGATTCTTCCTCACTTTTCTTTTTTGCGGCAGAACTGTCTTCTCCGGACATACACGAGCTCCGTCTCCCGGACGTCTGCACTTTTCTGTGTTAGTGTAACATATTTTTATAAAAATGCAAAGTTTTTCATAATTATACGTTTGCTGTCTTCAGCCGTTGTTACTGTTCACTCGGTTCTCAGTAACCAGCCGTTCTCTGTCCATGGCTTCTTTCTTTGAAAATACACAGCCGCAGTAATTCTGCCGATACAGAGCATGCTCATGAGACAGCTCAATAGAACGCTTGTAGCCATTCTTTTTCTTAAAATCTGAAGTCAGATGTGGCACTTTATAGATTTCTGCCAGCTCCTCGCCGATCTCATTGATCTTCTGTGCATTTTTCAGTGGACTGATACTTAATGTTGTGGTGAAATAATCATATCCGCCCTCCTTCGCCAGCTTTGCCGCCTCTTCCATCCGCAGGCGGTAACACCGAAAGCACCTCTCTCCTCCTTCCGGAACATCTTCCAGGCCTTTTGCCATCTCATAAAATTCCTTCGGGTCATACCGGCCCTCCACCAGCGTTACCGGATGTACAAACTCCATCTCCCTGATCAGGCGGCGGATCTCAGCCACGCGGTGTGAATATTCCTCCACCGGTGCGATATTGGGATTATAAAAAAATATCGTAATCTCAAAATACTGCGACAGGTATTCCATCACATAGCTACTGCATGGCGCACAGCAGGCATGCAGAAAAAGTCTGGGGGTTTTCCCTTCCTTCTGGTTTCTTTCAATCAGTTTATCCAGTTCTTTCTGGTAGTTTCTCTTGTTCAATGTTTGTAATTCCTTTCTCTATGACTGTTTTCAGGCAGACAGCAAAGTATACATCTCTGCCATTGGCCTTCTCCTGTTTCAGACATATGATAATATTATACCATTATCTACGAAAAGGAGGCAATATCCATGAATCCTGTCCTGAAAGTGCGGGACGTGTGTCTCTCCTATCACACATTGTCCGGTGAGACACCCGCCCTTTCTCATATATCCTTTGATCTGATGCCCGGTGAATTCCTGTCCATTGTAGGACCTTCCGGATGCGGAAAATCCACTCTTCTGAATCTCATTGCCGGCCTGCTCACTCCGGAGCACGGTTCCATTACTCTGGGAGGCCGGCCGGTATCCTCCGGCAGTGCCGCTGTAGGATATATGCTCCAGAAGGATCATCTTCTGGAATGGCGGAGCATCTACAAAAACATCCTTCTCGGCCTGGAGATCCGGAAAGAACTCACACCTGAAAAGCTGGCACATGCAGAAGCCCTTCTTCAGACCTACGGTCTGGACCGTTTCCGTGATGCCCGCCCTTCCCAGCTTTCCGGCGGTATGCGCCAACGTGCCGCTCTGATCCGGACCCTGGTGCTGGAACCGGAGCTCCTTCTTCTGGACGAACCATTTTCCGCTCTGGATTACCAGACACGCTTAAATGTCAGTGATGATATCGGAAAAATCCTCAAAAGCTCCGGCAAGCCTGCGATCCTGGTCACTCATGACATCTCCGAAGCCATCAGTATGGCCGACCGGGTACTGATCCTTTCTGCACGTCCTGCCACTGTACGAAAGATCATTGATATCGATCTGGATATCAGCGACCGCACTCCCCTCTCCTCCAGAAATGCTCCGGATTTTAAGAAATATTTTAACATCATATGGAAGGAGCTCAATGAAAATGCCTGAAATTTCCAGACAGCAGAAACAATATCTTGCACGGCAGAAAAAAGAAAAACACATTATCCTGGCTGCACGGACACTTCTTTTTGTTCTGTTTATGGGACTTTGGGAAATATCCTCTGATCTTGGATGGATCGATTCCTTTATCTTCAGCAGTCCTTCCCTGATCGCAAAGACCTTTCTTTCCATGTGCAGGGATCAGTCCCTGTTTGCACATATTGCCGTGACACTGGCAGAAACTCTTGTCAGTTTCTTTTTTGTTGTGATCCTGGGTGTAGGAACCGCAGTACTTCTCTGGTGCTCCCGACGGATCGCACGGATCCTGGAGCCATGTCTGGTGGTACTGAACAGTCTCCCGAAATCTGCTCTGGCCCCTCTTCTGATCGTATGGCTTGGTGCCAACGAACGTACCATTGTAGTCGCCGGCATGTCTGTAGCCATCTTCGGCTCCGTTATCAATCTGTACTCCGGTTTCTGCCAGGCAGATCCGGAAAAGCTGAAGCTGATCGAAACTCTGGGGGGACACAAAAAGGAAAAGCTTCTGAAGATCGTCCTGCCCTCCTCCGTTCCTCTTATCCTGAGTGTGATGAAGGTCAACATCGGGCTTTGCCTGGTAGGCGTGATCATCGGAGAATTTATCGGTGCCCGAAAAGGCCTGGGATACCTGATCATTTACGGAAGCCAGACATTCAGACTTACATGGGTCCTGATGTCCATTGTGATCCTCTGCATCATTGCCATGCTGCTGTATTTTGCACTTTATCTTATTGAAAAACAGGTCCGGAAGCATTAGCTGTAAAAAGGGCGTGTAAAAATGATCTCTCATTTTTTACACGCCTCTTTTGCTCTTATAACCTTTGTTTCAAAGTTTTCCCACGGCAAAGGCCGTGCATAATAAAAGCCCTGGATCTCATCGCAGCTCAGGCTTCGCAGGATCTCCACCTGTTTTGCTTTCTCCACGCCCTCGGCAAGAACCTTCATTCCAAGGCTGTGTGCCAGCGAAATGGTATGACGGATCACCTGCTGCCCACGAAAATTCTCTATGTAATCGATCAGACTTTTATCCAGCTTCAGAGTATCGAATGGCAACTGGTTCAGGCTTGTCATAGATGAATAGCCGGAGCCAAAATCATCCATATGCAGCTCGAATCCTGCATCCACCATCTTCTCTATGAGCTTACTGATCCGATCATTATACAACGCAGCAGTTTCTGTCAATTCAATGGGAACAGAAGAAAACGGAATGCCATTTTCTTCCACGATCTTCACATAACGACAGATCATATTATCGTAATGGATACTGGCACGTGACAGATTCACCGAAATCGGAAGTATCTTTTTCCCTGATCTTATACGTTCCCCCTGGATGCTGCATACCTTTCGGAAAACATATTCATCAAGGCGTACGATCAGACCATCCTTCTCAAAAAGAGGGATAAATTCTCCCGGCGAAACCATAGTTCCTTCCGCTCTCTTCCAGCGCACCAGTGCCTCCGCCCCAACGATTTCTTCTGTCTCCACACTGTATTTCGGCTGCAGGTAGACTACGAATTCTTCATTGCGTATAGCCTCCACGAAAGCATTCTCCATCTGTCCGTTACGGATATGCCTCTTTCTCATCTCATCATCATAAAAAGCGATCTGGTGCTCATAGTCATCCCGGATACTCTTCATGGCCAGAAAAGCCCTGTCACAGATCAGGGTAAAAGGCAGTGTCTTATCCACATTCTCATAGACCCCATAGTTGACCACCAGATTAGGAATCGGTGCTCCACTCTCGACCCTGTGGATAAATTTCTCCATATCTGTCATACGGATCTCTTTCTTTCCATATATGATGGCTACAAACTGGTCTCCTCCATATCTGCCCACCGTCCCGTAGCGAACCTGATTTCTATACGTATCTCCCAGATAGGTAAGAACCTGATCACCGGTCTTCTCTCCATAGGTTCCGTTGATCCATTTAAAGTTCTTTATATCTGCCACCACCACATGAAAATCCTGATTCGTATTAAAGCGCATCAGCGTCTTTGCATGATGGAAAAAGGCCTGTCTGATATAAAGCCCTGTAAGATCATCATATTCCAGAGCTGAGAGTACCATCACGGACTCTCTCAGCTTGATCACATTGTTGATCTTACTTTTTAATATACGGACATTATACGGTTTCCGTACAAAATCCACTGCTCCCAGTTCCAGACATCGCACCTCATCCTCCAACCGGTTACTTCCGGTTATGATGATCACAGGCACAGAGGTCAGCATCACATCATCACGGATCAGCTCCAGAAACTGAAATTCATCACATACCGGCACACTCATATCAAGAAGAATTGCAGAAAGGGTTTTGTAATTCTCAGACAGACGCTTCATCCCCTCTGCTTCATTCATCGCAGAGATAACCTCAAAACTGCCCTCCAGATGTTCTGTAAGCGCTTTCCGATCCGTCTCGTCATTCACTACAATAAGAAGTTTTCTTCCGGATGCTGTTCCTCCTGGTTCCAGTATGGCCTCCATCTCACTGTACCGTACATCCATATCCTCATTGGCAAAAGCAAACACCACGGTCTGAAAATCCTCAGCCGTTCCTACCCTGGCACATTTCACATAGAAATATTCAATCCTCCCGTTGCTTCGGCGTACACGATAATGTACCATCAACTGGGGAATCCTTGTAAGACGTTGGCATATCTTCTCAAAATCCATCATCTGATGCATCCGGATCCTGTCCTCTGCCGCAACACTGCTCTCAATATAAATATCCATGATCTTCTCATAGGATTCATCCCTGCGAAGTCCCTCCTCCCCATAAGCTCCACTCTGCCCCTGGAAGCGGCATACCTGGACCTTATGAGTCTCTCTGTCAACAGAGTAGATATTGATAAAATTTTTTCCGAGAACATTAATGATCCCCATAAGAATCGGATTCTCCATCATTCCGCTGCTGATCTCATCATTCGTCTCTGTATCCGAAAAAACAAGGGCATGTCCTGTCCCGCCGGATTCCAGCGGAATCTCCACAGCATCAACCGAACGCAGGATATTCCGTCCCGGTTCCAGATAATTCTTCGGACCTTTGATCCCGTTAACGACCGGACAGATCTCACAGGGAGTTTCTCTGTTTCTCAGACAGTGATAGCATTTCTCGCCCCTCTTCAGCTGCGGATAGATCTCACGTGCTGCCAGGTTATAGCTGATAATCTTATAATCCTCATCTATGACATACATTCCCGATGCATTTTTCCCCACGAGCATCACCTCCTGATTCGTAAATTTCTCATAGATCCTTCGTGACAGTTACTGTCTCAAAATCCTTAAATATTCCTTCATTATATACGATTTTTCTGATAACTGCAATTATCTTTCGTATTATTTATTTTTCATATTGGTTTTATTATATTTCGGTTATCAGCGCATCTGAAAAGATTTCCCCCTGAGCGGAACCCCGGCAAGCTCCGCAAGCCTTTTGATCCCGGAATCTGCTATGGATACCGCACTCTCCACATGATTGAAATCTGTGGCACTGTAATCAAACAGGATATTTCCCTGTGCTTCAAACTCCTCGTCCCGTTCCCAGAAAAAGAATCTCATAGGCATACAGTCAAAGGCCCTGATCTCATATCCCACATCACCCTGGGGCAGTTCCCTGCCGTCAAGCTTCTGAAACGCCTCCCTCAATTCCTTTTCATGGCCGGAAAATGTAGCACTGAACACATCCGTCTCTCCGATCTGATACGCCGGCGCAAATGGTCTTGCATTCCTGAGATCTGCAAAAGGTACCCACTTATCCATAATAAAAGCCCCCTCTTTCGCATACCCCAAAAGCGTATAAATATTCAGCATCTCCGTAGTATCCGGTTCTCTCTGTCCATCCAGGCTCCGGATACTGCCGTCTTCCAGACTCACCCCATATCTTCTTCCGAAATGAATGATCGTGAGAAACCCGTTTTCTTCCTTCAGTTCCGGCACCCGTTTATGCAGATCTGCCTGATCCATCTTCAAAAAGCGTTGTGCCCACTCTTCACATAGTTTTACATAGTTGGAAATTCTTTCTTCTTTCATCCTGTCTTCTCCCTGTCTGATATCGATATCCTTTCTCCGCTGTATTCCGGACTTTTTTTACAGAATACACTGCTTTCACATTTTCCGCAAGAATCTTCGCCGATGTATCCGAAATCCGGCTATTTTCAGTGTTACTGTTTTTTCAGCATCCCGGAACCTTCTTAAACGTTTCTTTTTTTCGACAGATCATCCATCAATTTTCCCAAATCCGTCTAATTTCCCAATATAAAAATAACGTTTTTTTGCACAAAAAACTGGATTTTCTTTTTCGAAAGGTGTATAATATTAACAAAGTTTATTGTTTTTATGGTTAAAGACACCTGGCAGTAAACAAGAAATGAAAGTGAGGATTCGCCATGAAACAAAACAGTATGTTAGCAATGATCCTGGCCGGTGGAAGAGGAAGTCGTCTTCACGAGTTGACGAATAAAGTTGCCAAGCCAGCCGTTGGTTATGGCGGTAAATACCGTATCGTGGATTTTCCGCTCAGTAACTGTGCCAACAGCGGCATTGATGTCGTAGGTGTACTGACACAGTATGAATCAGTTTTACTGAACAGCTATGTAGCAGCCGGTGGCCGCTGGGGCCTTGATGCCAAGGACAGCGGAGTTTATGTACTTCCTCCACGTGAGAAGGCTGATGCCGGTCTGGATGTATACCGTGGAACAGCTGATGCGATCTCTCAGAATATTGATTTCATCGACTCACAGAACCCGGAATACCTTCTGATCCTTTCCGGTGACCACATCTATAAGATGAATTATGCAAAGATGCTTGATGACCATATCCAGCATAAGGCAGATGCGACTATTGCAGTTATCGAGGTTCCCATGAAGGAAGCCAGCCGTTTCGGTATCATGAACACCGGTGAAGATGACCGCATCGTGGAATTTGAAGAGAAACCGGAACACCCGAAGAGCAATCTTGCCTCCATGGGTATCTACATATTCAACTGGAAGCTTCTGCGCAAGCTCCTGCTGGCAGATATCAAAAATCCGGATTCCAATCACGATTTCGGTAAAGACATCATCCCTACACTCCTTGCACAGGACAAGGCGCTCTACGCCTACAAGTTCAAAGGCTACTGGAAGGATGTAGGAACCATCGATTCCCTCTGGGAAGCGAACATGGATCTTCTCAGTCCTAACAGTGAACTGGATCTTAACGATCCTACCTGGAAAATCTACACTGAGGATGCTACCTCTCTTCCACAGTATATCTGTGATACCGCTGTGATCAACACTGCTTTCATTACTCAGGGCTGTGTTGTAGAAGGTGAAATCACCAACTCCGTACTTTTCACAGGCGTCAAGGTCGGTCCTGGTGCCAAGATCATCGACAGTGTCCTGATGCCGGGTGTTGTTGTTGAAACAGGTGCCGTTGTCCAGCGTGCTCTCGTTGCAGACGGAGTCGTAATCGGTGCCAATGCTCGTGTCGGTTCCAAGGACAGTGAGCACATCGAACTTGTATCAAAACGTGTAAAGGGGGCTGAGTAATATGTTTAAAGCATTTGGAATCGTGAATTCCTCAGAAAGAAATATCCATGTGGAGGGGCTTCAGGACTACCGTGCGATCGGCGCCTTTTCATTTCTCGGAAGATATCGTGTCATCGACTTCCCGATCTCAAATATGACCAACAGCGGAATTGAGTACATTCAGGTCTATGTAAAGAACAAACCCCGTTCTCTTGTAGAACATCTCGGAACCGGACGTCACTACAACATCAACTCCAAGAGCGGTAATCTCCAACTCCTCTTTTCAGAGCATTCCGGAGTCAACGATATCTATAACACCGATATCGACAACTACTACTCCAATCTGGAGTGCATCGAAGCAGTTCATTATCCGTATGTTGTTATCGCTCCGAATTACATGATCTACACCACCGACTATTCCAAGCTGATCGATGCCCATATCGAATCCGGTGCAGATGTGACCATGCTTTATCATTCCGTTGATAATGCCAAGGAGAACTATCTGAACTGCCACATCCTGAACCTGAACCGTCAGAAGGGTGTTCTCTCCATTGAGCACAACCACGGCAATGCAAAGAACCGCAACATTTTCATGGATACCTACGTAATGAGCAAGGAGCTTTTCATCAGCCTCATCCATAAGGCAAAAGAGATTTCCTCTCTTTATACCCTTGCAGACGTGATCAATGCCGGCTGCAGAGACGGTGAGCTGGATGTGCGTGGTATATCTCATCGCGGATATTTTGCATCGATCACTGATTTCAAGAGCTATCACGATGCAAATATGGATCTGATCGACTACAAAACTGCAACCGATCTTTTCCATGATAACTGGCCGATCTATACACGCACCAACAACTCCTGTCCGACCCATTATTTTGACACAGCCAATGTTTCCAACTCCGTTATCTCCAACGGCTCCATGATCGAGGGAACTGTAGAGAATTCCATTGTCGGACGTGGCTGTACCATCAAAAAGGGCGCTGTTATCAAGAACTGTGTAGTTCTTGCAGACTGCACCATCGGTGAGAATGTCCATATCGAAAATCTGGTGGTAGACAAGCATGCCAAGATCACGCATGCCAAGGAGATCATCCGTCCTGCGGATGAGCCAGGCTACATCAAACGTAACGATACACTGTAATATTCATATATAATAAGGCCTCCGGTTCCTGTGTTACGAACCGGAGGCCTTATTTATCTCTGTACTCAGCTAAGCATATGGATCCATCATTTCAGAACAGACTGGATCCATTTCAACGCATTCTCTTTATTCTTCACATTACCCGGAAGGCAGATGCACACCGGATCATATCTCAGGCCAAATTCCTGAGCAACACTACCGCTGCCGTCAAGCTCCAGATGCTGATCATCCACAGCGCCCAGAGACTCAAACACCTCATCTCCAAACGTTTCCCTGAGATTTGCATACATTCCGCTATCTTTCTCATGTTCATAGAGTTCCTTCGGCATGATCAGGACATCAACGGTAGCACTCTGGATTTCCGTCACATATGCGATCCTGGCATAGTAATCAAAATCCTCTCCTGTCTCGTCCGTCATCAGATTCTGCGCCACACTGACTTCTGCATATTTATCCTCTGTTCCCAGTGTCTTCAAAACATCCTCTTCCACCTTCTCAGAGTCATAATTCCCTGCATTCACCACCGCAATGGAAAGCACCGTCTTCATCTGTGCGTGACGATAAATATTCACTCCCAGACAGACTCCGCCAATGGCAAGAAGCACGCACAGCATATGTATCTTATAATACATCCAGATATACTGAATCTTCTTACCTGTTCCCATTCCCTTCAGTTTCTCTCTTTCGATCCGGCGGCGTTCCTTCTTCGTCAGATCAGTTTCGTTGGGCATCTCCGGATTCAGTACACTCTCATCGTGTCCGTCACTGCCGGCCTCCGCTCTGTTTTGTAAATCCATAAAACTCTCCTTTGTCTTTCATGTCTCAGTATTTTTTACCCTGAAGCGGGATATTCCAGTCGCTTTCCCCGCATCCTCCGGGTGGGTGCTGTGACTTATCAATAAAGGATATTTTAGCATATTTTGGTACAAAATCACAGCGCATAAATATGAAAATACCATAAACTCTTCTATTTCCGACAGATCCTCATTCCATATCCATACATTACCGCCACAGCAGTCACAAGAACACAGACCATCACCGGTCTCATCCACAGATATAAAAGATTTTTCTCAATTCCAGCTGCCACAGCCACATCCTTCAGGATATCCGCCACACAGAGATGGAACAGATAAATAAAAAATGCATATTTCTGACCGATGGCTACCGGAAGCTCGGGCACTTTCCGATTTTTTCCCATGATCGCAATGAGAAAAAGGCCAACAGCCATAAATACTGAACCCAGAAACAATTCCAGTTTGCCAAAATACCGGTATTCCAGCAGACTTGCGATCCCGCCGCCAGCTGCCATGCCATACAAAAGAAACACTTTTTTTCCGGCAAACCAGGCTTCCAGCTTTTCCTGATGTCTGTGTATCAGATGTCCCAACATAAAAAACGGAAATCCGGTAAACAGATAGTTTCGAAACTGCATAACACGGAAATGCTTTTCCGGGAACAGGAAGGTCGAAAATTCCTCCATTCCGAAATGGATCAGGAGAAGCACCGGTATCAGAACATATGCCTGCTTACAAATCCGGAATCTTGCTGCCAAGGCAAAAAGAAGATAACAATAGAGCAGTGCCGGGAGAAACCACAGATGCCATTTCACCTGAGAGCTGTTATTATATAGAAGAAACTGGCGGATATGTTCCCCCGAAACCAGGGCTTCCAGCCATTCCTTCTGGCTTGCTCCGTCGATGTGGTTCTGGATCAGCTCCCACAGACAGCAGACCGGAAATGCCACAAGCATCAGCTTCAGAACATGCCGGATCTTTTTTCCGGTTCTTATAAATTCCGTATCATCGCCACGGAAACAAAAATATCCGGATACCATAAAAAACACAGGTACTGCAAATCTGGCAAGTACATTGGCTATGATTCCGGCATTTCCCGGAAAATGGACGTGAAGAAGCACAACTGCATAAGCACAGATTGCCTTTACCATATCCAGAGTACGGTTTCGCATAAAAATTACTCCTTTTTATATCGAACGCTTATCCCGGAAATATGATTCCGGGGTTCCCTTTTTTTCGAAACGATATACTAACAAACCAGCAGAATTTTGTCAATGCTGTTTTTCTCCTGTACGGTTTACTCTTATACGTTTTACTCTTGTACGGCTTCCGGATCTGAATTATAATTCTTTTATGACCTCTATGACAGGATGTTTGTTATTTCCTCAGAAAGGATTCTATGTTTTATGAAAAAAGACGGCTACTATTCTTCCGGCGAATTTGCACGCATGGCACACGTAACTCTGCGTACTGTCCGCTATTATGATAAACAGGATATCCTGAAACCCTCTCTCGTCACCGAATCCGGCGCACGTTTTTATACAGACGAGGATTTTGCAAGGCTTCAGCAGATCCTCCTTCTGAAATACCTGGGCTTTTCCCTGGATGACATCCGCGAAATGACCATCGGTGATTCCGATTATCATTTCATGCTGAATTCTCTGAATATCCAGCTTCGTCTGGTCCGTGACCGGATCGAACAGATGCAGCTGGTGGAAAAAGCGATCCAGGATACTGCACAGATGATAAAGGAACAGCACACCATTGACTGGAGCCAGATGCTGAACCTGATCCACCTGACCGGCATGGAAAAAAGCCTCAAAAATCAGTATCAGAATGCCACCAACATTTCCTCCAGGATCAACCTCCACAGCCTGTACTCCCAGAACAAACAGGGATGGTTTCCCTGGATCTTTGAGCAATGCCGGATCTCACCCGGTCTTCGTATTCTGGAGCTGGGCTGCGGGGACGGAACGTTATGGACCGACAATCTTTCCCTTCTGCCGGAGGATATCTCCATCACACTTTCCGATATTTCCAGCGGTATGCTCCGCGATGCCAGACGAGCCATCGGTTCCTCGGATACCCGGTTTGCATTCCGGGCCTTTGACTGCAGAAAAATCCCCTGCAAGGACGAAAGCTTTGATCTGGTGATCGCCAATCACGTGCTTTTTTACTGCGATGATATTCCTTCCGTCCTGAAGGAAGTCCGCCGTGTCCTCGCTCCCGGCGGAAGATTTCTCTGCAGTGCTTACGGAAAGGCACATATGCAGGAGGTCAGCCAGCTGGTGCAGGATTTTGATGAACGGATCGTGCTTTCTGCAGACCGGCTTTATGAACGGTTCGGACGTGAAAACGGCCAGAGTATCCTAGCGCCTTTTTTCCCAAAGGCTCAGTGGCTTTCTTATGAAGACTGCCTTCTGGTCCAGGATGCGGAGCCACTGATCTCCTACGTCCTCTCCTGCCACGGCAACCAGAATCAGTATATATTGGACCGTTACAAGGAATTCCGAGCCTACACCGCCAGAAAAACTGCCAAAGGATTCCGCATTACCAAGGATGCCGGCGTATTTCTTTGTGAAAAATAGCCAAAAATAAAAAATATGAAAAAAGCTCTTGAAGGTGACCTTGCGTCACCTTTTATAATACAGTTACAGTAACAAAGTTATGTGCAGGCACGACTTATGCTGCACATCATCACGCAAAGGAGAAAACATATGAAAGGAATTATTTTAGCCGGAGGCTCCGGAACACGTCTTTACCCGCTTACCATGGTGACCTCCAAACAGCTTCTGCCGATCTTTGACAAACCGATGATCTACTATCCTATGTCTGTTCTTATGAACGCAGGCATCCGTGATATCCTGATCATCTCCACCCCGCAGGATACCCCGAGATTTGAGGAGCTTCTCGGTGACGGCCATCAGTTCGGTGTCAACCTTACCTACGCTGTACAGCCAAGCCCGGACGGACTTGCTCAGGCATTTATCATCGGCGAGGAATTCATCGGCAACGATACCGTATGTATGGTCCTTGGTGACAACATTTTCGCAGGACATGGCCTCAAAAAGCGCCTGAAAGCTGCTGTAGACAACGCAGAAACAGGCAAAGGTGCCACTGTTTTCGGATACTATGTAGATGATCCGGAGCGTTTCGGCATCGTGGAATTCGACCAGAACGGAAAAGCGGTTTCCATTGAAGAGAAACCGGAAAAGCCAAAGAGCAACTACTGTGTAACCGGTCTCTACTTCTACGACAACAAGGTTGTAGAGTACGCAAAAAATCTGAAGCCAAGCGCAAGAGGCGAGCTTGAGATCACAGACCTGAACCGTATCTACCTTGAGAAGGGACAGCTGAACGTTGAGCTTCTGGGCCAGGGCTTCACATGGCTGGATACCGGTACACACGAAAGCCTTGTAGAGGCAACCAACTTCGTAAAAACCATGGAGCAGCATCAGCACCGCAAGATCGCCTGCCTTGAGGAGATTGCTTACTTAAATGGCTGGATCACAAAGGAGGACGTGCTCAAGGTTTACGAAATCCTTAAGAAAAACCAGTATGGCCAGTATCTCAAGGATGTTCTGGACGGAAAATATCTGGACGCGCTTCACTAAGCCGATCTGATTTTCCGACACTGCATTTACCTGCGGACTCCGTTTCGACGGAATCCGTATAAGATCAATCATTTATTATAAAGGAGATTTTTTATGACAATCATCGTTACCGGCGGCGCCGGATTTATCGGAAGCAACTTTATTTTTCATATGATGGAGGCTCATCCGGATTACCGTATCGTATGCCTGGACTGCCTGACCTATGCCGGAAACCTTTCCACTCTTGCACCGGTCATGGACAAGCCGAACTTCCGCTTTGTAAAGGAAAGCATCACAGACCGTGACGCTGTTTACAAGCTTTTCGAAGAGGAGCATCCGGACATCGTGGTAAACTTCGCAGCTGAGAGCCACGTAGACCGTTCCATCGAAAACCCGGAGGTATTCCTTGACACCAACATCAAGGGTACTGCTGTTCTCATGGATGCCTGCCGTAAATACGGAATCCAGCGTTATCATCAGGTTTCCACAGACGAGGTTTACGGAGATCTTCCGCTTGACAGACCGGACCTCTTCTTCACAGAGGAAACTCCGATCCATACAAGCAGCCCGTACAGCTCCTCCAAAGCAGGTGCTGACCTTCTTGTTCTCGCATACCACAGAACCTACGGCCTGCCTGTGACCATCAGCCGCTGCTCCAACAACTACGGCCCGTATCACTTCCCGGAAAAGCTGATCCCGCTGATGATCGCCAACGCTCTGAACGACAAACCACTCCCGGTTTACGGAAAGGGTGAAAATGTCCGCGACTGGCTCTATGTTGAGGATCACTGCCGTGCCATCGACCTGATCATCCACAAAGGACGTGTAGGCGAGGTTTACAATGTAGGCGGACATAACGAGATGAAAAACATCGATATCGTAAAACTGATCTGCAAGGAGCTTGGCAAACCGGAAAGTCTGATCACACATGTAGCAGACCGTAAAGGCCATGACATGCGCTACGCTATCGACCCGACCAAGATCCACAACGAGCTTGGATGGCTTCCTGAAACAAAATTCGCAGACGGAATCAAAAAGACCATCAAATGGTACCTTGACAACAAGGAATGGTGGGAAACCATCATCTCCGGTGAGTATCAGAACTACTACGAAAAAATGTATGGAAACCGCGAGGAGGTTAAAGCATGAGATTTTTCGTAACAGGTGTTGGCGGCCAGCTTGGCCATGACGTAATGAATGAACTGTCCGGCCGTGGACATGAAGGCGTAGGAAGTGACATTGCTCCTTCCTACAGCGGCATCGCTGATGGTACTCCTGTTACCACCATGTCTTATGTGCAGCTTGATATCACAGATAAAGAAGCGGTAGCAAAAACCATCCGTGAGGTAAAGCCTGATGCAGTGGTACACTGTGCCGCATGGACAGCCGTAGACGCTGCAGAGGACGAGGAAAACCGTGAAAAGGTACGTCTTGTCAATGTTGTAGGAACACAGAACATTGCGGACATCTGCAAGGAGCTTGGCATCAAGATGATGTATATTTCCACAGACTACGTTTTTGACGGCCAGGGAACCACACCATGGGATCCGGACTGCAAGGACTACGCTCCACAGAACGTATACGGTCAGACTAAGCTTGACGGTGAACTGGCAGTATCCGGCACTGTAGATAAATTCTTTATCGTACGTATTGCATGGGTATTCGGCAAAAACGGCAAAAACTTTATCCGTACCATGGTAAATCTGGGAAAAACCCATGACAAGCTTACCGTAGTCAGTGACCAGATTGGAACTCCGACCTACACCTACGACCTTGCACGTCTTCTGGTAGACATGGTCGAGACAGAGAAATACGGCTACTATCACGCAACCAACGAAGGCGGCTTCATCAGCTGGTATGATTTCACTAAAGAGATCTTCCGCCAGGCTGCTGCCCTCGGCCACAAGGAATACGAAAAAGTAGAGGTATCTCCTGTCACAACTGCAGAGTACGGCGTTTCCAAGGCTGTACGTCCATTCAACAGCCGCCTGGATAAATCCAAGCTTGTAAAAAACGGCTTCCAGCCACTTCCAACATGGCAGGATGCCCTGGAAAGATATCTGAAAGAGATCCTGTAAAAAAAAATCCATCGGTGATCGCCGGTGGATTTTTTTCGTTCTGTTTCTCATGAAAAAACAGCCGGCGGAAAGCTTTACGCTTCCCCGGCTGTTCTTATGCTAAAATTTAATAATTTTATCTTACTGCTGTGCAACAGTTCCGTCTGCTGCCTGGGCATCTGCTGTGCCATCCTGTGTGGCATCTGCAGTCTCACCCTGCGCTTCTGCTGTACTTCCCTCTGCAGCTGCCTGTGCATCATTATCTGTAGCTGCTGCCGCTGATGTTGCACTGTCTGCCTCCTCCTGGGAAACAGTCTCTCCGTCACGAACCTTCTTCATCATGGCCTCCGCCTTCTGAACGGTAGACTCATCCGGGATCATAACGTAAGCCTTCTGGCTCATAGAATACGGCTTCTGTGTGTCACCGGTACCATTTACACTGTAGCTTACGATGTTCCAGTCACCGCCGTTGTTCAGCTGCTGCTGGAGCAGTCTGGCGATCTCCTCGTAGGAGATATTGGTCTCAAAGCATCCCTGGATGCTGGAAAGAACGGAAGAATAATTCTTCAGAAGCTCCGGTGAAAGAGCCTTGTTGATCACACCCTTGATCACTGCCATCTGGTTCTTGCCACGCTGACGGTCGCCCTCTTTAAATGCATAACGCTCACGGCTGAATACCAGAGCCTGCTCACCGTTCAGGTAGTTCTCTCCCTGATTGAAGTGATATCCTGTCTCATTCTTGGAATCAAAGTCATAGTCAGAATAAACAGTAACTCCGCCAAGCGAATTGATCAGCTGCTCAAATCCCGCAAAGTTGATACGGAAATAATAGTTGATATCCTCATTATAAAGCATTCCCAGAGTATCCATACATACATTGATACCATAGATACCTGCATGTGTCAGCTTATCTCTCTGTCCGCCTGAAATAGAAAGCGGTACAAAATAATCACGAGGTGTGGAAACCAGAAGCACCTGTCTGGTAGCTGTATTTACCGTAGCAATGATATTGGAATCGCTTCGGCTCTTTGCAACAAGGCCGCTGCGGCTGTCGATACCACTGATAAAGATGGTATATACAGAACCGTCATTGGTACTCTCTTCAGCCTTCGCCTCTGTCTCCTGCGGTTCAATGGTCGTCTCCACCTTCTTCACGGTCAGCTCTTTGATCCTGGAAGAAATATCGGAATATCCATCCATCTCTTCAATAACGCTTAAATATGCGCTGTTCAGCACGATCGCACCTGTCTGTCCGTTCAGAAGACCGTCAACCAGCTCTGTAAGTCCTGCATACTCCTGGACCTGCACAGTCTTGCCTGTCTCGGAATCCACCTCCTGGATAGCCTTGTCCGAATTGGCTCTATCAAGATCTGTCAGCACACCATACACATAATCTGCTGTAGCCTCTATGGAATCTGCAGAATCATCTGCACGGACATAAATACCGACCTCCGTAACCTCTGTGTTCACACCGGAGATCCCTGCCAGTGTGGAATGTGTCTTATAAACATACATACTTCCGAGAATAAATACTGCTGCAAAAACTGCTGCCAGGATCACTCCCACTACAAATCTTATCTTACCATCCGTACTCCATACAAGCGCTCCGACGATCACGATCAGGACCAGCATTACCAGTCCGATCACTGCAATGAACTTCGTCGGGATCACCTTCATATTCAGAAGCATGACCGCAAATACGATTGCTGTGATCAGAACCACAAGCGTCACGATCAGCCCTGGGATATGTTTTCCCATTTTTCTCATATGCAATCCTCCATTTTTGATGGTACAGAGAATATTACATATGGACACTCTCTGTACAGATTCAAATATCCTAATCATTTTACGCTTTTTTACTGATAAAAGCAAGAAATATCGTAAATCGCCAAATGCAAAAACAGTTCCGTGATATCATGATCCTTTTATGCTCTCACGATATCACGGAACTGCCGCTAAAATGTTCCTTCTGTGAAATGGATCTCCTTATTCCACGGTAACACTCTTAGCAAGATTTCTCGGCTTATCCACATCCAGACCTTTATTTACACTGACATAGTAACCCAGAAGCTGCAGCGGGATCACTGCCAGAGAAGTTGCAAAATGCGGATCTGTTTTCGGGATATAAACCGTAAAATCAGCAGTATCCTCGATATTATAATTCCCAAACGTAGTAAGCCCCATCAAATACGCCCCACGGCTTCTGCACTCCACCATGTTGCTGACTGTTTTCTCATAAAGCTCCGGCTGTGTCAGGACACCGATCACAAGGGTGCCATCCTCGATCAGGGAAATGGTGCCATGCTTCAGCTCGCCAGCCGCATACGCCTCAGAATGGATGTAGCTGATCTCCTTCATCTTAAGGCTGCCCTCAAGGCTGATGGCATAATCGATCCCTCTTCCGATAAAAAAGATATCCTTTGCATTGGCCTGCTTGGAGGCAAACCACTGAAGCCTTTCCTTATCCTCGATGATCCTGCCGATCTTGTCCGGAAGTGTCTTCAGTTCCTTAATGTAGGACTCACACTGCTCCTCTGAGATCTTTCCGCGGACCAGTGCCATCTGCAATGCCAGCACATAGGAAGCGATCAGCTGTGTACTGTACGCCTTGGTGGTAGCGACCGAGATCTCCGGTCCTGCAAGTGTGTAGAATACATGATCCGCCTCTCTTGCAATGGAAGAGCCAACCACATTGACAATAGCCAGTGTGCGGATCCCCTTCTCCTTACATTCCCGAAGTGCAGCCAGACTGTCCGCAGTCTCACCGGACTGACTGATGATCACTGCCAGGCCATCAGGATCCAGAAGCGGCTTCCGGTAACGGAACTCCGAAGCAAGCTCCACACGCACCGGAAGGCCTGCAAGATCCTCAATCACATACTGTGCAGCCATTCCCACATGGTAAGCAGAGCCGCAGGCCACGATATAAACCTGGCTGATGCTGCGGATCCTCTCATCATCCAGACCGATCTCTGTCAGATCCAGCTTGTCCTCCCGGATAACGGAATTCAGTGTATCTGCGACTGCCTTCGGCTGCTCATGGATTTCCTTCATCATGAAATGCTCAAAACCGGCTTTCTCCGCTGCCTCTGCATCCCACTCAATGATCTTAGGCTCCTTCTCGATCTCCTCACCATCCAGATTGTAAAAAGTGATCTCACCCGGTTTTACACATGCCAGCTCCAGATTTCCGATATAATAAACATTTCTTGTATACTTCAGGATCGCAGGAACATCCGATGCGATATAGGATTCTCCATTCTCCACACCCAGGATCATAGGGCTGTCTTTTCTCGCTACAAAGATCTCTTCCGGATAATCACGGAACATCATTGCCAGCGCATAGGAACCACGGATACGCACCATGGCATGACGCACTGCCTCAACCGGAGATCCGCCGTATTTCTGGTAGTAATAATCCACCAGCTTCACAGCAACCTCCGTATCTGTGGAAGAATAAAAAGAATATCCCCTGCGGAGAAGCTTCTCCTTCAGCTCCTGGTAATTCTCGATAATGCCGTTATGCACAGCTGCCACATTTCCGTTATCACTGACATGAGGATGGGCATTGACCTCTGATGGTTCTCCGTGAGTTGCCCAGCGGGTATGACCGATCCCGCACATACCCGGAACAGATTCACCTGCGTTTGTTTTCTCCAGAAGGACCTTCAGACGGCCCTTCGCCTTAATGATCTCGATATCCTTTTCCCCGTCACGCACTGCGATGCCGGCGGAATCATATCCTCTGTATTCCAGTTTGGAAAGCCCGTCCAGAAGGATGGGTGCTGCCTGATGCCTGCCTGTAAAACCTACAATTCCACACATGATTTTTTTCTCCTCTTATTGCATTTTTATATTCTTCTGACTGCTCCGTTCTTCAGACACCTGCGGTCTGCATCCAGGACATCACTCTGCCACATGCCCCTTCTTACGGACGATCTCAACCACCTGGTCCACATATTTTCTGCAAAGCTCCTCACTCTCTGCCTCAACCATAACACGAAGCAGAGGTTCTGTGCCGGATTCTCTCACCAGGATCCTTCCGGTGTCTCCAAGCGCCTCAGCCACACGCTCTACTGCTGCCTGCACATCCACATCTGCCTGCGCTGCTGCCTTGTCATGGACACGCACGTTCTCAAGAACCTGGGGATAGATCGCCAGATCAGCAGTAAGCTCACTGAGCTTTTTCTTCCTTGCCATTATAACTTCCATCATCTTCAGACTTGTAAGGATGCCATCCCCGGTAGATGCATACTTGGAAAAAATAATGTGCCCGGACTGCTCACCACCAATACGGCAGCCATTCTGCATCATATATTCATAAACATATTTATCCCCTACTGCTGTCTTCGCATACTCAATATCAAGAGCATCAAAAGCCTTGTAAAGGCCAAAATTGGACATTACCGTAGTTACAACCGTATTGGTGAGAAGCTTTCCGCGCTCCTTCATATAACGGCCGTACACATAAAGGATCGCATCCCCGCTGACCACATTTCCCTTCTCATCCACACAGAGACAACGATCCGCATCTCCGTCGTAGGCAAAGCCAACATCCAGCCCCTTCTCCACTACAAGCTTCTGGAGACCCTCAATATGGGTGGAACCGGCATTGTTATTGATATTGGTACCATCCGGCTCAGCATTGATCACATAAGTCTTCGCTCCCAGCGCATCAAAAACCGCCTTTGCGATATTCCATGCACTTCCGTTGGCACAGTCCAGACCAATCCGCATTCCCTTAAAGGAATATACTCCCAGGGAGATCAGATATCCTATGTAACGGTTCCGGCCTGCCGAATAATCCACCGTCCTGCCGATCTCACCGCCCTTTGTAAAAGGAATCTCATGCCATTTCTCTCCGAACAGCTGAAGACGGTCATCCAGATAATCCTCCACCAGAGCGATGATCTCCTCCTCCATCTTCTCACCCTGGCCGTTGATCAGCTTGATCCCGTTATCATAATAAGGATTATGGCTGGCAGAGATCATAATACCGCAGTCAAAGCCATCGGTACGGGCAACATAAGCCACAGACGGCGTTGTTGTCACGTGGAGAAGATAAGCATCCGCTCCGGACGCCACCAGTCCGCCAACCAGCGAATACTCAAACATATAGCTGGAACGTCGGGTATCCTTGCCGATCACGATCCTGGCCGCAGCCGTCTCCCCCGCTCTTCTGCGCAGCTCATTATAATACCATCCCAGAAAACGCCCGATCTTAAATGCATGATCCGCCGTCAACGAAACACCCGCTTCTCCACGGAAGCCATCTGTACCAAAATATTTTCCCATTTCTTGCTCTCCTTTGTGTGTTAATATTTATAACTTATCTTATATATTGATGTGTCATACAGATCGATCAGAATTGTTCTTATCTTTCTGTATGAACATCAATAATATTATCTATATTTCCAGCAGATTTACAGCCTCTGAACAGCCACTTTACATCGCTTCTTACAAAAAGCAACTCCATACGCCAGAATATTATTTCTTCCTTCATTACGTAACCGTTCATCGTACCGCTTTTCTCTGATCTGTGCCAGCGCTCTTTCACATGCATTTTGCAGCCCTGAAAAAGTCTGAGAATACTTCAGCTCGATAACGATCCCGGCATCCGGATCTTCCGGTTCTGCCAGAATGTCTGCAAAACCATCTCCAGATTCCGCATTAGACTGAACAAGCCAGTTTGGATCACTACGCAAAAGCCCCAACAAAAGTCCATGATAAAAAATTTCTTTTTCTTCATTTCGTCCTTTTGTATCAAAAATACTGATCGTATTTCCCAGAATCTTTGTAAGGCGTTCCTCAATCTCACCTGCATTCCCTTCTTTTATTGCTTTCAGCAGATTTTTCGTCGGCTCCGCCTCTTTCAGCACTGCGCGGTCAAACCATTCCTTTATCTGAAGCACATAAACTTCTCTTATCTCCCTGTTCGGAATGGTCAGACGATACACTCCCCGTTCGGTCTTCCCTGCCTGTGTAAGATATCCTGTAGTAAATAATACACTCCAGAGATTATCCAGACTATTATCGATTTCATCATAGGTCAACTCCATACGGACCGTTTTCTCAATAGACTCACCTGCGATCAGACGCTCTATCTCATCTCTTGTAGTCTTATCTGCCCTGTCAATAAATCTCCTTACCAGTTCATTCCCACTGGTATTGATCCAGTAAGACAGCGGCTCCGCATCCGGATTCCCACGCAGACAATCTACATGATTGATCACATCCCATGGGCAGTACACATCCGTATTTCCAAAATGATATCCATCATACCATTCCTTTGTTTCGGAAAGATGATCCTCCATGCCATATGCTGTAAGCAATCTGCAGACCTCATCATCTGTGAAACCAAAATGCTCATCAAATCGATGATCCGTGATCGAAAGCACTTTGAAGTTATTAAGTCCTGTAAAAATACTCTCTTTAGACACGCGAAGACACCCTGTTAATACTGCAAAATACAGAGAATCGTTAGTCTTAAGTGCCTGTCCGAACACACCGCGTATCATGAGCACCATTTCTTTATAATATCCATGCTGAAAAGCCTTATCCAGAGGAACATCATATTCATCTATAAGAATGATCGTCTTCTGCCCATAATGCTTATGCAACAGCTGAGACAATATCTGCAACGCAGAAGAAAGAATATTTTCATCCATAGAATATCGGCCATTCTCCACAGAGATCAATGTACGATATATATCTTTATCCGTTTCTGTCAGTCTGTCACTCTCCAATAAAAACAGAAAACGACTGGCCTCTCTGCCTACCAGTTCTGTCAGCTGATAGCGTGCATTCTCAAAGGTAAGTCCATCAACATTCTTCAGCGATAAAAACACTACCGGAAATTTCCCCATATACTGTTCACACAATTCTTGTTTCCGGGAAATATAAAGACCTTCAAACAGCGCTTCATCTGCCCCGATCTCGAAGAAACAACGAAGCATACTCATATTCAATGTTTTCCCAAAACGCCGAGGTCTTGTAAAAAGATTTACTTTCCCCCACTGATCGATCAGTTGTTCGATAAGCCTGGTCTTATCTACATAATAAAAATCCGCCTGACGAATTTCCTGAAAATTCTCAATTCCCACCGGTAGCTTCGGTCTCTTCATATTCCGCGTTCCACTCCCTTTCAATGCGAAAAATCACATACAAATATGCCAATCGCCACGTGATTCGTGCTTTCAGAGTAGCACAATACGCTCTTTTTGTCTATTGATTTATTTCGACTCCGTTCGACAAACATATCCGCCTTACCTGCGCAGCTCTGAAGCTTTTTCACAAAATCCTCTTTCCAAAAGCAATGAACTATGTTACCCTGAAAATGGATCAGATGATAAAATAACTCTGATCACATAACAAGATCGAAGGTGGTGAAACCTATGGGTACAAAGGATACCATCACCAAAGATTACATGGCTGACAACCCACAGAGAAGCAAAGCAATGGCCCTCCACATCCGGAGAATATCTCACCGGCTTCTACAAGGATGACCGGCTGATCCCGGTCATAACCACAGTCGTGTACTTCGGTTCCGACACCTGGAAAGCTCCCAGAAGCCTCCACGAAATGCTCTCTGTCCAGGACCCCGAAATTCTTTCCATGGTCCCGGATTACCGGATCAATCTCTTCTCACCTGCCGAGATAAAGGATGAAGAGCTTGACAAACTCCAGAGCAATCTCAAAGAAGTCATGCTCTTCATCAAATACTCCAAAGATAAACGGAAGCTTCAGGAACTCACATCACAGACCCCTGGCTTCCGCTCACTCGAGCTCAAAGCAGCCCGAGTCATTGACTCCATAACCGGTATCAATTTACGTTTCACAGAAACAGAAGGGAGTGTTAATATGTGTCAGGCTGTTCAGGAAATGTGCGATGATGCACGCGCCGAAGGTCTATCCCAAGGTCACGCCCAGGGTCTATCCCAAGGTCTTCAGGAACATGCTTTACTTACTGCACAGCGCATGCTAGAGGATCCCAGGTTCTCACCCGAGGATATCAGCAGATTTTCAGGGCTGCCACTTGAGGATGTTCTGAAATTGCGGGAGAAATGATGATTTGAGAAAAGGGGCTGTCGCATTAGCAAATATTTTTGCTGGGCGGCAGCCCCGTTTTATGCCA